>Ga0172363_10000264_pt1 | contig 37300 bp, 26 predicted proteins | sample LakKivs2_kivu2a2_FD_114541 | JGI IMG/M metagenome (GOLD analysis project Ga0172363, IMG submission 114541) | Sediment microbial communities from Lake Kivu, Rwanda - Sediment s2_kivu2a2 | ecosystem: Environmental > Aquatic > Freshwater > Lake > Sediment | place: Rwanda: Western Province, Lake... | reverse complement strand
TCGCAAGTTGTCCGGAGCTTGGTGCAGTCGCCCTCACCCAACCCTCTCCCAAAGGGAGAGGGCTATCAACATAAGCACCCAACTGCGCTTCCAGCGCAACTTTTTCGCTTAACGCCTATGCCCGGGGGGGCCTCTCCAAGCAACGTCGAGGCGCCGGAGCCGAGACGCGGCTACCGGCCGCCGAAGATCAGCCAGGTGAGAAAGGCGCCGATCGCGACCGCCCCCACCATCACCCCCAAGAGCAGCCCGCGTCGGAGGGCACTCGGCGCGGCCGGCCTGGGGAGCCCGGGAACGTAGTTCGCGGGAATCGGGGAGGGTTGGGAGGCCACCGGAGCCACGGGGCGGGAAACCGCCGGAGAAACCGCGGGCACGGCCGGCCGGGACAGGGTCTGCGCCGACGGAATCTCGGTGACCGTGTCGTGCGGGCGCACCCCCGTGTCCTTGCGCAAGAAATCCCCGGCCGTGTCGCGACGGCCGGTGGTGCGTCGACCCGGCCAATCGACCTCACTGGACCAGGCGCGCGGATCGATGAACGCGTCCCCACGCGCATCGGCGGGACCCACGACCCGCCCGCTCGCGGCGCTATCTGGGGGGGCATTGTCGAAATCGAACGAGGTGAACGCGTCGAGCTCGCGGTGCAGGATGGTGTCGATGGCGGCGGCGCGCTTGGCCTTGCCGCCCAGGGACTGGGTGGCTTGATCCTCGACGCACGCGCGAACCATCTCGGCGATGTCCCGCTGGATCATCTTCAGCCCGCGCGAGAACAGGTAGTGCGCCAACGCGTCCTGGAGGTCGGTCGCCGACTGGAAGCGATCTTCGGTGCGACGAGCGAGCGCCTTGCGGCATATCTCCTCGAATTCGGGTTCCACCTCGGGATTCTGCGCGGCGATGGGCGGAATCTTGGCGTTGCGCACCAGCTCGACGGTCTGATAGTCGGTATCGCCGTAGAACAGCCGTTTGCCGGTGAGCATCTCGTAGAGCAGGATGCCGACCGAAAAGATATCCGCCCGGTGGTCGACGTTCTCGCCACGGGCCGCCTCGGGCGAGAGGTAGCTCATCTTGCCCTTGACCACGCCCGGGTCGGTCGATTCCACCTGGCTGGCTGCCTTGGCCAAGCCGAAGTCGGCCAGCTTGACCTCGCCGTTGCGCGAGAAAAGCACGTTGGCGGGCGAAACGTCGCGGTGAACGATGCCCAGGCGCTCGCCAGTTTCGGGATGGAGGAGCTCGTGCGCGTAGTTCAGGCCCTTGCACACCTCCATGATGATATAGATGGTCTGGCCGATGGTCAGACGGCGGCCGATGCGCCGGCGCCACTCCAAGACGGCCTTGAGATCCACGCCGTCCACGTACTCCATGACGATGAAGTAGGTGTCGTCGGCATGGCCGATGTCGAAGACCTGAACGATGTTGGCGTGCTGGAGAAAGAGCGACAAGCGCGCCTCGTCCAGGAACATGGTGACGAACTTCGTGTTCTTGGTCAGGGACGGCAAGACCCGCTTGATGGCGACGTTCTTGCGGAAGCCCTGGAGCGATTCTGCGACACCCTTGAATACCTCCGCCATTCCTCCCGCAGCAATGCGCTCGGTGATTCGATAACGACTTTCAGGCATCGGGCAGGCCGCCAGGCTTGATGGGGCGGATTATACAGCAGAGCCGGGGTCAGGTATCGACAAAGCAACCAGAATCGTACCTCGCGCGTTCCGGACCAAGGCGGGCCCTGGCCTCTTCCCGCTTGGGCGGGCCCGGCCGCCGCGCCGCCGCTCCGGCACGGCCTACTCGTCGGCGAGTCCCAACTCCCCGAGCGTGCTTCCGTCAGGGGAAGCGCCCGGACCGGCCTGCTCGGTCGCGGCCTCCTTGCGCTCGTTCTGCTCCTTGCAGTCGATGCACAGGGTGGTCACAGGCCGAGCCAGCAGGCGCTTGAACGCGATCTTGTCGCCGCAATCCTCACACACGTCGATGGTGTCGTCGCCCAGCCGGCCGAGCTGCTTGTCGATCTTCGCAAGCAGGTACTTCTCGCGGTCGTGCAGGCGCATCTCCGTGGAGAACAGCTCCTCTTCCATGGACTCGTCGATGGAATCGCGGCCGATGTTGCGCTCGTGGTTCATCGAGTAGGAAAGCGCGCTCTTGCCCACCTTGGCCAGGCGCTGCTTGGCGCTTTCGAGCACGCTTCGAAGTCGTTCTTTCTCGGCATTGCTGAGCATGATGTCCTCACGAGAAGTGCGCTTATCAATAACCTTCGGTTGGGCAGCTCGCGGAGTTTAGCACCAGGATGTCGGCCGGTGCCGAACGCAAAACCACTAGGAGGCTTTCTTCTCCTTGACAAGCTGCGGCCGCCCGCGCGAAACCACCACGTCACGGGTCACGACGCATTCGACCACGCCGGTCAGCGACGGGATCTCGTACATCACGTCGAGCATGACCTCTTCCAGGATCGCGCGCAGCCCGCGCGCGCCGGACTTGCGTCGGGTGGCCTCCTCCGCCACGCTACGCATCGCGTCTTCGGTGAACCGCAGCTTGACGCCCTCCATCTCCAAGAGGCGCTCGTACTGCTTGGAAAGCGCGTTCTTCGGCTTCCACAGGATTTCGGTCAGATCGTCGGTGTTGAGCTCGTCGGCGGCGACGATGATGGGCAGGCGGCCCATGAACTCCGGGATCATGCCGTACTTGATCAAGTCCTCGGTGCGGGCCAAGGCGCGCAGCTCGTTCTTGGATTCGTCGCCCTTGCTGATGGCAGCGCCGAACCCCAGTCCGCTTCTGCCGACCCGGCGGCGGACGATTTCCTCCAGCCCGTTGAAGGCGCCCGTGCACACGAACAAGATGTTGGTGGTGTCGACCTGAATCAGCTCCTGCTGCGGCCGATTGCGCGCCCCGTCGGGAGTGATGGTGGCATGCTTGCCCTCAAGGATCTTGAGCAGGGCTTGCTGTACCCCCTCGCCCGAGACGTCGCGGGTCACCGAAGGCCCGCCGCCCTTGCGCGAGATCTTGTCAATCTCGTCGATGCACACGATGCCGCGCGCGGCCTTGTCGGGATCGTTGCCGGCATTGCGGTAGAGCGACTTGATGACGCTGTCCACGTCCTCGCCGACGTAGCCGGCCTCGGTCAGCGTGGTGGCGTCGGCCATGGCGAAAGGCACGTCGAGCTTGCGCGCCAGGGTCTGGACGAGCAGGGTCTTGCCGCAGCCGCTGGGCCCGATGAGCAGGATGTTGCCCTTCTGGATCTCGACGTCGGCCGCCTTGCCCCGCTGGCCGATGCGCTTGTAGTGGTTGTAGACCGAAACCGAGAGGGCCTTCTTGGCGCGATCCTGCCCGATGACGTACTTGTCGATCTCGTCGTAGATCTCGCGCGGACGTGGGTAGCGGGGGCGCTCGGCCGCCTCTTCCTTGGCGATGATGTCGTTGCACAACGCCACACACTCGTCGCAGATGAAGACCCGCGGGCCCGAGATGAGTTTCCGCACCTCGCGCCGGCGCTTCTGGCAGAAGGAGCAGTGGAAGTCGTCCATGCCTTTACCGAGTATTGCACCGGGAGGAAGCGGAAGCCAAGGGTGCGGCAACGATTTCTGCAAGCCGGCCTGCTTCTTTCTTGCGCGAAAGCGGTATTTGTGCTTGGGCGAGTGACCCCTGCACGGCCGGAAGGGTAGGCCACCGCCGCCTCGGCGACGGAATGTGACATGATAGAGAAGGTAGGCGTGTCTGCCCCTGTTGCCATCTCGATGGGTTGCCCGGCCGGGATCGGTCCCGAGGTGGTGGTACGCGCCCTCGCGGCTCGCCCCACCCTCGACACGATGGTGTTCGGCGACCCGCGGGTGCTTGCCCGCGCCGCCGCGTGCATGGGCGTGGCCCTGCCCAAGAGCGCGTGCGTGGTGCCTGTCACGCGGCTGGGGGAAGACGACGTCTTTCCCGGCCAACCCGGCGAGATCACGGGCCGCGCCCAGATCGCGTACTTGGCCGCGGCCACCGATGCCGTGATCGAGGGCAAGGTGAGCGCCCTGGTCACCGCCCCCATCTCGCGCGAGTGGGCAGAGAAGACCGGCCTGCCCTTCCCGAGCCACATGGACTACCTCGCTCGCCGGGTCGGAGCCAAGGAGTGCGCCACCATGCAGATTGGCGGCGGCCTGCGCGTGGCGCTGGTGACCGGCCGCGTGCCCTTGCTGCAGGTGCCTTCCCTGCTCAGCGTCGGCACCATCGCGCAAACCACCGTGCTGACGGCCAAGGCCCTGCACACCTACTTCGGCATCCACCTTCCGCGCGTGGCGGTGGCTGGGCTCAACCCCTTGGCCGGCGAGGGCGGACGCCTGGGCGACGAGGACGCCCACCTTGTGCTGCCCGCGGTGCATCTGGCGCAGCGCCTGCTCTCGACCTCCGGGATGTCCGCGCGGGTCAGCGGTCCCCACGAGCCTGACACGATCTTCCGCCAGGTCCTGCGCGGGGACTACGACGCGGTGGTGGCGCTGTACCACGACCAGGGGCAGATCCCGGTCAAGCTCTTCGCCTTCGACGAGGCCGTGAGCCTGACCCTGGGCCTGCCTTTCGTGCGCACCTCGCCCGACCACGGCACCGCCTACGACATCGCGGGGACCGGCCGCGCCAATCACCGCGGCTTCCTCACCGCGCTCGACCTCGCCTGCTCGGTGGCCGACAAGAGCCTTGCCGTGCCCGACAACGCCGAGTAGACATTCCGCATGTGCGGAATCGTTGGCTACGTGGGTGAGCGCGACGCCACCTCGGTCCTCCTCGGCGGACTGCGCCGTCTCGAGTATCGCGGCTACGACTCGGCCGGCGTGGCGGTGATCTCGGGCCGCGAGACCCAGGTCTTTCGCTGCCGGGGCAAGCTCGCCGCGCTCGAGAAGTTGCTCGCGGACAAGCCGCCCTCGGGCTGCGTCGGCATCGGACACACCCGCTGGGCCACGCACGGACGGCCCTCGGACGAGAACGCGCACCCGCACAAGGTCGGTTCGGTGTCCCTGGTCCACAACGGCATCATCGAGAACCACGCCCCCTTGCGCGCGCGCCTGCAGGCCGCGGGCCGCGTGTTTTCCTCGCAGACCGACACCGAAGTCATCGCCCACCTGGTCGACGAGGCCCTCTGCGCGGGGGCCGGCAGCCTGGCCGATGCGGTGCGCGCGGCACTGAAGCAGGTCGAGGGGGCGTATGCCATCGCCGTGCTTTCCGACCACCACCCGACGGAAATCGTGGCGGCCAAGAACGCCTCGCCGCTCGTGGTCGGCCTGGGCCAAGGGGAGGCCTTCCTCGCCTCCGATGCGCCCGCCATCCTCGAATACACGCGGCAAATGGTCTTCCTCGAAGAGGGCGACGTGGTCGCGCTCGGGCGCGATGGCGTCCGCTTCACCGACGTCGAGGGCAAGCCGCTTGCGCGCACGGCACGTACCATCACCTGGACCGCGGGGCAGGCCGAGAAGGCCGGCTACCCCCACTTCATGCTCAAGGAGATCTACGAGCAACCCCAGGCCGTGAGCGACACCCTGCGCAGCCGACTTCTCCTCGACACCGCCGACGTGACCCTCGACGGTCAGTCCCTCGGCGAGGTGCCGAGCCGGGTGGTCATTCTGGCCTGTGGAACCTCGTCGCACGCGGGCATGGTGGGCAAGTTCCTCATCGAGAATCTGGCCCGCATCCCATGCGAGATGGATCTGTCGAGCGAATTTCGCTACCGCGAGCCTGTCGTCGGGCCACGCGATCTGGTGGTCGCCATCTCGCAAAGCGGGGAAACCCTCGACACCCTGTGCGCGGTCAAGGAGGCAAAAGCACGGGGCTCGCGCGCCTTCGCCATCTGCAACGTGGTCGATTCCGCCATCGCGCGGACCTCGGATCTGGTGCTCTACACCCACGCCGGACCGGAGATCGGGGTGGCCTCGACCAAGTGTTTTACGGCCCAGCTCGCCGCCCTCGCCTTGCTCGCCATCCACCTCGGGCGCAGGAACAGCGCCCTCTCCGACCAAGCCGCGGCCGAGATGGTCGCCGCGCTGGTGTCGCTGCCCCACAAGATGAGCGAAACCTTGCGCAAGGTCGGCAACCTGCGCGAGCTGGCGCACAAGTACATGCACGCGCGCGACTTTCTCTTCCTCGGCCGCGGCACCAACTACCCCATCGCCCTCGAAGGCGCGCTGAAACTCAAGGAGATCTCGTACATCCATGCCGAGGGCTACGCCGCCGGCGAGATGAAACACGGCCCCATCGCTCTCATCGACGACGGCCTGCCCGTGGTCATCATCGCCACCCAGGGCAAAGGCTATGACAAGGTGTTGTCCAACCTGGCCGAGGTGCGCGCCCGCGACGGCCACGTCATCGCGGTCGCCACCCGCGGCGACGAGGCCATCCGGGCGCAGTGCCAAGACGTGCTGTGGGTGGAGGACGCGCCCGCGCTCTTGCAGCCGCTTCTCACCGTGCTCCCGTTGCAGCTTCTCGCCTACAGCATCGCCGTGGCCCGCGGCACCGACGTCGACCAGCCGCGCAACCTGGCCAAGAGCGTGACCGTGGAGTAGGGACCAAAGCAGCGAACCGCCTGAGAACCAGGTTCCTTCATAGCGCAGCCCGGCCCGCAACCGAAGCGGGCTGCGGGCTTCAGGCGGCAGGCTTCAGCTTGATCGGTCGAGAGCGGCGTTGCTCTCGCGCATGGACCGAAGGGCGTCACCTTGGTGCACCTCAGCAGATCACGGCTTGTGCCCCAGCACTTCAGTCTGAAGTCCAGTCAGATGGCAGGTTCATGCCGCGCTGCCAAAAACCTCCTCGAGACGGTCCACCTCATCAAGCGTGATGGCACGGGCCCGGGTCAGATCCAATGGCAGCCGGTCGAACAACCGACGATCGCTGAGTACCACGATGATCGGCTTGTTGAGGGCCCACGCCGCTCCGAGCTCTTGCAGAACCCACGGCGAATCGAACGTCGTGGGAGTCACAAGAACCACGAAAGCCTCGCTGGCCGCGATCTTCCTCTTCAATTCCTCACCCCACGGCTCTCCGGCACGCAGCTGTTCGTCCGAAGCGACCTGGGTTCCCAGGAGTTGCAGCTTCCGCACGACCTTCTCGACCAAGGGACGGTCGGTCATGGCGTAGCTGAGGAAGACATTTCGTTCGGCCATCATGAACCCCGCAACCTGTTGCGTACCTCTTCAAGATAGCGCTCGACGTCGTTCAAGTCGAAGGCTTTGTAGTCAGCTACGATTTGCGGGACATCTCGAGGCGACAGCTTGTCGAGCACAATGACGATGGGCTTCTCCAGTGCCCAGGCGCCACCGATCTCGGCCTTCACCCAGTCGCTCGCTATCGATGCGGAGCTCAGAATCACCACGAACTCGTCACAAGCCCTCAGGCCGGCCCGAATGGCCTCCGTGATGCGAGCACCTCCCTCGATGTTCTTCTCGTCGAGGAAGGTTTCAATCCCAGGGGTTTCCCTCAGGCGGCGGTCGAGTTGACCGACGACCCATCTATCGCGGTGGGAGTGACTCAGGAATATGCGCACGGGGTAGATCCCAGAACTCGGTCCATGTATATCCGACGACCCGAGCGGAGATCCAGCGACCAGAAGCAGGCCGCCTGGGTGGCGCCTTGCATTGCCACACGCGGGGGCCTGCAGCCCGCATGCTCATCGCGTCTTTCCAAGAATATGGTTATGTTGGTGCAATTCGCATCGATTCGTGCTATCTACTTTCACGTCAAGACGTCGTCTTCACGGTGATAACTAAGGAAATGACGTCAAACTGACGAGGAAAACGAAAAGATGACAACAAAGAAGGCATCAAGAAGCGCAACTTCAAGGAAATCGGCGCAAGTTGCTCCGAAGACAACCCCGTCATCGACCGCGAATGCGGGCAAGATCCCGACGGGAGGCCAGAAAGTCGTACAGTGCCTGGAGCGTGAGGGGGTCGAAATCGTGTTCGGGCTGCCAGGCGGCGCGGCCATCCCCCTTTTCGACGCCCTTTACGAGTCGAGAATCAAGCTGATCCTCACCCGCCACGAGCAAGGCGCCACCCACATGGCCGACGGCTACGCCCGCGCCACCGGTAGACCGGGCGTGGTGGTCGTGACCTCGGGCCCCGGCGCCACCAACACCGTGACCGGGCTGCTCACCGCGCTTTCCGATTCGGTGCCGCTCGTCGTCCTCTGCGGGCAGGTCATCCGTCCCATGCTTGGTAAGGACGGCTTCCAGGAAGCCGACGTCACCGGCATCACCTACGCCGCCGTCAAGCACAGCTACCTGGTCAAGAGCGTGAAGGACATCCCGCGCGTCATGAAGGAGGCGTTCTACATCGCCACCACGGGACGACCCGGCCCGGTGCTCGTCGACTTGCCCAAGGACGTTCTGGCCGAGCCTTGCGCCGCTCCCTTTGTCGACAAGGTCGAGCTGCCCGGCTACCACGTGCCCGATCGCGCGGATCCGACGGCCCTCAAGCAGGCGGCGGCCCTGCTCGCCAAGTCGCGCAAGCCCGTCCTGCTCGTGGGTCACGGCGCCGTGCTGTCGAACGCCGGCAAAGCCATCCTGAAGTTCGCCGAGAAACTTGGCGCCCCGATCGTCAATACCCTGCTCGGCAAGGGCGCCGTGCCGGAAGATCACGAGCTGCACCTGGGCATGCTCGGCATGCACGGCACGGCCTACGCCAACAAGGCGGTGGATGGCTGCGACCTCATCATGTCCATCGGCTCGCGTTGGGACGATCGCATCACCGGCAAGCTCGCGATGTTCTGCAAGGACGCGGTCAAGATCCACGTCGACATCGACCTGGCCGAGTTCGGCAAGGTCCTGCGGCCCGATGTCGCCCTGGCGGGTGATGCGCGCCTGGTGGTCGAGGATCTCCTGCCGCTGGTCGGCCCCTGCGACAGCGCGGCCTGGCGTAAGCAGATCCGCACCTGGCGCGAGCAATTCCCGCTCCATTACCCCAAGAAGGGCGGGCTGCGGCCGCAGCACATCCTCGACCGGCTCGACAAGCTCGGCGGGCGCGACGCCATCGTCGTCACCGACGTGGGTCAGCACCAGATGTGGGCCGCGCAGTTTCTCCTCACCACCAAGGCCCACCACTGGCTGTCGTCGGGCGGGGCCGGCACCATGGGCTTCGGCTTCCCGGCCTCCCTCGGCGCCAAGCTGGGTTGCCCGGATCAGGTGGTGTGGGCCGTGGTGGGCGACGGCGGCTTCCAGATGACCCTGGCCGAGCTGGCCACCGCGGCCGTGAACAAGCTGGCGGTCAAGATCCTGGTCATCAACAACCACTTCCTCGGCATGGTTCGCCAGTGGCAAGAGCTGTTCTACGACAACCGGCTGTCGGGCACGGATCTCGAGGGCAACCCGGACTTCGTCAAGCTGGCCGAAGCCTACGGCATCAAGGGCTTCCACCTGCGCCGCGCCGCCGACGTGGACAAGGTGCTGCAAGCCGCGATGGACTGGAACGACGGCCCGTGCGTCATCGACGCCGAGGTGGTCAAGGAAGGCAACGTCTTCCCCATGATCCCCGCCGGCGCCGCCCTCTCCGACATCATCATCGAACCGCCGCGGGAAGTGCTGGAAAAACCTACGGGATCCACCTAACCCATTCGAGGTACGCCCATGACTGCTTCGGCAACGACAACAGGCACGACCATGACGCCCCCATCCATCCCCCCGCTCCACACCATCTCGGTGCTCGTACGCAACCAGCCCGGCGTGCTCGTGCGCGTCGCCCTGATCTTCGCCCGCCGCGGGTTCAATATCGAAAGCCTGGTGGTGAGCGCGGATCCGGTGAGCGCGGATTTCTCGCGCATGACCATCACCTGCAGCGGCGACCCCGAAACGCTCGAACAGATCATCAAGCAGGTCGCCAAGCTGGTCGACGTGGTGCGCGCCACCGACCACACCGGGCAGGCCGTGGTGGAAACCGAAATCGCCCTCATCAAGATCAAGGCGGGCCTACACGAACGCACCGAGATCCTGCAAACCGCCGAGCACTACAAGGCCAAGGTGGTCGACTGCGGCTCAAGCTCGCTCATCCTGCGCGTCACCGGCGCGAGCGAGAAGCTCGACAGCTTCATCACCCTCTTGCGCCCCTTCGGCGTGGTCGAGCTCGTGCGCTCGGGCAAGATCCTGATGACCCGCGGGCCGGAAGCGACGTAGACACGCCGCGAGCTCGCCCTCGCCAAGACCTCGAGGTCAGCCCCAGAAGGAGGCGCCAGAGACCTTCTGCATAAACGCTGCTTCGAATCCCAGGATCGACGAGCGTGGTTGCGCTTCGAACCAGAGAAGGATAGTGTGGCGACGTTGGAGTGCGGGCTTTGGGGCCATCCCAACAAGGAGGATTTCATGCGCGTCCTTTTCGCATCGGTAGCGACTGTCCTTCTCTGCGGGAGTCTTATCCTTGCGGCCTGTTCCGACTCGACAGGCGACAAACGCGGCACATCCCTTCAGGGTGGCAGCGGCGGCGCATCGAAAGGCACCGGGGGCACAGGCGCAGGCGTGGGGGGAACTTCTGCAAGCGCGGGCACGGGGGGAACCTCGACAAGCGCGGGCACGGGAGGAACCTCGACAAGCGCGGGCACAGGGGGAACCGTGACGAGCGCGGGCGGCAGCACGAGCGGGGCTTCCGGTGGCTCGGCGGGCTTTGGCGCGGGCGGCACCACGGCGGTCGGCGGCGGTTCAGGGTCGAAGGACGGAGGGGCAGTCGACGCCCCGAGCGTCGAGACGGCGCCGCCCGACACAGCCCCCATCGATACCGCGTCGCCTTTCAAGATGCCGGTGCTCAACTACACCGAGTACGAGCCGCCGTTCGACCCCACAACCATTCCCGGCATTCGCCCGCTCTTCGATGGCGAGACCCTGACGGGGTGGAACTACGATCCCAAGGTCTGGTCCGTCGTGAACAACTACATGAAGTGCACCTCTGACAATACCTTCGCGGGGACACTCGAAAGCTTCTCGGAATTTCGTCTCTTCGTCTCGAGCCGACAGGTCAGCGGACAGTACGGGCAGACGGGCTACGGCTTCTACGGCACGCAGCCGCCCAAGGGCCAGTGGAACGGCGAAGCGTGGAAGTTCGTTTATCTCGTCGGACCCACGTGCATCTGGTGGGACTACGTGACCCAGAGCAACGACGGCACACTCAACTGTCAAATCAACATGGAGAAAGCGCCCTACAACCTGCCTCGCCAGGGAAAGCCCGGGCCCTGGTGGCAACACGAGTTCCTCTTCAGCATGAGCAAGGGCACCATCCGCGGAGCCCTGAACGGTGTCGACTTCCTGAACTTCAAGCTCTCGGCCGCCGCACACAAGGACCGTGCCGCATTTACGAGCACGCCGATTGGTTTCCTGGCGCACTTCACCAACACCGAGGTGCGCTACAAGGACGTCTGGATCGAGGTGAATCCGAGAGAGCCCGACAAGCTCTACTCCGTCAAGAAGTAGTCGGACATCCCCAAGGTTCCCTCCTCGACGCAGGCACGCTCACGGCACGGGGCCCACGGACGTGTAGATATACCCGTAGCGCGAAAGCGCGACGAGCTTGGCGCCGTCGGCCGACGAGGCCACCGCGACCCACGGCTGGGTGGTCGCTCGCCGGTTCCAGGTGATTCCGGCGTCTGTCGAGAGGTAGAGGTGGTCACCGAATGCGGCGGCGAGGATCTTGGCCCCGTCGGCCGACATGGCCACGTCGGTCCAAATCGCCCGCAAGCTCGTCCCCGCCAAGACCTCGAGATCGGCCCGCAAGGTCCACGTGGCTCCGAAATCCACGGATGCATGCAGGCGACCGTCGAGCGTGATGGCCACGAGCCGCGAGCCGTCGGCCGACGAGGTTACCCTTTGGCAGTTCGGCGGGACCGCCCGCCGCGTCCAGGTTCCGCCGGCATCCGTGGAGGTGCAGAGCACTTCCGTTTCGGGCGCAAGGGCGACCAGCTTGACGCCGTCGGCTGACGAGGCCGCGCCGGGGTAGCTGCCCGGCGCGAGCGCCTGCTCGGTCCAGGTGGCGCCGTAGTCGCTGGAGATGCGGACACTGTCGCCCCCCATGATGAGTCGATTCCCCTCCGCGGACGAAGCCACTTGGCCGGAGAGACCCGCGGTTGCCCGCCAGGTCCACGTGGCCCCGGAATCGGACGAGGTGTAGATGTCACCGGCGCTTGCGACCAGTCGGGTGCCGTCGGCCGCGGAGGCGACGCTCCGCCACGCGCGCGGGGTCGCGCGTGGGGTCCAAGTCCGGCCGAAGTCGGCCGAGGTGTGGATGTGGCCCTCGAAGGCGGCGGCGACGAGCCTCGCGCCGTCGGCCGACGAAGCCACCGAAGTCCAGTTGGCCAAGGACGCCCGCTCGATCCAGGTGAGTCCGGCGACGGGAACGCAGGCCCCGGTCGCATCGGTCAACATGTCCATCGCGCAGCTCGCATCGACGACGCAGCCACCATCGCCATCGTGGTGGTACCCCGGCGAGCAGCGATACATGGCCACGCAAGTGCCATCGCCGCCATCGTGCGTTCCGCCGCCGCACGCCTCGCGCGATCCGTTCGTGCCGCCCGTTCCGGACGACCCGGCGGGGTTCGTACCACCGGCGGTCCCGTCGCCGCGCGAACCCATGGCCGGCACCAACTCCGACCTGCCGCATCCGCAGGCGAGTGAGATGAAGAGCAGCGAAAGAGCCGGCAGCCACCTGGCCGCCGCGCAGCTACCGCGGGTTCTCGACGATCCCATCCGACGCTTCCGGCCCGGCAAAGGGCAGCCCCGACTCGACCACCGGCAGACGGGCAAGTCAAGGCCCGAGCGTGCTTGACAGAGAGTAGCGTGCCCGGGACACGGGCGGCCGACCCCTGCTAGATTGCCGCCGTGCCGTTCGTGGCGGATCTGCACATCCATTCCCATCTCTCGCGCGCGACGAGCCGCGAGCTGGATTTGGAGCACGTGCACGCCTGGGCACAGAAGAAGGGCATGGGGGTCGTGGCCACCGGCGACTTCACCCATCCGCGCTGGCTTTCAGAGTTGCGCGACAAGCTCGTGCCCGCGGGCGCGGGGCTCTTCCGCCTGCGCGACGAGCTGGCGACGGCGGTCGATGCCACGCTGCCGCCGGCGTGCCGGGCCGAAGTGCGCTTCGTCCTCTCGGTCGAGGTGAGCAGCATCTACAAGCGCGGCGATCGCGTGCGCAAGGTGCACAACCTGCTCTATGCCCCGGATTTCGAGGTCGCGGCGCGCATCGCCTCTCGCCTGGCCCGCATCGGCAACATCGCATCCGACGGCCGTCCCATCCTCGGGCTCGATTCGCGCGACCTGCTCGAGATCACGCTCGAATCGTCGCCCGACGCGTTTCTCATCCCGGCCCACGTGTGGACACCGTGGTTCTCGGCCCTGGGCGAGAAGTCCGGCTTCGATTCGCTCGACGAGTGCTTCGCCGATCTGGCGGGGCACATCTTCGCGGCCGAGACCGGGCTGTCGTCGGATCCGGCCATGAACTGGCGCCTGTCGGCCCTCGACCGGCTGGCCTTGGTGTCGAGCTCGGACGCGCACTCGCCCGACAAGCTCGGCCGCGAAGCCACGCGCTTCGACTGCGAACCGTCCTACTTCGCCATGCGCGATGCCCTGCGCGAACGCGACCGGCGCCTCCTCGGCACGGTCGAGTTCTTCCCCGAGGAAGGCAAGTACCACCACCCCGGCCATCGCGCGTGCGGCGTGAACCTCGCCCCGGCCGCGGCCGCGGCCCTCGGCCACCTCTGCCCTCGCTGCGGAAAAGCCCTCACCGGTGGCGTGTCGAGCCGCGTGGCCGCGCTCGCCGACCGGCCCGAGGGCTTTCGCCCCGAGGTGGCCAAGCCCTTCGTGAACCTGGTGCCACTGGTCGAGGTGCTGGGCGAAATCCTCGGCACCGGCGCTGCCTCGGGGCGCGTGCGCAGGAGCTACGACAAGCTGCTTGCCTGCGTGGGCAACGAGATGTCGGTGCTCATGCACCTGCCCGTCGAGGATGCCGAGCGCGTGGGACCACCCCTTCTCGGCGAAGCCCTGCGCCGCATGCGCGCGGGCGAGGTCGAACGGACGGCGGGCTTCGACGGCGAGTATGGCATCGTGCGCGTGTTCGACGAGGAGGAGCGCAAGCGCCTGCTGGCGCAAACCAGGTTCGGCTTCGCCGGCGCAGTTGCCGAGGCTGCACCTGCCCCGGTCGCACCGGCAAGGAAGCCCCCGGACCAGAAGCGGGAAGCCTCGTCCGGCGCTTTGGGTGACGATCCGGAGCAAGCCGCGGCTATCGCACACGGGCAGGGCCCCCTGCTCATCGTCGCTGGTCCCGGCACCGGAAAGACGCGAACCCTGGTCTTGCGCATCGCCCGCCTCATCGAATGCGAAGGCGTCGATCCGGCCGGCATCACGGCCATCACCTTCACGCGCAAGGCGGCGGGCGAGCTGCGCGAGCGCTTGCGTACTGCCGTCGGCGCCAAGGCCGCGGCCGTGTCGGCGCTGACCTTCCACGCCCTCGGCTTGGCCGTCCTACGCGAGTTTTCCGCCGAGGCGGGCTTGCCGGCACGGTTCGCCGTCATCGACGAGGCGACCCGCGCGACACTGGTGAAGCAAGTGGCCGAAGAGACAGGTTACCGGGGCGAGGCCAACAAACTGGCCGCGGTCATCGCCAAGGCCAAGGCCGACGGGCTCGCCGCGGCCTTGCCCGACGACATCGCGAGGATCCTTCAGCGCTACCAAGCAGCGCTGGCCGAGCGCGGCGGGCTCGACTTCGACGATTTGATCGTGCGCGCGGTGGGTTTGCTCGAACGCAGCCCGATCACTCTGGCGAAGCTCCGATCCCGCTGCCGGCATCTTCTTGTGGACGAGTACCAGGACATCAACCGGAGCCAATACCGGCTCGTGCAACTACTCGCGCCCGCCCACGGCGAGACCCACCTGTGCGCCGTCGGTGATCCCGACCAGGCCATCTACGGTTTCCGCGGTGCGAACCCGGCGTATTTCTGCCGCTTTGCCCAGGACTACCCCGAGGCCCGCACGGTCGTACTTCAGCGCAATTATCGCTCCGCGGCGCCCGTCGTCGAGTTAGCCAAGGCGGTGATGGCACACGCGCCGCTGCGGCAAGCGCGCCCACTTGCCGCGCAGATCCCGGCCGGCCCACGGGTGGTCCGCCATCTCGTCGTCGACGAACGCGCCGAGGCTGATTGGATAGCGGCCGAGATCGAACGCGCCGTGGGCGGCATGAGTATGCTCGCCATAGGAAGTTGCGCTGCCGACGACGCGGACGACGGGGAACCGCGCAACCTCGCCTTCCACGACATCGCGGTGCTCGTGCGTCTGTCGGCGCAAGCCGATGCCATCGAGGAAGCCCTTGAGCGCGCCAACATCCCTTGCCTACGTGCCAGCAGCGAGGCCTTGACCGACAGACCCCACATCGCGGATCTGCTGTCGCGCCTCGTGCGCGCGTACGAGCGCGACGGTAGGCGGCCGCTTGCCGATGCCGTCGCGGCCCTTGATCCGGACGCCAAGCTCGACCGGCGCCGGCAGCGCGCCGTGGAGCTTCTGTGCACCCTCGCCCTGCCCTTCGGCGACGACCTGGCCGCATTTCTCGAAGCCATGGCCCTGTGGCGCGACGCCGACGTAGAGCTGGCGCCGCAGAAGGTTTCGCTCTTCACCCTGCACGCGGCCAAGGGTCTGGAGTTCCCCCTCGTCTTCATCGCCGGCTGCGAGGACGGCCTTCTGCCCCTGCGCCTGCCCTGGCTGCCCGCCGCCGACCTCGAGGAGGAGCGCCGCCTTCTCTACGTGGGGATGACGCGCGCCAAGCAGCGCCTCGTGCTTGTGGCCGCGCACAGGCGCACCCTGCTCGGCCGCACCGTCGACAATCGCGCCTGCCCCTTCCTCGACGCTTTGCCGCCGGGTCTTCTGGTCGACAAGCGCACGCCCGCCCGCCCGCGCCGGCCGAGACAACTCTCGTTGCTCTAGAGCGCCAATCGGCTTGCTCTTCGTCGTCGAAGGCGCCAAGCTAGGGCACCAAACGGGTTGATGGACCGAGTTGAATCAGGCAGTTGCGAGCGGCCCAAGGCGCGACGAGGAGGAATACTCGACGTATTCCGACGAGGAGCAACGCAGGGACGCGACGCAGATGCTTCATTTCACGACGGGAGTCGAATCGGTCGGTGCTCCGGCACGCCGTTGGGTGGCGCCGACCTAGCCGCTCGGGAGACAACGTGATGCAGAAGACCTCGCGATTTCATATCGCCTATGCCCTCGTCGCCATTTTCGGCGTGTTCCTCCTGCACGACCTGTGGGTCGGCTACCAACCCGTGTCCACCGTTGCCTACAGCGAATTCCAGAGGCTGGTGCAGGCGGGAAAGGTCAAGGAGATCGTCGTCACCCAGGGCGAGATACGCGGGGAGCTCAAGGAGCCCGAGCCGAACATCAAGAAGTACTTCCGCACCAACCGCGTCGACAACTCGTTGGCGGAGGAGCTGAAGAAGCATGACGTCAGATTCTCCGGCGAAGTCGACAGCAAGGTTTTCACCACGTTGCTGTCATGGATTCTGCCGGTCCTGATCTTCTTCGGCATCTGGATGCTCATCATGCGGCGGATGTCGGGGCAGCTCGGCGCGGGCGGCGGGCTCATGTCGATCGGCAAGAGCAAGGCCAAGGTGTACGTCGAGACTGACACCAAGACGACGTTTGCCGACGTCGCGGGGGTGGAAGAGGCCAAGGCCGAGCTTCAGGAGACGGTCGAGTTCCTCAAGGATCCCGATCGCTACGGCCGCCTCGGCGCGCGCATGCCCAAGGGCATCCTGCTCGTGGGGCCGCCGGGCACCGGCAAGACCCTGCTGGCGCGGGCCGTCGCCGGCGAGGCGGGCGTGCCGTTCTTCTCCATCTCCGGCTCGGATTTCGTCGAGATGTTCGTGGGCGTCGGCGCGGCGCGGGTGCGGGATCTGTTCGAGCAGGCGCGAGGCAAGGCGCCGGCCATCGTTTTCATCGACGAGCTCGACGCCCTGGGGCGCGCGCGCAACGCGACGCCGTTCGCCGGAGGACACGACGAGAAGGAGCAGACGCTCAACCAGCTCCTGGTCGAAATGGACGGGTTCGATCCCACGGGCGGCATCGTCCTGCTCGCCGCCACCAACCGGCCCGAGGTGCTCGACCCCGCGCTGTTGCGGGCCGGCCGCTTCGACCGGCAGGTCCTGGTGGACCGTCCCGACAAGCGTGGTCGCGTCGAGATCCTGCGCGTGCACGTGAAGGGGGTGAAGCTCCACTCCGACGTGGATCTCGAGCAGGTGGCCGCGCTCACCCCGGGCTTCACCGGTGCGGATCTCGCCAACCTCGTCAACGAGGCCGCGCTGGCGGCGACCCGCCGTGGCGCCGGCAGCATCGCGCTTGCCGATTTCAACACCGGGGTCGAGCGCATCGTCGCCGGTCTCGAGCGCAAGAACCGGCTGCTCAACCCGCGCGAGCGCGAAATCGTCGCTTACCACGAGATGGGGCACGCCATCGTCGCGGCCGCGCTCAAGGGGAGCGATCCGGTGCACAAGGTCTCCATCATCCCGCGCGGCATCGGCGCGCTCGGCTACACCATCCAACGGCCGACCGAGGACCGGTACCTCATGACCCGGGCCGAGCTCGAGAACCGCATGGCCGTGCTGATGGGCGGGCGCGCGGCCGAGTATGTCGTCTTCGCGCATTTCTCGACCGGCGCCGCCGACGACCTGGCGAAAATCGCCGACATCGCCCGCAGCATCGTCACGCGCTACGCGATGGAACCCGAACTCGGGCACGTGGCCTTCGAGACCGACCAACGCTCGCTCCTCGGCCCCTCGGGCGAGCCCTTCCGCCAGCGCCTCTACGGCGACGATACCGCACGCGAGATCGACTGCGCCGTCCGCAAGAACGTGCTCACCGCGTTCCAGCGTGCGACCGCGGTCTTGACCGAGAATCGAGACGTGCTCGAGACGAGCGCGCGCCTGCTGCTGGAGAAGGAAACGCTGGATGCCCCGGATCTCGAGCGGCTGTTCGCATCCATCAAGCCCGCGCCGACGACGTTCGCGCCGGCTGCCGCACCCTGCAAGGAGCGACCGCGCGCCACCATGCCGCCTGGGAGCTGAGCCAATACGACCGCACGCAATGCCCTGCTGCTTTGTACGGTGGTTGGCACCACCAGTTCCGCGCTGGCCGGGGTCGAGGCCGAGGTCGAAGCCGGCTACGTCTTCGCCAGCCGTAACGACACGCGCATCCCGGGCAAGGGCGGGACCGACCTGTCGCTGGTCGACGACCTGTCCACGGATCCCGCTCCGGCTTTTCGGGTGCGCGTCGGCTACCGTATCGCCGACCGGCATGTCGTCACCGCCCTCTACGCGCCCTTTCAGATCAACGCCCGCGGCACAGCCGCCCAAGACATCGCGTTCGCCGGCGGGGCCTACCCGGCGGGCACGCCGATCCTCGCCGTATACCGCTTCAATTCCTATCGCCTCAGGTGAACAATCCAGGCTAGCGCACCGCCTGCAGGGCGATCTGACGCGGGAGACGGGTCGGCGTCAGCACGATGCCCTCGGGATCCAGGTCGCGCAGCTGGGCCAGGGTGGTCGCCTGCCAGGTCACGGCAGGATCAAAGAAGAAGTGGAGCTTGTACTTCTTCTCCCGGGGCACGCGGTTGCGGCGCAGGATCCAGCTCAGGAACTCCTTGATCGCGGAGGAATGAAGAAGCAGAAGCTCGGTCACGTCCACCCTGACCGCCGCAAGCCGCTCGCTCAAGGCCATGTTGTGGACGATCTCGATGAAGCTGGCTACAAGATCGCGCGGGCTTGCTCGATCGATTTCGCCGCTCAAGAACACCGTCTCGCCGTCCACGCGCAGGCTTGCCTTCCCCCCTGCGATTCTCACGGTTGACATCTGCATCGAACACCTACTACCAAAGCTTGGCACTCGACCTGATCCTCGGCATTTGCGAGCAGGAATGTAGTGTCTTCGGAAAACTCCCGACATCGCGCGCGAACCGCGACAGTGATGTCGTGGAAGCGGCGTAGGTGCCGCGACCAAAGCGAGTCATTCCGCCGAGTTCCGTCTCGGCACACAAGTTGCTGCACGGAGACGGTTGCCATGAAGAATCTCTGTTGGTTCCTCGGTACCATGATGGTCGTAGGCGGCGGGTGCGGTGCGGCGGCGGACAGCACCTTGGGCACGAAAGAAGGCGGATCGGGCCGGAGTGCGCAGGGTGGCGCGGGCGGCTCCTCCGGTGGAAACGTCGGACCCTCGGCGGGCGAACGTCCCACCCTCTCCATGGACGCGGCGCCCCCGCCCGAGAAGGAGTCGAACCTGGACTTCTTGGCGCCCCAAGCCGGCGGAAGGTACGTGTACGTGGCGAACCCCGGCCGCAACACGGTCACGGTCATCGACTCCGAAACCCTGGCCATTCGGGAGGTCGCGGCGGGAAGCGCGCCGACCTTCCTGGCGACCGTTCCCGGCAAGGATATCGCCCTGGTCATCAACGCAGGGTCACACACCCTCAGCATCGTGCGCGGCGCGAATCCACCCGGTGCCGCCATCCTCCGCATCGTGTCCAAGGCCAATGCCATCGCCGTCGCGCCTGACGGCAGGCACGCGGTGGTTTGGTTCGACGCATCCCTGGCCAACACCACCACCCAGAACCCCGCCTTGACCGGAAGCACGCAAGACGTCTCGGTGGTCGACCTTTCTGGCACAAGCGAGGTGGCGCCGGTCTCGATGACCGTCGGCTACAAACCCAGCGCGGTGGTGTTTTCCAGCGACGGTGCGGCGGCCTTCATGGTCACCGAGGACGGTATCTCCCAGCTTCGCTTCGCCGAGATCAAAGGCCCCTCCATCGCCCCCCTCACGCGCATCGACAACAAGAGCGTGGTCCTCGTGCGAGCCGACGCTGGCGCACCCGACGCGACCTCGATCGAGGATGCGGGCGCCCCCGCGGGCGATGGCGGCGGTCAGGTCGGCGAAGCCGGCGCGCCGGAAGCTGGTATCCCGCAGGCCCCGAGCGAGACCCCGACGGGCGAAAGCCCCACCCCGCCCGCACCGTCAGGCGGCCGGCCCGTCGATGTCTCGGTGACCCCTGACGGGCACTACGCCATCGCTCGGCGCGAGGGCGGCAGCGAGCTTCTGCTCGTCGACCTCAAGGTCAACAAGGTCACGGCCATTCGGCTTTCGAGTGAGGTCACGGACCTCGACATGCTCCCGTCCGGGGCGCAGGCCTTCGCCGTTCTGCGCAGCGAGAGCAAGCTGGTTCGCCTGGACATCCCCGCCGGCTTTGGCGATGCCGGCCACCAGGCGGTCTGGCAATTCGCCGGAGAGTTCATCGGTTCAGCGACGATGAGCTCGAGCGGGAGGTACGCCCTGCTCTACACCACGGCCGTCTCCTCCAACAGCTTGGTGAAGTTCGACCTCACCACCTTGGAGACGACGACGATTCCCTTGCGCAAGGCCATCCGCGCCGTGGCCATCGCTCCCAGCGAGTCCTCCGCCCTCGTGCTCCACACCAAGGTCTCGGGGAATCCCGCGGCCGCCGGTCTCAGCGAGCAGGAATTCCTCGACCGGTCCTACGGCTATACCCTCGTCGATTTGCCCACGACCAGAACCAACCAAGTCCTGACCCCCGCCAATCCCAACCCCTTTGTCATCACCCCGGACTCGTCCTACGCCTTCGTCCTCCTCCGCGACGACTCCGCCTCGGTGCGTATTGCCCAGAGCATTGCCCTCGACAGCTTCCTCACCCAGGATTTCGCGCTCAGCAGCCCGCCCCATTCCATCTCCGCCCTGTCCGCGACCACTCACAAGGTCTTCGTCGGACAGGTTCACCCCCAAGGTCGTATCAGTTTCATCGATTGGAAGGACGGCAGCATGCAATCTGTCACCGGCTTCGTGCTCAGCGGAGGAATCCAGCAATGAACCCTCGATTCCTGGCCTTTGGGCTCCTTCTCGTTTCCCTCGCCGCTTGCGACGACAAGAACCCCGGCTTCTGGCTGCCTCGCAACCTGCTCCTCGCCCCGGTTGCCCTCGATAACCAGGTGGCGTATGTCGAGACCAAATCGCACACCGCCTTCCTTCTCGATCCGGGCGACCCCGCCCTTCGGCCGCGCCTGGTTGACGTGGGCGAGGCGCCGGTGCGGGCGGAGAAGCGCGTTGGCCAAAACCAGCTCCTGGTCCTAAGCCGCGGCAATCCGGGTTCGGCCGCCAAGCCTCCGGTGGCCGCCCAACTGCAGGTGGTCGACGCGACCCAGGTGCCTTCCCCGCCCCCCTTGGCCCTGGCCAGCCGCTACGACAAGCTGGCCCAATCCCCGGACGGCAACTACGCCATCCTCTATCACTCCTCGGCCAAAGCCAATGCCGGTGATACCGCGCTCTTCAATCCCAACGAAATCACCATCGTGGACTTCGCGCGCTACACCGCCACTCCGAGGACGATTCGCAGCCTGGGCGGAACCCCTAAGGGCATCCAGTTCTCGCCTGTGCTCAATTTCCACGGGGCCGGGCGAACCCTGGCGGTCGTGCTGGCACAGAACTACGTCACCCTCCTGGATCTCACGAATCCCGGCCGCACCGAGATCTCGGTGCCCCTCTGCCCGCAAACCACCGGCTGCTCGTACGATCTGGAGCAAATCGTCTTCGGCCCCAACCCGGATTCGGACCCGGACCCTGCCAAGGACGTGACCAAGCCTCGGGTTTTCAACCTCTTCGTGCGCGCCGCCCATGCCACCGACATCTTCCAGATCACGCTTACGGAGCTCCTGGGCACGGACGTGCCCGCGTTCCCGGGCAACGACTTCCGAGCGACGCTGTCGTTGCTGGCGGTGGGCGCGATTGCCGCCGACATGGCCGTCTTCCTCTCGCAAGCAAATAGCCCGGCGCACGCCGACGTGGATACCCGTTTGGTCGTGGCCACGCCGAACGCGAGAGGCGTGGTGGTCATCGATCCCAAGACCACCGACACCACCACCGTCCGCACCTCCATTCCCGTCAACCAGATCATCCCCTTCGTGCTTCCCGTGCCGCCAACCCCCTCGCCCCGGAACCAGGCCCTGCTCGTGGACATCGCCGGCGGCAGTCCGACCGCAACCTTCGCCACGCTCGACGATCTCGAAACCAGGGGCGCGGCTGCCCTCACCGACCTGGCCCTGCAGGCAGCCGCCAACCGCGCCGATTTCCTCCCCGGGCAGAACCTCGTGGTTCTGACCAACCCCACGTCGAGCGGCACCTCCGCTTTGGCCTTGGTGGATCTGGCCGGCCGGTCCGCCTCGCCCATGAGCACCAATACCTCGATCGCAAGCGTCACGTTCGACACCACCGGGCCCGGTGGAAGCCGGCTCTGGGGCGCGCTGCCAGATGCCAAGCTCCTCTACCTCAATCTGACCGTGCGGACGAACGAGCCGCGCCTTTACATAGGCACCGTCTGGCTCGACCAGCCCGTCACCTACATAGTGCCCCTGGCCCTGCCCAGCAGCGACGGGCACCGCTACCTGGTCCTCGGGCATAGCGACCCGAGCAGCGTCGGCAACATCACCGTGTTCGATGCGGACAATCCCGACCGCGCCACGGCGCGAACCGCCTACGGTTTCCTGTTCTCGGACTACCTTGAACGAGGTCAGCCATGACGACCACCTGTGCGACGCTCTTTTTTCTCTGCATCCTCGGATCCGCCGGAGCCGCGCCGCCTGCGGCTGCGCCGCCCCGCCCCCAACTGGAGACCGCGGATCCCTGGGAACCGGCGGTCTACGAGCCAGCTCCCGAACTGCCCAGCACCCCGGTGGCCACCTGGGATCCACTCCGCTTCGGCCTCGCCTTGGAAGGCAAGACCACCTTCCCCCAAGACGACGCAGCCAAGCGCCTGGCGGGAAAGCGCGCGCCCGCGGGCGGCGGCCTCTCCCTGCGCGCCGAGGTCCTCCGCCCCACGAGCCGCATCACTCTCGAGCTCGACCTCTCCTGGCTCATCACCCAGACCACCCAGCGCCGCGAGGACGACGGTCTCTCGCAACGCCTCACCAGCAACGCGTTCTCGCTCGGGGCCTCCCTGCGCTATCAGATCCTTCCGTGGCTTTCACCCTATGTTCGCCTGGCCGGCGGCTTGGCATGGGATGCTCTCAAGTTGAGCGACGACGCGGTCGACCTCCACGACCGTCAGATCTACGGCCATGGCTCCCTCGGCGGGGGGCTTTATTTCCGATCGCCTAGCTTGCGCCTGTTTTCTGCCACCTCCACGCGACGTTTGGGATTCCTCGGTCGCGTGGAGGGTGGCTATCTGCTGGCACAAGGCGGCGAGTATTCCTTGCACGCGTCGCTGCCCGCAGGCGACGCGAGCCCTATCCCCTCGAGCACGGTCCCCATCGGCAAGGCCGAGCGCCATGCCCCCTACCTGCGCGTCTCGCTAGGCATCGCGTTTTGACCCTCGCAAGCCACCCGCGCCTTCTGCTAGTGTCCGAGACAGGGCAGGGTTGCGTGCCGCGCTCCGGGCGGGAACAAGGCCCGCCCCGGGCACAATGAAGAGCATCGTCGTCAAAGGCGCGCGCGAGCACAACCTAAAGAACATCGATGTGGAGATCCCTCGCGACCAGCTCGTGGTCATCACCGGGCTGTCGGGGTCGGGCAAATCGTCGCTGGCCTTCGACACCATCTACGCCGAGGGCCAGCGCCGCTACGTCGAATCGCTCTCGGCCTACGCCCGCCAGTTCCTCGAACAGCGGGGCAAGCCCGACGTGGATTCCATCGAGGGCCTCTCGCCCGCCATCGCCATCGAGCAGAAGTCGGGCAGCCGCAATCCCCGTTCCAGCGTCGGCACCATCACCGAGATCTACGACTACCTGCGCCTTCTGTGGGCGCGCGCGGGCGAGGTCTACTGCTGGAAGTGCGGCCAGCGCATCTTCTCGCAGACCATCCCCCAGATGGTCGATCGCGTGCTTGCCTTTCCCGAAGGCACGCGCTTTTCGGTGCTCGCCCCCATCGCGCGCGACAAGAAGGGCGACTTCGCGGCCGAGCTCGTGCGCCTGCGCCAGGAAGGCTACGTGCGCGCCAACATCGACGGCGAGCTGTGCGATCTGTCGCAGCCGCCCAAGCTGGACAAGGCGCACAAACACACCATCGAGGTCTTCGTCGACCGTCTGGTGCGCAAGACGGGCATCGAGCAGCGCTTGGCCGAATCCATCGAGCTGGCGGCAACCCTCGGCCAAGGCCTGGTGAGGGTTTCTCCGCTCGAAGGCGACACCCTGCTCTTTTCCCGGAAGTTCGCCTGCCCCGATTGCGGCGTGGGACTGCCGTCGCTCGGGCCGAGCCTCTTCTCGTTCAACAACCCGGCCGGCGCGTGCCCGACCTGCGACGGTATCGGCGCCACCCTGCATTTCGACCCCGAGCGCGTGGTCGTGGACCCCGACCTCTGCCTGCGCGAGGGCGCCATCGATCCCTGGGAGCGGCGCAACAGCGCCTTCTTCCAGCAGGTTCTCGACGGCGTCGCGGCCGCGTACCACATCGATCTCTACAAGCCGTGGGCCAAGCTTCCGGCCGAGCAGCGCAAGCTCATCCTCGAGGGATCGGGCGGCCGGCAGATTCCCTTCGTCTTCGAGAAGAACGGCCGCAAGCACACCTTCAAGAAGGAATTCGAAGGCGTGCTGCCCAACCTGCAGCGCCGTTTCGGCGAATACCAGCGCCGCCGCCGCGAGCGGAGCCGCAACAACGACGAGGACTTCGAGGCCCTGTACGACGAATTCCATCGCTACATGTCGCAGTCGCCGTGCCCGGATTGCGACGGCACGCGCCTGCGCAAGGAAGCCCGCCACGTGCGCGTGGGCGGCAAAAGCATCGTCGAGGTCACCGCCATGACCGTGGGCGAGCTTTCCGACTTCATCCGCACCCTGCCGCTCGCCCCGCGCGACTGGCAGGTCTGCCATCGCATCGTACGCGAGGTGACGGGAAGGCTTTCGTTCCTGGTCAGTGTCGGGGTCGACTACCTCTCCCTCGACCGCCCCGCCGCCACCCTCTCGGGTGGCGAAGGCCAGCGCATCCGCCTGGCCACGCAGATCGGCAGCGGCTTGCAGGGCGTGCTCTACATTCTCGACGAGCCATCCATCGGCCTCCACCATCGCGACAACGCCCGCCTCATCGAAACCCTGCGCCGGCTGCGCGACCTCGGCAATACCGTGCTGGTGGTGGAGCACGACGAAGACACCATGCGCGCGGCGGACTGGCTCATCGACATGGGGCCACGCGCGGGCGAGCTGGGCGGCCACGTGGTCGCCGCGGGCACCCCGCCGGAGATCGAAAACCACCCCCAGTCGCTCACGGGCGCCTATCTGGCCGGGGAAAAGGGGATCGAGGTCCCCAAGCATCGGCGGCCGGCCAACCGGCGCAGCCTGATCCTGCGGGGCGCGCGCACCCACAACCTGCGCAACCTGGACGTGGCCTTCCCTCTCGGCCTGCTCACCTGCGTCACCGGGGTTTCCGGCTCGGGCAAGTCGAGCCTGGTGGTGGACACCCTCCTGCCCGTCCTGAGGCACCGCCTGCACGGCGGCCGCCAGCCCCAGGCCGACTTCGATGCCATCGAAGGCCTGGCCCACGTCGACAAGGTCATCGACATCGACCAGACCCCCATCGGACGCACCCCGCACTCGAACCCGGCCACCTACACCGGCATCTTCACCCACATCCGCGATCTCTTCGCCGGCCTGCCCGAATCCAAGGCGCGCGGCTACAAGGCCGGGCGCTATTCCTTCAACATCAAGGGCGGTCGCTGCGAGGCCTGTCAGGGCGACGGCATTCTGCGCATCGAAATGCACTTCTTGCCCGATGTCTACGTCGAGTGCGAGGAGTGCGGCGGCCGTCGCTACAGCCGCGAGACCCTGGAGGTGAAATACCGGCAGAAGAGCATCGCCGACGTGCTCGACCTGACCGTCACCCAGGCCTGCGGCTTTCTGCAAAACATCCCCAAGCTGTCGCAGAAGCTCGAAACCCTGCGCGAGGTGGGGCTGGGATACATCAAGCTCGGCCAGGCCGCGACCACCCTGTCAGGGGGCGAAGCCCAGCGGGTGAAGCTCTCGCGCGAGCTCGGCAAGCGCAGCACCGGCCGCACCGTCTACATCCTGGACGAGCCCACCACGGGCCTGCACTTCGCCGACATCGACCAGCTCCTGCAGGTGCTCTTCCGCCTGGTCGACGCCGGCAACACCGTCATCGTCATCGAGCACAACCTCGAGGTCATCAAGAGCGCGGACTACGTCATCGACCTCGGCCCCGAGGGGGGCCCCGGCGGGGGCCTCATCGTCGCGCAAGGCACCCCCGAAGACACGGCCAAGATCGCCGCCAGCCACACCGGGCAGTCCCTGCGCAAGGTGCTGTGAGACGAGGTTGGCGCGAGCTTCCCGAACCGAACCTACGTCTGCCCCGAGTCTCCGCCGGGGGCGGAGGCGACCTGGGCAGGGGGAGGAGAGGCTTTCGCAGCTCGGCGCAGGCCTCGCACCCAGAGGCTCGCACCCCCCAAAAGGCCGAGGAGGAAGACCGCAAGCAAGAGATGGCCTGCCCGCCCGTAGCGCCCCACGAAATCGAGTTTCCACCAGTCCCACGGGGGCTTCTTGTACCACTGCTGGGCACTCGGAAAGTCGAGATTCGTGTAGCGGCGTAGGGGCAAATCCCGGGAGGCGACTTCCCACGGGTCGGACCAGAGATGGTGCTTGAGAAACCACCACTGCCCCTCGATGGGCTGAAACGCCGGCGTGAAATTGCGCGCATAGAAGTCCTCGAAACACGGATCGCAGTACCCGCCCCGATCCGCCGACAGCGCCCCCGTGCGGTTGGGATAACCGAGCCACTGTGCCTGGGCCGCCTTGCTGAAGCGGATGAAGTGATCCCAGTACTGGCTGGCACCGACGAGCTGGATGCCGAAGCCGAGGAAGAAGACGAGTCCGCACAGGAGGAGCGCCAGGCGCTTGCGTGCCGCGAGCAACTCCTCCACCAGGAAGACCGCGGGCAGAAGCAGGAGCGGAACCACGAAGAGGAGGTAGCGCGGGCCCCAGCACCAGTCTCCGCTCCAGAAGACGAACTTGCTGTAGAGGCACACAATCGGCCCGGCCGTCAGACCCAGCCCCCACCACAAGACGGCATGTCGCCGCAAGACGAGCGGCAGCGCCAGCACGCTCAGCACGAGGGGCGGGTTGTAGAGAAAGATGCTTTTCCCGAAAGAGAAGCAGTACGACCAGAGCCCCACGAAGAGGCTCTCGCGCAGCACACTGTCGGCCAGACCCGCGAGGCTGGGATAGCCGCTGCTGAAAAGACTCCCCGTGCGCGCCCAGTTGTACCAGAGGATGGCCACGAGGAAGGCTGCGCCCGGCAGCAGCGGCCAGGCCAAGGCGCGCAGCACAGGGCGAACGCGCTTCTCCCGGTAGGCACAAACCAGGAGGAAGAGCAGGGCTCCCGGCAGCGCCAGCACGAAGACGTACTTCGAGTTCACCAGCATGCCCACCCAGAACCCGAACCAAAGGCCGGTGCCCGGTCGGGGCTCCTCCTTGAGTCGAATCAGCGCCGAGAAGAATCCGACGAAGCAGGTGGCCTGCAGGGCCTCCGACCATGCGCTCCGCGAATAGATGGGCAAGAACGTGGCAAAGGCCAGAGCGAGCGTGGCTAGGCTGGCTCCGCGGCGTGAGACTTCCAGGTAGAGAAGAAAACGAAAGAACAGCAGGCAGCCGAGCACGACCATGAGCTGCGTGCCGAGATGGCTGGTCATGGGCTTGACAAGCTTGTCGAGCGCCGGGTCGCCCCCGGCGATGGCTTTGCGTAGGGCGACGCCGGGCAGGTGAATGGCCGACGGAAGCAGGGGCTGTTGCGCGTAGAGCTTTCCACCCGGCACGGGAACATCGACAGCCTGGCGATACAGGATCGACTCCGCGACCGAGTAGATGACCTTGGAGTCGTTGAAGGGCGGGGTTCGGCCTTCCCCCAGCATGTAGGCGAAGAAGATGGTGAAACACACCCCCACCTGGAGCCTCCCGTTGGCAGAAGCAGGAAGTCTGCCTCGCAGAGGCGAAGGCGTGCTTTCTGGGCTGGGAGCGTCCATCGCGGGCGGTGCCTCGGCTGCCACGGCTCGTTTCTCGCACAGGGCCCCATCCGGCACAACAATCCAACCGACCTGTCCGGCGGGGGCTTCCCGATCGCATCAGGATCCTCCCGTGCCAGCCGCAGGCGCCAAGAGACGCAAACGTGCGTCTTTCTCGCACCTCTTGCCCGCTGAAAACGAAAGCAGGGCGTTTTTCCGAGTTTTTTCGCTTTTTTTTTCGCGCGCGAGCTTGGAATTCGGTTAGAGTCCGCGGGCGGTCGCTGGCAAATGGGCACCGGACCCAGGTGCGGTTACCCAAGAAAAGGTCGCGAGCGACGGCGAACAGCATCCATTCTACCGAGAGGAGTGAAGATGGCCAAAGGTCCCCTGTCCAAGTCCGCCCTGATTCAAACCATTGCTGACAAGTCTGACGGCAAGCTCACCCGCAAGGATGTCAAGGGTGTTCTCGAAGCCGTCGCCACCATCGGCCAGGCCGAGCTGAAGAAGAATGGTCTCTTCGTCGTTCCCGGCTTGGTCCGTATGGTCGTGGTGAAGAAGCCCGCCACCAAGGAGCGCAAGGGAATCAATCCCTTCACCGGTCTGGAAACCGTATTCAAGGCCAAGCCGGCCCGCAAGGTCGTCAAGGCCCGCCCAGTCAAGGCCGCCAAAGACGCCGTCGCATAGCGACGCCGGAAACCCCTCAGGATCGCGAGCGCCCTCGGTAGCTGCGGCGCGATCCTGAGCGGTCTGGGCCAGAGCGGGGTAAGGTAGAAGGGATGCCCGAGCCTCTGGCGGTTCTCGACAGCGCATCGAAGTCCTTCGGCACCGTGCGTGCCGTGGTTGCTCTCTCGCTGTCGGTACGGGGAGGCGAGATCTACGGTCTGCTCGGACCCAACGGTGCCGGCAAGACCACGGCCTTGCGCCTGCTCGCCGGTTTGCTCGCACCCACGAGCGGTCGTGCCCACATCGCCGGGCACGACGCCAAGACCGCGGCGGCCAAGGGGCGCCTGGGCTTTCTCGGCGGGAGCACCGGGCTTTTTGCCCGCCTCACGCCGCGCGAGGTGCTCGACTACTTCGGCCAGATCTACAATCTCGGGCGCAAGGAGATCAGCCGCCGGGTTGCGGGCTTGGCGACCTCGTTGGCGTTGCAGGGAATCCTCGACCGCCGCTGCGAGGGCCTTTCCACGGGCGAACGCCAGCGCGTCTCGATCGCGCGCACCGTCCTGCATGACCCGCCCGTGCTCGTCCTCGACGAGCCGACCGGCGGGCTCGACGTGCTGGCCAGCCGTTTCCTGCGCGACTTCGTCCGCGGCGAGCGCGAGCGCGGCAAGGCGGTCCTGTTTTCGACCCACTACCTGGCCGAGGCGGATCTGCTCTGCGATCGCATCGGCTTCCTCCACCAGGGCCGGCTCCTGTGCGAGGGATCGCCGGCGGAGATCCGCGCCCACACGGGAAAGGGCACCCTGGAAGAGGCCTTCCTGGCTTTGGCCGACGGCTGCGGAGGCCCGCCGTGAACCTGCGTCACGTGCGTCTGACCTTCGTCAAGGAGCTGCGCGAGGCCCTGCGCGACCGGCGCACCCTGGCCATCATGATCCTCTTGCCCCTCGTGGTCTACCCCCTTCTGTCGATCCTGGCGGCGCAGGTGGCGGCCAGCCGCGAGAAGAAACGGGATGAGCGGCCGTCCACCATCGCGCTTCACGGCCCGGCACGCGAGGCGCTGGCGGACCACATCGGCCAAAACCCGACCCTTTTCGTCCTTTTACCGGCAGGAACTGCAGCCGACGTCGAAAGCGGTCGCCTCGATGCCCTGGTGGAGGCGGACAACGCCGACCAAGACCGATGGGTGGTTCTCTACGACGCGAGTCGCGACGAATCGCGCATCGCCGAGGCGCGTCTGGGCGAGGTTCTGGCCAAGGTCCTGCCCGATGGCTGCGTCCCACGCTTCGTCGTGGAGAAACGCAGTCTGGCTTCCCGGGCACGCGTGGGTGGATACCTGCTCTCCAAGGCCCTGCCCTTGTTCGTGGTGCTCATGGTCTTGCTCGGCGCCTTCTACCCGGCCATCGACGTGACCGCGGGCGAGCGCGAGCGCGGCACCCTTGAGACCGTGCTCAGCTCACCCATCCGGCGCACCGACCTGATGCTCGGCAAGGTGCTCGCGGTCGCAGCCTTGGCCGCGCTCACCGGTGTGCTCAACCTGGCCTCCATGGCCATCACCCTGATGCAGATCCTGCGTCTCGGCAACCACAGCATCGTCCTTGACGTACCCTGGGGCCACGCCTTGGCGAGCAGCCTGGTCATCTTCCCGGCGGCCCTGCTCTTCGCGGCCGCCTTCGTCGCCTTGGGGGCCACGGCGCGCACCTTCAAGGAAGCTCAGACCCTGCTCCTGCCGGCCTACTTCCTCACCGTCGCGCCGGCCTTGGCCGCGGCCATCGGGGAATACCGCTTGGCCGGGATCGCAGCCTGGGTTCCGGGCATGAACGTCACCTTGTTGGCGCGCGATTTGATGCTGGGCAGGACCGGCCTTCCGGGCACCCTGGCCACCTTGGCTTCCACCCTTCTCTTCTCGGCCCTGGCCCTCGCCCTCGCCGCACGCATCTACGACTCGGAACGTCTGGTGGCGCCAGCGCCGGCGCGACGCCTGGCCGGAAGCCCCGGCCACGGCACCAACGCCGGCGACGCCCTGGTGCTCTTCGCCCTCGCCTTCCTCATGCTCTACTTCGTCTTCCTGCCCATCGAGAAGCGCCACCTGGTCACGGGCCTCCTCATCTCCGAGTGGGTCGGCCTGCTCGGCCTGGTCGCGCTCTACGCCCGCATGTCGGGTCAGCGCCTGGCAAGCGTTCTGGCCCTCACCTGGCCTCCGCCGCGCGTCTGGCTTGGCGCCGCCCTCATCGGGTGCGGCGCCTGGGCCGCGGTGGCAACGCTCAGCGAGTGGCTTCTGCCCGCGCCCAAGGCCATGCTGGAAGAGCTGCGCAAGTCGCTCGTGCCGCTTGACGGCAGCCGGGGCTTTTTCGCAACCCTGTTTCTGGTCGCGCTCAGCCCCGCCATTTGTGAAGAGGCCCTCTTCCGCGGACCGATCCTGCGCGGGCTGCGCACGCGGCTCGGCCCCGGGAGCGCCGTGCTCCTTCAGGCCGCCCTCTTCGGCCTGTTCCACCTCGACGTCTATCGCCTCATCCCGTCCACGCTGCTCGGGGTTCTGCTCGGCTATCTCGCCCTCCAAACCGGGTCCATCGTTCCGGCCACGATCGCCCACTTCTGCAACAACGCGGTTCTCGTCACCCTGGCCAGCTTCCGCCTCGACCAGCGGATGGAACATATGAGCCATCGCGCAACGACCTTGCTGGTGATGGCCTCCCTCGCCCTTACCGCTTCCGGCATAGCTCTGGTTGGGGGCCTCGGACGCGGACGCAAAATGTAGGCTAGATGACAACTTCTGTTGCTTGGGACTTGGCGATTCTGGTATGGCTTGATCATGTCTCAAGCGGAAGAGAAGCGCGTCGTTCAGATTCTGCGCAAGTGCCCGGTCCTGGCTGATGCACCAGGGGACATCCTGGCCAGGCTCGCAGCCACGGCGCGAACCCAAACCCACCGCGCGCGCCAGGTGGTCTACCTGCCGGGCGACCGCGCCAGCGGAGTTCACTTCATCGCCAGCGGCCGGGTCAAGGTCTCCAAGGTCACACGCGACGGGAAAGAGCTCACCCTCGCCTACCGGACCAACGGCGACTTCTTCGGCGAAACCTGCCTGCTCGAAGGCGGCCCGCGCGAGGAGATGGTCGAGGCCATGGAAACCACCACCAGCGTGGAGATAGAGTGCGCGGGTCTCGCTCGCCTGCTTTCCGGGCACGCTCAAGTGGCGTATCCCTTCGCCCGTGCCCTCATCGATCGCTGGCGGGGCCTGGAGGCCAAGGTCGAGCAGCTCGTGTTCAAGGACGTGCGAGCCAAGCTGGCCGAACTGCTCTTGCGCCTGGGCTCCGAGCACGGCGTGGAACACCGGCGCGGGCTCGTGCTCGGGCTCAAGATCACGCACCAAGAAATGGCCAACCTCATCGGTTCGACGCGCGAGACGGTCTCCCTGACCCTGTCGCAGTTCAAACGCAAAGGCCTCATCCACACCGAAGGCCGCAGGGTGATCCTCGCCGACCGCGAGGGCCTGCGCTCGCTCGCATGATGTCGTCTTCGCACCAGCGCCGGCCCGGCGCCGTGACCTGGAGCCGGGGGAGCAGGTCCTGATGGCGGAGACCGGTCACGAAGAGGTCCTTGCCGCAATCCGCGCGGCGGCCCGTCAGTCCAGGGAACGTTACCTGGTGGGCGTGGCTGCGGCAGCAGAGCGTGCGCGGGTGGTGGCGGCCCTGGCGGCCGAGGGTGAGGTCGTCGAGCTGCCCTCGGCCGAGCTGGCGCTGGAGAAGCTCACCGAAGAATCCTTCGAGCTCGTGGTGCTGAATCAACCCGACTCACAGCACGACGTCCTCAGGGCGGCGCGCGAGATCCGTCCCTTCGCCGATATCGTACCCATCATTGCCGGGAATGCGGCCCTGGCAGCCGAGATGTTCGCGCAGGAAGCGGCCGCAGTGCTGCCGCGCCCATTCCCGGTCAGCGACGCGCTCTTTCGCGCCCACCTTCGCTACCTGGCTTCCTGTCGCCGGGCGCGCACGCGAGCCCTCATGCTCGCGCACGTCATTGCCCAGAATCGCGCCGCCCTGCGTACGATCGAACCAGCCCTGGAAGATGCCCTGGCCGCGGTGACGGAGCACAGCCGGAAGCCGCCGGTGGTGGCGGTTCTGGGCGACGGCGAGCTGGCCCGCGCCGGGGGAGGCACGCCTGCCAAAGGACAGGCGGATGTCGTGGTCGTGGGGCTCGCCGCTTCCGATCGCGTCGAGCCGCGTTTGCGTGAGGCGCGCGACCGGGCGGCCGGGGCGGCCCTTCTGACGGTCGATGCGGCGCCGACGCAGGATCGCCTCGGGGCTGCAATCTACGGCGGCGTGCGCGCCTACCTGGGCCGCGACCTTCTGCCGCGACTTGCGCGCCTGGCGATGAACGTAGCGCAGAGGCGGCGGGCGGAGCTCACCGGCCGGCAGCTCGCCGAAACCCTCACCCGCTTCGGGTTCATGTCCGAACCGGCGCAACCCGTGCCGGTCCCCACCCAGGATCTCGACGCGCGGCTCATCGCCGATGCGACCGCGCGCAGCTCCACCGCCGTCGTGCCCTCGGCACACGAAGTCCTGGTGGTCGACGACGAAGTCGTGGTGCTCACGGTCCTGCGCGAAATCCTGCGCCGCAGCGGCTACCGCGTCACCACGGCGGCTTCGGCCGAAGAAGCCATCGACATGATGCAGAAGCGCAGCTTCGACCTGGTGCTCACCGACAAGAACCTGCCGGGGGCCTCGGGCTTGGAGGTTTTACGCGTGGCCCGCGCTCTCAATCCTCCACCCGCCGTGGTCATGATCACGGGCTACTCCTCGTATGATTCCGCGGTCACCGCCCTCGACATCGGCGCCCAGGACTACATCGAGAAACCCATCCGCGACGTGGAAGCCCTGCGCTTCCGTATCCGGCGTGCCCTCTCGCGGCGCAACGAGCAACTCGAGCGTCACCAGCAAGTGGCCAAGGAAGAACCCAAGCAATTCCGTATCTTGGTGGTCGAGATCGAGGGCAGTCGGCGCGAGCTCATGGCGGAATACCTGGGCCGCACCTACGACGTGACCGGGGCTGCGAACGGCGAGGAGGCCCTGATCCTGCTGCAGAAGGAGCGCTTCGATCTCGTCATCGCGGATCGCAACTTGCCGGGCATGTCGGGGCTGCGCGTGATTGAACAGGCGCAGCGTCTTCTGCCCCATTGCGCCTCGGTCCTCTACACCGCCTACCCCTCGTATGAGATCGTCAAGGAGGCCTTCGACCTGGGCGTGGACGCCTACCTGGTGCGGCCGAACCAAGACCTTAAGTCCCTGGCCGACAAGGTCGCCGGTGCCTTGCGCAGCCGCGGCGGCGGCATCCTGCTCGGGTAGGCCGCAGGCTTCAGGCTACAGGCTTCAGGCTTCAGGCTTCAGGCTGCAGGCTGAAATGCTGGGGCACAAGCCGCGATCCCTCTCGAGGCGCACCACGGTGACGCCCTTCGCGCCAGGAGCAAGCTCAACGCCGCTCTCGACCTAGCAGCCTGCAGCCTGAAGCCTGAAGCCTGCTGCCAGCAGCCTGCAACCTGCTGCCTGCAACCTGCTGCATCCCACACCGATGTTGGTTGACGAACGTGGTCGCTTTTTGCTTAATTGAAGAATTGCAGAAAGCGAGCCCATGCGGGCGGCGTCAATAGCGTGAAGATCGCATTTACCCACAACCTTCGCCTCACGGACAGCGAAGAAGAAGCCGAATTCGACAGCGTGGAGACGGTCGACGCCATCGCCAACGGCCTGCGCCGGGGCGGCCACGAGGTCGAGAAGATCGAGGTCACCGGTCCGGCCTCGCACCTGGCGGCGCGCATCGAGTCCTTCGGGCCGGATCTGATCTTCAACACCGCGGAGGGGCGGCGCGGCCGCAGCCGGGAGGCCTTCTACCCCGCCCTGTTCGAAGAGCTGGGCTTCCCCTATACCGGGTCGGACGCCTACGTCATGACCGTTACCCTGGACAAGTGGATGACCAAGCTGGTGCTCGGCTCCCAGGGCATCGACACCCCGCGCGCCAGGTTGGTGGTGCCGGACGAGGTCCAGCGCGGCCGCGATCTCACCCTGCTCGGCCTATCCTACCCGGTCATCGTCAAACCCAACTACGAGGGTTCGTCGAAGGGCATCGGTGACGAGGCCATCGCCCGCGACGCGCGCACCCTGCTCGACATCCTGATGCGCACCCTGCGCAAGTACCCGACCGGCGTGCTGGTCGAGGAGTTCGTGCCCGGCAGCGACGTCACCGTGCCCTTCCTAGAAGGCGTGGCTGACGAGGGCGTGCTCACGCCGGTCGACTACCTCATCGACCCCAGCGTGCGCACCCCCTTCAACATCTACGACTACCGGCTCAAGTCCGCCGATGCCGGCCGGGTGTCAGTGCGCTGCCCACCGGATCTACAGCGCGACGTGGTGGCGCGGCTGCGCGCCCTATCCAAGACCGTGATTCGCACCCTCGGCATCCGCGACCTCGCCCGCATCGACTTCCGCCTCGGCGAGGACGGGCGCATCTATCTCCTGGAGGTCAACGCCCTGCCCTCGCTCGAGCCCGGGTCGAGCACCTTCTCGGCCGCCGCGCGCGAGGGTCTCGACTACGACGCCGTCCTGGGCGCCATCGTGGCCAGCGCCGCCCGTCGCCAGGGCCTCACCGTGCCCCAGGTGGGGCGGCGCAGGCGACCGCCCGAGCCGTTGCGCATCGGTTTCTCCTACAACGTCAAGCGCGTCGATTCCAAGGGCGGCGACGACACCGAGGCGGAGTACGACGCGCCCGAGACCATCGAGTCCATTCGCGACGCCCTGGAAAGCTACGGGCATGTGGTCGTGCCCCTGGAAGCGACCGCGGAACTGCCCCGCCAGCTCATGGACACGCCCGTGGATCTGGTGTTCAACATCGCCGAGGGCGTCGCCGGGCGCAACCGCGAAGCCGCGGTGCCCGCCCTGTGCGAGCTGATGGGGATTCCCTACACGGGCTCGGACGCGGCCACGCTTTCCATCGCACTCGACAAGGCTCTCTCCAAGCGCGTGCTGCGCGAGCACGGCATCGCCACGCCCGAGTTCCAGGTCATGGAAACCGGACGCGAGCGACTCTCCCCCAAGATGAAGTTCCCCCTCATCGTCAAGCCCAACCAGGAGGGCTCCTCCAAGGGCGTGAACGCGCACGCCTCCGTGGTCGACGACGAGGAATCCCTGCGCGCGGTGGTGCGCGAGCTGCTCGACAAGTACCGCCAGCCGGCGCTCATCGAGTACTACATCGCGGGCCGCGAATTCACCGTCGGCCTGCTCGGCGACAAACGCCCGCGCGTGCTGCCGCCCATGGAGATCCTCTTCCGCGACAAGAGCAACCCGCGGCCGGTGTACGACTACCAGATCAAGCAGGAGTGGGAGAAGCACGTCACCTACGAGTGCCCGGCCAAGCTCACGCCCGCGGAACTGAAGTCCATGGAGCGCGTGGCGCGCGAGACCTTCCTCGCGCTCGACTGCCGCGACGTGGCCCGCGTGGATCTGCGCATGGACGAGACCGGCGAGATCTACGTCCTCGAGGTGAACCCGCTCCCGGGCCTCACCCCGGGGTACTCCGACCTGTGCCTGATCGCGGCCGCCGCCAACATCGACTACCGCTCCCTCATCGGCGAGGTCCTCACCGGCGGCCTCAAGCGCATGCGCGAGAAGCGGCGTGCGGAGGCGCGAGAGGCGGAGGCCGCGCGCGTGTTTGCCAACGGCAACGGCGAGAGCAAGGGAGACGGCAACGGCAAGAGCGACGCCAACGGCAAGAGCGACGGGAACGCAAGAGCCGAGGCCAAGCCCGCACCCTCCGAGAAGACGCCGCCGGACGTCTCCAAGACGTCATAGGATGCTCGGGCCATGCGCTCGCGATTCCGGAACCTCGGCTTCTCCATCGGCCACATGCCCACGGGTCCTGCCAATGCCATCACGGATGTCCCCGGCGTGCGTGTCGGCCACACCACGCTCATCGAAGGCGAAGGCCCCCTGCTCGTCGGACAAGGCCCGGTGCGCACGGGCGTGACCGCCATCCTGCCGCCGGATCCCATCTTCTCCGAGCGCGTGCTGGCCGGCTCTTTCGTGCTCAACGGCGCCGGCGAGGTATCGGGGCTGACCCAAGTGATGGAGTGGGGCCTGCTGGAAACGCCGATCCTGCTCACCAGCACCATGTCGGTGGGCAAGGTCTCCGATGCCACCGTGAAGTGGATGACCCGGCGCTTTCCCGGCATCGGCGACCAATATGACGTGATCATCCCCATCGTGGGCGAGTGCGACGACTCGTGGCTCAACGACGCCGTCGGCCGCCACGTGCGCTCCGAGCATGTGTACCGCGCCGTCGAACAGGCAAGCTCAAGCACGGTTGCCGAGGGTTCGGTGGGCGCCGGCACCGGGCTTGTCACATGCGACTTCAAGGCCGGCATCGGCACCAGCTCGCGTCGGGTCGAGAGCTCACGTGCGAGCGGCGAGACCGGACCAAGCTACAACCTGGGCGTGCTCGTGCAATCCAACTTCGGCATCATGCGCTCCCTGCGCATCGCCGGCGTCCCGGTCGGGGAAATCCTGGCGCCGAACTACCGCGACGACGGCAAACGCGCCCGCAACGCCGGTTCCATCATCTGCGTCATAGCTACCGACGCGCCCCTTGTTCCCAGCCAGATCTCGCGTCTATGCAAGCGGGCGGCCCTGGGCATCGGCCGCGTGGGCTCCTTCGCG
>Ga0172363_10000262_pt1 | contig 37398 bp, 29 predicted proteins | sample LakKivs2_kivu2a2_FD_114541 | JGI IMG/M metagenome (GOLD analysis project Ga0172363, IMG submission 114541) | Sediment microbial communities from Lake Kivu, Rwanda - Sediment s2_kivu2a2 | ecosystem: Environmental > Aquatic > Freshwater > Lake > Sediment | place: Rwanda: Western Province, Lake... | reverse complement strand
CGCAAGTTGTCCGGAGCTTGGTGCAGTCGCCCTCACCCAACCCTCTCCCAAAGGGAGAGGGCTATCAACATAAGCAGCCAACTGCGCTTCCAGCGCAACTTTTTCGCTTAACGCCTATGCCCGATGCCGTGGCCGGTGAAGCTCGGGGCCGCCTGGGCAAGCCTTGGCCGGCGCGCGGCACAGATCGAGCAACTCGGAGGCCTCTTGCAGGCGCTTGGCCACCGCGCTTCCGCTCATGTCGAGCTTGGTGCGAAGCCGTGCCTCGGGCCGCAGCGAGCACGCCAGCCGGCCGGCTTCTCGAAGTCGGGCCGCGATGGCTTCGGCCGACAAGTCGAGGCTCATCGATCGATGTCCTTCAGATTCCGCTGCGCGCTCTACTCGATGCGCAGAGCCCAGCGGCTGCTGAAAGTGCCGACGCCGAGAAAGGCCGGGCGCGAGCCCGCCGCCCGGCCGAGCTGGTCGAGGTCGGGGATGGGCGTGCGCACGCGCGGACCGGGCTCCCACGATGAGGGCTTCTCGTCGCGCAAAGGCAGTTCGCTCGCCGCGGCGCCGGCCTGGATGGTAGGTACGGCAGCCACACCGCGCCCATTGCGCTCGCGCCGGGGGTAGCGCGCGCGCCGATCCCGGCCCGGCTCGCCCTCCACGTCGACGAGCAGCTCGGCGGGCAGCTCCTCTTCGGCCGCCGCGGCCTCGCCAGGGGCGTCGCCCGCGGGCGGGGCCGCGCCGGCCACGGGGCTGAGCTCGGCGGGAAGAACGACATCCTCGGCGCGCGCCACCACCGCAGCCAGCCAGAGCGCCTCCTGGTAGAAAGGGCGATTGCCGAGGCGCGGGTGGCGCCGTCGGCTCCCGGGCAGAAGGTAGCGCAGGGTGAGAAGGATCTGGCGGCACACCTCGGAATCGCGGCGCGAGGCCTTCAGGCGTTCGAGCATGGGCTGTACCGAGCCGGACACCACCTGGGCGATGTTGTGGGTGGGCACGGCATCGGGGGCCAGGGCATCGCGCAGCGGCGGCAAGAGCAAGGTAGCCAGGATCACGGCATCGGTGGGCGTTTCGTCGCGTGCCAGGATCGACTCGTCGAGGGCGCGCAGGTAGGCCCAGAAACGCTCGCAGCGCCGCTTGACCTGCGCATCGGTGTCGGCCGCTTTCAACGCCTCGTCCAGTTCGGGCAGAAGGAACTGCAGAAGCCCGGTCTCGACCAGCAGCTCGAAGGACTTGTGTGCCGCCCCTGCGCGCAGCAGGCGGTAGAATTCCTCGGTGACGCGGGCCTGGGCGCATTTGGCCAACTCGGCCTTGTGCTCCATCATGCGTCGGTAGGTTTCCGGCTCGACGGTGAGACCGCAGCGGGCGGCGAACTTCACCGCGCGCAGGATGCGCACGGGGTCTTCGCGGAAACGGATGTCGGGGTCGCCGATGGTGCGCAGAACCCGGGCCTCGAGGTCGGGCAGGCCGCCCACGTGGTCGATGACCTTTACGGCGTCGACGTCGAAGAAGAGGCCGTTGATGGTGAAGTCGCGCCGGCGCGCATCTTCCTCGGCGGTGCCGAAGACGTTGTCTTGGCGGATGAGCAGATCCGTGCCCTTCTCGTCGCCCGGGGTATCGCCGTTTTCGTCCTCGGCGGTGCGCGGATTGGCCCGAAAGGTGGCGATCTCGATGATCTTGCGCCCGAAGAAGACGTGCGCCAGGCGGAAGCGCCGGCCGATGATGCGGCAGTTGCGAAATGAGCGGCGAATCTGGTCGGGGGTGGCCGAGGTGGCGACGTCGAAGTCCTTGGGTCTGCGCCCGAGCAAGAGGTCACGCACGCAACCGCCGACGAGATAAGCCTTGTGCTGATAGCGACGCAAGCGTTGCACAATCCGCAAGGCGTCGGGATCGATCTGATCCAAACGGATTTCCATGTGCCCATCCCGTAGCACGACGGACGCGAGGGAGCAAGGTGGCCGGGTGTTTTCGCGTCCGGATGATGGGCGGGCTAGCGGGATATCGGCATGAGCTGGTCGCTCAGGTGAAGCGGCGGCGCCGCCAGCGGGGCGGAGCGCGACGAGGACTTGTGTGCGGAAGCGGCAGGTTTGGCTGCGGCGCCGGCGGGCGTGCGACTCGGCGGCGAAGCCACGCTGGCTGGCGGTGGGGCAGGGGGCGGCGGTACCGGGGCAGGTGCAGACCGCGACGCGGGCACCGGGACGGGAGTCGCCGGCGGCGTGGGTACCGGCGCCGCCGCAGGAGGCGGCGCCGGCGCCGGGGACGGCGCGGGCAAGGCGGGAGCCGCCGAGCTTGGCTCGGTCGCCGGCGGCCCCGGGTGCGCGAAGTGCTGGCGTATCTTCGTGACCGCGAAGGCGAGGAGGAACGTCAGCAGGGCCACTGCAACCACCAGGACCACATTGCGGCCGGTGGTCTCACGCGGAATCTCCAGACCGTCGTCGCGGGAATCCCCGAGGCTGCGGCGTGACTCGAAACGACCGCTCTCGGTCCAGCGACCGAGGAAGCGCGCCAGCCGGCTTGTGTGCAGCCGCCTGGGCCGGCGGCCCGGGATCGATTCCGTGATGTCTTCGGGCATGGGGGCCGCGACCTGGGCGCCTTGCGGCGGGGGCGGAAACACCGGCGGCGACGGCGGCGAGGGTGGGGGTGGGGGCGGGGGTTTGGGGAGAGCGAATCCGGGCGGGAGGCGGAGGTGCGCGTCGTGTCCGATGATGGTGCGGGCCGAGCGGGCCTCGTCCGAATCCGGCGGCTCCGAGCCGTCGCCCGTGAAGCCGAATCTGGTCTTGGACCCCGCCATGGCTAGATTGCAGATTACCAGGACCTGGAAGCCGCGGCTACGGAGGCAGGTCGGCACTTGCGCGTTTGCCTGGTCCGGGCCAATCTGGCGTGCAGGGCTCCGCCCGCGCATGCGCCTTCTTTTTGTCGTCAACCACCCCCGGGCTCTCCGTGCCACCCACACCACGGTATATCTCGCGGCTGCGGCGCACAGGCGGGGACACGAGGTGGCCTTCATTTCGGTCGACGATTTCGCCCATGAGCGGGAGGTGACCGGCCAAGTCCTCATTCCCACACCTCCCTCGGGGAGCGAACCTTCCGCCCTGCTGGCCGCGCTGCTCTCGCCCGAAGCTCGGCGCGTCGACAGCCGTCTGGCCGAGTTCGATGTCGTGCTCCTGCGCAACAACCCCCACCTCGGCGACGGACACCCGATTCGCGTGAATCCCGCCATCGAGCTGGGGCGGCGCCTCAAGCACTCCGGGGTGTTGGTGCTGAGCGACCCCGACGGCCTCCGGCGCGCGGGCTCGAAGATGTACCTGGCCGGTTTCCCGGCGGCCATCCGGCCCAGGACCCTCATCACCGGTCTGGCCGATCGCGTGCGCGCCTTTCTGCGTGAGATCGATGGGCCGGCCGTGATCAAGCCGCTCCACGGATCCGGCGGTCGCAACGTTTTTTTCGTGGGCCGGGGCGAGACGGCCAATCTGTCGCAGATCATCTCTACCGTGCGCAGCAGCGGCTACTTGCTCGTGCAGGAGTACGTGTCCGAGGCCGCGCGCGGGGACAAGCGCGTATTGCTGGTGGGCGGGGTGCCCCTGGCGGCAGACGGGCGTGTGGCGGTCTATCGCCGGCTGCACAGCAGCGAAGACATGCGCAACAACATGCGCGTCGGGGCTTCGCGCCGTCCCTGCCGCCTGGCCAAGGCCGAGCGCGAGCTGTGCGAGAGCATCCGTCCTCGCCTCGTGGCCGACGGCCTGTATCTTGTCGGCCTCGACGTTGCAGGCGGCAAGATCCTGGAGATCAACGTGTTCGCGCCGGGCGGACTGCACAACATGCACGAGCTCTATGGCGTGGATTTGGCGAACGCCGCCATCGCCGATCTGGAGCGGAAGTTCAAGCTGCGCGGCGCCTACCGCGAACCCGTGCCGCCGCACGTGTTCATGCGCGGATAGGAGTCAGGTTCCTCACCACAGGTTCCTCACCAAGGATAGAACCATCCGCCGGCACCATCGCCAGGCGGTGTGGGGCTCGCGCGCGGGTCCGGATCCTGCGAACGAGCTGCGGCAGCTCGCAGTCCGAGGGTCCTGCGAAGCCCCGCGCGCTTCGCTTGCCATCCTGTTCTTTCTTCCGTCCTACGGACCGGCAAGGACCACGCCGTAGCGCTCCAGCACCTCCGCGGTCACGGCGGCCAGCGTCGCTTCGGTCGCGTTTTGGTCCACCGTCGCGCGCAAGAGGCGGGTCTCGGCGTCTTTGAGCTCTTGTTGGCGTAGAAGCACGTCGTTGTTGGTGGCCCGCCCGGCCTGGAAGCGGGCCCGTTCCGCGTCGAGGTTCAGGCGCGCGAACTCGACCTCCTGCCGCCCCAGTTCGACCCGCTTGGAGGTGGTGCGGATGCCGCTCGTGGCGCGCAGGACCAGGTCGCGGACCTGGAGTTCGAAATCCTGGGCGTCGATGCGCGCCAGGTCGAGATCCTCCTCCGCCGCGCGCATCTGCCCCCGCGCCGCGCGTTTCTGCGCCGGCAGCTCGAAGGACAGCCCCGCCGACCATGCCAGATCCCCGAAACCCGCCGTCTGCTTGAGCGAATCGCCGAGGCCGGTCCGGCGCCCCACCGGCCCCACGCTGCCCGTGACATCGAGCCTGGGCCGCAGGGTGTTGCGTGCGGTGACCAGGTCCAGCGCGGAAAGGCCCAGGCCGAGGCGCAGCGAACGTAGCTGCGGGTTGGCTGCCAATGCACGCTTCACCTCGGCCGCGTCGTCAAGGGGCGGGCTGCCGGTGGGCGGTGCATCGGCGGCAGCCAGGAGGGGCGCGCGCGGGTCGGGTGCGACACCGAACAGGCGCTGCAAATCGAGGCTGCGGAAGTACAGGCTCTGCTCGGCCGTGGCGAGATCTTCCAGGCGCTGGGCGATGGCACGCTCGACCGAGGCGCGGTCCGCTTCCGCCAGGCGTCCGGCGGTGATCATGGCCTGGGTGGTGCGTAGCTGCTCTCGGGCCAGCTCCACGGCGGAGTGCTTGATGGTGAGGTCTTGGGTGGCGTAGGCCAGCTCCCAGTAAGCGATGACCACGTCGCGGAGGACGTTGCAGGCGCGCATCTGTCTGCGCAACTGGGTGATGTCTTGCTGGATGCGGGCCTTGCGCAGATTGGCTTGGGCGATCTCGGTGCCGAAGCCGCGCAGCAGGGGATGGGTGAAGGTGAGGGCCAAGCTGCTGTCGTGGTAGGTCGCGCCCAGGAGATCCGAGCCCGGTGGAAGGACGGACGAGGTCCGGGTGGCCAAGCCCGATAGCTTCAAGCTGCCGCCGGTTTCCAGGTTGCGGGACACGCCAAGACCGAAGGCGACGGCGGTGGTCGTGCCGGCGGCCAGGTCGATGCACGCCGGGGCCGCGCACTCGGCAAGGGCGGGCGTGGTCTGGCGTTTGACCCAGACGTTCGATTCGAGGCGCACGTCGAACTGTCCCTCGGCGGCCGTCAGGTTGGCCGCCGCCTTGGCTACGGCGACCCGTTCGCGGCGCAGGTCTGCATTGCCGCCGAGGGCACGCTCGATGGCCTGGGCGAGCGAGAGCGGTCTCGATTCCTCGGCGTACGCGCTCGGGCAGAGCCAGGTCCGGAAGGCAAGCGCGAGTCCAATCCAAAGTATGGTTCTGACGCTCATCGCATGGTCGCTCCGCTGCGGAGTATGCCGCATACGAAGGCAATGCGGAGCAGAAGCCGCATGTCGCGCGTGATGGACGAGGGGTTCGAGTTCCGCGGCGGGTGAATGGTGGGGGCTAGAATCTGCCTTGCGCGGCCAAACCGCCGCCGCCCGGAAGCCACATCAGACCCACCGATGATGAGTCGTCCCCTGAGGAGGACGAGCCCCCCCCGCGTCGTACGATGAGAAGTATGGTGTCGAGCACGGCACCCGCCGCGGCTACGCCGAAGAAGGCGTAGGAGGCATAGGCCATGGGGCGGGCGGCGTCGCACTCGTTTTGGGCCGACTTGAGCAGGTTGTTCGCGGCGTCGTCATTGCAGGCGCTCATCTTGCTGCGTGCGGAGAGGTTGTACACGACTCCCGCCACAAGCGAGCCTACCGCCACGCCCCCGATGATCCATTCCGGAACACGCGACGGCGCCTCGGGTTCAGATTCGGGCTCGGCGGGCCTGTGCGTTTGGGCCACCGGCCTCCGCCGCATGGGTTTGGGTGAAGGCTCTTCCTCCGCGCTTGCGCCTATCTCCTCCGGGGGCGTTGTCGCCCCCGCGGCGCCTTCACCTGGGGCCGAGGCGCCAGGCCCTGCGCCGCGTTCGAAGCCGGTGGGGCTGGTTTCGCCCGCCCCGGCGCCGACGGCACCCGAGGTCGCGGCAGCGATACCTTCGCTGAGCGACCTCGGAGAACCGCCACCCGCGATCTTCTCCTCCAGGGACTTGATCCTGACCTTGACCTGTTCCTTTTCTTGCGCGTCGGGCTTGAGAGTCAGGTAGGCCTTGAACATCTTGAGCGCGAGCTCGTTGTCACCGGATCGTTCCGATACCCGAGCCAGGTTGTAGGCGGTGAATGGGTGCGCCACCATCTTGTAGGAGCAGGCATAGGCGCGCTTGGCCTCGGCATCGTCTTTACTGTTCTCGGCAGTCTCGGCCCTGCTGAACCATTCCTTGGCCAGCCTGCGTCGCTCCTGGGCATCCTCGGGCGACGATTCCGGGCATTCGGCCGCGCGCGCCGCAAGCGGACCCAGAAGCAGAACCGCAAATGCGGCGGGGGTGATTCGGCGAGAAAACCGGCCTACAGGACTTGGGTACTTCATGGCGTTCATCGATGGTTAGAAGGGGTTCGGGCGAGGCGGGCTTCTCTTGCTCCCGGCATTCTTGCGGTCGGCGGAGATCTTGCCTCGCTGCGATCCCGCCTTGGTCACATTCTGAGGATCCAGTATGGCGCGTTTCTCGACAGAGGAACCTCGATTTCTACGCTTCAACAATTCGCTGGCACTTTCTGCCCCTGGCGAAGGAGGAATCTCACCCACATGTGAGGAGGGTGCTGCCATTTCCGTCGGTTTGCTCGCCGGTCTGCTCACCGCTGGTGTTCCCAGCCCTCGCGGGGGCCCGGGTAGGGCTTGTACCCTGGGACCGATGCCGGGCGCCAGCGCAGCTCCTCCCGGCGGCAAAGCGGCGCCCTTCTTCCCCGAGCTCAGACCGAACCACAGGGCGGTGACCAGCACGGCCAGGCCGACGGCTCCGGGGACAAGCGCGCGGCGCCAAAGCTGGGGGCGAACGACCTGGGCGGCCCCAGGGGTGGGGACCACGGGCTTGAAGGCACGGCTGCTGGTATCGGCGAAAGCCGGGGCCGTGTCTGACCCGGCCTTGGAGGCATCCGACTTGGGGCCCGCGAGATTGGGGAACGCCATGTCCATGGGCGGGTCCGTCTCCTGCATGTCGAGGGCCAAGCGCGATGCACGCTGCCACTGGAGGTGGTCGCCGGCGAACCAGGACTTCATGAGCGCGGCCAAATCGTGGGTGCTGGCGCCGCCCGAGGCGAACACCCATTTCTCGAGCGCCACCCGTATCTCTTCCGCGGTCTGGAACCGCTCTGCTCGATCGCGCGCCAACGCCTGCATCACGATGGTCTCGAGCGCGGGATCGACGTTGGCGAAATCCGAGACGCTCGGGATGGGGTCGTAGACCACGGCGCGCAGGGTGGCGAGCTCGTTGTCGCGCAGAAACAGGCGGCGCGCGGCCAAGGACTCCCATAGGACCACGCCGAGCGAGAAGATGTCGGCACGTGCGTCGACCGGCTCGCCCCTCGCCTGCTCGGGCGCCATGTAGCCGAGCTTGCCCTTGAGCGAGCCCGAGTTGGTGTCTCCCAGGCGCCCCAGGGCCCGCGCGATGCCGAAGTCGATCACCTTCACCGAGCCTTCGAACGAGACCATGATGTTGTGGGGCGAGACATCGCGGTGCACGAGCCCGAGCAGATTGCCGGCGGCATCGGTGAGCTGGTGCGCGTGGTGGAGGCCGGCGGCGGCATTGGCGACGATGAGGGCTGCCAGGTTGTTGGGCAGGAAGGTCTTGGTCTTCTCGCCGTGCCTGATGACGGAGGTAAGCGGCATGCCCTGCACGAGCTCCATGGCGAGGAAGTACTCGTCCCCGGCTCGCCCCACCTCGGTGATGCGCACGACGTTGGGGTGGTTGAGCATGGAGGCGATGCGTGCCTCGTCGAGAAACATGGCGATGAACTCGGGGTTCAGCGCCAGATGCGGGAGAACCTTCTTCACCACCACCAGGGTCTTGAAACCGGAGAGCTCGCCCTGACGAGCCAGGTACACCTCGGCCATTCCGCCCACGGCGAGGCGGGAGAGTAGTTGATAGCGCCCCAGGGTCACGAAGGATTGGACCACGGGCCCCGGGGTCAAGGCCGGAGCGTGCAGGCCGGTTGACACCGGAGCAGGCGTGGTCAGAGATGCCGCGATAGGCGCGAGGGGAGAACCTGGCACCAGGATCCGTGGCCCCGGGCCCGCGCCGGCCGCAGGCGTGGCAGGGGTGGCTCCGGGACCAGGCGTCAGCGCAGCATCCGCCTTCTCTCCATCTGTGCCGGGTATGCGGGCCATATCCCTCGTCCCAGGTGGATCATTGCACGACTGGCAGGGGAGGGCTAGTCCCACCGGTGTGAGCCAGGACCCGTGTCAAGGGGAGCTGGAAGACCGGGAGGCGGTCCAGGAGCCGTAGACGATGTACCTGCCGCTGCGGGAATCGATCTGGCCCGACCATAGCCCCGGCCCCGCGGCAGGGGAGCTTCCGACGCCCCTCGTTTGGCCCATAGCGTCTGCGTGCCCATCCCCGTCCAAGTCGACAAGCGGGGCCGAGCCGGAAAGCAGGCGAAAGTCGAGGTCGGTGCCGTCCAGGCCGGCGAAGGCCCCGGCCAGTCGGCTCGCCAGCATGTTGAGGCCGGCCTTGCAGGCGGAAAGCAGGGAGCCCCTCGGCTGTTTGATCTGGTCGCACAAGACCGCGTCCAAGGCGTCGCAGCCGCCTTGCACCGTGCCTTGGTCGACTCGCTGGCCCAGGCCGACGATCCGGTCCACCAGAGCGCGGCTGTCTTGGGCGCCGCGGGACCTCAGGCTCGTCGATTCGAAGGCATAGCGGGCGGCGGTGCCCAGGCGCAGGGTGAAGGCGTGGGCGGGAAGGGAAATCTGCCCCCCCTTGAGCGTGGCCCGGAGCCCCGTGGCCTTCGCCAGCGGAAGTCCGAGCGAGGATACCTCGAGCGAGGTCGGAGCGAGCCCGCCGGGAAAAGTCAGGCGGACCAACCGATGCTCGCCGAGGTAGGTGTTGATCTCGGGGGCTTGGGCAAGGGTCAGCGCGGAGTCCATACGAAACCCGCCCAGGAGGGCGGCCAGCTCAGCCGAGAAGCCGGCGAGGTTGGCGTTGGCAAGTCGGGCTTGCGTGGCGCGAAAGAGATCGGCGACGATGGAGTCGAGGCTGGGAGCGCCGGTCGCGTCGGTCGGCCCCCGGCAGGGGGCGGCCGAGGGGTTTGCCAGCATTCCCGCGAGCGCGGGGACGCCCGTGCCGCGATGGGCAATCAGGCTTTCGCCCAAGGCACCCTCCTTGCCGGGAACGGGAACGCAGTCGTCGGGATCGTTGGCCGGGTCGGAAGCCAGCGCGTCGATGGTGCAGTCGAGCCACAAGCGCGCCGGATCCAGCAGACAGCGCCCCCACTCCTGCCAGACCGCCTGCAAGGTGGTGAGGTAGGGCTCAAGCGGGGCCGTGGGCTGGAAGTCAGACGACAAGGCGAAAACGCCAACCGGTTCGGGAAAGAGATGGTCAAGGTACAGGGTCGCGCGGATGGTTTCTGATTCGAGCAGGGAAGACCCCGGTATATCGACGCAGCCGCCGATTCGCACCACCGCGTTGCTATCCAGGCCGAGCCCCACCGCGGCGCTGCTGCCCTCGCCCGCCACGCCCAGGAAAGTGCCGGGAGTGGTCGGGTCGGGCCGGCGTGGCTGGCTCGGCGCGCTGTCAAGGTCGCTGAGATTGAGACTGGCGCAGGTCGTGGCGTCGTAGAAGAGCAGGCGGGTACTCGTGACCCCGACGTCCTCGGCCATGACAGGGAGAATCTCGACCGCGTAGGGGTTGTTGGTCACCCAGACCTCGGCTTGGGCACCGGCAGAACCCTCGCAAGCGGCCTTGACCGTCAGATCCGTGGGGCGGTCGTTGCTTCCCAGGTTGCCGACGATGACCTCCACGATCGCGGTGCCGGCGCTGTCGGTCAGGGCGCCGGAGCAGGAAAGCTGGGCGTCGGTGTTTCCCGCGGCGCCCGTGTCGTCTTCGAGGGAGAAGCGCAGCGGGTGGTCGGGGACCGGCAGGTTTCGTTCGTCGCGCAGAAGGAAGCGGATGCGGCCGCTGCTCTTGGGGCGGATCACCAAGGAAGAAGGGACTGCGCTGAGTATGAGGCCGCTGGTGCGCGCGGCGTCGCGCAAGGGCAGGGGCAGATTGGCGCGGCAGCCGGGCGCGGCAAGGGCCAGGACCAGGCAGGCACCAAGAAGCACGATGCGCAACAAGCGAGTCATTGGGGGTCCGGAATCTGGAAGACTCAACGCTACCACGAGTTGCCCCGGTTGACCTTCGCGCATCTCACGAGTAGACCTGGCACGAAACGTATGGCCGGCTTCGCTCATCTGCACCTCCACACCCAGTACAGCCTGCTCGACGGCGCCATCCGCCTCGACGATCTCTTCCCGAGGGTCTTGGCCCTGGGCATGAAACAGGTGGCCATGACCGACCACGGCAACCTCTTCGGCGCCCTCGATTTCTACCTCAAGGCCAAGGCCTTCGGCGTCAAGCCCATCCTGGGCTGCGAGACCTACGTGGCCGACGACCGCTTCGACCGCAGCGAGCGCAAGAACCTGCACCTCGTGCTTCTGGCCAAGAACGAGACGGGCTGGAAGAACCTCTCCTACTTGAACTCGATGGGGTTTCTCGAAGGCTTCTACTACAACCCGCGCATCGACCGGAAGCTCCTGCGCGAGCGGGCCGAGGGCCTGGTGGCGCTCTCCGCCTGCGTGAGCGGGGCGGTGTCGCGCGCGATTCTGTTCGGCAGCATGGACGCCGCCCTCGAGGTGGCGCGCGAGTACGACGACATCATGGGGCGGGGCAACTACTTCCTCGAGGTGCAGAAAAACGGTCTGCCGGATCAGGACAAGGTCAACGCCGGCCTGATCGAGATCGCGAAGAAGACCGGCATTCCCCTCATCGCCACCAACGACTGCCACTACCTCGAGCGCAAGGACGCGCGCGCCCACGAGATCCTCATGTGCGTGGGCCAGAAGACCACCGTGGCCGACGGCAAGCGCATGCAGCACAGCACCGACGCCTTCTACCTGCGCTCGCCCGAGGAGATGGCGGCCCTCTTCGCCGACCTGCCCGAGGCCGTGGAAAACGCCGAGCGCGTGGCCGAGACGTGCAACGTGGAGTTCAAGCTGGGCGAGACCCACCTGCCGAAGTTCCAGGTTCCCGAGGGCTACGACGCCGATTCCTACCTGGCCGAGCTGGCGAGGAAGGGCTTGGCCGATCGCCTGGCCATGGCCGCGCGCCTGGGGCAGAAGCTCGATGCCGAGGCCTACCGCGAGCGCCTCGAGATCGAGATGGGCGTAATCCAGAAGATGAAGTTCTCGGGCTACTTCCTCATCGTGTGCGACTTCATCAACTACGCCAAGCAGCACGACATCCCGGTCGGGCCGGGGCGCGGCTCGGGCGCCGGGTCCCTGGTCGCCTACTCGGTGCGCATCACCGACATCGATCCGATCGCGAACAAGCTCCTCTTCGAGCGCTTCCTCAATCCTGAGCGGGTTTCCATGCCCGACTTCGACGTCGACTTCTGCATGAACCGGCGCGAGGAAGTCTTCAACTACGTCACCCGGAAGTACGGCAAGCACAACGTCGGGCAGATCGTGACCATGCATCAGCTCAAGGCGCGCAGTTGCATCCGCGACGTGGCGCGCGCCCTGGGCATGACCCCCGCCGAGGGCAACCGGGTGGCCACCCTCGTGCCCGAGCCCATCCAGGGCAAGCCCCCGCCCTTGGCCAAGGCCATCGCGGACGAGCCGCGTCTGCGCGCACTTTACGACGGGCCCTACCGCGAGCTGCTCGACATCGCCCAGACCCTGGAGGGGCTGAACCGCCACGCCAGCACCCACGCCGCGGGCGTGGTCATCGGCGAGAAGCCCCTGTGGGAATATGTGCCCTGCTTCCGGCCGGCCGGCCAGGAGACCGAGACCATCGCCACCCAGTTCAGCATGAACGACGTCGAGAAGGTCGGCCTGGTGAAGTTCGACTTCCTCGGCCTCAAGACCCTGACCGTCATCAAGACCGCGGCCGACCTGGTCAATGCCGAGCGCAAGCGCAAGGGCGAAGAGCCCCTCAACCCCGCCGTCATCCCCCTCGACGACGGTGCTGTGTACGCCATGATCTCGCGCGCCGACGTCACGGGCGTGTTCCAGCTCGAATCCTCCGGCTTCCGCGATCTGCTCAAGAAGCTCAAGCCCGACTGCTTCGAGGACATCGTGGCCGCCGGCGCCCTCTATCGTCCGGGCCCCATCGAGGGCGGCATGGTCGACGATTTCGTCGAGCGCAAGCACGGGCGCAAGAAGGTGGAATACCCGCACCCGTCCTTGGAGCCGATTCTCAAGGACACCTACGGGGTCATCGTCTACCAGGAGCAGGTCATGCAGATCTCCTCGGCCCTGGCCGGCTATTCGCTCGGGCAGGCGGACCTGCTCCGCCGCGCCATGGGCAAGAAGAAGCCCGAGGTCATGGCCAAGGAGAAGGCGACCTTCTTGAAAGGCGCCGCGGCCCGCCTGGTCGACTCGCGCATCGCCGAGGGCGTGTTCGATCTGATGGAGAAATTCGCGGGCTACGGCTTCAATCGCAGCCATTCGGCCGCGTATGGCTTGCTCACCTACCAGACCGCGTACTTGAAGCACCACTTCCCGGTCGAGTTCTTCGCCGCCCTTCTCACCTGCGAGAAGGACCGCACCGAGGAGGTCGTCAAGTGCATCGCCGAGGCGCGGGCCCAGGAGATACGCGTCCTGCGCCCGGACATCAATCAGTCGGACGCGGACTTCACCGTGGTCGTCGACGAGGAAGACGCGGCCGAACCCAAGCGCGGGCGACGCAAGGGCGCAGGCGAGGGGAGGGGAGCGGCTGCCAAGAAAGCGATCCGCTTCGGGCTCGCCGCCGTCAAGGGCGTGGGCGAGGGCGCCGTCGAGGTCATCCGCAGCGCGCGCAGTGCGGGCGGGCCGTTCGTGTCGCTGGTCGATTTCTGCCAGCGCGTGGACACGCGCAAGGTCAACCGCAAGGTGCTCGAGGCCCTGGTGAAGGCGGGCGCCTTTGACGGCATCGCGGCCGCCAAGAAGGTCAGCCGGGCCAAGATGTGGAACGCCATCGGACCCGCCACCGACGCCGCGGCCGCGACCCAACGCGAGCGCGACAGTGGCCAGACCTCGCTCTTTGCGCTGCTCGTCGGCCCGGCCGGGCAGGGGATGCCGCCTGCCGAAGACGTATTCGTCGAGGGCGAGGAGTGGACCCCCAAGCAGCTGCTGGCCTTCGAGAAAGAGAGCTTGGGCTTCTACATCAGCGGCCACCCCCTCGACCGCTTCGCCGGCGAGCTACGCCGCTTCGCCAACGCCACCACCGTCAATTGCACCGAGCGCGGCGGCCGCGCCGAAGTCATTCTGGGCGGCGTGGTGTCGGACTACCAAGAGCGGCCCATCAAGAACGGCACCGGCAAGTACGCCTTCTTCAAACTGGAAGATCAGCACGGCCAGATCGAATTCCACGTGAGCTCGGCCAAGCTCGAGGAGTACCGCGACGTTCTCACCAAGGGCGACCCGCTCTTGGTCACCGGCACCGTGGACGTGCCCTTTGGCGACAGCGAGAACGCGCGCGAGCGCTTGCGCTTCCTCGACGCCAAGTTGCTCACCTCGATTCGCGCCGAACGCAGCACCATGATGGACGTGCGCCTCAATGCCGACATCCTTTCGAGCGAGCAACTGGTGTCGCTGCACAAGCTTCTGCGCCAATTCCCCGGCAATTGCCGCACCCGCCTGCGTCTCGAGATCCCCCAGCGCAGTGAAACCGTGTTCGATCTCGGCGAGGAATACAACGTCGAGGCCTCCGACGAGCTGCTCGCCAAGCTGGAGCAGGTCTTCGGCGACCGGGTGGCGGTGCTGCGCTAGACCCTGAAAAAGTAGTCCGCGCCCGGGCCGTTTGCCTGATAGAATCCTCCCTCTTTGACGAATCAGGTGTGACCAACAAGGAGGCCGCAAATCAATCCATCATGGCGACTCCAGGGGTAGGCGAGGATATCGAGGACATCTGCTTGCGCTGCGGCGACACGTGGCACGTGGTAATGGCCAAGGTCGGGGACCGCGTTGTCAAGGTGGTGTGCAAGCGATGCGGCGGGCAGCATGACTACCGCGGCGATTACTCCGAGGAACCGGCGCGCCCACGCAAGAAACAATGGGGGCGTCCACGCCGTCGCAGGCCGCGACGGGCCGCGCCTGCGCCTGCGGTTGCGCAGTTCGATCCATCGAAACCACCGCGCAGCTACTCGCCCCAGGGCAGCTATCTTCCGGGCGAGCGCCTGATTCACGTGAGCTTCGGCGTGGGCGTGGTGACCAGCCTTCCCGGACCGGGCAAGGTCGATGTGCAATTCCCGGGAGGTGTGCGAACCCTGGCATGCGTCAAGACCGGACCCGCCTTGGCGCGGCCCATCGCGGTGGCAAACCCTGCGCTTCCGGATTGCCCGACACCCAAAGCAGGATCGGGCCGCTAGGCGGCTGCGTCAGCGCCACGTGGCAACCAGAGTCTGCGCTCCGGGCGAGGAATTCGAGGCGGCGTGTAGAGGACTCGACCCTGAGGGGGCCGGGCTCTTATGCGTGCCGGCCGGTGCGGAAACACTGCGCGTGCACGTGTCGGGTGCGCTGCCGGGCGAGCGGGTGCGGGTGCGGGTGGCCCACCTCTCGGTGCACACGGCCGCGGCCGTGCGCGAGGCCTGGGGCGAGCTTCGCGAAATCATGGCTCCGTCACCCGAGCGGGTGGCGCCGATTTGTCCTTTGGCCGGCAGGTGCGGCGCCTGCACCCTCATGTCGCTCTCCTGCGCCGCCCAGCTTGCGCACAAGCGCGACAAGGTCGCGGTTCACTTCGCCGAGCATGCGGAGCTCAAGGGTATTGCCGTCGGGCCTTGCCTTCCGTCGCCGCGCACGGCCGGCTATCGCAACCAGGCCAAGTATGTTTACGGCCGGGACCATGAAGCCGGGAAGCTGGTGCTGGGGGCGTACGGCCGGGGCTCGCACCGCATTGTCGACCTGGCGGGATGCCGCCTGGTCGAGCCCGTGCTCGAAGAAGCGCGTGGGGCGCTGCTCGCCATCCTCGTGGCGGGAGAGGTCGCGCCCTTCGACGAAGTCCGCCGCACCGGCGTGCTCCGCTACGCGGTGATGCGCGCCACCGGCAGGGGTGAAGTGCTCGTGACCCTGGTCCTGTCACGGCCCGGCCGGGCGGACGCCGCCCGGGTGGCGGCCGCGCTCGGGCGGGCGTGCCCGGCCGTGGTCGGCGTCGTGCTCAATGTGAATCCGAGCCCGGGCAACGTCATTCTCGGCCCCGAAGAGCAGCTTCTGTGGGGCCGGGCCACGCTCGAGGACGAAATCGGCGATGTCCGCGTGCGCCTGTCTTCGCGCTCGTTCTTCCAGGTAAATCGCGAGGTGGCGGCGCGCATCTACGGCGACGTGGTTGCCCTCGCTCCTGCGTCGATCGAGCGGGCGTTGGACGTGTACGCGGGCGCGGCCGGGTTCGGGCTCGCGCTGGCGAGCCGCGCCCGCGAGGTCCTCGCCATCGAGGAGAACGAAGCCGCGACCGAAGCCGCGGCCGCGTTCATCGCCGAAAGCCCGGCGGCGGGGCGGATTCGCGTGGTGACAGGTGACGCCGGCCGCAGCCTTGCCGCGATCGAAGCCGCCGACTTCGCGGTGCTGAATCCCCCACGCAAGGGGTGCGTGGGGCAGGTGCTGGCCGAGATCTTGCGCCTGCGGCCGCAGGCCGTGGCGTATGTCAGTTGTGATCCGCGGACCTTGGCTCGCGATCTCGCCGTTCTCGTGCGCGGCGGGGCGCGGGTCGAGCGCGTGGTGCCCTACGACATGATGCCGCACACGCCCCACGTCGAGACCCTGGCGCTCTTGGGTTTCGGCTAGGAAGCAGGATTGGCCGCGGGCGCGGCTGCGCGCCGGAAGGCTCCACGCAGGATGAGGATCCCGACCGCGGCCAGGGCGACCGAACCGTACTGCCCCGGGGTAAGGCCGACGTAGCGGGCGTCGTCCGAGCGGAAGAAGTCGAGAAGGAAACGCGCCGGTGCGTAGGCGAGCGCGAGCAGGCCCACGAAGAATCCCGGAGGCCGCGGCCGTCGACGGCGGAGCCGGAAGAAGAGGATGACCAGCACAAGGGTGTACAGCGCCTCGTCGAGGCCGAGGTTGTGGCGAACCAGGCCGTCGCTGTAGCGCTGGGCGAGCAAGAAGTGGGTTTCGAACCCGGGGTGGTCGAATGCCACGGCGCAACCCGTGCGACCGAAAAGCCAGGCGATCGGAAAAACATACGCGATGAGGTCGAGGTAGCGCCATGCCAGGTCCTTGCCGGGTTGGGATCGCCAAAACCAGACGGCAACGCCGGCGGCGCCCAGGAACCCGCCGAACGAGCTGATGCTCTCCCAGATGTAGAGAAGGCCGAGCGGACGGGCCACGACGTCTTCCGGGAAATAGGCGAGGCGGTCGAAAACGTGGGCCGCGACGAAGCCGATGATGACCATGCGAATGGCCAGGCGTTCGGCGAGCACGGGGTCGAGCCCCATCCCGGGCGCCCGTCGGCGGATGAGACGGAATGCCACGAGAATCCCGGTCGCCACGAGGGCGCCGAAGGCGTGGATGGTGATGGGGCCCAGGTGCAGTCTGGGTTGCTCGAAATAGGGAATCACGGACTGCCTTCGGGGCCCGGCGCGACGAAATGCCGGCGCGTCCATTCTGCCATGGCGATGCCCGCCGCCACCGTGACGGGAAAGGAATTGTTGATGCCGTACATGGGAATGCCGACCACCAGGTCGGCCGCCGCCACCAGGTCGTCGGGCACGCCGGTCGATTCGCTGCCAAAAACCATCAAGCATTCCTCGGGCAGCTCTGCATGCCACAGGTCGATGCGGGCATGCTCGCGCTCGAAAACCACCAGCGGCAGGTTGCGTTCCCGCGACCACACCATAAGCGATTTCTCGTCGGGGAGGTAGACCAGGTTCTCGTAGCGCTGCATGCCCATGGCGGCTCGCTGGTAGAAGGGCTCGTCGCCCACCAGGACGACGTGCTTGACGAGGAAGGAGTGGGCGACGCGAATGATGGCCCCCACGTTGAAGGGATTGCCCGCGCGCAGGATGGCGACGCTGAGCGGACGCCGGAGCGGCTCGAGGCTCGCCTTCACGTCGCCAAGGGGCATGTCGAAACTGGGCACTTTCATGAAAGGCGCGAAAGTCTAGCCCAGAATCGACGATTCGCTCGAACCGCTAGCGGAGGTGCCGCCAGAACAGGCCGCCCACGATCCCCAAGGCCATGGCGGTCAGCACCACCAGCCAGAACCAGCGGTTACGCGTGACGGCCACCGGCGCCTCGGTTTTGTGGAGCGCCAGGGAAAGCGTGGCCTTGGCCAAGATCCGCCCCTGCATCTCTGCGGCGACGGCGTCTTTGGGATCTTCGTCCAACCGTTCGCGGTAGAGCCGGCCGGCCGCGGCCAGGGAGCCGGTCTTCAGGCAGTGCTTCAAGAACTCCTCGTGGCGGGCGGTGTCGCTCCAGTTTTGCCGGACCAGTTTCCACAGATCGGTGCCGCGGTCGTCGAGGCTCGCCCGGGTAGGGCCATCTTCGGCCTTCCAGCGCGAGAACTCGAGGCCGCACCGGGGACAGGACTCCGCCTCGGGCTGGCGTTTCTTGCCGCATTTCGGACAAGCCGCGGCAGTCGTGGTGGCATCGCTCGGGCTGGCTTCCTCGGTCATGGCGCCTGGCGATCATGATAAGCGCAAACCAAGGGGCCATCCAGAAGACGCGCTGGCCCATAGGCTGGACGCGAGGCGTGCCTCGGCTGGTCGGGCAAGGCGGAAGGAATGACTCATATGGGCGACTCGGCCAGGAGTCGAACTCATTACTCCACGTGGTAAGCTGCCTTGTATGCGGCGCGCCTTCCAACCCCTCGGCGCACTGATCAGAGAGGCTTATGGCATGAACCGAAGGACAGCATCGCAAATGGGAGTTCTTGCCGGGCTGGCCGCGATCCTGAGCGGAACCGGTTGCGGCGGAGGACCGGCGCCGGCATCGACCGCGGCTGGCGGGGGTGCGAATGCCGCCGGCGGCGCGGAGGCTACGGGTGGGGTTGCAGGCAGCGGCGGCACGTCGAAGGCGGGCGGTGCGCCGGGCAGCGGCGGATCGCTCACCTTGGGGGGGACGACCGGCGCGGGCGGGGCGACCGGCACGGGCGGGGCCACCGGCGCTGGCGGCGCGCCGGCAAGCGGCGGCGCGCCCGGGGCGGGCGGTGCTCGTGCGAGCGGAGGCAGCGCGGGATCGTCCTCACCCGGCCGAGACGCCTCGCCGGGCTCGGGCGGAATCGGCGCGGTCTCCGATGCGGGCGCAACCTCGAGCGAGGCGGGGAATCCGGCAAGCTGCCCCGCGCCCCCGGCCGGTGCGCCGGCCGACGCGGTCACGGCCATCAACACCGAGAACGCGCTGCGGGTCGCCATGGGAGTCCCATGTGCGAACCTGGTCCTGGCCCTGTGCACCTCGGCGCAGAACCACTGCAACTACTATGCGACCAACAACGCCAGCGCGACGTGCAGGGCGGCGAGCCCTCACAGCGAGATCGCGGGTTGCCCGGAATATACCGGCGCCGACATAGGCACGCGCATGCGCGCGGCGGGCTATGGCGGCCGGGGCGGCTTCGAGTGCATGTCCTTCCTCGGCAATCCCGCAAGCTCGGTGAAATCACTCATCGACACCGTGTATCACCGCATTCCCATTCTCTCGCCGTGGTTGCGGGACGTCGGCTACGGCGGTACCCGCGGCTGCGACACCCTCGACTTCGGGACGGGTCCGGCCGCCGACAAGACCATCACGGCGGTCTATCCCTACGACGGCCAAATCAACGTGCCGCTTTCTTTCAACGGTGCCTTCGAGGGTCCGAATCCGCCCACGCCCTCGACCGGTTGGCCGAGCGGCTATCCCATCACCCTCTTCGGCCAGGGTATCACGGTCACCTCTCACCAAATCGTCGTGGACGGAGGCACCGCAGCCCTGCCGCACGTCTGGCTGGACGGGGACGCAACCCTAGGAAACACGGCCAAGGTCCTCTACACGGAGAAACCCCTGACGGCCAACACAACCTACCGCGTCACTATCGAGGGCACGACGGCGGCCGGCAGCGTGCGTTTCGACTGGCGTTTCACCACCGGCGCAGCCAGGCGCGGCTAGCCGCATCTCTCGTTCCGCCTCCCGCGGCACCGAAGGTGGGGCGGGGGAGACGCCCGCGCTCCCAGGACGGCCGGCTTCCTCCCGCTGCCCCGAATCCCGCGTCCAAGATCACAAGATAGAGCAGTTGTCCACACAATAATGTGGTATGTCTGTATGAGGAGGACGGCCATGACCGCAACCCCCCTTTGGGTCAGAGTCGCTATCGCGAGTTCCATCGTGGTCGCCGCCTGTGCCGGCGCCAGGGTTGGCGGTGGCAGCGGAGCCGGAGCCCACGACGGGACGGGCAGCACCGGCGGCGGCGGCGGATCTCCAGGTGGACCCGGCCTGGGAATGAACCTCGGCCTCGATGGCAGCATCGCCCAATCTGGCGGCGGAACGAGTGGGCCGACGTCTACGGAAGAGCCGACGTCTGCGGGTGGGGCGACCTCCGTCGGGTCTGACCCGGGCGGGACCACGCCCGTGGCTCGGCCGGTAAGGGCTTTCCCCGGGACCATGACCTGCCAAGGGCCCACAGGACCCATGGCCGAGGCGCTGCAGAAGGCGCTGTGGTTTCTCAACGTGCAGAAGTCAGGGCCTGGCGTGCTTGGTACCTATGTGCAGTGGCGGGGCGACGCCCACGTCATGGACGCCCACATCAAGCTCAAGCCTGGCGACGCCAACGGCGTGGACCTTTCCCAGGCCTTCATCGACAAGTACCGCTCGATTCTCGATCCCAACGGAAGCGGAGAAGTCGATCTGTCGGGCGGCTTCCACGATGCCGGCGACTACATCAAATTCGGCATCACCACGGGGTACGCAGCGTTCACTTTGGCCTGGAGCATGGTCGAGTACCCCGAGTCCTACCGGAACACGGGCCTCGAAGATGAAGCCCTGAGCCTTCTGCGCTGGGTCGACGACTACTTCATGAAGATGACCTTCTTCGACGCGAATGGCGACGTGATTGCCTTCGCCCATCAAGTCGGTGATGCGAGCGATCACTCCTGCGGCTGGATGCCACCGGAATTGCGGCGCATCGATTTCTGCCCGCGCAAGGGCTACTTCGCGACCGACGAGAATCCCGCCGCCGATGTGACGTCCGATGCCGCCGCGGCCCTGGCCCTCACCTCCATGCTGATCAGGGCCAAGGATCCCGCCTACGCGGACAAGGCGCTCAAGTACGCCATCGCGCTCTACAAGTTCGCCAAGAAACACCCGGCCGCGGTCGGGACCGCCGCCGGAGGCCTCTACAGCTCGGAATACGCGTACGACGACCTGGCCTGGGCCGCCATCTGGCTCTACAAGGCCACCGGCGACACCAAGTCGTATATCGACGACATCCTCGGTCCCGACGGCAACGGCGGCGGGTGGCTCGACGGATTCCCGGGGTTACGCACGAGCTGCATGGTGTACACCAACACGAGCTGCTGGTTCGAGTCGCACACCTATTGCTGGAACTCGCTGCGTACCGGGGTCTTCCTCAAGATGGCGCAGATCATGCGCGATGTGGGCCATCCCTACGCGGAGGCAATGCGCAAGATCGCCCGCGAGGACTCGATGAAGTGGGCGGACGGCCGGGTGACCCAGACGCCCGGCGGCTTCTCGATCCTCAACTCCTGGGGCTCGGCCCGCTACAACTCGGCCGCCCAGTTCGTGGCCCTGCTCTACGCCAAGCACTTCGGTGACGTGGATCCCGACGCGGCCAAGGCCATCACCGCGTGGGCCAAGAAGCAGATCGACTACACCTTGGGCAAGAATCCTCTCGGCAAGTCGTACATCATGGGGTTCACGAACAAGTATGCCAACCAGCCCCACCATGCGGCCGGCCACGCCTCGATTTGGGGCGAGCCCGCCGTGCCGGTGGAAAACCGGCACATCATTTGGGGCGCCCTCGTCAGCGGTCCTTCCGGCGGGGACAACCACCTCGACGTGCGCGCCGACTTCGGCAGCAACGAGGTCACCATCGACTACAACGCCTCGCTCATCGCCGCGCTGGCGGCCCACTACGAGCTGTCGGGCGGCGGCCAGTGTCCCTTGGCGGATTTCCCGCCCATCGAGCCCGAGATTGACGAGTACTACACGCTCTCGAACATCAACGGCGCGGGGGGACCGGGCTGCCATTCGCAAGTGCGGGTCACGCTCATGAACGAGACCATCCATCCCCCGAAGTACAACCAGCACCTGAGCGTGAAGTACTTCTTCGACATCAGCGAGCTCTTGGAGAAGGGCGGCTCGCTTGCCGACGTCAAGGTTTCGCTCACCTACGACAACGGCCAATCCTTCGGCGAGCCGACCCGCTTGAGCCAGCCCAAGCTCTGCCCCCTGAGCAATGTCACCGCCTATGTCGAGCTCGACTTCGAGGGCTACCAGTTCTGGGGCCGCATCGTGCGCATCAAGGCGCCCCGCACCTTCATCCTCGACATCGGCGTCGCCGACAACTCGAGTTGCACCTGGGACCCGAGCAACGACTGGAGCTACGCCGATCTGAAGCCGCTCGCAGCCGGGGAGGCGGACGGACCCAAGACCCCCCACGTGCCGGGGTACAGCGCCGGCACCCTGGTGTGGGGCGAAGAGCCGCCGTGCTTCGAGAAGGTGATACCGGGGCCGGAGCCGGGACCGGAGCCGCCGCCACCACCTCCGCCCGAGCCGCCGCCGCCACCGCCCGAGCCGCCGCCGCCCGAGCCGCCGGTGGTCATCGTGGTCCCGCTCTGATCTACTACCTTCGAGAATCCTCGCTCGGCGCGAAAAATTCGGGAGCGGCCGCGTTGTGAGGCTTCGGGCTAGAGGCTCCAGGCTCCAGGGTGCAGGGCGAAGTGCTGGGGTGTGAGCCGGGATCCCCCTTGGGGCACACCAGGGTGACGTCGTTCGCGCCGCGCACAGGCTCAACGCGACTCTCGACCGAACAAGCTGCCGCCTGACCTCCTCACCGGGTCGAGCGCGCGCAAGCTCAAGCGCGGCGCCGCCAACCTCCTCGGCGGCCGCGCCTGGACCTTGCGCCTGCACCCGCTCACGCACCGCGAGTGCAAGCTCGACCTCCACCGCGCTCTCCGCTTCGGCACTCTGCCTGCCGTCTATCTCACCGACGACGCGCCTGAACGGACGTTGCGCGCGTACGTCGAGACCTACCTGCGCGAGGAAGTCCTGCAGGAAGCCCTGGTTCGCCGTGTGGAGGGCTTCGTGCGCTTCCTGGACGTCGCCGGCCAGATGAACGGCGAGCCGCTCAACTTCGCCGCGCTCGCTCGCGACTGCGGCGTCTCGCTCAAGACCGCCCAGGAGTTCGCCGCTATCCTGGTCGACACCCTGGTGGCCTTCCGCCTCGACGGTTGGAGCCACTCGGTGCGCAAGCAGCTCCGCCAGGCGCCCAAGCTGTACTTCTTCGACTGCGGTGTGCTCAATGCCGTGCGCGGCGAACTTGGCGTCGAGCTCAAAGCCAGCTCGTTTCGCTACGGCAGATTGTTCGAGACCTTTCTCGTGCTGGAAATCGTGCGACTCAACGACTGCTGCGAGACCGACTTCCGCCTCCACTACTGGCGCACCAATACCGGCTTGGAGGTCGACCTCGTGCTCACGCGCGGCGCCGCCAGCGCTCCCATCGCGGTGGAGATCAAGTCGAAATCCACGCCCGCCGAGGCCGACGTGCGCGCTCTACGCGCGTTCGCGGACGAGAACCGCTCCGCGACCCTGCTCTGTTTGTGCACGACGCCGAAGCCGTACCACCTTGGCCCGGTCGAAGTCATGCCCTGGCAGACCGGCCTTGCCCGCATCTTTCCCGCGTAGCGCTGTCGGCGACACCCCGACGGATCGGCACTTGCGTCCGAGGTCATCGCGGGTCCGGGCGGCGCCCATCACGACCTACGTGATGGAGCTGTCCACGGCCAAGGTCACGGAGGTCGGCCCGCTTGAAAATCCCCGTTGGGAGGACGACGGCAGGCATCTGCGTGCCACGCGGGTCCGCACCTGGGGCCAGGATCTCTCTCGGTTTCACCCGCGACATTCGCTGGCTGCCCGCCCAGGCGTGCAACGCCGGTTCGCCTTGAGCCCTCGAAGCAGGCTCCACGTCAGCGCCGCTCCGCGGCCCCGCAACAATTCTTCCGTTGTCTCGTGGTGTGGCTTGGAATAGGATGCACTTCATTGGAGCCTGTTGCCTGGGCTCCATTCAGGCTCCCAAGCCCGAGCAGGAGTGCAGCCGTGACGAACGACGAGGTCCTTACGATCAAAGATGTCGCCGCCCTTCTCAAGCTGGCCGAGAAGACCGTGTACTCGATGGCCCAGCAGGGGGAGATCCCGGCCTTCAAGGTCCGGGGCCAGTGGCGCATCCGGCGATCGGAGCTGGACCGCTGGATGGACAAGCAGCCGAGGGGTGGCGCCGATGGCCAAGACTGACAAGCGCGCGGGCAAGACCGCAGCAGCCGAGGAGAAAACGAACGGCGCCGCGCTCGGCTTCGAGACCAAGCTGTGGCAAGCCGCGGACAAGATGCGCAACCGCAGAGCCGAGACGCTCTTCATCGACGCGCGCAAGCTCGGCACGATGATCGACCGTGTCCACCGCGAGCTGACCGACGACGACATCGCGAAGATCGCCGACACCTACCACCGCTGGCGCGGGGATGGGGATTCATCCGTAGGGGCGAACGGCCGTTCGCCCCTGCTCACGCCGGGCCGCTACGTCGGGGCCGAAGAGGTCGAGGACGACGGCGAGCCCTTCGACGAGAAGATGACCCGGCTCGTGGCCAAGCTCGAGGAGCAGTTCGTTGAGGGGACGCGGCTGGAGAAGGCGATCCGGAAGAACCTGAGGGGGCTCGGGTATGGGACGTAAGAAGAAACCCGTGAAGAAACCGGCACAGGTTGTGGCAGAAACGCGCCTCGCGCTCGGCCGTGCCCGTGACGACGGTCAGGCACGGTTCCCGGTCGCACCCACGACCGATCAGCTGCCGGAGGGCTACGGCTCTGCATTCGGCGAGATCCGGCGCCGAATCGAAGAGACGCGGCTCAAGGTAGTCATCGACGCGAACGCAACGATGATCGACCTCTATTGGTCGATCGGGAGCGTTATCCTCGCGCGGCAAGCCGCAGAAGGCTGGGGGGCAAAAGTCATCGATCGACTGTCGCAGGATCTTCGTACCGCTTTCCCCGACATGTCGGGTCTTTCCGCGAGGAACCTCAAGTACATGCGCGCGTTCGCGGCGGCATGGCCTGAACGAGCAATTGTGCAACAGGCGTTGCACAAACTCCCCTGGGGCGTGAACGTCGAACTGCTCGACGCCATCAAAGAACCTTCGGTGCGCCTCTGGTACGCGGAGCAATCCTTGCTACATGGCTGGTCGCGCGCCCTCCTGTCGGTGCAGATCGAGCGACGCGTCCACGCGCGGCAGGGCAAGGCGCAGAACAACTTCGCCATGACGCTGCCGCCGGCGGATTCCGATATAGCGACGCAGATCTTCAAGGATCCTTATCTCTTCGACATGTTGGGCACCGCCGATCCGCGTCGCGAGGCCGAGGTCGAGCAGGGGCTCGTCGAGCACGTCGAGAAGTTCCTGTTGGAGCTGGGCGCGGGATTCGCCTTCGTCGGTCGGCAGGTTCCTCTCGAAGTTGGCAAGAGCGATTTCAAAATCGATCTCCTCTTCTACCACTTCAAGCTCCGCTGCTTCGTCGTCGTCGAGCTGAAGGCCGTGCCATTCGAGCCCGCGTTCGTCGGGCAGATGAACCTCTACCTCTCGGCCGCCGACGACCTGCTCAAACAGCCAGACGACGGGCCGACCATCGGCCTTCTGCTCTGTCGTCATCGGGACAGGGTAGTCGTCGAGTACGCACTGCGCAGTCTGAAGAAGCCCCTCGGCGTCGCTGAATGGGAGACGAAGCTTGTCGAGAAGTTGCCGAAGGCGCTCGAGGGCAGCCTGCCGACAATCGAACAGCTCGAGGCTGAGCTGACACCGAAGAAGCGGAGCAGGCGATGAAGGTTGCGCGGCTGGAGAAGGCGATCCGGTAGAACCTCAGGGGGCTTGGGTATGGCGGGTGACCTCATCAACGGCGAGGTCCCCTCTCACTGGGAGTTCACAACTCTCGGCGAGGTTTGCCGTCGTGGTGGCGGCAGCATACAGACGGGGCCGTTCGGCAGTCAGCTGCACGGAGCCGAGGCGAATCGAAGGGGGTTTTCAAGCGTCCGAGAACCCTTCCGTCTACCGCGTCGCCCTCGCAGGAGCCTCTGGCGGGCCAGATCCGCTTGCTCGGGGAGGGGCCAAAACGATGCGTCATGGGTGCGGAGCGTGGTCTACCCCATCGCGCCTCCACCAGGGTCGCCTCGATCAGTTCACCCAGTCTTCCGCCTCCCGCGCCTCCCGCTCGCGTGCGGGAGGCGGGCGCGCGGGGTGAAGCTCGGGCGCCTCGGCGGGGAGGTGCATGGCCACGAGGATCTGCTTGGCGATGGCCTCGTCCTTGATCAGGGCGATGAGGCGGAGAGGAGATTGGCATCAACACAATCTTTCGCGGCCGGGCTTGTCGTTGGCGGCGACGCGCGTTGCGGCTCGAAGGTTGAATCCGTGAGAAGTCGCGCACAACCTGCTTTTTGCCTGAGGCCTGCCAGGCAAAGCCTGGCTTCGCCCGCGCCATGGTGATTCCATCCTCAAGGTGCCTGGGCCGGCGCCGCGATGTCCGCCCGGGAAGCGGTACCCACGTTGGTGCGGAAGGGGGTGGGCATGAAGATGACGATGAAGCTCAGCACGACCGCCCAGAAGAGCAAGGCGCGACTTTGCGGCAGGGGCCGGTCGTCGACCGGCGGATGGTCGATTCCGCCTGCCATGCGGCGCAGAAGCCCCAGCATCACGTACCAGACCAGCCACACGCTGCCGGCGGGAATCGCGATCGACCACGGCGAGAGCTTGCCGGTAAGCCCCGCTCGGGCAACTTCCTGGGAGGCGCTGGAATAGACCAGGGCCGTCACCAGCACGGAGAGCGGCAGCAGCATGCGGCGCAAGAGCTGGCCGGCACGGCCGTAGCGATTGCCGAAAAAGGCGAAGGCCACGTGGCCGCCGTCGAGCTGACCCACCGGGATGAGGTTGAGCATGGTGACCAGCAGACCCGCCCACCCGGCAAAGGCGACGGGGTGAAGATTGACGTCGATGCCGTGGCTCGGCAGCCAGGCCCCGCACACCAGGCGCTTGAGCGCGGCATAGAGCAGGGAATTGCCCTCCTGGAATCCGCCTTCAATCGGCCCGACCGGAGAAAGCGCCAGACCGTAGGCCAGCACCGGAATCGCCACCACCAGACCGGCCAGGGGGCCGGCCGCCCCGATGTCGATCAACTTGCGCCGGTCCGAGGTGCGCGACTGCAGGATCACCGCGCCCATGGTGCCGAACATGCCGATGCCGGGCGGCAAGGGCACGAAGTAGGGCAGGGAAGCCGGCACTCGGTGGATGCGGGCGGCGATGTAATGGCCCATCTCATGGCAGAGCAGGATGGCCATGAGGGGGACGGAGAACGACAAGCCGTCGGCGAGCGGGAAGATGCCGCCGGTTTCGTGCCGCATGATTGCGCCCTGGACGGTGGTGGTAAGGAGGGTGGTCAGAAAGAGCGCGATATTCAGGATGGGCATGGTCTGGTTTTACTCCGCGCCGCGACTTCGCGCACGCGCGTGGAACGCCTTGCGGCGGGGGTAGGCGGAATCGTCGAGCGCGGTCCCCATCTTCGCCAACAGCGCGCGCGCCTCCTCCGGAACCGGGGAGGGCACTTCGACCGCGACGCGCACGTGGGCATCGCCTCGGCCTGAACCCGAAGCGCGCGGCAGCCCCTTGCCGCGCACCCGGAAAACGGTGCCCGATTGCGTCCCGGCCGGGATCTTCATGCGCACGCGCGCGTCGAGCAGGGGGATCTCGATCTCGGCGCCCAGGGCGGCCTCGTCGACCGACAAGGGGACTTCGCACACCAGAATCCCGTTCTCCTCGCGATAGAAGGGGTCGGGCCTGACGCGCATGATGAGGTGGAAATCGCCCGCAGGACCGCCGCGCCGGCCGGGTGACCCTTCGCCGGCGACGCGCTGGTTGGTTCCGCCCTGTGAACCGGGTGGAATGCGCACCGTGAACATGCGCTCCGCCTCGACCAGGCCGGCGCCGCCGCACGCCTGGCAGCGCACCCGCGGCACCTCGCCCGCCCCGCCGCAGGCCCGACATTCGTGCCGCGATGACAGAAACCCGGCCGGCTGCCGCACGAACCCCTTCCCTTCGCAGTGGCCGCACGGGGCGAGGCCGGCCGCCCCGCCTTCGGCGCCGGTGCCGCGGCAGCTCGGGCAGTCGCCGGTGCGGGAAAAGCGGATCTCCTTCTCGCAGCCCAAGGCGGCTTCCTCGAAGTCGAGCTCCAGGGTGTAGCGGAGATCGTGGCCGGCCGCGCGCTTGCGTCCGGTGCCGAAGAGGTCGCCGAAGACGGCGTCGAAGAAGTCGGTGACCGTGCCGAGGTCGGCCTCGGCGCCGAAGGGCAGGTCGTTGGCAGCCGCGCCGAAGCGGTCGTACCGGGCCCGCTTCTCCTCGTCGCCCAACACGGCGTAGGCGAGCGACAGTTCCTTGAACTTCTCCTCCGCCCTGCGGTCGCCCGGGTTGCGGTCCGGATGATACCGGAGCGCCAGCTTGCGGTAGGCGGCCTTGATCTCGTTGGTGCTCGCCTGGCGGTCCACGCCCAGGACCTGGTAGTGATCGCGTGTCCCCGTGCCTCGCATGGCCGGGCACTAGGCGTTGTCGTCCCGTGGAGTCATGCCGGTGAAGCCGGCGACGTCCTGCAGCGACGTGAAGAGCTTATGGGCCTCGATTTCGAGCCGGCCGAGCGATTCGCGCAAGCGGGTGACGTTGTCGGGTTCCGACTCGACCACGTACTTGCACTCGTCGAGGGCGAGTTGGACACGTTCGCGGGCCAGAAGGTCGAGGCGCTCGCCGAACTCGCGCAGGGTGCTTTCCGTGCCGTAGATGAGGGTATCGGCGTTGTTGCGAAGATCCGCCAGCTCCTTCTTGGCCTGGTCGAGCTGGCGATTGGCCTCGCTCTCGGCGATGAAGCGCTTGATCTCAAGCTCGCTCAGGCCGGAGGTCGGCTGCACGATGACGCCCTGTGCCTTTCCGGTTCCCAGGTCCTTGGCCGACACGCTCACGATGCCGTTGGAATCGATGTCGAAGGAGACCTCGATCTGGGGCGCACCGCGCGGGGCGGGCGGAATGCCGGTCAGTTGGAAGTGGGCCAGGCTCTTGTTGTCCGCGGCCATATCGCGCTCGCCCTGCAGGACGTGGATGTTGACGTAGGGCTGATTGTCGACCGCGGTGGAGAAGATGTTCGAGCGCCGCACGGGAATGGTCGTGTTGTAGGGGATGATGCGGGTGAAGACCCCGCCCGCAGTCTCCACCCCGAGGGACAACGGGGTGACGTCGAGGAGGAGCACGTCCCGCTGATCCCCAGTCAGCACCGCACCCTGCAAGGCGGCGCCCACCGCCACCGCCTCGTCGGGATTGATGTGGCGCGAGCCCTTCTTGCCGAAGAAGGCTTCCACCAGCTCCTGGATGCGTGGCATGCGGGTCTGGCCGCCGACCAGGAGGACCTCATTGATGTCGCTTGTCGACCAGCCGGCGTCGTGCAGCACCTTGTCGCACAAGGGCACGGTGCGTCCGATGAGGTCCTCGCACATGGTTTCGAGCTTGCCGCGCGTGAGCGACATCATGAGGTGCTTGGGCCCGTCGGCCGTGGCGGCGATGAAGGGCAGGTTGACCTCGGTCTCAAGGCTGGTGGAGAGCTCGTGCTTGGCCCGTTCGGCGGCTTCGCGCAGCCGCTGCAAGGCCATGCGGTCGGCCCGCAGGTCGACGCCATGCTGATGATGGAAGTGGTCTGCCAGATTGTCGATGATGCGCGCGTCGATGTCTTCGCCGCCCAGGAAGCCGTCGCCGCTGGTGGCTTTCACCTGATACACGCCTTCGTGCAGGTGGAGAAGCGAGATGTCGAAGGTGCCGCCGCCCAGGTCGTAGACCGCGATCTTGGCCTCGGCCGCGATGGAAAGTCGACCGTACGCCAGGGCCGCAGCCGTGGGCTCGTTGATGATGCGCTTGACATCGAGGCCGGCGATACGGCCGGCGTCTTTGGTGGCTTGGCGCTGGCTGTCGTTGAAGTAGGCGGGAACGGTGATCACCGCGTCCGAGACCGCCTCCCCGAGGTACTCCTCGGCGGTTCGCTTCATGCGGTCGAGGATGTAGGCCGAGATCTGTGCCGGCGGATAGTCCTGGCCCTGCACCCGTATCCAGGCGTCGCCGTTGTCCGCGGCGATTACCTCATAGGTCGAGTTCTGGCGGTGGCGCGTGACCTCGGAATCGACGAGCTTGCGGCCCATCAGCCGCTTGACCGAGGAAACCGTATTCTCCGCATTGGTCACCGCCTGCCGCTTGGCGATCTGCCCCACCAGCGGCTCGCCTTCGCCCGTGAAGCCGACCACCGAGGGCGTGGTGCGCGAGCCCTCTGCGTTGGGGATGACCAGGGGCTCGAGGCCTTCGAGGACGGCCACGCACGAGTTGGTCGTGCCGAGGTCGATGCCGATGATGTGTCCCACGCGGCTAGCTCGCTCCTTCCGGGTCGCTCGAGGTGGAGTCGCTCTCGCCGGCGGCTTTGGCCGCGTTGTCAGGAGGCGGCGGCGGGGCCGTCGCGACCACCACCATGGCGGGGCGGAGCAACCGGTCGCCGATGAGGTAGCCTTTCTGCAGCTCGTGCAGGACGGAACCCGGTTCTGCATCTGTGGTGGGGGCTTGCGAGACGGCCTCGTGCAAGCGAGGATCGAAGGGCTGGCCCAAGGAATCGACGGCCTTCACCTGGTAGCGTTCGAGCTTGGAGCGGAACTGGCGCAAGACCAGATCCACACCGTCCCGGATGGATTTCGCGCTGGCCTCGTCGGGTCCCTTGGTCCACGACACCGTGGCGCGCTCGAGGTTGTCGGCCACTTCCAGCAAGTCGCGCAGGACGAATTCCTTGGCCCGAGCCTCCGCGTCGGCCTGGTCCCGGCGGGCGCGCTTCTTGTAGTTGTCGAAATCAGCGGCGATGCGCAGCATGCGATCCTTGAGTTCGGCTTTCTCCGTCTCAAGCAGAGCAAGGCGCTCTTCCGCCGTCGGGGACGGCGAGGGCTCCGCGGCGGGGGCCTCGGCCGGCGCCGCGGACGTTCCATCGGCGGCTTCGTCCGGCGATGGCGAAGCCGTGGTCAGATCGATCTCGACGGGTTTCTCTTGGTTTTCACTCATGAACGGTAGCTCCTAGCCCACGCTCCAGGCGGATTCTTGGCCTAGATCCTGGGAAGGATCTCTGTAATCACGTCAGCCGTAAAGTCTACCAGGGGGATGACCCTGGAGTAATTCATTCGCGAGGGACCGATGACGCCGATGGTGCCGAGAGGGCGGTCTTCGATACCATAACTTGCCGCCACCACCGAGATATCGTCGAGATCGGCCTCGGCGCCGATGAAGACGCAGATCCCGGGCGCGGCCAGGGTCCGGTCGAGGAGCCTGGCAATCTGGTCCTTCTCTTCCAGGGTGCGCAGCACCGAGCGGGCCCGTTCGAGGTCACGGGCTCTGGCGACCAGGTTGGCTTGTCCGTCGAGCAGGATGTCGGGCGGGCTGTCCGCCGCGGGCGCGGCGGCGGCGGCCAAGCCGAGCGCGTGCGCCAACACCGGGTCGCGGGTGGAAAAGGCTTTCTCCCGTTCGATTTCCACCAGCACCCGGGTGCGCATCTGGTGGAGGGTGAGGCCGGCCACCAGGCCGTTCAGGTAGTTGTTGATGCGTTCGAGGTCGCCGGGCGAGAGGGGGAAGTCGGCATGGACGAGCTTGTTCTGGATCTGCCCGCTGGTCGTCGCGATGACCGCGAGGAGCTGGCCTTCGCGCAGGCGCACGAACTCGATGTGCGAAACCGCGTCGGATTCCGGGCGCGGGGCCTGGACCACCACGGCGAGGTGGGACAGCTCGCGCAGAAGCCGCGACACGCGCTGCATGACCTCCTGCACCTCGGCGGCGGGCCCGAGGCGGCCGCGGATGTCCTCCTTCTCGGCCGCGGAAAGGCTGCGCACGCGCAGGAGAGTGTCCACGTAGAAACGCAACCCGCCGTCGGTGGGAATGCGGCCCGCCGAGGTGTGAGGGTGGCGCAAGAAGCCCTCCTCCTCGAGCTCGCCCATCACCGAGCGAACCGTGGCCGGGGACAGGGCCAGGCCGTGGCGGCGCGCAACGGTATGCGAGCCGACCGCCTCGCCGGTGGCCAAGTACTCGGACACGACGGCATGCAGGATCTTTTTGGCACGGATGCCGAGGTCGCTCACATGGATGATCTAACCTCAAAACCGGCCTCTCGCCAAGGAGGTGCCAGGTTTTCCTGCACGAGGAACTGGGCTCAGGTCGGTCTGGGTGCACGACACGTCGTACCCCGGGGAGCGCAGGTGTCGAAGCGCAGGCATCCGGCCTGGTCGCCTGGAGTCCCATGACGCGGCCGCTGAAAGATCCTCGCGTGCAGCGAAGAAATCTCACGGTGGCACATCAGCTGCCCTGTGACAGGTCGAGGAGCTGCGCCACCTTGGTTGGCTCCCCCGCAAACTTGACGGGCAACGTGACCAGGCCTCGCACGTGGAACGGAGCGGCGGCGAGGTCAAGCAGCCGATGCTCGCCGGCCTGGATATCTCGGTTGCCAGGGCCGAAGTCGTTGGTGAGGATGGCCCACTCGTACTTGCCCTTGCGCAGGTTGTTCTCGATGAAATCGTGCACTTGCTTGTTCGGGAGGTGTTGCAGCACGTCCTTGCACAGCAGGAGGTCGGCGGGCGGGAGGCTTCGGCTGATGTCGTCCACCACGAAGCGGATGTTGTCCCTGGCGAACCGCTTGGTCACGTCCTCGATGACCGAGGTCGAGATGTCGACGCCAAGGTAGCGCACGTGATTCCAGTCGATGGCGGAGGAGAAGCTCCAGTCTCCGCACCCGGCGTCGACCACCGACTGCACGTTGTGCTTGCGCAAGAAGTCCCCCAGGTACGCACGGTACTCCCGGGTCGCTTCCAGGGTCGATCCCGGACCGCTGGTGCCGTCCCCTGCCTTCGACTTGGCCCAGCGGCCGCTCGCGTAGATGCGGTTGAAGGTCGCGGCCATTGCCTGGCGCTGCTGCTCGGCTTGCCTGCGCAGCTCGGCACGCGTGTACAGGGCGTCGCCCACCCACGCCCCGACAGGCACGAGCAGGATCAGCAACACCGACAGAATTCCCTTGATCTTGCTTTGCGCCACGCGAATCCCGACGAACCGGGCCTCTCGACGCCAGTCTACCATGGGCCGGTTCGCGGAGGAGGCGCGCGTGGGGTACGATCGCCACGCATGAGCGAGCCCGGGGCTGTCAAGTCGGAAGCGGACGGATGGGCCGATCGCATCGGGATCGGGAGTTTCGTCCTGTTTCTCATCGCGTTCTTCGTGCTCATTCACTGGCACTACCCCGACACCGGGCACGACTTCGGCGCGGTCTTCGTCAGGCTGCTCGAGGGTGCTTGGCATTTCCACCACCACGGACTGGCCATCCCCCGCTATGCGGTGCACGTGTGCGGTGGCAGCGTGCTCTACGGCCATCCCGAGGACATGTTCTACTCGCCCACGCAGATCCTGAGTCTGTTGATGGACCCCTGGCTCACCATCCAGCTCACCGTCTGCGCCGCCCTCATCGCCGGCTACGTGGGATGGTATCGGGTGGGTACTCGCATCCTGCGCCTGCCCGGGTCCTGGTCCCACCTGCTCGCGCTCGTGGTCGAGGCCAACGGCTTCTACTTCGTGCAGATGCTTTCCGGGCATTTCATGTTTCACGCGCTCGCGCTCTTGGGCTGGTTCGTCCTGCTCGTCTTCGAGCACGACGAGCCCCCCCCCCGAGCCCGGCTGAAGACCGCGATCGCCTTCGCCCTGCTTTGCGCCTACACGCTGTACGCGGGCGGCTGGTTCGTCCTCTATGTCGCCGGGCTCGGCTGCCTGCTCGTGCTTCCCCTCGATCTCTTCCTCGCCGAGAACCCCGCGAATCGCGCGCTTCTCGTGCTGCGGCGTCTGCTGCTCTTCTCGCTTCCGACCCTGGCGCTCACCGGCAGCAAGCTGGTGGCCATCTACAGTTTCATGCGGCATTTTCCCCGGCATCACGCCCTCGAGACGATGGACGTCTCGCATTCCGCCCTTGGCTTCATCGTGAAGGCCTTGTGGGCGATTCCCCAGAACGCGAAGCTGTTTGCTGCCATGCCGGGTCTCGTGCACGAGCGGAGCGCGCTCATGGCGCCGATCACGCTGGTGGGTCTGGCCGCCGGGCTCTTCTTGCTCGGCCGCCGGCTGCGTGCCGCCGCGGGCGGGCAGCGCGACCGCTGGTTCGCGGTGATCTACGGCACGGTGGTTTTCGCGGCCATGATCCAACTGGTGCGCGGCCGTGGCTTCCTGGCGCAAGGGCTGCACAGCTTGCCGGTCGGAGCTTCGCAGCGGCTTTCGTCTCGCTACCTCTATCCCTTCGCGCTTCTGCTCTCGGTCGTCTCGGTGTGGTGCCTGGCCAAGTTCATGGGGCGGCTCGGGCGGCGGTGGCATGTGGCGATCCTTCTCGCGGGCTCGCTGACCACGGTGGCGACCTTCGCTACCGGATATGTCGAGATGCTCCCCGAGGTCGGGCTGGCCTCGAACATGAGGGACCATCGCGAGCACTGGCGACGGGTCGATCGCGGCAGGAGCGTCAACGAAGTGAAGCACTTCACCGACTTCGATGGAGGGACCGGGCGGACCTGCTACGAGCCGATTCTCAACTCGTCGGGCGATCCCTCCCACGTGCTGCACCTCGGACCCGTGCACAACCAGCAGGACGGCTTCTTCAACCTCATGAATCCCGCGTGCTACCAGTATCCCGACGAGAACGACTGCAAGCCCGGAGATCGCATCTCGATCGCGGATGCCCAGAACCTGTACAACTTCGCCCACGGCCTGCCGGTGACATGGAAGGTCTCCACGGTCCAACAGATCGCGGACGCGACGAGCGCGTTGGCGCTGGTGTTCTTCCTCCTGGCGCTCCGCTACCTCCGAGGCCGTTCCTCCACTTCCGGTGCCGAGCCCGGAAGAAGAGGAAGCCAGGTGGGGGCCGAAGACTCGCGGTTCCCCGGGAACTGCTGAACTTGCCCGGGCGCAACCTCACCGCTTTCCCCTACCCCGAATCCCAGGTCCAGACCATGAAAGGGCTTCCCGTTGGAGCTCGGCTGTAAGCCGGGTTCTGTGCCCGCGTTCGTTGCCTCGCGCGGGCGGCGGTCATTCATCTGGGCCGACCGTTGCCGGCCGGCTCGAGCGACCTACTCGGAACCTGGAATCGGCGTGGGCGCGCCGGCGGTTTTTGCCGCGATCCCTGTTTGGTCTTGCTCCGGGTGGGGTTTGCCATGCCCCTCCTGTCACCAGGAGAGCGGTGTGCTCTTACCACACCGTTTCACCCTTGCCGGGCCGCGCGGTTGCCCGCGCGCCCGGCGGTCTATTCTCTGTTGCACTTTCCTTCGAGTCACCTCGACTGGCCGTTAGCCAGCACCCTGCCCAAGGAGCCCGGACTTTCCTCGGTGGCAAGGCCACCGCGACCGCCTGCCGAACTCCAGCGGGAAGCCCTATCATTATAGTGCGAAGCGGGCGCGAAGTCGTGCCCGATGCGCTCACGGCCCAAGCAGGCGGACCGCGACCTCGTCGGCGAACAGGAATCCCGCCGGCAGGAGGCGCAGCTTCTCGGGCGTGACCGCGAGCCAGCCGGCCTCGGCGCATGCCTCGGCCGCGCGCCGGCGCCGGGGCGGAAGCAAGGGGTCGCGGCCGAAGCGGATGGCATGGGCCCGGCGGTCCACCCCATCCGATGTGCGCAGGCCGAGCCAGAGGGCCTCGTCTTCCGCCTGGGCCGAAGAGCGCAATTCGACCAGCTCAAACGGTACCGCACCGGCAGCGGCGCCGCCGAGGTAGCCGCGCGGCGAGCGCGAGTTGGCGAAGCGCCAGCCGCCGCCGCCCAGAAGCGGCCGGAAGGACGAGGCCGAAACCCCGAGCCCGAGGTAGGCCCCCATGGTCCAGTAAAGGGTGTTGTGGACGCTGCGGCGGCCGGGCCGCGCGTAGGACGAGATCTCGTAGTGCTCATAGCCCGCGGCGACCAGGGTTTCATGGCAGCTCGAGTACATGGCCGCGACCTCGTCGTCGCCCGGGCGTTCGAGCCGGCCGGCGCGGGCAAGCGCGCCGAAGCGCGTGTGGGGCTCGACGCTGAGGGCATAGGCCGTTATGTGCTCGGGGCCGAGCGCGACCAGAGCGGCGAGAGACTCCTGCCAGTCGCGCATGGACTGTCCGGGCAGGCCGAACATCAGATCCGCACACAGATTGTCGAAGCCGGCCGAGCGCGCCGCCGCGAAGGCAGCGGAAATGGCCGCGGCCGTGTGCCGGCGGCCGATGGCGGAAAGCAGGCGATCTTGAAACGCCTGCGCCCCGAACGACAGGCGATTCACGCCCAAATCGCGCAGGTCGGCCAAGCTGCCGGGACCGAGATCGCCGGGATTGGCCTCGACCGTGATCTCGGCCGTCTCGCCCCGGCCGAAGGTCTCGTGCACGCAAGCCAGCACACGTCCCAGCGCGCGCGGCCGCCACAGGCCGGGCGTGCCCCCGCCGAAGTAGACCGAAACCGGCGGCGCGCCATTCCCGGAGCCAAACCAAGGTGCGCGCCGGGCCAGCTCTGCCAGCACCGCATCGGCGTACTCCTCGTGCGGGACGCGCGGCCGAACCGCCACTGCGAAGTCGCAGTACGGGCAGCGCGCAGAGCAGAAGGGGAAGTGCACGTAGACCCCCAGAGCCCGCGTCCCGTCGAAGGTGCCTTGCGACGGATCGAGCGCTGGTGGAGCCTGGGTTCGCAATCCCCTCTTCCCGGCTGCGGGAGAGCCCGCTCACTCGTTCGCCAGCCCGGAAAGCACCAAGCCGAGCCAGGCCTCCGTCGCTGCGACAGCCCGCTCGAGCCGGTCGCGGTTGGCCGCAAGCTTGTTCGGGTCGAAATCGACGACGTAGGCGTGGCGCAGAAAGTGTCGGAAGCGCAGCAGAGCGTCCCAATCTGCATGCGCCTCGGCGGGGAAGAGCGGCGGGCGAAGCCCCGGAATCGCAATAGCAGCGTCAGCCAGGAGCGCCGCGTGCCAGCTTACACCCGTTCGCTCCGGCAGGCCGGCCGCGCGCTCAAGGCGTACCAGGATCGTCTCGAACGCTTGGTACGCGTGATCAAGCGAGAGCGCGACGAGCGCGGCTGGGGCGGCGCCCTGAGATGGATCGGCGCTGCGGGCGCGGGCAAGATGGGTCTTCAGCGTCTCCCAGTCACGGCGACATTCGGCCACCGCAAACGCCGCGCGCGCTTCCGCCGGGCTCACAAGGGCACCCCGCTTTCTTGAACACGTTCCTTCAGCGATGGGGGCGCCTCGGACATCTCGATGATGTGCACATCCCGTCCACAAACCCGACCCACGAGCGAGGCCACCATGAACGGATCAGCGCAATCCTTCACCAGCAGATCGATGTCGCTGCGTTCTCCGGGCTCGCCCCAGGCGTACGATCCGAAGAGCCACGCGTCGCCGCAGAGCCCGTCGGCCCGGGCGCGCTCGAGGGCCGCCCGAACACCGGGCAACACGGTCGCCCGCCGTGCTTCTGCTTGCCCGCGCTCCTTCGTCAGCTCTTCATCGAAGTGCGCCCGCACCGCGCGACCGAAGGCGCGTACGAGGTCAGGATCCGGTCCTCGTGGGATCATCGAGGGACGATGATAGCAGCTCCGGGTGCCGGGGCACAGCCATGCCTCTCACCCCGATCCCGCGACAAGGCGCGGGATCGGGGGGGCGGGGGGAACCAGCGGTAAGGACCCGCGAGAAGATAGATGTGTGAATTTGGGCGGTCGAGGCGCCCGGCTGGCGAGGCGCGAGGAGGAGGAATACTCGACGTATTGCGACGACGAGCAACGAAGCCAGCCGGGATG
>Ga0172363_10000260_pt1 | contig 37456 bp, 25 predicted proteins | sample LakKivs2_kivu2a2_FD_114541 | JGI IMG/M metagenome (GOLD analysis project Ga0172363, IMG submission 114541) | Sediment microbial communities from Lake Kivu, Rwanda - Sediment s2_kivu2a2 | ecosystem: Environmental > Aquatic > Freshwater > Lake > Sediment | place: Rwanda: Western Province, Lake... | reverse complement strand
CAGTGTCACTTGTGCGGTACATAGTCTGCCCTGCGACTCAAAAAGACCACGTTTTGTTGAGTTATACTCACACGCCTACTCGCCGTTCGGGAGGAAAGGATTTGACAAGGTGATAGTAAGCTACAGGATCTCAGTCCGTCATTCTGAGCGCAGCGAAGAATCTCACTTACCGGGAGTGGAGACCCTTCGCTCCGCTCAGGGTAACACCATCATGCTGAGCGCAGCGAAGAATCCCACCTACTGGATCGGCAAATGGACGGTAACTGTAGTCCCTTCATCCGCGGCACTGGTCACCTCGATTCGACCACCATGGTTTTCGATATTCCTGCGGGCGACATACAGCCCCAGTCCGCTGCCCTTTGTTCCATTTTTCCAATCAGAAAAACCGATGCGGAAGATTTTCTCCCGCGTCTCCGGGGGAATACCAATCCCCGTGTCCTCGATGTCCACAGCGACCAAGGCTCCCCTATCCTGCCGCGTACGCAACGTGAGTGTTCCGCCGCCCTGCATCGCTCGCCCGGCGTTGATCAGCAGGTTATAGAAAGCGCGTTCCAACTGAGCACGGCTGCCGCGTATGGGCGGGATGTCCTCACCCCACTCCCGCACAACGGTCACGCCAGGGTGGCCGTACTGAAACTCTTGCGCCAGCCGCTCCAGCAGGCGATGGAGGTCGAGCGTCTCCCAGCGCCAGGTCTCGCTGCTGTCCAGCGCCACAGCTACATGCCCCAGGTCCTCGGCCAGGCGCTTGATGCGGGCCAAGATCTGCCGGATGACCTCGATGGAGCGCTCTCCTTCCTGGTTCCCCGCTACCAACCCGGCCAGTGCCTGCACTCGCTGCGTGAGCACGAAATAGGTCGTGCCGCCGATGTCGTGGCCCACTTCACGTGCCAGGAGGCGCAGTTCCTCCTCTACCTGCTGCTTGCGGTGACGCAGTTCCTGCCACTCAAAGCCGCGCTCAATGCGTACGACCCATTGGTCCAGTGGCTCGGACTTGTTGACAAAATCTTTTGCACCACCTCGCATAGCCGCGACGACGTTCTCGTACACGCCATACGCGCTGAGCATGACGACGTAACTCTGCTCCAGCAGATGCTTTTCTTGCATCAGGCGCAGCACTCCCATTCCATCCAGTCCCGGCATGTTGATGTCGAGGAGCACGACGTCGCAGAGGACTTGCTCCAGCCGGGCCAGCGCCTCCTCACCACTCGCCGCAGCTTCCACTTTCCAGCCACGCGCTGCATAGGCAGGGCTACTGAGGAAAGCAACGGCTTCCTCACGGAAGAATGGCTCGTCGTCTACTACGAGAATTGTCTTCGGCTCCGCCGCCATGTCAGTTTCCTCTCAACGGCAGTTCAAGTGTGAAACGCGCTTCTCCGCTGCCAGCCTTCCAGGAGAGGCTGCCCCCATATTGGGTGACCACGGTCTCCTGTGCCAGTGCCCACTCAAAACGAAGGGGCGATAGCTCTTCAGGTGCCCCGGCCGTTGGCTCCAGGATGCCCAAGATTCTCCCGGCCAATGGGGCATCTGGTATGCGTATCTCCGTGCACACGCGCTGGCTATCGGCGGATAAGGAAGTGTACACCTCGATGAGACCCCCATGTACGCTGAGTGCCTCCATCGCCATGCGCAGGACCGTGGCCATGACACCGAACAGTTCGTTGGGCTCGATGAGCAGCGGGAGCAGGTCTCCGTAGGCTACGTGCACCTCTACGCCGCGCCGCTGCCGCTCCGCTGCCAGCCAGATCAGTACCTCCCGTACCACGTCGTTCCAGTGCGTAATTGTGCGAACAAAACCCATGCGCTGCGAGGATTTGAGCAGGTCCAGCAGTTGGCCGCTGACCTTGTTCAGGCTGGTCTCGATGACGTCCAGCCGCCTGGTGGCGGATGAGAAACCAGGTTTTTGAGAAAAACCTGGTTTCTGGCTCGTTACGTCCTGGAGATCATTATGCAGGTTGGTCACCGCCAGACGCGCCACGGCCAAAGGGTTGGCCGTATCGTGGAGGATTCGCTGTGCAAGCGTACCAAAGAAAGCCACGCGCTGCATGCGCATCGTGGTTACACTCACGTCGTTCAATGCCTTGAGGTAGCGTGCGCCTTCCAGCACGCCACCAATGGCCGTGGAAAGCAGGCGCAGATATTCTTCGTCGTCATCGGTGAACCAATCACGGTGACCGGGCGCACTGGGAATTTTGTTGATCATCTCGAGCGTGCCCAGGATTTCGTCGCCCAATTGCAATGGGACGCCCAGGAAGGAACGATAAACACCCGAGGGGAGCTGTGGGGCAACCTCCGCGATGTGAGGGTCGTGCCAGCCCTCCAGCGCAGCGGCCTCGCGTATCTGGAGCGCTTCGCCGGTACGGAAGATGCTGCCCGTCAGCCCCTCTCCCGTCATGTACGCCAGTTTGCCGATCAGCGTTTGGGGGAGACCACTGGCGGCCTGTAGCACCACGCGGTGGACGTCTTCCTCGGCGCGCAGGTAAATCTGGCAGCCTTCGGTGCGGAAGCCCCGCCTGACGCGGTCCACGACGGCCGACAGCATCTCGGCAATCGGGCGGCGCGGGTTCAACTCGCTATTAATGTCCAGCAACAGCCGGAAGTAGCGAGCGCGGCGTTTCTCTCGCTCGTAGCGCTGCGAATTCTCGATGGCGACACTCACCATCCCAGCTACGTGGCTCAGCAGTGTCTCGCCCTCTGCATCGAACTGTTCTCCTTCCGCCTTTCCGGAAACCCGCACTACGCCGAGGACAGTTATACCATCCCTGGACAGGATCGGCACCCCCAGGTAAGCCAGGCCCGGCTTGGCACTGATCTCGGAGTACTTTCTGCTCCAGGTCAGGTCCTCAGCAATACGGTGCAGTTCCTGGCTGTCCATCGGGTTGGCAATGCGCAGCGGCCGGCCATGTTTGGCGATCCAGCCGGTCAGCCCTTGCCCAAGCTCGTACTCGATCCGCCCGGCGGGCATCTCTTCCGTGTCACCCAGGATACCCGTGGTACTGCGCAGGACGTAGCGACCGGTGATGTCGTCGCGCAGGAAGATAGAAGAGCCGCCAGCGTCGAGCCGGTCGCGGGCATACCGTACGACCAACTCCATCAGCCGGTCACGGTTCAACTCGCTATAGATTTCCAGTAAGGCTTGATCGAATCCTGTGGTCTGGCTCATGGGAACGTGGGAGAGATTGTACCCGTGCGACAGGAAAAGTCAAATTTGATTCTTCGCCTCAATTGGATATACTATATACATCGAGATATGGAAGTGCTGGCCAAGCCACGACTGGAGTGAGCAATAATGGATAAGATCAAGAATTTGACCTTCGAGCAGGCGTTCGCCGAATTGGAAGAGGCTGTCCGCAAACTGGAGGCGGGAGGGCTGGCGCTGGAGGAGAGTCTGGCACTCTTTGAGCTTGGGCAGGCGCTGGCTGCGCACTGCAACAAGCAACTGGACCAGGCCGAACTGAAAATCCGCCAATTGTCGCCGCAGGGCATTGTCCCTTTCGAGCCTGAGGGGTAGCCGGGTGAAGTCTGGTTTCGTCTGTTTGACGGCTGGGCTGTTGCTGCTCATCCTTTCCGCCTGCGGTGGCATCCCGGCCGCGCCTTCTCCAACTGCCATCGTTCCAACTGATACTCCACCCCCCTCTGTATCTCCCACTTCAGCCAGCCTGGTCCCGGCTACACCTCTTCCAACCACCATCGTTTCAACCGATACTCCGCTCCCGTCTGCACCTTCCACCTCGATCGGCTTGCTCCCGGACAGCACAACGATTGCGCAGGGTGAATCTATCTCCGCCACCATTCACATTGCGAGCGTTACGGATCTCTATGGCGTCGAGGTCCACCTGACGCATGGCGATGGGCTGAGCGCGGAGGGACTGGTCCCGGGGACCTGTGCCAGTGACTTTATCGCTCTATCGCAGACCGCCAATGGCCAGATCGGGTTCGCCGCCGCGCGCATGCCACCACTCTCGCCCTTCACCGGCGACTGCGAGGTGGCCAGTTTCACGCTTACGGGCAAGGTGTCCGGCGCTCACGTCATTGCGTTCGACACGGTGATTCTTGCCAGCAAAGACGGTGTCGCACTCCCAGTAGTGATCGCCGGCGATGGCAAAATCACCGTGGAGTGAACGGGCGCAATCTCAGTACTGCCTGCAGTTCTTCCGCCCGCAGCAGCAGCGCGAGGCCCAGGTAGACTGCCACGCCCAATACGACGCCTCCGCCGCCGAGCACCAGCGCTCCCGCGCCCGGTAGCATGGCCTGCCATCCCAGCAAGGTCACTCCCATGCCCAGCGCCGCCAGCCCACTCCGGGCGAAGGCAGTAAGCATCCGCCGGTTTTCCAGTCCGCCTAAGCGCTGCCGGATCAGCACCAATAGGCCCACCAGTTCCAGCAGCGTGGCGGCCGAGTTGGCGAGTGCTAACCCTGCATAAGGAGGCCAGCCGGCCAACCCGAATACCCACGGCAGCGTCAGGCTCAGCGCGACGTTGATCCCCATCGCCAGCCCGCCCACCCACACCGGTGTGGCCGTGTCGTGCAGTGCGTAGAACGCGCGCGCGACGATCTCCAATCCGGCGTGCCCGATCAACCCGAGTACATAAAAGCTCAGCGCCCAGGCGACGGCCTCTGTCGAGGATGCCTCAAATGCTCCCCGCTCGAACAACAGCCTCACCAGCGGCCGGCCCAACACCAGCAGTCCGACCGTGGCCGGGAGGCTGAGGAAGAAAACCGCCCGCAGCGTCGCGGCCAGCGTGCTCCGCATCTCGGCCTGTTCCCCTCGGGCGACCTGCGCGGCGAAGGTGGGAAAGGCGGCTGTGCCCACTGCCTGGGCAAAGATTCCCTGCGGCAGCAGCATCAGCAGCCAGGCGTAGTTGATAGCCGAAACCGCCCCTTCCCCCATCCCCGAAGCCAGGCTGTTGTTGACGACAAAGTTGAGTTGGGCGATGGCCGTGCCCAGCACCCGGGGAGCCATCAGCCGTCCCACTTCACGCACACTCGGGTTGTCCAATCCCAGTGTAGGGACGTAGCGCATGCCATAGCGCACCAATCCCGGCACCTGAACCAGCAGGTGCAGCCCTGCTCCAATGACTCCGCCCACGGCCAGGCCCGTCACGCCGAGACGCGGCCCCAATAGCAGCGCTCCACCGACGATCGAAAGGTTGTAGACAGAGGGAGCCAGCGCCGGTAGGAGGAAGTGCTGATGGGCGTTCAACACGCCCATCACGATACCGCTCACGCCGAAGATGACCGGCGTGATCAGCATCAACTGCAGAAGGCGGGCCGTGAGCGTCTGTTGGGATGGGGCAAAGCCCGGAGCGATGGCGATCCGTACGAGCGCTGGCGCAAAGGCCGCCATCAGCGCTGCTGTGACGGTCAACACGATCAGCGCCAGGTTGATGATGGCCGAGGCCAGACGCCAGGCTCCAGCGCGGTCTTCCTTTGCCAGGTGGTCCGTGAACGTGGGAATGAAGGCTGACCCGAGCGCCCCGCCGGTGATGACCAGGAAGATCATCTCTGGGACACGAGCGGCGGCCATGTAGGCGTCGAGGTCACCGGAGGTGCCGAACAGCGCGCCGATGGCCATCTGCCGCACCAGCCCCAGCACGCGGCTCACGGTGAAGAGCGCCATCACGAGTGTGGCTGCCTTTGCGATCTGCCGTCCGCCTGTGGTCACGTGGGCTCCTGAGGGGATTATAGCACCGTGAGGTATGCGTGCAACTATGGTGCTGCCTGCCGCCGACGGTTTCCGTCAACGAGTTGGGCGTAGAGCGCCTCTATCCGATCCACGTGCTCGTCCAGCGCCATCGGGGGGCGCACGTTGACCCGCAGGTGGGCCAACAGGTCCGGCTCGTCTACCAACCGTTGTAGCGCCGCCCGCCAGGCGGCCACGTCCCCTGGTGGCACCAGCAGTCCATCCACGCCATCGCGGACTCTATCCGCCAGGGGACCCAGGCGGGAGGCGACCACCGGCACACCGGCGGCGAAGGCTTCAGACACAACGAAAGAAAACGACTCATAACACAGAGAAGGTACTGCTACTACGTCCACCTGGGCCAGTGTTTCCCATACCTCCTCCCTCGTCAACCTTCCCAGAAAGCGTATACTCGGTGTGGCTTGTGCGCGCAGGCGAGCCACGTAAGCGGGAGCGCAGGATTCATCGCCCGCAATCCACAGCTCTCCCATCCCGCGCATGCCGTTGAAAGCCTCCACCAGGACGTGGACACCCTTCTGCCAGGAGAGCCCTCCGATGTATGCAAAACGCACCGGGCCACCTGATCTCTGCGTACGCCGGGGCGTAGCCGTAACACGCTCGAGCCCGGGCGAGATCACCTGCAGCCTCTCCGCCGGTGCACCATGCGCAGTATACCAGCGATGTACAAATTCTGTAGGAGCGACAAGTCCACTCGCAGCCTCCAGCGCCTGGGCTAATAAATGGTTACGCCATGCCAGTAGTCCCGCTACTGGTAGCAGGACTGGCCAAAGCCGAGAGTACCCAGCCCGGGCTAGAGCGCAGCGGGCGCAGTTCAGGTATGCCCGAGGGCCATTGCATATCTGTTGGCTGTAATTGGTCAGCAAATTCGCATTCGCGCAGGCCCACCAGTAATCGTGCAAGGTAACAACAAAGGGAAGGCCCCGCCGTTGGATGGAGTGGACTAACGCGACCGGTAATCCCATCAGATGTTGGACGTGAATCAAGTCAGGATGGGCTTCCTCCAGGACACGCTCGAAGACATGCACCAGTGAAAGGTTCCCAAAGGTGGCCAGGAACCGGCGCGTTGGGCTTGGTGAACCAGCCCAGGCTGCCCAGACGTGTACACCCTCCTCGACGTGATGTCGCTGCCCTACGCCCTCAGCGCTGCGGCGGTAGAAAACGGTGACCTGATGACCTCGCTGGTTCAGTGCATAGGCCACCCAGTGGGTGTAGAGTTCAGTACCCCCTACGTACTCTGGTATATACTGATGAACGAGGTACAGAATACGCATCCCTATCGTCCCCTGCAATCACTCTATCTTCAGACTCCCTCGAATCTTTGACCATACCGCTATACTATGTTAAAATGCCAACACAGTCAAATTGACTGGACGGTTGAGGAATCTGGCTGAAACTTGCGAAGACCTGCCCGAGAGATAGCCCCCTGGCGTTCAGATGGAACTTGCGGTCATCATCCTGAATTGGAATGCAGCCGCTGACACGGTCAGGTGCGTCCGCTATGTGGCGGCATGGAGGCGTCTGCAGCCAACGATCTGGGTCGTGGACAACGGCTCGGCTGACGACAGTGTCCAGGTCATTTCTCGCGAGTGCCCCGACGTCCACCTGATTCGGAATATAGCCAACCTGGGCTTTGCTGGCGGAAACAATCGAGGGGTCGTGGAAGCACTGTCTCTGGGAAACGCGCCCATCCTTCTACTGAACAACGACGCCTTCATTGAGGAAGAGGATGCCATCAGGCTGTTGGACACACTCCAGGAAGATGGACGCATAGGAATCATTGGACCACTGATCTTCGATGCCGATGAAAAGGACCGGCTGCTGACAGCAGGGGGCAGGAATCCTGTCCTGAATCACCATTCGCACATTCTTCGCTTGGCTCCCGGCGGGCCGGTCCGCATGGTCGAATACGTGCCAGGCACAGTGCTATTAGCGCGGTCCGAACTCTTCCGTACAGTCGGGCTCCTGGACGAAGACTATTTCTTCAATACTGAGGTCGCTGACCTGTGCATGCGTGCCAGGCAGCATCACTATGTCAGCGCCATAGACATACGTGCACGGGCCTTCCACGCCCTGAGCCGCCGACCGCCAGGCCTCCGAGAGACATTATACATCTATTATTTCATTCGCAATCGGTTCATTTATATCCGCAAATTCTACAGGGGCCTTAGAATCCCACTCATGGTTTTCTGGGGGCTGTACAGCCTGGTTCTTGCCTTAAAGTTACAGATAAACGGTAACCCAGTTATGGCCCGTGCGGTGCGCTTGGGATTGACCGATGGCTGGCGCGGGCGAGTTGGCGGGCAAAATGAGCGCGTACTGAGCCAAACAGGCAGGATGATCTCTCCGCAGCTATGAATATTCTCTACCACCTGACGTTTCTCCCTCCCAAAATGCCAGAATGCGTGGCAGAAGTCCAGGAAATTAGCACCCTGCGCAGCCACTTTGGCGGAGATTGGATATACCTGAATCCCAATCAGTACCTGCCTGTTTATGTGCCCAGACTGCTGTTTGGCTTTCACAAACTGAAGGAGTTGCGGAAGCGGGAAGCCAACCTGGACCTGCATCACGTGTACAATCCTGACCCATTTGCCTTTCCAGTGCTGCACTATCTAAGACGTCCGGGCGTTTATTCTATCAGCGGTGGTGTAGGCAACAAACGCCCGAACATACGTTTTTTTAATTCACTCGCTGCCGTCGTCGTCCGTGATGAGCGCAGTTTGAAACGCCTAGAAGCATGGGGGCTGGACAACGTCTTTCTGGTCCGTGCCGGCGTCAATACAACCCGGTTTACCTTTTCTCCGCTCCCATTGCAATCAGAGCTCAAACTGATGGTGGGCTCAGCCCCATGGACACGGGCACAGTTCCGCACGAAAGGCGTGGATGCTCTCCTGGCAGCCGCGCAACAAGCGCCCCAACTGCGAATGATCTTCCTGTGGCGCGGTGTATTGGCAGATGAAATGAGACAGTGCATACGCCAGATGAACCTGGCCGAGCAGGTCATCGTGTTAGATAGACAGGTGGACGTCAACGAAATACTGGCCGGCGTACATGCTACCATCAACCTGGCTACCACTCCGGGAATCGTGCACTCATATCCCCACTCGCTGCTTGACTCGCTGGCGGCTGGGAAACCTGTTTTGGTCAGCCGGGCCATTCCTATGGCAGATTACGTGGAGCAGACGGGCTGTGGCAAGGTAGTCGAGAATGTCACCCCAACGGACATTCTCACAGCTATCGAATCGCTGGCCGGAGAGTACGAAGAGCTGCAGAAAGTCGCTCGGCAGGTAGGACAAAAAGACTTCTCACAGCAGCAGATGATCGCCTCGTATGGCAGGGTTTATGAACGCGTCCTGGGGTCAACAGATCGAGCGTAACACTTGCACAGCCGAGGGTCGCGCTCGAAGAACACGACGGGAGACTTTAGAAGCGGCCCTGCTTCTCATAATGGCCTCGTTGATCTTCTTCTGGCCAGCGGTGTTCGGCAGTCGCGTCTTGCTGCCCGCAGACATGATCTTCGACCTGGACCCCTTATGGTGGCCCATGGCACCGGCAGGCTATATGGGGCCGTCCAATGCCCTTCTATCCGATCAGGTAAACCAGTTCTTTCCCTGGCGACTTTTCACCGTACGTTCGCTCGCTCAGCGCCAATTGCCACTCTGGAACCCGTATACAGACGCCGGGCTGCCTTTCCTGGGCAATGCCCAGTCAGCCATATTTAGCCCCTTTAATCTGTTAGGTTATCTTTTCCCTCTCTACTCCTCGTACGCTATCACTGCCATCTTGCGCCTGTTCGTGGCAGGTATTTTTACGTTTCTGTTTGCCCGCGAGATCGGTCTCAGCAGACACGGCGCAATACTGGCCATGATGGCCTTTACTTTCAGCGGTCCGTTGATCGTCTGGCTGGGCCACCCGCATTCCCTCGTCATCGTCTGGCTGCCGGCGATGTTGTTAACCACCGAGCGGGCACTTACCAGAAAAAGTGGAGCATACGTCATGGCCAGTGGGCTGACCATCGGGGCGCAGTTTCTGGGGGGACACCCGGAGACTTCTTTCCACGTGATGTCGGCATGGACGGCATACACCCTGTACCGGGCGATTTCCCTCACTGGCTGGCAACCGTCACGGCTGGTTCCACAACTGATGAGGGTCATCGCGGCAGTGGCCATCGGCATCTTGCTGGCTGCGGTACAACTGTTACCGTTCCTGGAGGCTTTTTTCCACAGTGCGGCTCTCTCTATCCGGGAGGTCCAGACGTCCGCCAGGGGTTCTTTTTTCATTGCGCACCTTCTTTTCGAGTGGCGCGAATGGCCTACAGCAATCACTACATTCCTGCCCCAGTATTTCGGCACCTCGCTCGACAATAGCTACTGGTACCCCTATAGTAACTATGTGGAACAGAACGCTTATGCAGGCGTATTACCGCTGGCGCTGGCAGCCACGGTCACCTGGCACAACATCCGGCGCCGTTCATCTCCGCAGCGCAACTTTGTCCTGTTTTTTGCCCTACTGGCGGTGATTTGCCTGGGCATCGCGCTTCGCCTGCCGTTGCTGAACGCCATCAATGACCTGCCCCTCTTCAACGTGGCAGCGAATGGGAGAATGCGCCTGGTCTATGCCTTTGCCGTGGCCATGCTAGCCGGCATGGGACTGGACGAGATCACCGGCAGCGATGAGCATGCCCACCGGACTATGTTGCGTATTCTGGTCCTGTTGGCGCTGGTCGCTCTACTGCTCATCGTGCTCGCCTATGCCGGTTTTGTGCTCTTTAAGAACGAACTGATCCGCTCCGGGCGTGCTTTTATGGCAGCGAACTCGGGCACGCCCTATCTTCCGCGTCCCTTGGAGTATTACTATGGGCTGGTGGAGGAGCGGTATGAAAAGAAATTGGCGCTGTTCCGTCCCACCAATGTCGTGATGTATCTGCCGGTGCTGATTGTGCTGGCCTGGTTCGCGCTGCGCCGGTGGAGTCAAAGACAGCGCGCCAGCGTGAAGACGTGGGTCTACGCCGCTCTGGGGTTGACGCTGTTCGACGCTTTTCTGGTCGGTATGCCGTTCAATCCGACGATTGAGTCCCAGCACATCTTTCCGACGCCTGGCGCCATCCAGTTCCTGCAACAAGATCCTGATATTTACCGCGTCAGTGGCACCGGCTCGATTCTGAGCCCGAATGGTGGCATGGTCTTCGGCCTGTCGGACATACGGGGATACGATACCGTTGTCTCACGTCGGTACGCGGACCTGGTCGAACACATAGAGGGTCACGATCGCTCCCATTTCCATTCGCTGTTCACGAAGGCCGATGCACCTCTCATGGATCTACTGAACGTAAAGTACGTACTCACAGACCAAGAACTCGATGGAAAGTGGGAATTGGCTTACCAAGACGCGGGGGACGTAAAGGTGTACCGCAACCGCGACGTGCTGCCACGCGCCTTTGTCGTTTACCACGCCGAAATTGTGGCGAGTCCCGCCCAATCTCTCGCGCGCGTCACGGATGGTGCTTTCGACTTTCGCCGACGGGTTGTGCTTGAGCAAGTCCCCGCAGGCTGGACAGAGCCAGTGGAGGTGCCGGCAACCGCTGCCGCCGTCCGCTTCGTGGATTACAAACCCAACCGGGTCCGGCTGGAAGTGGAGACGGCTGCCATTGGCCTGCTCGTCTTGACCGACACGGCTGCACCTGGCTGGAGGGCACTACTGGACGACCACCCCGTTCCATTGTACGTCGCCGACCATGCCTTCCGTGCTATCCTCGTCCCATCTGGTACCCACCGGGTCGAGTTTGTCTACGAACCCGTGGCTTTCCGGATCGGAGTGGTGCTCAGTCTGCTCACTACAGCAACCCTGATACCTGCTCTCCTGTTGTTTAGAACGAGACGGACCAGGACCTTAGGCCGATGAAGATCCTACATGTGGTTCACGGTTACCCACCATCTATAGGGGGTTCTCAATGGCTGACAAAGAAACTCTCCGACCTGCTCGTCTCCCGCTACCACGATGAGGTGACCGTATTCACCACCGTTGCGTACCACATGGAACACTTCTGGCGCTCCGATGAACCCGCCATGCCCGCCGGCGTAGAGGGCGTAGACGGGGTACTCGTGCGCCGCTTTGTTGTGTTCAACCGTCTGAACACGTTGCGCATGCTGATGGCAGGCGTGGCATACAGGTTACACCTCCCTTACAACGACTGGCTGCGCACGCTCTACAATGGCCCGTTGATCTTTGGAATGACGCAGGCGGTCGCCACCAGCGGAGCCGAGGTTGTGTTCGCCACTGCTTTTCCCCTCATGCAGATGTATTATGCGCTGGCGGGAGCCCGGCGTGCTGACATCCCCGTCGTTCTGCTGGGGGCCATTCACGTGGCTGACACGTGGGGCTACGACCGGAAGATGATGGATCGAGCGATTCAGCAGGCTGACGCCTACATCGCTCTCACGACCTTTGAACGCGACTACCTGATCAAGCGCGGTATACAGGCAGACAAAATCGTCGTGATAGGAGCAGGCGTGGATGCCAGTGTATTTGCCAGCGCCGATGGAATGGCAATCAGACGACGATATGACTGGGGGGACGACCCGGTCGTAGCCGTCGTGGCCAAGCAGAACGCGCGCAAGCGTCTCGACGTTCTGTTGGAGGCGATGCCACAGGTATGGGCCGTTTGCCCCAACGTCCGATTGCTGATCGCAGGCGCTCGCACGTCCTATTCCTGTCAGATTGAGAGAATGATTGGCGCCTTCACGCCAGAACAGCAGGCCCACGTTACCATAGTCAATGACTTTTCAGAGGAGGAGAAGCCCGCTCTACTGGCTGCCTGCGACGTCTTTGTTCTGCCATCTGGATTGGAATCGTTCGGCATCGCCTTTCTGGAGGCATGGGCTTGCGGCAAGCCGGTCATTGGAGCTCGCATTGGTGCCATTCCATCAGTGATTGACGAGGGCCAGGACGGGCTGTTGGCCTCCTACGAGGATGCGGGTGACCTGGCGCGGGCCATCTTGGAACTGGTGGTGGATCCAGCGCGGCGCATACAGATGGGGCGGGCAGGACAGAGAAAAGTGCTGGAGAATTACACTTGGGAGATCGTCGCCGAGCGGGTACGCGGGGTATATCTCAGGGCGGTCGCGAGCCACGTTGGGCACAAGAAGTGACCATTTGGATGGGGTGACTTGCAGGTGGGTAATGGCGTGCGTGAGGCTGGGTAGGTCAAAGGTGAAACTGGCAAATGAATCTCTGCACCACCGCAGGCTGGCCAGTAGCGTTGGATGATGTGCAGGATGCGAATACTCACTGCTCGCTCTCAATCAAGCGGGCCTGTAGGATATTCACCTGAGTATTGAGCAGATCAATCTGCTCCTGCTGTTGTTGGCACAATTGGACCAGGCGCAGGATCCAATTGCCGTACGTTTGATTGATCGCCGCTTGTTGCCTGGCAAGCCGATCCACATAGAATAACGCCAGGTTATGCAGAGCAACCCGCAGACGTTTCATCAACCCGCCGACAACCGGTATGCCCGTAGAATGTACATCCAATCGAACCTGAAGCGCTTCAGAGCGCATGGCGTTTTCTACCTGCTCGACATCGGCTGTGGGCCACCACTGCAAGTCTTCACTCAACCCGCCCGAATCAAACGGGCCCACTTCTTCTGCGGACACTGCCTCATGACCAGTCGCCGGTGTACTGGCGACCCTCGCCATGCGTTCATCAAACCTGGATATCCGAGCGATTCGTCGTGACATCAATTGCATAGACCGAAGCTCTGCCGCCATTTCCTGCAACAGTGTAATCAGCATATCGTTGATCTGGAACTGCCGGCTGATGGCCTCGTGTACTTTGTGTGCCTGCCGGACCGATTGGATCGTCTCTCCACGTATCTCGTTCTGGTATTTTCTGACGCGCTGAATGCTGTGTCCAAGTTCATCCCGCGAGATAGAACCCTGGACAAGTTCAAACTCGATATCGCTCAATACATCGCTTACAGTCAGCAAACCCTTCATGCCTCCCCCTCTGAAGATACGGCGTTGAAAGCCCCAAGGGCTGTTCTATACGCTCGTTCGAAACTGCGCGCCATCTGGGTGTAGGTGAACCGTTCCAACAAGCGCTGGCGCCCAGCCATTCCCATTTCGTACAGCCTGATCGGCGACTGCAGCAGCGACACCATCGCCTCAGCCAGCGCAGAGGGCGCCCCCGGCTCTACTAACAAACCAGTAATGCCATGATCAACCACCTCGGGAACACCACCAGCCTGGCAACCAATGACTGGTTTGGCATAATTCATCGCCTCAAGGTAGATCAACCCAAACGATTCGTAGAGTGAAGGAGCCACGAACAAATCGCAAGATTGATAGAGGCTTTGAAGCATTTCCTCACTCACCGTACCTGCGAATTGCACAAAGGAAGTGAATCGTGAATAGTGGCGGGTAAAATAGGAAAGGTAAGTTTCACCTGTTCGACGTTGGAACCCATCATGCTGGCTGTTGTCATTTCCCACAACGACGAATCTGGCATTGGGCACCTGCTTCAGCACCAACGGAATCGCCTGGAACAGGTCCAGGATACCCTTGCGCTTTTCTAAGCGTCCAACGTACAGGACAGTAAGAGCATCCGTTTCTCGCCTGAGATCGAACGGGCGAACATTGTCATCCGGCACAGGTACAATGCCGTGCGGTACAATTGAGTAGCGCCCATCTAGCGGCAATGCCCTATAGACTTGCCGTACCGCATCCACAGTGGCTTGTGAATTCGGAACCAGGTAGGTAGCCCGCTCAATGAAGGTCTGTTCCATCTCGCCCATTAAGCGCGAGTCTTCATCCCGGTCTTGCTGGATCGCCGCGATCTGCCGGTGAGCGGTTTGCAGCCGCAGGACGACCGGAATCAGCCCGCTTACAGTTGTCACCAGACCTTCGAGCTGCCAAAGCGGCGAATCTACGACCTGAATCCCGTCATTCAGTATTAACCGTTTGACTTCCTCGTAGACGGCGTGGCTATAGTTCAGGGCATGATACAGCCCAGGGAATCTCTGATACCGATGGTAGCGGTTCGGGCGGTAAGTAATCTGATGCACGTAGGCCCCATCGTAAAAAGAAACGCCTGCTTTCTCACCACGGGTGATCACGTGAATAGTATGCCCACACTCAAACAACCCGCGTGCCAACAAATTGGTGTGACGCCCTACACCTTCTGTGTGAGCCGGTGGGTACATGCCGCTTAGGAGGCATATTCGCAAAGGGGGCTCTGAGGGCGAGAGCAACGGCTGATGTCCGCTCACGGGATCAACCGACGGCTGTTTTATCGCGCCACCTTTCTGAAATCTCTGAATGAATGGGGTGGTTTCTGACATCGCTACAGAGGGCAGGTGGATCAATCTGCGGGGCAGCAATAACCCCTTGACGGCTCCGTTCAAGGCAGCCCACACGTCTTCAAAGCGCATTCTCAAAGACTGAAACAGAGTCAATTTTCCCTCTCCCCATAGATGTCCATACCACAGCCAGTGTCCATGGATGAGGTGCAGACATCGTAATCCAATCGAGCGCAACGAGTCACCAGCCGCCAGGCCATTCTTTATACTGAAGTATACGGCGGCCTTGGTTTGAATCCACCACTTGCCCCTGTAAGTGAACATGACTCGATTGCGGCTAGAAGCTGGAACATGGTATACTACGGCCTCTTTGACCGGATGAACGATTTTGCCCGCATTGGCCAGACGTAGAGCCACGTCGGAATCATCAAATACCCACTCGAAGAACTCGTCGAAACCCCCAACCTCCGACAATGATTGGCGGCGAAAGGCCATATTCGTACCCATCATCCGTCCTACCCACTGATGACTTTCGCCCGGTGGCACAATCTGATCCAACCACGATGATCGAACGTCAACCTGCTCTGCTAACGGCGAGATAATCCCGATGCGATATTGGACAACCGGGCGGTCAGGGTGGATCAGGTAGACAACGCCCCCCGTTGCATCCAGGATGGGGTCCTCAAACAGCCGTGCAAGCTGCTCAAGCCAGCGCTGGCTCGGCACAGCGTCGTCATCAATGAAAGTCACAATGTCCCCACGCGCAGCCAGCAGGCCGATGTTACGCGACTGACTCAGATTGGCTTTTGGGCAACGCAGGACCCTGACACGGCCCTCATATTGAGACAATACGTCGAGCGTCCTATCACGAGTCGGACCGACGACGACAATGACCTCAAAATGAGAATAGGACTGGTACTCCAGCGTTCGAAGGAGCGTCTGCAGCGAGTCAGCCCGGTCAGTGGTGTTGATGATCAAAGAGAAGACCAGATTAGCGGTAGTCATAGTCAGTCAAGATTTCGAGCAAGGCTAGTCGCCGTTCTATCTCTTCGTGATACAGTTGATCCATTAGATCCATCTGACGACTTATTAGATCCATCCGTGCTACATGCATGGTGTTAAGAGCGGCCAGTAACAAATAATCACGGCCGATGAGGAAACTCAGCGGACGCAGCACCAGTAGCCGAAACAGCCGTCTCAAAGCTGGTTCTGAACAGTCAGTTGAAGGCGATTTAAAGTAGATACGCGTAAGCAGATCGTACTCCTGCTGCCGGAGCTTCTGCGACTGCTGATTAGCAGCCTGCCATGCTTCGGGCAGGTCAGAAAGGGGCTCAACCGATCGAGAAGGATGTAACCTGCCGGCGATCGCAAACGACTGTCGCAGGACTTGCGTGAAACCCACTTGCAATTGACGCCGCTGAGCCGGCGGCAGCGACTCACCCAAATCAGTCCTGCGACGTTCGAGAATGTCGGCAAGGCCGCGCAGCGTATCGCGTGCCGCAATCACGCGCGCGATAGCCTGATCAAAATAACCTTCGACCCCTATCGCTGCTTCTTCGGCCTCGAAAAACTCGCCCAACTCGCGGCTGCCAAAATGCTTAGTGACAAAGCGGTAGCGGGCCAAGTGCTGGTTGGTCGTATGTCTGACCAGATCAATCTGCCACTCGCGACTGCTGCACAGATGGGTAACACGCGCCCCAGGTACATGGGCTGTCTCGAGGCCTTTGCGACGAGCACGATAGCAGTAGTCACTCTCTTCATAGTAGGCCGGGTAATAGCCTTCATCGAACCGCCCTACAATTTGCCACGTTTGACGGCGGATCGCAAAAGCTGCACCCGTGACATATTCCACACTTCTCAACTGGCCCTCTCCTATATCGGTCAGGTGCATGCCATACGCATCTGGCCGACGGATCATAGCGCCAGTGTGGTTCAGCGTCCCATTTGGGTTCAGAACGGTGCAGCCAGCAATACCAAGCTCTGGATGGGTCTCGAAGGCCTGTAGCAGGCCTGCCAGCCAATCTGGCTGTACCACGCAGTCCTGATTCAGCAGGACGAAAACATCGCCTTGGGCCAGATCAATCCCGGCATTGACGCCGCCAGCGAAGCCAAGGTTAACCGGCTGGCAGATCAGATGTGCGCGCGGATACCGATCGGCGATCAAGGCGGCTGACTCGTCGCACGACGCATTGTCTACACAGATGATTTCGCGCAGCCCATCTCCAGAATGGGCATAGAGTGCCTCCAGGCAGGCCAGTACGACTGAAGCACCATTCCAAACGGGAATCACAACGCTGGCATACATCCAATCCCCCTCATATTGAGCCGACGCTCACAATGGCAGATTATTTGAACAAATACACCGTCCCTTATCTTGTGAGCACATCAATCTTTCCCAGGGCAAGACTCAGCCAACGAGAGTCACCATTGCCGGGCTGAACGTCTATCGGTCTGAAATTGCCTGCTTCGAGTTCAAATGTGATGTTATTCCACCCTGCCTGGAGCATAACGTCAACAACGAGTGGCTGCCCGACTTGAACAACGGATCGTTGTGGGGCCTGGTTACCAGCAGTGACCAGCAGAGTACCTTGACTTCCCACGCTGTTTGGCGTGCCCGGTTCGTAGAGAGCTCCCGGCCTGGTCTGTATTCGCACCTGTCTAGGCCCAGCGCTGTATATAAGTAACTGTGCTGGTGACATGGCCCAACGCCAGGTTCCAGAAGCCCCCCAGTGTTCAAGATTATACCAACCCACTCCATACCCCGCCAGAATCTGATCTCCCGTGTTTTGCTGCGCCAGTCCATCAATCAAGATGTCATCAGGCAACGGAAATTGTGTCTCAAGGTTTATAGATCGAATGGCAAAATTAAGATATGAGGAATCACTACTCGCTGATCGTGGACTCTGAGAACGGAGTGTTAAAGTGACAATCTGACTGCCAGGAGCCAGCCCAAGTGGCAGTGTTGTTGTCTCACCAGCGACTAACTCTGCGTAAGTTGAAATGCCATTGGCCGATTGCAGAGTGAGCATGCCCCCACCAGAGGAATCTCCCGACTGAGCGGCATATATCTCAGCAGGTGTGACTTCGAGGTATGCAAGGACCGGGCGGGGTGACGCCACATAAAAGGTGGCTGGCGAAACAGCCCAATCTTCTTCCTCCCTGAGTGCAATGGTCGTGACCAGTCGTGTTGTATCTGTAACCGGGTCCACTTTGTAGACCGTAACCAATTCGTCGTCTACCAATGGTTCCTGCCGGCCAAACACCTCCTGGATAAATCCCTTTGCTGTCAATTCCCCCCATGAACCTTCTTTATATTCAGGATAGCCGTCTTGGGGTTTATGATATACAACATAGCGATAGCCATAACGGGCTAATTCAAACTGCATATTTGCATAACGATTGGCCGGCTTGCCATCTACAAAGATGTTATGCTGTAATGGGAAATCAGATATCGAGTCTGAGATAAGATGGCCAAAGAGTGGGTGCACAGCGTACTGACGAGATATGTAGCCTGTAGCGATACCTTTGCCATGGGTCATCTGATACATTTGATAGTATGCTGAATAAGGAATGTACGAAGAGTGAAACTCCCTCTCTTGGAATGGTCTAATGGGGAGATCAAACACGCCGTACATCTCGTCATCTTGGGCGATCTGCCGATAGAATTCGGGTACTGGCCGTAGTTTTTCTTGAGGCCAGGGTCGTGGCCAGTTCTCTACCAGTACTAATGTGAATGCCGCCAATAGAACAAGACGACGGAGTTTGTCAGGTAAGTGATCGTTCAACCAAGTTAAGCCAAAGCAGGCCATGATAGCAAAACCGACATAACCAATCTGCATGAATCGCCCCGGTGTGCGTATGACATCTAGGCCGGGTAAAGTAGTAAGGAAAGCATAGGGCAGTATAATCGGGAGACGATACGCAGTGAACTGTGTCTCCCCCAATATCTTCAGAGTTGGGCCAAGCGAGAGCAGGAAGAAAAAAAACAGAAATAGAAACCAACGCCACGCTATTTTGTTGCCCCTGGTCAGCGCCAGGAAAGATAATAGCAGACCTGTCCAGGTCATGAACACGGCTGTTTCCTGCCCCACACGGACATACGGCATTAAGAATTTAGCAAAAACTGGCCCCAGAAACCGGCTGGTAACAGTCGCTGGAAGAAAGAACTGAATCACGTCAGGCTGGAAATCGAATGATGTCAGATTCCTGCTCACAGAAATTGCTGGATTATTAGCGGTGGAAAAACTTGCCAGCAGCATTGGCCCTGTCACTACTAAAGCAAAGAGGATAATAAGCGCGCTACGCTGCAATAACGGCCCAAAGTGCTCGCGTTTAGCAGCAATTACGGTGATTACGATCAGAAGCCCCACTCCAATTCCTGCGCTTATAAAATTCCAGGTGGCATCCAGTAAGGTCAACAATAACGCAAGTGCTGGTAATACCGTCCACCACCTGCTACGCTCAGGATTGAGTGCGTGATGCACGGTCAACAGAGTAAGTGGTAGTGTCCCCAAGAACATTTGCCCCAAATGTCCCACGTAGAGGTACACCAGATGCACTGGTGCTGCCAGGAACATGGTACCGGCAAACAGAGAGACACCGCACCCAAAGTTGAGACTGCGGGCAAACAGATACATCAAGTAACCCGTGAGTGAAAAGCTGACGAGAATTACTCCGTTATATACTGCTGCCGGTCCCCATGGCCAGAAAGGTAAAGCCAATAGCCCTGGCACAGGTCCCGACGAGTGTGTTAGCAACGATATACCGAGTGGGTAGTAGAGCAGAGAGGTATAAAACAGTGGCTCATGCCCAAGCAGAGCTTGCTTTACGTGCCAAAGTATCCAAAGATTGTGCCGTGTCTCGTCCAGGCCAAGAATAGCTGTCGAAAAGTCTCGGACCAGGGGCCAGGTGAGGGCCATACTGAGCACCAGATATACCAAGAGTGCCCCGGCATGTTCACTCCACCAGGAATGGAGCAAGGTTGTCATATACTTCTTCAGCATGGCCGGCCATCTTCGTCCAGGTGTTATGCGCTGGTTCATTTTTCCTATTTGAGAACAACAGGCAAATGAACAAAAATGTCGGTTGGAAAAGCGGTAACAGTATTTGAAGTGGCTATCAGTGCATGAGATGAGCCGCGGGCTTCTATTGTCATCGTGTATCTCTTGTGGGCACTGAGGCCGGTGAGCATATAGTCCAGTTGTGTGCCCACGTTGATAGGTGAGTTACCCTGGTCAGGTGGATTGGCACCGGGTTCGTAAGAGAAAACAAGATCGTAATGATTCAGGCCTGGTAATAGGCTTGTATTGGCTTTCCAGTTCAGGTGTAAAGTGTCACTTGCCACGGCGTGTGCTGTCAAAACAATGGGAACACACTCATCAGCACCAATATCCGGTAGGCCATCATTGCGAGGCTCGTTGTCTATATCAACCTTAGCTGTGCTACCTGTAGCCTGATCTTTCGCGTTCGAATCACCTCGAATATGGTAATCATAATTTGGTGCCCCCGGCGAAACAAAGCGAGCTAAACCACTCAGCATAGTGTCTAGCCCATTGAAAACGCCTGGAGCATCCCAGGCACCAGGGCTGGCATCGGCGTTCGTGTTTCGGTCATTATTGGCCCAAAGACCACGGTTAAGTGTGACAGTGTTACTGGGTTTCACATGCAAGGCTGCTGCTGTGCTAACATACGTATGGTCGGCTATGATACTATATGCGATGGTAGCAATAGCAGGACTTGTCCCCACTTCTATCAGCAATATGCCCTGGCCTTGCATGGCAGAATTACCTAGGCGATTTCGAGCCACCGTTGTATGAACAATACTCGCATCGGTAGCTTGTATCCAGATACCACCACCACCACCACCGCTCGTTATGGTCCCCTGTCCCTCTGCTGCCAAGTTATCGGCGATAATGCTATTCGAAACCACAAGAGTCGCTCTATCTCCTGTCGTCCAAGTAGAGTTGATACCACCACCACCGGCCGGTCCCTTAACACCCGTCGTGCCATTGCCCCCTCTCGCTACGTTGTCGATGATGAATACCCGATCAATGGTTACACTGGCGTTGATTGTTTCAAGACCGCCACCGTTGCCCAAGTACCCATTCTTGGCGTTGCCACCTTGTGCCAGATTCTGACGCAAGTCAGCGTCCATCAAGGTCAGTTCGCCATCTTCTACCTTAATCGCACCACCAAACGCGCCGCCAGCATACGTGCTGGCATTCCCCCCACGGGCCTGGTTGCCTGTAGCTGTGACATACTGTAAAGTCACATCGCTGCCTTGAAGGCTGGCAGCTCCTCCAAAACCATCTGCTCGTTGTCCATCGGCAGTTTGACCACTACCAGACGAACTGCCCGCCTCAGAAATGTTTTGGATAAACGTGAAATATTTCCCAGCAACGGTGGAGCGGTCTGTATAAAAACCACCCCCGAGGGAGTATCCACCTCGCTCTACACCTGCACCTCCTTTGGTTATGTTGCCTTCAAAAGTCAAATGCTCCAAAACAGCGTTTGGGACAAGACGCAGAGCCAATCCCCCTCCGGAACCTGAACCGCCATACGATGAATTTGTGTTTTCGCCGATAGACTGATTATTTCGAAAGATGATGTTTCGCAAGACGAGTTCTTGAGCACTATCTACAAACATTCCTCCGCCAAAGGAAAAGATCTTATCATCTCCCGATCGAGTAGGGATGCCGCGGGCAAAACCGTTCTGGATGGTAAAACCTTCCATCCGCAGACTGGTCGAACGTCTAGCATTCAATACGAAAACTCCTCGATAGATATCCTGTCCATCAATGATCGTTAAATTGGTGCTCGGATTCGCAGTTGACCAATTACCAGTAGCATACCCGCCTAGAATAGTAAGCTGTTTATTGTAAACGCAAACTACACCAGTTGTACCATGCGGTCCAGAACAAACATCAGTCGCTGGCCTGTATGTATATTGTGTACCACCGCTACTGCCTGCCACCAAAATAGTACTACCCGAACTGGCCAGGTTGACTGCGTATTGGATTGTCTGGCAGGGGGATGTCTCAGAACCACACTCACTACTATCGCTGCCACTGGGAGCAACGCGGATGATGCCGGTACTGACTTGAGCTCCAGTTAAGGAGGCACTGATCTGATTCGGGCACAAGAGAGTCAGGAGTATCCCAAGAATGAGCACGATTCGCTTGTTCACCGCCTTCCTCCTAGTTCTAAAAGCATAATCATCTGCCCTGTCCGGAGTTTATCTAACCGCAATTCTCACCCAGTCAATCAGAAACCCCAGATCACGCATGTCGTTGTTGACTTGTAGACTGGCGGGATTAAAAGTCACAGTTGTGAACTGCAAAGAGGAGGTTCCTCGATTGGGTCTAGGTTGAGCCTGAAATGAGAAGGTCTGCCACGTCTCATTCGGCACAAACTGCCCGATCTCTTGTCCATCCAACCAAACAGTCACAACAGCAGCCGGCACACCTTCTGGCCGAAAAATCATCGCCCGTAGCTCGACTGTCACAGGTGCTTCGTCTGAGAGCGGTATATCCAGAGCGGCCTCGCCAGAGGTCCAGCGCGTCGTCGGTGCATTTGACAAAAGCTCTTTGCTGTAGAACCCGCTTCGAATGAAGGCTGTGTCCAGTGTACCGACATCAATCTCAATCGGTTCGCGCGACTTTACCTCAGAGGAATCTCTGGCCATCACATCGTAAATCTCGAGGCCGTAGTAAGCCGTCTGAGTCACGGATGGGTAATCATAAAACGTGTTCATCAGCATACGAAATGTGACCGGGAACATCTCGACCGGTTGCAGCCGAAGCACGTCCCGCACTGCTGGAGCGATCGGATCTACCGCGATAAGTTGCACCGGCCTGTGCTGTTCAGCGGCGTAGGCCATCATTCGTTCGATGAACGGCAGAACATTTGCGTCACACTGGCGGATCGTCGCAATGTCATGCCCAAAGATAAACCGAAGAGGCACACCAAAGGTATCGCCAAAACTGGACTCTGCTGGCTCGCTGATCACAATGATCGAATTTGGCCTCAGTCGAGTGCTAAATGTAGACAATTGGTTGACCGCGCCGTACATGTCACGCTGCGGCAGGACGAAGCGTGCCTGATAGACAAGCCCGGCCATCAAGCCAAGTGTCAACAAGCCACCGCCCACGTGCGCGAGCCAAGTGGGCCGCATTCGAAAGATGGCAACGAGCGCTACCGCTGTATAAATAATCAACATCGGAATCACGATCGGTACGTAGCGCCGCATCGCATAGATGTGATACGGCGTATTGAAGATGTTATACACATACTGGATGGTCGTCAATGTCCCGATGGCCAAGAACAGTCCCAGACGATCCAAGGGTTCCCGCCGCAAAATCTCGGCCAGACCGAGCGTGGCTAAGAACAAGCCCAGGGGGGTCAGGTACCAACCCAGCCGCACCCAATTTTGCCCATCCAAGATTGGGAACTGATTGCCAGAAGGCCAACTGGTAGCATAGCGAATGGGCTCAAGGATCGGGCGCAGAAAGTAAGCGTAGGTGCTGAGCAGGATGACGAGAACGACCAGCAGCCAACGGAACTCGCGAGAACGAAGGGCTCGTCTCAGCCAATTGACGAGGCGAGTTGACCGCTTCTGCCACAATATCGTCCCGCCAGCGATGACGAGGAGTACTCCACCCAGGCTGCCGACTACGAATGTCAGCGGCGAGCGACCCAGCACGGACAACACACCGCTGTAGGTATTCCAGGAATAGGGCCAGTTGATGAGCCAGGCAGAAAGAATCGCGTGAACAAGAAGCACCCCCAGGGTAAGTGCGCAGGCCGACCAACCCTTTGACCAGCGGTGCCGGCACCCACGCACGGCCAGTGTCCCCAATACAAGCAATGCAACGGCCGGCAGATCAATCCGCGCGAGAAAGGCCACGCCTAACGCAGCGCCGCCAAAGATGCCCCACACAGACCCGGCAGATGGATCATCCCACAGCGTCTGAAAGGCGAACAGGCTGCTGAACACTAACAACAGCGTGAGCGGCTCGGCTGTTGGATAGCGGGCGAACCAGATATGGGTCGGCGTGAGTGCCACAAGCACAGCAGCCAACAATCCGACACTGGAACCAAACAGCCTGCGGCTCGCAAAGTAAACGGCAGCAATGCTCAGAACGCCCCATATAGGGGTCACCATCAGACCACCGTACAACCCTGCCAGACTGATGCCGATCGCGATCAGGGTGGGATGGAAGGGATAAAATTGTGGGATGATACGCGAAGGATCCGTGTCATCAATATACCAGCCAACAAACTGCAGATTCCGCGTTAACCATGCTGGCGGCTGTTGGCGCAATGTGACTGAGGCATAGTCATTCAGGAACTGTGTCCAATCATCATGCACAATAAACTTGCCTGTATGCGCTATGGTCGCGCCAATATTCATATAGCTACCAGCGTCGGTTCCCCCCACGATGTACTCGTGTGGCCGAAAATACACGACGCTACATCCCAGTAGCAGGATCATCAGAGCTAATTCGTGCCAGTCTGGGTGACGGAATCTCAGATTTTTGAACGGGCGCTGAAACCAGAACACTGCACCAGCCGCCGCCAGCAGGATCACCGACAATGTCAGCAGTGAAAAGAACCCCAAGGAAGCCAGAATGACCCCAATCCAGCCGACAAAGACGACCACACTGACCACAGAAACGAAAAGAGCCTTGCACCAATCCATCTCCGGTGACAAGTGAACATTCGATCTCTGCTGTTTCGACCAGACAGCCAGCGAGGCCGCCCAAGCGACGATCAGGCTCGCAACGAACAAGATGGCGATAATACCACCTGATTGAGTAACCATAGATCACCTTGCGCTATTCAAGGTTGTGGAACACGGGCATCCTGATCTTGAGCAGTATGCCGCCAAGTGGCGGGTATATGAACGATGCCTTCCTCATGCCAGAAAGTGGGCGAACGGACGACAAAAGGATACATGCGGTGATGGTGGTCGTATGCCACGGTAGAATTACGATCGTATATCGCTACAGTGAGTTCATAGTGGCCGTAGTTCAAAGGCAGATGCTCGATCGTGTAATCAACGCACCCATTTCCATCAACGTATGGAATCTCGTAACCATCTTGAACAGAATTCGGCCCATTGACGTGCAATCCATCTTTTCGATAGAAGGCCAGTCCAAATGCAGGCGTATCAAGACGAGTGTGGGTCTGGTAATGAATGCGGAGTCGAAAGAAGTCACCGGTCTTGAAAAATGGTGGTGTCGTGCCATCTGCGTCTAACAATTCCACTTTCGTGATTTCCGCTTCAAAGGTACCCCAATGATTGCTTTCTTCCTTTTTGCCTAGTCCGGGTTGGTCGGCCAGTTGTTGCCGGTAAAAATACGCGTTAGAAAAGGCCAGATATTGATCCACGATCATTGTTGCAGCGCCATCAGCCCGAATCTCGCCATTTTTCAACCAAATTGCCCGATCACACAGATGCACAACATCTCCCAAGCTGTGCGACACGAAAATGATGGTCACCCCGTTTTGCTTGAGTTCACCGATGCGTTTCAGGCACTTCTGCTGAAATACCTGATCACCTACTGCCAGCACCTCGTCCACCAACAGGATCTCTGGGTCAGCATGCACAGCCACCGAGAATCCCAGCCGCACATACATCCCCGACGAGTAGTGCCTCACCGGTACGTCAATGAAGTGTTCCAGTTCCGCAAAGGCGATGATGGCATCCAGCCTGCGTTGGAGCTCAGCCCGGCTCAGCCCCAGAATCGAGCCGTTCAGGTAGATGTTCTCCCGGCCGGTCAGATCCGGATGGAAACCTACCCCCAGTTCCAGCAGAGCCCCTACTCGCCCGTTGACCTTAATCTGTCCTGAGGTGGGCCCGATGATGCGGGAGATGAGTTTGAGCACCGTACTTTTCCCCGCACCATTGGGTCCAATGAGCCCCACCATCTCTCCCCGTTCCACGGTGAAACTGACACCCTGCAAGGCCCAGAATTCTTCACGGGATCCGCCGTTGCGCCGAAACAGGCTGACGGCCAGTTCCTGGAAGGAACGTGGGCGTTCTCGATGCAGGATGAACTTCTTGGAGACTTGCTCAAGGTAGATGACTACACTCATTGAACCGCGATTTCCAAATTTCGCTCCACGATATCCCGCAGGTAGACGTCACGGTGGAATTCAGACAGGCTCTTCACCTTGAGTGGGTCTAAGCGCTGCAAGCGCTCGTTCAGTTCATCCAAGCGCCTCTCGATACCGGCGAACTCCAGCCTCATAACGCCTCCCTTCGAGGATGTCCTGCCGTTGATGTCTCAGGTCAGGTAGGTAGTCCCCATAGCAACTCAGGACCCGGGCCTCGAATTCGATCCGCGTCGCCAATCTGAACTTTTCTCTCACCCTATGCCCACAGAACCACACGGCCGGTCTTCAATAAAACGCTATCCGTCGTCAGATATGTCATCTTACCGCTTATTAACTGCCAAAGGCAAGAATACCCGGGAGTTCGCGACCAATACCACACCCTCAGCTACGTTATTATCGCTATGCTGTTCGTCGGCATGTTCGACGACAACATAGAACTTGTGTGCCCCTGCGAGCAACCCAGGCCATTCTGTCTCCACGACCTCGTAATCTGCACAACCGCGCAGCCCGGTCGTGACTACCTGCATGCCCCCGATAGGACTGCCGCCAGGCTCACCAGGCAATCCATCGTAGAACGTTACCGTGATCGGCAGTGAGGTTGAGATATTGCCAGCGTTGGACACAACTGCCTTCAGTGTAGCCGTGACTGGCGCATCCTCATACCAGAAGACGAGCGGCTCAACGAAAGCACGGGCTACCGACAGGTCCACAGTAGGCGTCAAGGCCCCGGTATAAGCTTGAAAGTCACTACCTAACAGGCGCAGGGCTTTGGTAGCCGGGTCAAACAATGTCCCTCCCCAATAGTATGGAGGAGAACTGAGGCTGAACCAGGCCCAGCGTTGAACCAGCCGATCCTCATCATACGGGTAACCAATGAGCGGGTCAGTCTCGTTGAGGAAAAAGTCGAAGGTGCTCTGCATAAACACACTTACTCGCTCGGCCGAAAGCTTTTGGCCATCTTCATCAGAGTAGTCCTCTGGAAAGAGTACACCATACTCAGTCACGATGAGCGGTTTATTTCGCTCCCCTTTCTCGGCCATCCACTCTCTGAACGCGCGAATGCGTTGCTTGAAGATTTCTATGCTATCCATATCCCGCACGCAGTAGAGCTCGCCCATTTGTGCCGAGATTCCTGGCGGGATGTATGCCCCCCATACAGGGGTGGTATTCGGCCCGCATGGTTCTGGATTCGGTGGAGCAATCGTCTCGCGCAGGATAAAGGTGTGGATGTTCCAAACGTCAACCGGCATGGTCTCCCCGTATGCCTGGCGATAAGTTTCCCATACCGTATCCAGGTAGGCAAAGCGAAGTGGTGTCGGCTGGACAATGCCGCCGATAGCCACTTGCGCTGCTGGATCCAGCCCTTTGATCAGATAATAGAGGTCGTGGTACGCATGGGCATACGCCCTGGGCACGATATCATCCTGATAAGGGCTGTCAGGCTCATTGCCAATCAGCCACAGAGACCCGGGGTTGGCCTGGACGGTAGCCGTCAACTGGGCCGGCGATGGCGACACCAGCACCCATCCATCGGTGTCCCCCTGCTTCAGGCGTATCGTCTGAACGTATTCCAGGCCAGCAGGAGGTCGAGGCGATTGTGTGCTCTGCCAGTCCACATACCAGCCCAGATTCAGTGCTGCCACATCATACTGATTGATGTCAGGGCCTGCTCCGACCCCAAAGCGACAGTTGGGATAGTTGTATTCATTGTCTTGAGAAATGCCACTTTTTAGAGGGCTTCCGCCGGATCGTTGCAAAGCTCGGACTTTCAGGCCCCGGATATCAGATGCCAGGTTGTACTTCACATAGACAGGGTCTGGTCCAATCTCCAGCGCAACCTTGCCATCAATCACACCGTCGTCGGCATCGTATTGGACACCGAAGCCACCATACAGGTTGATAATTTGGAGAGCAGGTACAGACACGATCATCGTCTGCCGGGTGCCAGGAGAGCAATCGCCGGGCGGTAATTGGCGGTAAGCAGGACAGTCGTACCATACCACGTCCAGTCGTTCCCGCCCGGTTGCTCCTGGCACGCTGAAGACGTAGCCCTCGATGTTTCCCCCTCCGGTCTCCTCTTCGGACAGCGGGCGCACGTAACGAGCCTGCCCTAATTGTGCGGTCAGCACTTGATAGGCATAGTATGCTGGCTTGGGCTGAAGCTCGTTGTCTAGCAACCCAGGCAGGCTGGAGTCAACGTCTCGCCAGGCATACCAATCCTGCACGACGAGTCCGGCCGCCATGCCACGCACGTAGGCAACTGCTACATAGCGAGGCTGCAAAACCTGACTGCCCCATGTGCTGGCAATCGGCCAGGAGGTCTCAGTACACATCAGGGGACGGTCGAAACCATGACTGGCCAGCTTGGAGCGGAAGTAGTTGGCCTTACCAATCACATCTCTCCCGTACGCTTCCCAGCGGAAGCGGTAATATGGGAAGTAATGAAAGTTCATCACATCGAAACAGGGAGTGGTACAATTTGATAGGACATCATCTATGAAATTATCATCAAACCAGCCCCCCTCGTAGTCGAAGTTATCATGGGCCACTCCTCCTAACACTATCTGTGCCTGAGGGCTGGCCGCTTTCACCACTGGATAGATCGCATCCAGCAACTCTGCATATCCTGCACCGTTGTATCCAAAGAGCGCATATCTTCCCAGGGCGGCTGCGTCTTCATCAATGGCGTCTGGTTCGTTATAAATCTCCCAGTATCTTGCCAGTGGGGACCCTGGGGCATCCTCATATCCGTCACCATCGAAGCGCTCGACCAGGGCCCCCATAAACTCCTGCAAATCCGCCAGATCCGTCACCGGTCCCATCGGGTAAGCGGCGGCCCACGTGGGGTTACCACACACAGTCAAGAGTGGCTCGACCCCTTCACCTACTAGCGCCTGCACCTGTGCATCAATGGCTGTCCAGTCATACTGGTCGGGAGTGCAGTTTGCTGGCTCGGCACTGGCCCAGGAGATAGGCACACGAATCCAGCGCACCCCCATGCCAGCAACCTGTGCCAAGCCGGTGGTATATGTAACAGCACCGTACATTTGCACTCCAAACAGAGGCGGCGGTGCTCCAGCATTCAGACCTACCAGCGGCAGGTAAGCAGTATATACACCGCTTTGTGCCACGGCGGTCACTTCTTGCCTTAGTATGGAGGCATGGCCCTCCTTTTGACCAGGTGACCCCGCCACCACTGCCAGTTTGAGAGAAAACAGGAGCGCTACAGCAGTCACCCCTACCATTAAAGTAAAGAGCAAGGTCCAGTTCTTAGGATAGGTCATCTGTCATATCTCATTGACTTCTCAGTACCAACGGTAGGAAAACGCGTTGCGGCAAATACGCTACTGTCCATAAATGTCCACCCGGGTCAGCGGCAATGTCCATTGCCCACAACCCACTGACCGGCAGGTCGAAGACTTGGAAGCTGTATTTGATGGGCGAAGTATAAACCATGCACCCGATTTGCCCACTTCCCTGTCCCGAAAACCACAATTGATTGGGTCCCAACAATGTCAATCCAGTGGGGCGACTATTTGGCGTCAGTGTGATAGGATAACTGTTGACGATGGTCAACGTGGTCAGTTGAACCTGGCCAATCTGGTTATGATCACGCGCTGTGAGCCATAGGCAATCCCGGCCAGCATCCACCAGCAGCGCATAGGGGTAGCTGCTTGCGCCTAACTGTGTCGTCCACACGAAACTGCCATCAGCCACCTTCAGCCGCTTGATGATGCCAGTCCTGGTTTCTCCGAACCAGACATATTCGTCGTTCTGGACAGCAACACCATAGGCGCCCACATCGGTGCCATTGATGGGATATTCCTTGAACTCGTGGCCTGTCAGCGTTACTGTCAACCGGCCAATCTTATCAGTTGCCATCTCGGCAAACCAGACGCTCCCATTGGGTGCCAGGTCTATGCCGGCCGGTTGACTGTTGGCTGTTGGTATGGGGAAGGTCACCAGTGCTCCGCTGGCGACAGTTAGCCGCCCGATCCAATTCCCTTGATGAGCGGTAAACCAGATGGACCCTTCGTCCGCAACCAGGTCCAGGGGCATGCTGCCCTCCCCCACAACGTATTCACGGAAAACATAGTTCATCGTATCCGTGTAGATCAGCCTCCCAATCCGGTCGAGCCCGGGTTCGGTAAACCACACGTCCATGCTGGTGGTACCGGGAACAACTTCGATGCTATGGAGGTTGGCCCCTACAGTGGGGACAGTGAAGGTTTCAAAAGACCCTGCCGTCGGGTCAAAACGGAAAACGTAAGCCTGGCCAGACATAGACAAGGTCTGTCCAAGAGTTGAGGCGTCAGCAACCATGTGTGCACTGTGCTGCAGGCAGAAATATACGACAGCCATTACTAGTGCGCCACCGAACACGGCAGCCCCGCCTCGAATCATACGCCAGATATACAAGCTCCACCTCCTCGCTATTTACCGCCATACACGCCGTCTGACCACTGCCAGGACCAGAAGGCCGACTGCCATCAGCGCTACACCCAGGTGAAGGCCAATGCTCCGTCCACCGGCTTCTGGCAAGAGCGGCTTCGACGACTCTCCAGGGAGCGCCTCCCCGGAAGGAGCTGGCGAAGTTGCCAGAGCAGTGGGGGTGGGCACAGGGGACTTGTCCGGTGGTGGCGGTGGCAACGTCGGGGTCGGTGGCGGCGGTGTTGGTGTCCGCGTCGGCACCGTCTGCCGCTCCGGGCATTGCCCTGGCGCGGCCCACAGGTCAGAGCCGGTGGCCAATCCCACCATCAATATTCCCAATAACAGACCCCAGAACACATATCTCTTCATCGCCTTCTCCCATCGTCTTGCCATTCCATTTATTGTACCACGTCTGCCGGAAGAGTCCAATAGAAAGGTGAGTCTGAGTCATCAGGGGAATGTTCCTCGCTCGCACTCGTAGACAACCTCTACGACAATATCGGCATCAAGACTTAAATCGAGAGTTAATGTCTCTTTAGCAGTCGCGTGTGGGGGAGGCGTGACTGCCAACAGTTGGGCACCGGGCGGAAGGGCAATCGTCAGTGATAGTGGTGTGCTACCTGTACCCGGCTGCTTCTGAATCACTAGCGTATAATACCACCGTCCTTCATCCAACCGGGCGACACGTGGCAGGTCGTATTCGAAACGCGTCGTCAGCGTCTGGCCGTACTCGACGACGAAGAACTGAGCGAAGACTGTTTTGCCCACCTCTCCATCCAGCGTGACTGCCTGGCCATCATCTGGCTCACCGCGAAGGAGATACTCGCCCGGTATCGGATGAGGGAGCGCCGCACGCAGCGTACTGCCGGCCGGAACATAAGCGCGCAGATAGTCATAGTAACAGCGATGCATGATCGCGTCGTAAGTCAGATCACCGGTATAGGGCGGTTGATGCTGGCAGCGCACGCCTTGCTCCTGGCCCTGATGTGCGTACGCTAGCGACAACTCAGCGGCGGCTGTCCCGTCGGCGTGCAACACGACGCGATAGTCTGCCTTCTGGCTGATCAACGGGTTGACTTTGTTAAAGCCGAGGTTCGCATCAACGATCATCAAGTAGTCGCCTCTGCTTTCACGCAATGCTCCGTCCCAGCCAACCTGCGCCAACGCACGAGCCACATCTGCATTGTCCACAAAGACCAACAGGTGACGGCCTGTCAGTGCGCGGTACAGTGCCATTGCGACTCGTGCCCAGTCTACGCTGCCGGGGTCGTTCTCAATCCGCTCGCGGAGGGCAGCCGCCAATTGCCCCATGAATTCTTTGCGGCTGAATACCCATTCGGCGGTGACACCAGCTTCGCCGGGATTCCATGCCGCACGCATAAACTGGCGCACAGTGTCTGCCGTCATTGGCTCTGCCACATCTGGAATGTGCACTCCACCGAACCCGGTCATCAGCAGTTCGACCATGGTTTGATCGAGCGCGATGACGCCGTCCATCGGTACACCCTGCCCATATTCGTATAAATACGCCGCCTGTCGTGCTGAGGTTAGGAAATCAGGTGACCAGTTGGCGTCACGGAACAGCCACAACTCCGACCCCATATAGTCGAGCAGCGGCTTCGGCGGTTCGGGGTACGGCTTGTGCGCGTAATCATCTACACTATATGTGTCGAGGAAACTTAATTCGGCGATTCTCCCGCCATCAAGCGTAAGCCGGCCAGCACCGCTGATAAATCCTCCTGTTGGCCGCAACTCGTCCTCATTCTGCGCCAGGATTAAGTACGTGCGCGGCGCATCCAGACCTACCAGATCTGGCGCCACCACTGCGATCTCCAACCCGGCCCGTAATAGGGGCAATCCCCGCTCCAGCAATGCCGTCTTCCCTGCCGTCCACGTGGAAAGATTTTCCACGTCCACCTGTGCCCAGGCCTGCTGCGCCTGCTTCACCGCTGCCAACGCCTGCTCCAGGGTGGGTTGTGCCTCAACCAGGAGACGGATCGCCTGTTCCAGCGAGAGGCTGTCGGGCGCGCTGTTTGTGCCGCCGAAAGCGACCAGCATGGGTTGCAGCGCCTCGCACGTCAGCACTCCAGCCCCTGTCAGACCGTCGGCCACAATCAGCAGGTGGGGAACCGCCCGCAGGTCCCCGCCGACCTTCGGCAACCATCCTCCCAGAGCCGGAGCCCACCGGGCCAGGAATCCGGCCTGCCGACGCAGCGCCATCACATCGTTCCGCAGGTCTTGCACCAGGCCGCAGGCTATCACTGGATCCACCGTTTCCGGCGCGTCCGCCAGGGCTTGCATCTGTGCCAGGTGTGCCTGGAGCGACAGCCCCGTCCGGGCCAACCCTACCCCCCATACGACGAGCAGTGCTATCCCCAGGAGAGCCAGCACCCAGCCTGCCCGCTTCACCTTGACGTGCTTGCCTGCTCCGCTCTTCATTGGACCTTGATCATTGTTCATTGTTCATTACTACGACCGGGCGGCCTGCCCGGCGTGCGGCCTCCTCCGGCGCAAACTCGCTCTCAAGTCCCAGCGTCCCACCCACCATCTTGCGGTATGAACTCTGCGCCCACAAGTCCCGATCCAAGACGACTACGTCCGGCCGCTCATTCAAGACATCGTGGACGTACCAGAGCGTGAAAGTATGTGCGTCTTGGGTCGTGAGCAAAATCGCATTGGACGGTGCCTGTCGCAACACCTGCTCTGCCCATTCTATCGCTGTCCAGTCGCCACGCAAGTCCATTTCCTGCCAGAACAGCAAACCTTGCAACAAGGGTAAAAGCAGGACTACCCACGCTCCCCGTCGTAGGTGCTTTCCCATCCAGGCCGCCGCCCACATCAACCCGACTCCCAGCCAGAGAGCAGCCAGCGGCAATGCTGGAACCAGGTAGACCAGCGAATCGGCCGTATTGTAGCCGATAGCATAGAGGCTAAAGGTCCCGAAAACAAGAGCCGAAGTGAATGCCAACCAGCGCCGTTCCCGCCACAGGTGCGTCCAACCCAGCCCAATCAGTACCGCTCCGAAGGGGGTGAACTGCCGGACCAGTAGTCCCACCCAGGCCAAAAGCCGCTGTGGCCAGGCCGCCAGCGGCAGTCCAAAAAGATATCCGTGATATAGCCGTCCGCTGACCAGCGCCCGCCATCCGGCAAGTGTGCTCACGTCTCCCCAGGGCGAAGACACACTGCTCCGCGCCAGAAGTACTGGGCCATACATCGCGCCCCACCCCAGGAGAGCCAGAAAGCCAGCCTGAACCAGCCGTCGCAAACGCCTTCCCTGGTCTCCCCAGGCGCTCCAGACTACCAGGGGAGCCAGGAACAGGAGGGTAGGATGAACGCCCATCCCCACCCCCCAGGCCAATCCTGGCGTCCAGGCTGGCGCTCTCCGGAGCGCGAGAATCACGACCAACGCTGTGAAGAAGGCCGCCGGTGCGTATACTTCGGTGATGAGGGCTTGCGACCAGAAAAGCGGAGCCAGACCGAGACTGAGGCCGGTGCAAATGGCGAGTAGCGAATAGCGATGAGGAAGGAATCGCGTGGCTGCTGCTGTCAGTCCTGCTGTGCCAGCCGCTAACACCGCCGACATCAGATTCAGTCGCCAGGCCGGGTCTCCCCACGGCAGATGGATGAAAAGCGCTCCTAACGCCAGGTAGGTAGGAAACCCTGGAGGGTGAGGGATACTACCCCGTGCTACGGCGGTCACCAGGTCACCGCCATCTGCCCCGTAGTGGGCCCAAGTGAGAGAGGGAGCCAGCGTCAGCAGGTAGACAATCAGCAGAGGAGCAAAAGCCCCCACCCCCCACAACGGCCATTTCCACGTTGCCTTCACCCAGTTGCGCTCTGATGGATCGTTCATACAACCTCAGCGTGCCTTATCCCACGTCACAGGTTGTGTCCCAGTAATATAACGCCAGAAACCGGCGATAGCTACCAGGTTGGTGAAGCAAAAATAGAACACGGCATAAAGCGGGCCACGTTTCATTCCGTGCCGTGTGAGCGCATATCCCAGCAGCGCGGCAGCATAGAAGGCGGTCTGCACCAGAAAGATAAGCCGGTAGAACGGCCACTCTAACAGGGGCAGATTGAGCACGTAGACTAGCGGTAACAGGAAGGGTGTCACTGCCCAACGCAGCACCCGGTGCGAGAGGTACTGCCATGCTATCCGTCCATACGCCGGATTGAGCAGGCCAGATAGCCGCCGTATTGCCTGGAATCCGCCGGCTGCGTTACGGGTACGTCGTCGCCATTCTCCCTCCAGCGTAGGTGATGGCTCCTCTGTAACAAATGCCTCTGGCTCGTACACAACCCGCCAGCCTGCCTCTACCAAGCGGAGTGAGATCACAAAGTCATCCAACAGTGTGTCCAGGGGCGGTGGCTCAAACAGGCAGCGGCGGATGGCGAACAGTTCTCCCGCTGCACCCATGACAGAACTGAGCGCACTATCGCAGCGCTTGAGGAAGGACTCGTAGCGCCAGTAAAGGCCCTCCCCCCCGCTCAAGACTCGCTTCTCACCTGCCACGCCGCCGACCGATGGATCGGCAAAGTTGCGCACGAGAGCCCGCAGCGCCCCGCGCTCGATCATCGCGTTGGCGTCGGAGAAGACGACGATTTCGTGCTCTACCTGCGGCATGACGCGGTTGATGGCAGCTATTTTCCCCTGCCGTTGGGATTGGTGGTATAGGCGCACGCCTCGGTCGGCATAACTGGCGGTGATGTCAACCGTCTCGTCATCCGAGCCATCAGTGACCACGACGATCTCCAGCCATTCCGGCGGGTAGTCCAAAGCCAGGCTGTTTTCGATCTTGCGGGCGATGACAGGAGCCTCATTGTACGCAGGGATGAGCAACGTTACCCCTGGCGTGATCTCTGCCTGCCGGACAGGGCGGCGCACGCAGCGGGCCAACAACCCGATCAGCAGCGGGTAACCCAGGAACGTGTAGAGTAACGTCGCCACCGTCAGCCAAAAGAGTACCTGGAGCCAGGTCAGCACCTCACGACTCCACTTTGCCCCACAGCGACACTCCCAATCGCCAGGCCAGGGCAGATCCTATCGCCATAGGCACGCCGACCGAAATCAGATGCAATATGACTGCGTATGAGAATGCCTTGGGCCCATTTACCCCAAAGACAGTCAGAGCCTGTACACATAGATAGTGGAACACGCCGATACGCCCAGGCGATGACGGGACCGCAATCCCCAGTTGGAGAACAACCAGGAGGAAAAGGGCTGCCAGGACTGATGGTCGCTCGCCTACCGCTCCGAGCAAGATGTAGTTGACTGTGCCGTACAATAGCCAGATCAACGTCGACCAGGCCAGTGCAGGCAATAGTTGTGTCGGTCGTCCAAGGATATCCAGGCTAAGCAGGAATTGACCTGCCAGGTTCAGGGCACGCTGTACCGTAGGATGACGCCAGCGTGCCGCCAACTGCTCCAATAAGCGGGCTACCCACCGCCGCCCAACCACCAACACCGCCACGGCCACCAGCGCCAGAGCAGAGGTGGCCACGAGCACGTACCCCGACTCCCGCCACCAGACCGGCAGGGCTGCCTGTGAAAGCAGCAACACGACCGGCATAGCCAACATCAGCAGATCGAGCGCTTTTTCCACTGCCAGGGTGCCCAGCGTATAGACTGTGCCTCCCGCGTCCACCAGTGCTGCTCGCGCCAGGTCGCCGAGGCGCGCCGGGGCTATGACATTTATTGCCTGCCCAATCAGAAGCGCGACGATCAACCTGCCAAAGGAAGGGACGTGGTGTTGACGAAACATCAGCCGCCAGCGAGCAGTACGGAGCAGCACACTCGCCAGATTTAGCAATAAAGCTGCCGCGACCAGCCAGTAATTCACCTGGGTCATGGCCATCCACACACCGGCCCAGTCCATGGTGCAGATCAGCCACACCAGACAGACTATGCTTAGCACTATACCCAGCCAGGGCCGAAAATTCACAGAGCGGGTGCAATGACGCGGCTTCCTCTCTGCAACCGGTAGACCTTCGTTCAATACGCCCCCTCCCCTCGAATCACTGCCCAGATGGTCATCAAAAGGATGCGCAAGTCAAGCCAGATAGACCAGTTGCGGATGTAGTACAGGTCGTCCTCCATGCGCAGTGCATAGTCGGCGCGCTTGCTGCGGCCATTGACCTGCCACCAGCCCGTCATGCCCTGGGGAACAGCGAAGCGTTTACGGTGCCACGGCTCGTACCTTTCGACCAGCCAGGGAAGCTCGGGCCGTGGCCCAACCAGGCTCATGTCACCTTTGAGCACGTTAAAGAGTTGGGGTAGCTCGTCAATGCTGAAGCGGCGTAGTACGCGGCCTACGCGGGTAATGCGGGCATCATCAGGCTGCTTGACGAAGAGGGGAGGCCCCTGGCCTGTTTCCTGCACCAACTGTTGTTCTTCCGCCTCGGCCCCCACGTGCATAGTACGGAATTTGAGCATACGGAAGGGACGTCCTCCATCGCCGATGCGCTGCTGGTGAAGGAGGAGCGGGCCGGGCGAATCAATGCGCACCGCTACTGCGGCTGCGAGCATCAACGGAGAGAGCAGCACCAGTGCCAGACCACCTACCACCAGATCGAAAAGACGCTTCACGACGCGATCGGGACCTTCGATGGCTGGCTCACGCAGGCCGATGAGCGGGATGCCAGCAAATTCCTCCACCGAGGCTCGGATGAAGACCAGGTCCAACACGTCGGGTACGACGCGCAAGTTGACCGGTAGATCTTGTAGTGCCAGGGTGACTTGCCGGGCCCGCTCCTGTGCGCGTGGCGGCAGGGCCAGAATGACTTCATTAATCGCATACTGGGACACGATGGCGCTGACATTCTCCAAAGTCCCTAACACAGGACAGCCAGCACAGGTTTTCCCTTGCTTCGTTTCGTCGTCATCTACGTAGCCTGCCAACTCCAGGCCT
>Ga0172363_10000257_pt1 | contig 37574 bp, 38 predicted proteins | sample LakKivs2_kivu2a2_FD_114541 | JGI IMG/M metagenome (GOLD analysis project Ga0172363, IMG submission 114541) | Sediment microbial communities from Lake Kivu, Rwanda - Sediment s2_kivu2a2 | ecosystem: Environmental > Aquatic > Freshwater > Lake > Sediment | place: Rwanda: Western Province, Lake... | reverse complement strand
GGAAGTATGTTGTCTCCGAATTCAGAAGCAAGATATGCCAACTGCTCATCAGTCGGCCCTTTCGGCGGGTTGGTTCTCCACTCTGGCGGGTATGGGAAAGTTCCCGTCCACGGTGACGGGCGTCCCCAGTTTAGGTTGTTCTGCACCCAGATTTCAACGTTCGCGTCTGCATATCTGAGAGTGAAGTATGTAAACGCGACTCCACCGTAGAAGCCGTCGTAGAAGGACCAGATAGCTGGATCACCAACTTCCCAGTATGAGTGGTGACTTCGAGGCTCGATTGGTTCATTCATCACCCATTTTCCAACAGAAACGTCGGCATCTATTCCCATTGCGTTATCAACTAGCTCTGTTGATGCTTTTGCAGGAAATGCTACAGAGAACAGCGATATTGCAAGACACATCATTATGGCCATTGCAATTATTTTTTTCATTCTCCATTCTCCTCTTTATATTACGCACAATCAATTGATGCGTTCTCGTTTTTTAATTTTGTGGAAACATGTTCTATCTGCTTTTCACATGAACTATTCCTGAAAATTCACGATGCCAAGCCAATGAGAATGATAATTCCATGAAAAACCCAGAAGCAGGTATCAACTATTGCATGGTATGAGAGACATTTTTAAGGACGAACTATGATATATGAAAGTGCGCAGAGGCGAGGCATCTGAAGAAATTAGCTTTGCTATTCTCGGTTCTTGCCGTTTCCTTGATCTTAACTGCTCAAACACATTCCTTGCTGAATCCCGGTACTATGGACACAGAAACGTCGACTACATGTCGCCACACCGAAGCGGCAAATTCCGCATCGGCATTAAAGGAGCCGATAGCAAGTGCGACAGACATGGAAAAAGGCGGCCGTTTTCCTGAACGAGATGATCAGATTGCAGATGAGCAACATGAGAAGACATCGTGCCCTGATGTTGCTGACCCAACTGAATCTCTTGGGCAAGTTTCAGACGGTACTGGTAGCGAAAACGCTTCAATGCCGACACCGTTTCCAGACGGACGTATCTTCATGCAGGGAGAACCGCCATACGGTTATCTTCCCACTTGCGGTCCGAAGGATGTAGTCATGCCTTTTATCCCTGTTGAGCCAGACTAGCAGTTATTTGTAGTCAAACAAGCCCGCGCAAAATTGAAATAGATAGAATTCGAGTGACGTAGTCGCATGGCAAAGAAAAGGGCAACCTCGCTGATCTTCACTGGGCTTTTTCTTGTTCTCCTAGGCGCTGTTTTGGTGATGTGCTCAAGACCCATCTTCACCTACACAATCAAAGTGCCGGAACAAATTCCAAGATCGGAGACCGTGTTAGACGACTCGTTCAGCCTGCATGAGTCAAAAGATAAAGTGGTTCAAGTCAACATGACTGTTGGCCGAACACTAGATATTCGAGCATCAGGAAATGAAACCTTCACTTTTATGGTGGCAAACTACACACACCCAGAAAACGTGACGGCGCTTCCCGAACCAGACGTAACCTACTACATGGCGAATGGCACAATGTCCGTCAACGCGACATGGAGCCCAATGGAAAGTACGGAATTTAGAATCTACTATCTGGTTTTCTTGGCTCGCGATTTTCCCGCTAAATCACCAGTAAACGTCTACGCAAACATAACCAAGAGATGGGAAGAGTTAAACTTCAAAACAGTCACGGCGCCCGATCTGAAGGCGCTCATAGACTCGAACTACGCTTACCTGGGCTCAAGCATTGTGGTTCTTGGTGGAGTCGTTCTGGCGTATGCCTTCTATCATAAACCTAAGTCGCGCTTGCGAACCCTCAGATGATCTTGTGCTGGCGTTGATTTCTGACTATAGAAGCAGAGAGGTTTATACTTACATTTAATAATGTTTTTAGGCTCACCGATATACACATGGGAAACATGGAACGGTTTGGTAGGTCCAATAGAGTTCTTAATAGCCTTCATCTTAAACATCATAGTGTGTTTTATCATATTCTCAACATTAAGCACCGCCATGCGTTGAACTCTGGTTTTTGTGTGCGCGCGTTGAGTGAGTGTGAGAGTGCGCGTGGATGGTTGAGAGTGTAAACGTTTGGGTTTGGGGGTGAAGTTTTGTGAAGTTGTATAAAAGCCAAGGAGTCGTGATTCGTAAGATTTAAGTGATACAATACGAATAATAAATCCAAAGGATATAACATGCAGACAAGAGTACTGATCATCCTCATTCTAGCTGGACTACTTTGTGGATTTATAATAAACATGGGAGCACCAGCATTCGCATTCGTGTGGGCAGGTCTCCGCGTAGAAAAAATAGTATGGACTCCCAATACGGGGTTCACATTATATGTCGATTGTAATTATTATGCTATATCCAAGAACGTAAGTCAGATATGGGTAAACGGTGCGTCAGTTTCCGTAACATCTCCAGAATTGCCGTGTACTATAAAGAACGAATACTTGACCTTCGTTGTAACTTTCGCTTACACGAACGGAACAAGCTACGACATTTCAGTGGTATTGCTTGCTCCAGATTGGAGCAATGGCTGGCCGATCACAAAAACCTTCCAAGGAGGCACAAACTGGGAAGCTCCATCTTCCTCTCTAAATTATTCGTCCCTTTACCTACCACTGCTTATTGTAATTGTAGCGCCCATGGCAACATTTGTGGGACCGTTTGTACTGAAAAAGAAATTAGCGATAAGCAAACATATGAAAGTAGTTAAAACTGTTGCCCTTACTTTCATGGTGGTACAGTTAGCTAATCTACCCATTGAATACTCACTTACCCACGAATATTCGTGGTTCTATATGAACTATGTATATTTATATGAATTATCTGGATTTTTAGAAGGGATATCTCTACTAGCATTTTTCAGTCTACTCAGCATGCTGGGTATGTGCATAGCTATATATCTAAGCATTGGAAGCGAGGATGGTAAGAGAACCTTCATTGCTGGACCATTGAGCATAGATATGAGAGCTGTTTTGTATACTTCCATAGTTGTGCAGTTGGCTAACTTTCTTATTGAATTATGGCTTCTGACCTCTCTCCCTCTGATTTTTGCTTGATTAACCCGTGGGAGTTTTTCTATCTTTCAACTTTTTTGGGTTTGGGATAAAACTTTGCCTCAACTACCAAGAGCGCAGAGCGAAAGATTCTGTTCTAAAATGTAGTGTTATAAATTGGTTCGACCACACATTGACTCAGAAACATTAATGGAAGGCAAGGAACTTGAGAACTAGAGACGTGATCATTAGTGTGCTTGCAGCCGCTGTCATTATTCTCGCTCTTGCGTTAGTCTTCAATTTTCTGATGCTTCCGAAATCGAGACTTGGCTATACAGAGATAGAAGGTTTTCTGGGGATGCGTCCATATCCTAAAATATCTGAAGCAGTTCCAACTGTTATGGTATACATTCTTGTTCCTATGTATGACCAAAATGAGATCTATCTGACTGATAATGGATTGCCTTTGAGTTCAGTGGGAGATTTTACGCAAGATGATTTGGTAAGGGTTGAAGGAGTTTTGTATGAACGCGATGCTGTGGATGGAAGTGGAACTTACTGGATGATCGAGGTATTCAATATCTCTGAGGGTGACTAGTGCATAAGAAATGCCTCTTGTCCACACGAATCCAAGTTCAGTATGAATAGACTCCTAGCCTAGTTGAATTGAAACCCAGCTAGACATCCCGCAAAATCCCTCTTTCTTTTTTTGCGTGCATTGGATTGTTAGGATAATGCAATCTCTATTATTCCTAAGCCCATTAGAGTGCTAAACACTATGCTTGCTCTAGCCCACGAAAGCTTGTGCAGAACAATAGGACCAACAAACAGCTGGATAACTGCAGCCCACAGCGCAGCTATTGTGGCGAAATATGGTATCCAACCGAACAACAAACCTGGCGCATCACCATATGCTATCATCATTAGCGTATCCTTTATAGTGCCCTTTCCACCGACTAATTTCAAAGTCACATGAAGATAAACTGTTGTGATGAGTAGAATAAGAACGTAAAACATTTCAATCAAAAAAGGACGCCACCAAATTCCAAGCTCATACGTCGTGGAAACATCTTTTGCTAGAACCTCAGCTTGACCTCCTGCATGAAGCCCATTAATATCCTCGAAGCCTAAATAGACTTGCAATGGTGAAAGGAAGGCTGTGACAGCGCCAACCATCAACAAGAAGACAAATGCATTCCGAGTTTTCTCTAAATGCATCTCCTCCAAGGTTTTGGATGGGTTCCTGAGCATCGAAAATGCCTTCAGAAAAACATCTCTGACTACACTCATTTTTTCACACTCCATCAAGCTTGGCATTGCTATTTTTTGATACTGCGGACTATTACCTTTTGTGGTTTAGCGACCTTCATCAGCACACTTGTCGCGCGTGCATAAAACTTCAACCTAATCACTATTGAGCCGAGAGTCTGAACGTCACACCGACTAGGATGTAACGGTAGCCTGAGATATTCGAACTCGCCCTCTATTGAAAGAATAAAGGCTTCAGAGGGATGCAGTGCGGGGGGTGGGATTCGAACCCACGTAGGCCTGCGCCAGAGGATCTTAAGTCCTCCCCCATGTCCTAGGTTTTTCTGGCCACCTAATTAGACCTGGCTCGGGTACCCCCGCAACCAACATTCATATGACTTCGCACGGCAACGCAGTTTAAGTTTTCTATCTCAGACAAGGCATTAAGTTAAAATCCACTTGACAAATAGATATTCTCACCTTTAGCCGATGGGCGGGTAGCTCAGTACGGACAGAGCACCAGCCTCCTAAGTTGGGGGTCGTGGGTTCGAATCCCACCCCGCCCGCCAAAACCGACACAACGCATTCATAGGGCAAGTTTGATTCTGATGGATAAATTCAAATGATCTGCTTCAGCTTTCTGCAAGAATAGAAGCTATAATATGTAAACGTGTGCGTTGGTTTTCTATTGCTTTGTGAATAAGAAAAGAGGGTGAGTTGGAGATTACAGTGTCGCAGGCTACGGCCAGAGTGACGGCAGTGCTAGACCAATTATTGCCAGTATGATTCCAAGTATGAAGAATATGATTATGAAGACTATCACTGCAACTACAGCTATTGCAAAAGCCTTTATCCATCCGCAGTCGAAGAAGTGTTTGATCAGCCCAAGCCAGACTATGATCATTATGATTGGCCCTATCCAGCCCCAACCAACAGCAACAGCGTTGACGACCGCACCTATCACTATTCCCAGAACCACTATCCATATTGCGTCTGTGAACTTGGCTTTCTCTTTGCCAGCAAGTGCTCTTCCGACCAGCCAGAGAATCGGTGCGATAATAATTGTGGACACTATAACTTGGATAAGCAACGCCATAAGATCCATTTCGGTTTTCCTCTGTCTCACTAGTCTCTTTTCCATCTCCTTTTAAATCTTTAGTTGCTCTTGCCAGCGGACTCTCACTTCTGCACTGCTGCAAGGTCTTCTACATTCCAAAAGAAACGTGACCGAAGAAAGATTTGCAGATGAAGACTCGCGCCAGCGTCGGTTTGAATCCGATCTCGCTCACTATACCAACCTACTGCAAGTTGTCGCCTTGAAATCATCTTCAGAAATTGCATTCACTGTGAACCGCAAGAGGAATAAACCAGAGGCGATGAATATTCCTATTGTGAAAGGCTGGGCGTTCAATATGAGGTTGGCGCTGTTTCTGCTCGTCCTTTCGATCAGTCTTGGATCTCTGCAGAAAATGAGCATTGTACAGGTCAAAGCTTCTCCAGAAATGTTCCAAGGCGACTTGATAATCGCAGATGACAACGTCACCATCATTGAGGGACAGTTTGACATCAACGGAAGCATAATTGTGGAGGAAAACGCCACGCTCATCATCAGAAATGCCTCTGTGAATTTCGCTCTAACCTATGATGGACAATTCAACATGAGTTTTCGAAACCCATCTTTTGGAAAACCGCATCTAATAGTTGAGAATGCTTCGATTAACTCGAACAACCACTACTTGACCATCAACCTCTTTGACAACAGCTCAGCCGAGTTGAACGGACTCAATCTTGGAAGCGACCTGCGGATTCCTTACCCTTACATTCTGTTATATGATGAATCTCATGCCATAATGCAAGATTCGACAGTCACCTACATTCCAGCCATGGACAGCTCAGAACTAGTAGCGTCAAACTCATCAATCGCCAGCATAGGGGGATACGACACTTCAGGTGTTGCGCTAACCGACTGCAAAATTGACTCCATAACTGCGGCAGACGAAGCTAATTTTACGGTTACAAACTGCACGCTCAACGCGGACGCTCGAATACAAACTGTGGATTTGAACTACTCTCTAACTGGACTTGCGCCCGGGTTGTTCGAATATTGGAGCTTCACGACTGATTGCACGGTCCAAGGAGCAACGGCTCCAAACTTCACGGTCGTCAACACTCAGGTCGGGAACTGGAGCTTCATTTCACAAGGCTGCTCTAACGCGACAATTTCAAACTCGGAGACATGCACGCTACGATTCCTCGATTCCTCACATGGGCAGCTATTCAACGTAATAACTGGATGGATAATCTCACACGACAATGCCACAGTAGATATCTACGATTCCACCACGGACTGGATCTTCACCTACAACAATTCAAGAATTTGGCTTACAAACTCTACCCATAGAAATTACTGCATAATCTATGACGAGTCAGAAGTCAGTTTCAACTGGTATCTAGACGTGCTCATTAAGGATTCGACAAGTCAACCTGTCGATTCCGCAAACGTCACAGCCACCTATCCAAACGCAACGGTTGCGGAGTCGAGATTAACCGATGAGAATGGACACGCAAGGCTCATTCTCTTAGGAAATATAAGAAACGCCACTGGTCAATACTTCGTTGGCTTCTATACAATAAATGCGACTTACGAAACCTACTTAAACTCCACGACAGTAGCCATTTGTGGAAATCAAGAGCTGGAACTAGTTTTTGAGGACTTACAAATTCCAGAATACTCGCCAGTTTTGGTTCTACCAATATTCTTGCTAATAATGCTTATCGCGGTCACAGTTTGCAAGAGAAATAGTCTCAAATCTGAACAGCCTTCTCCAGCAAGACTGCGCTAACAATTTCCAGAGCATTGCCCGATTTCTTCTTTCACGTACTTGTCCCAGTGCTTGTTCAGCCATTGTTCGATTCCAATCTGTCTGATTTCCATCAGATTTTCAATACAGTTGAACTTGACCACTCCAGGATTACTCTTAAGCAAGTCACATGGGAAACTTGAGCACTCACAGCATAAGTCGAAGCCTTTGCTGAAGCAGCATTGTCGAATCTGGCACCTATCATTTTCAGGTTTCTCTCCTTTCGAAAATCTTTCAGCTAGGTCAGCCTTGCATCCTGAGTCGATTGAGGAATTGGCAAGAAGTCTAAGTCCTTCTTTCATGTTTTCTACGTCAACTTTGCCTTTTAGCACTCTATTGAAACCGTATGTTTCCATCATGTCCAGTGCTGCTTGAAACGTCTTTCGGATCTTTCCAGTGAACCAGTCGCAAGTGCGGCAGTACGAACCACAATACGAGACGTATCGTTTCTTCTCTTCGTTGTAGTTCATAATACTCCACCGTTCAAATGATAGGTGTTCGCTCTGCATTAATATTTATGTAATTGCAGCTGAATTGTCTGTTGAAAAATGCAGAGCAGGGTAAGCCTAGCCGCAAAGCTGCAGCATGTGCTTTATTTATGTCGACTGCAGATTTATAGGGAGATAACATGTTCGAAACGATGAAGTTGCTTGGCGCTGTTTCCAGAGCAGAATTTCTTTTGCCGAATCTAGGATCGCTGATAATGGGGCTTGCGTGGGGAGCAACATCATCCACAAGCATTGCCGACTTAGTAGTGTTGGTGGTTTTGTCCTTTGCCGTAATCAATCTAAGCTCTGCTATCGGCGCACAAGCCAACACACTCTCCGACCACGAGCTAGACTCAAAGGATGAGCGGAAGAAAAAGCTTGTTGAAACAACAAATTCTTTCGGATTAGATCGGCTCAAAAACGTGGTGGTTATCGAGTTCATTCTGACTTTGATCCTTGTCTCTCTATTCATGTACATTCAACAGAAGCCTATCCTCTTGCTCCTTTGGATAGTTGGAATCAGCTTGGGCTGCGCCTATTCCCTTCCACCAACAAGGCTCAAGTCAAGAAACTGGCTGGCTCCCGTCTCGCTAATTCTCGTTCTGGCCATCTTTCCAGTCCTGTTCGCCTACTACACTTTCACGAATGAGATGAACGTTTTCTTTCTGATGTCACTTTCAGGTCTTGCCTTGACAGTTTACGGCGTCATAATCCCCACAGAAATCCGAGACTACTTCGGAGACAAGGCAATGAACATAGTGACGTTGACAGTTAGCCTAGGCCTTGTTAAAGCATCCATCCTTGCTGTGGCATTGCTGGCTGTGGGAGCAACTCTTACTGCAACCGCTTTTCTGCTGCAGTTTATCTACTCTCAGCATCCACTCTTGAGCATATTCCTAATCGCCATACCTGTTGCCGCATTTTTCGTTTTGAAGCAGTTCAACAAGCTCTATTCTCTCTCAAGAGAATACGAATCAACAGACGGCAGTGATCTTATTGGAGAGAAAATCGTGAACCTGTCTGCACACAATCCTCAATGGATAATGATGATCACGCAAACCTACAGTGCAATCTCCATTATTCTACTGCTGAGCAAGTTCCTGCTCTAGACATGGTCATTTTCTCGTGCGCGGAACGAGTTTTTCTGGAACATGTATAGCGAATCTGCAGACGGGATCTCCTTTCAAGACAGTCTCTAACACATCCGCCTTGACAGGTTGACCGAAGATGATTTCAAAGGGTCGCTTGTGGTAGCCGGCGCTGCAGTAGCAGAAGTCAGATGATATTTTGGGGCTGCCTGACTTTATTGCTTCGCGCACCCATGAGCAGTGGCAGGCGTAATACCTCTTCATCTTCGGGTCTTTTTCGTGTAGGAATTTCTTTGTTTGGTAGGGGATTTTTGTCTCGTAGATTATGTTTCCTTTTCTCAATCCGCCCATCATCTCTTGGTTCTTCTGGACATACTCAACGACTTCATCGTCGATTTCTTGAGCGTAGAACATTGTCTTCTCTCTGCTGTGTTTCTGCAGCATCTCAACGGATTCTTTGTGCCTATTTCTGAGAAAATCGTCTAGACTGTCGGATTCTTGAAACATCTTTTTCTCTGGAAGATACCACTCGTCTGGAAAAACTTCAAGACCGCTTGACATAAGCTCTCTCAACGACTTGTTGTCAAGGTGAGCTTCGAGTCTATCCATGATTTTCTTGGTTGTTTTCGGCTTGTCTTCTGGACGTGTGCCAAGCGGAGGAATTTGGACTCCTTCGAAAATCTCTTCGCTCCTACTCTCTCCAACAGTTTCTTTCAGTTTTTTAAAGAGTCCTTCAGGAACGCCCAATCCTTCCAAGTATCCGTACAAAACGGACACATTCTCCTTTTTATGCAAAAAGTCAAAGTATCTTGCAAGGGCTCTGAAATGGTCAAGCATGATCGTCTGGTTCTTCACCAAACTTGCTACAAGATCCTTCACGTCGTCTGACGAAGCATCTTCAAGGGCTTTCTTTCCTTTCTTCTTCAAAAACTCCTCGCACTCTTTTACGAGTTTGACGTATAGCTTGACTGCTTCTTCTTCGAATTTCCTTTTGGCACAATAGCCCCGAAAACCTTTTTCGTCCATAGCATCTTCTCCGACGGCAGTACTCTTCTTAAAAATCTACTTAACCATTTCTATGTGCTTTTCCCCAAGACCTGTTCCACGCAACAGGCTTTTGAAGATAAAATGAAGATGCCCAACTGCAGTTGCGAGTTCAAATTCCGCGTCATCCGCTACAGATAAATGCGCGCTTCGCGTAAACGCTCGAAGAGGAGAATCAATTGAAATTAAAGACTAAACTGAGCGAAGAGGATTTTGAGTTGATTAAAGCGGCAAAAGAGACTGCTGATCGACTACATGTTGACGACGTTCATGAAGTAGCAGCAGCACTCAGAACGAAGAGCAAGAAGATATTTACTGGCATTCACATCGACGCCAGTGTCGGTTATGCTGACGTGTGCGGCGAAATTGCAGCAATCTGCTGTGCAGTTTCACAAGGCTTCAGAGAATTCGAGACTATTGTGGCTGTTTGGGGAGATGGAAAAGGCACGTACAAGCTACTCAGTCCGTGTGGACGGTGCCGCGAAGTGATTAGCGATTTCAGCAAGGACACGTGGGTGATTGTTGGCTCGATAGACCACCCGTACAAGGTGAAGGTTTCGGAGTTGCTTCCTCTCAAATTTAACCATTCCAGAGAACACTAGATTCACTTCTGCCTACTTGGGGATGTTGTTACAAATGGTTTTTATGTTTCGCGGAGTAAGACACGAATAGGGAGAGAAGGGGGAGCAGATGAGAACTGTGCTTGTGAAAATCTTGAAAGCTGCAGAGCTTTCGGCGATATTCTTCAGTTTAGTTGTGTTGAGCTTTTGTCCATTGCAAAGTGTCAGAAGCACGAGTTCTTCAGTTTTGAAAACCTTTGTGATAACAACTTCTCGTGGAAGCACCGTCCAGAGCTTTGGTACAATACAGGAAGCTATTGACGCTGCGGAAATCGGTTCGACTATCCAAGTTCCTGCAGGTGTTTACTACGAACATGTTATTGTCAACAAAACAGTCTCGCTTATTGGTGAAGAAGGTTTCGCCTCGATCATCGACGGTAACAACAACGGAATGGTTGTGGAGGTGACCGCTAACAATGTTCTGATAGAAGGGTTTAAGGTGCAGAATAGTGGCTACGGTTGGGATAGAAATGGTATCTTTGTTCATGACGCTGACAACTGCACTGTTAGAAAGAATTATCTGTTTAACGTCTGCCACAACATTAAGGTGGGTTTTTCACACAACTCGCAAGTTGTGGAGAACGTAGTTTGCGGCACAATGACCAAACCAACCATGTATGGCATCAGAATCGAGAACTCCACTGAATGCACAGTTTCCAACAACAATATTTCTGATTGCGTTGGAAGTATTCATTTACAGAATGTCTCGTATTGTGTCGTTACCAGAAACTATGTCTTCAACGATGATCAAGGCATTCGTCTCTATTCACCGTGCACATTCAACAACATCACAGAAAACACAGTAACAAACAACAACTATGACGGCATGTTTTCACCGATGCCCACCAATCCAACGTTGACAGACAACTACATTTTCCACAATAATTTCGTCAACAACAAATACTCCTTCATCTATGGTCTAGCGGGCAACTTCTGGGACAACAGTTATCCTTCGGGAGGAAACTACTGGAGCAGATACAACGGAACCGACCAATACAGTGGAACCAACCAGAACGAAACTGGGAACGATGGCATAGGCGATTCTCCATATGCCCTAAGCACTTATGACGCAGACAGATACCCACTGATGCATCCTTACGGCTCTGTTCAAAATCTCAATACAAGCCTGACTTATCTGACAATACAATCAGTAGTAAACGCTCCAGAAACTCTCGATGCACACACGATCACAGTCAGAAGCGGAACATATCATGAGCACATAGTGCTAAACAAAGCACTGTCACTAATTGGCGAATGCGCCAACACAACAATTATAGATGGAGGAAATATTGGCACGGTTGTAGCAGTCGAAGCGGACAACATCACCTTCACAGGATTCACTGTGCGAAACAGTGGATTGAACTATCCTCCTTACGGAAACGACTGCGGCATTCTCCTAGACCACTGCGCAGGCAGTAACATAAGCAATAACCAAATTACAGAGAATTGGATTGGTCTCTACCTCTACTACTCAACAGACAACACAATAGAAAATAACGTGGTGCACGGCAACCATGAAGATGGGATTTGGCTCTGGTGTTCAGGTGGCAATAATCTGAGCGGAAACAGAATCTACAGCAACTCGTACAATTTCGGCGTTTTCGGCAACAGCTTCACCGATTTCAACAACACTGTGAACCAAACTAACACTGTTGATGGAAAGCCGATCCAGTACATACTCAACGCCCAGAACGAAGTAATAGACAACCAAACAGACGTAGGCACACTTTACCTCATAAGCTGCGTCAACATGACGGTGAGAAACCTAAGTTTTACAAGAAATGGACACGGCATCCTCTGTTACAACACGACGTGTTCGCTAGTGGAAAATGTAACGACAGTTGAAAACAGCTACGGCATATACCTTCAAGACTCAGAAGACAACAACGTAAACAACAACCACTGCACAAACGACTGGGTTGGAATCTGCTTCCAGAATTCGATCAGAAACGCTGCAGAAAACAACACAGTCTCGTCAAGCGATAAGGCTTTCTCTCTCTACGAAGCAGCAACAACACCATCACAGGCAACACGATTTCAGACAGCCCCTATGGAGTTCGCCTCTACGACTCCAACAACAACATAATCCACCACAACAACCTTGTTAGTAACGCCGAACAAGCCAATCTGATCACCTGCCACGGAAACAGCTGGGATGACGGTTTCGAAGGCAACTTCTGGAGCAACTACAACGGTTCTGACGCTGAAAGGGACGGCATAGGAGACAACCCGCACACTATTGACGATGACAACGTTGACCATCATCCTCTGTTTGGCATGTTTCACAATTTCAGCGCATCGGACAATGAACAAACATGTTATGTAACGGTGGTAACAAACTCGACAGTACTCAGCTTCACTTTCGAAGACTCAAGCAACATGATCACGCTAACGGTTGACGGGTCTGACGAGACATTCGGTTTTTGCAGAATCGCCATACCTCGCACACTTCTAGAGCCAGAAATCACGGTCGTGATTGACGCGGGATCAACAGAAACACTCTACGCGAACTACTCTCTGCGCGACGATGGCAGTTATAGATGGATATACTTCGCGTACCAGCAAACAACGCACGAGATAACTATAATCCCAGAGTCTTGCCTACCACTCACATTATTAGCCCTGATGTTCGCAACCTTCTTGTGCATTGTCAAGAATAAACAGCTTTCAAGAGACGCATACTAGAAGATGGAATGTATACGTTAGACAAAGATATTGTTGACAAACGATATAGAACTTAAACACAAAAATCTTTTAACTCTGAGACAACCATAATATAACGCTGAAAAACGGGAGAAAGGAAAAAAATGAAAAAATATCTTAGTTTTGACGCTGCTTCTTTGCTATTAATCACATTGCTGCTAATCAGTTCATTTGCTGCGTTAGTGTCAAACCCAGTCTCTGCCCTAGTAAACGATATGACCTTCACTAGCGGCGAAACAATAGATTTCACCAGCAGTGTTGAAATGCAGTTCTGGTCAGGTGTTTCAATGACATTTGGAACAAACATCATGATACAATTCGTCGAGGTCTTCAATGGCAACGGCTGGCTCGAACCATGCGACGTTATCCAAATACTGTATCCACAAGGATATCTTCCACCATCCTGCAGTTGGTGGGAGGTTTTTGACCCAATGGGCATCCCTCTTGGTGAATTCCACGTAGATCAAGCATACTCACCTACCGAAATTCACGTTGACCAAGTATGGCCGGGACCGTTTCCGCTTCCTCCACTACCTATTACAGCCGTCAAGAAAGTAGACGTAATAGAGCCATGCCAGTACTATGATGTTCACTATCCTGCAGGCTGGTATCCGCCAACATGTTCTTGGTGGGAGATATTAGACCCTGAAACTGGTCACGCTACAGGCTTCGAATTTCATGTGGACTGGACTAACGAAAGCTGCGAATTCCACATAGACGAGATGATACCTGGTCCGTACATGCTGCCGTTTCCGTACTACGAAGTTGTAGCACGGAAGAAAATAGTGGAGATCAAACCATGCGACTGGTTCTTGATTTTGGACCCAGCAGGATTCATTCCTGATCCTTGCACTTGGTGGGAAATAATGTACCAAGGTCAGCCAACAGGTTTGGAGTTCCACATAGACGTAGTACCTGGGGATGGTTCGTTCCACGTTGACCTGACGTCCCCTGACCAGACACTTGCGATTCCACCGACATACGCCCTAGTTGTTAGACAGAAGATAAACGTCATACAAGAATGTGAATGGTTCAAAGTGGCTGACCTTTCAACAACTCCAAAGCCCTGCACATGGTGGAAGATCACTAACCCTGATTTCGGTGACGTGGAATTCCACGTTGACATTGCAAATCAAGATGGAACATTCCACATAGACGTAGCACCAACAATTCAGATTCCACCAACGTACATTCTGACTGCTGAGAAGAAAATCCAGAGTTTAGGACCATGCGACTGGTTTACAGTCCTTAACATGCAAGGCTGGACTCCTGAACCCTGCTCATGGTGGAGAATTGTTTCGCCAGCTGAGTGGGCTGGCGTAGTTTTCCACGTGGACAGCACGGATGGAATAAGCAAGTTCCACATTGATGCTGCTGACGCGTTGCCACCTGGTCCAACGATTCCTCCATGGAGTGTTACTGCTGAACGCTTTGAACCGCCTTCTGGACAATGGTACGTTAAGCCTGCACACCCAGACTATGCGCCAAGCGGAATGCCAGACTTCGATGAGAAGCAAGACATGTGGGGTCCTGCTGAAGGGATTTACACTTGGTGCGGTCCAGTGGCAGTTGCAAACTCGCTATGGTGGCTTGATTCAGAATACGAGTCTCTATACAACCAGAACCCTGTGGCGCCACCAACAGTAAGTGACAGTTTTCCGTTGGTGCAAGCAATGGGTCCTTGGGACGATCATGACGCACAGAATGTTGATCCGCTGGTTAGAATGTTGGCTTGGTTTATGGACACAGACGGACAGATGTCAGGAGATGGACATATTGGAACACGATGGCAGGACATGCAATTTGGAATCCAGCAATATCTGATGCAGATGGGATTGGACGGCATGTTTGAGGCCCACAACGCAACCTACCCAGAATTCGAGTGGATAGAAAGCGAAGTTGAAAGATGCCAAGATGTTGAGCTGCTGCTGGAATTCTGGCAGTTCACAGGCGGCGAATGGGTGAAACTGTACGATAACCCAAGCCTAGAATGGGGCCACTACGTGACATGCGCAGGAGTAAACTCCACAAGTCTTGAGCTACTCATCAGCGACCCGTACCAAGACGCCTTCGAAAGCGGAGCAGACCCTATCGGCCGCTCACCTGTCCCACACATGTATCCACATCCTTCATCAGTGCACAACGATGCCCAATTCGTCTCACAAGACGCTTACCAGGTGATGCAATGGGCCATCATGCCGCCATTTCCGTACCCGACAGGGGTAATCTGGGAGCTTTCAGGATACCTGCAGACAATGGGCTACGATCCCTCATGGCACGCTTTCATAACAGCAGCCGTGGCAACTTCCCCAACAGGCGTCCACGACGTTGCAGTAACCAACGTCACAACGTGCAAACATGGCTGCACACCAATGCCGACCGTAGGCAGAGGCTACAACGCAAAGACAAACGTGACAGTTGAAAACCAAGGCACCGTCGCAGAGACGTTCAACGTCACCCTGTACGTTAACGATACAGGCATAGAAACACAGGATGTTGTCGGTCTTGCACCTGCCACAAGCGTCGTTCTGACCTTCACTTGGAACACGTCAGGATACGCAATAGACTACTACGAAATCAAAGCCACAGCCACAGTTCCTGGAGACATAGACCCCGGAGACAACACGTACACTGATCCTGAACTAATAAGAGTCGTCATCATTGGAGACATAAACGGAGACGACTACGTGGAGCTGATGGACTTCTACGTTGCAAGCCAAGCATTCGGCTCAACAATAGGTGGCCCACGCTGGAACCCCAATGCGGACATTGCTTCATGGCCGGACGGAGACGGCTTCATTGAACTGATGGACTTCTTCGTTCTAAGCCAACACTTCGGCGATCACTACCCATAACAGCGAAAGACTATTTCCCCCATCTTTTTATTTTTAAAAAATTGCAGTGCAGGCAGGCTTTTTCATGGTAAAGACTGGACAGAAATGCAGTCGCCAAGACTAACACCTAAAAGGGTTCAACTCGCACTGCTTAGCCAGTCAGATTATGCTTACAGAAGGCGAGAGTTCGAATCTCTCTCGGGCTGAAATCATATCCAAGTGAGGGCTGCGATCAAACTCTCGGCTTATATTGATGGTTCTTGAAAAACTCGGCAGGACATGTACAGAAGTGCACACTAATATGCTTCCTTCGTCACAAAACTGTATGTCCGTTCCCCTTTTCTCAATAACTTGAACAACCCATTATTCGCCACCTTGGATATTATCTCCGCTATCTTTCATGTGATGATCGCTGAAGGACAACATTCCATTCGGCTTCAACACTCTACGCAACTCTTCTAGTACTATATTCGCGTCTGACAGATCATGAAACGTGTCGTACAGCAACACTACGTCTATGCTATCATCTGGCAATCCAGTCTTACAATCAGAGATAACTGTTTCCACGTTTGGTAGCTGCCTTTTCGCAGCAATTCTCTTAACCATCTTAATGGCAAACGGGTTGATGCCCAATGCGTATATCTTTCCCGACTTCCCAACCAACTCAGCAAGCGGTGTTACATAGCTGCCAGATCCACAGCCATAATCGAGTACACGAAAGCCTTCTTTTATTCCTGCTTCTTTCACAATATCTCTAGGTGATCTGAAAAATCTCGAATCTTGAAGCCAAAAGCCATAACACTGAAACCCACGTCAGACATTTCAGTTGCCACCCAATCTTATTCCTTGTTTAAGCATGCCTGTGATGTTGTTCTTGAGGTCTTCAAAGCACGCACTCAAACGTTCTGCGTCTTCTTTAGACATGCCTTGTTGTATTAATTGCTTCTCAAAGGCCTTTCTCGTCTTGCTAACTCTTCTGCCCAAAGTAAGGTACATCCAGAAAAGGTTGAGAGACATGCGAGCTAAGTAAGGAGAAGATTTTATTACGTCTGTGACCACCGAAGCTGCACTCATTTTCTATTCGACCTTCCATTAGAGGAAGAGAGAAGCTATTCCTCTTCCTCATTCTTCTTCTGAAGTTTCCTGTTGATGTTCTCCTTGATTTGCCTGCCTATATCGTCTCCTTCGTCGTCGTGACTCCATCTGCCTTTTCCAGCACTCCTGAGCATGTCGCCGAGGCTGGTAAAGGTTCGCATGTACTCTTCCGTCATTTTCACGGCTACTTGCTCAGGCAATCCACCATCTTTCAATTCCTTGTAGTATGCTGCTGCAGCCTTGCCCATGTTTTTTCCCGCTTCTTCAGAGAAAACTGAAGACAGAATACTCTTGATCATCGCTGGTACCTCCGTGGAAACGACGCCGAGTATCTCCTTGATGTTTTCTGGCTCCATCTTTTCATGTTTACGTTCATGTTCAGACATTTTCTTCACCTCGAGAACAACATAGGCGTGGTCACTGTAGTTAGGTGTTCTGTGCAAAAGTGACCAAGTTACTTGTCAGTTTTTCCAACCAACTCGTAAGTTGGTGGCTTCCCCTCTCTTCTCAGTAGGATACCTTGTTTCTGCAGCTTTTTCACTCTCTCGCGTATTATGTGCCTGCTTGCTTTTCCGCGCATCACTGTCACTTGCCGCGTGATTGCCGAAATGTTTAGTGCTCCTTTGACGGCCAAGGCTTGGATGATACATCTTGAAATGCCATCTTGCGCGATTGATTTTTGCCGCAGGTATTTTTCAGCGTTCTTTAAGCGTGCCGCGATCTTCAAGGGTTCACCATACATTCCTATGCCAAGCCGCGTTAGTCCCAACGCCGTAGCCAACCCTTCATATTCAGGTTTCTCAAGAAGCAGCTTTTCAAGAAGATCGAGTCTATGGATTATTTGATCGAGTTTCTTGCTCAATTCTTCAGCATTAGAAGTGTAATCTTTTTGGCTCAAATCTTCCTATTCTTTCCTTCAATATTGTTAGAATAGCGTTTTCTGTTTAAATGGTTGCTCTCTATAGCAAAACAGAACATGCCTGAAATTATGGTGCGGTCGCCGGGATTTGAACCCGGGTCGTCAGCGTGGGAGGCTGATGTCCTAGCCAAGCTAGACTACGACCGCAACGCAACGGTAGATAGCAAAAGAAATAACTTAAACCTTTATCCATACTCTTCGAAAAGGAAGACAGGCAAAATGAAGACGGCTAAACCTGGCACGTATTTTTGGCAAGGAAACGAAGCCTGCGCAGAAGGAGCAATATCCGCTGGTTGCCATTTTTTCGCAGGTTATCCAATAACTCCTGCAAGTGAGATCGCAGAGCACATGGCAAAACGGTTGCCCCTGCTTGGGGGAATAGTGATTCAGATGGAAGATGAACTTGCATCAATAGGCTCAGTGATAGGCGCAAGCTGGACTGGAAACAAAGCAATGACCGCCACTTCGGGACCAGGCTTCAGCTTGATGCAGGAAAGCATAGGCTACGCCTTCATAACAGAAACACCCTGCGTGATCGTTGACGTGCAGAGAGCAGGACCCAGCACGGGACAAGCGACAAAATGCGGACAAGGCGACGTAATGCAGGCCCGTTGGGGCACGCATGGTGACTATTCAGCAATAGTGCTTTCCCCAAACTCCGTGCAAGAAATGTTCCAGCTAACAGCAAGAGCGTTCAACCTGGCTGAACAATACCGCACGCCAGTGATACTTCTTTCTGACGAAATAACTGCGCACATGCGAGAGCAAATAGCGGTTCCACCGCTTGAAAGCATGAATATAATTAACAGAAGAAAACCTAAACCAGGCGAGAAAGCGTTCTTCGGAGGAGAGGAGGTTCCGCCGATGCCCGCGGTCGGTGAAGGATTCAACGTGGCAGTGACAGGTTCAACGCACGACGAATTCGGCATACGAGCAACTGCAGACCCGACAGTGCACAGAAAACTTGTGGAGAGACTTAACAACAAAATACAGAATCACACAGACGAAATAGTAGAGTCTGAAGAATACGGCACTGATGACTGCGAAATAGCCATCGTTTCCTACGGGTGCACATCACGATCAGTCTACGAAGCAGTTGAAAACGCACGAAAAGAAGGCATCAAAGTTGGCTACGTAAGACTGAAGACCCTGTGGCCTTTTTCAGACAAGATCATAGAAAAGCTTGCCAAGACAGCGAGAACAATAATTGTTCCAGAAATGAATCTCAAGCAGATTTACTATGAAGTGCAAAGAGCGGCAAAAGGTTCAGCTAGAACCATTTCCATCAACAAAATCGGGGGAGGTGAGTTGATCACTCCTGAAGAGTTGCTGGCAAAGGTGGAGGAGGCACACAAGAGTGACTGAACCATTCACCGTAAAGAACTATCTGAGAGATTTGAAGTTGCCCTTTTGTCCAGGATGCGGCGCACACACCGTTATGAACACCTTTCTGAAAGCAGTTCATGAGCTAGGACACGCAGATCTGAAAGAGTTCATTTTCTGCAGTGGCATCGGCTGTTCAGCGTGGATTCCATCACCGTATTTCCTAGCAGATTCTGTTCACACTCTTCACGGAAGAAGCATCCCTGTTGCTACGGGCATAAAACTTCTTCGTCCAGATCACAACGTCGTCGTTTTCGGCGGAGATGGAGACATCGTTGGAATAGGTTTGAGCCACTTCATACACGCTGCAAGAAGAAACCTAGATGTTCTGGTCATAATGGTTAACAACATGATTTACGGGATGACAGGAGGCCAAGTTGCCCCCACGACGCCGTTCAAAACAAAGACAACAACAACACCATACGGAAGTTTTGAGTATCCATTGGACGCTGCAAAACTTGCGGCGGCTGCTGGCGCCAGCTACGTTGCTCGCTGGACAACAGTCCACCAGAATGACCTGAAACAATCCATAAAGAAGGCAATAGGAATGCAAGGATTCAGATTCATTGAAGTGACAAGCCAGTGTCCAACAGCGTTTGGAAGAAGAGCAGGGTTCAAGGATGCTGGAGAAATGATAAGATGGTTTAGAGAAAACGCAGTCTCAGTTGAAGAAGCAAAAGAACTTGGTGAAGAAGATGTGTCAAGCAAGATTGTCGTAGGCGAATATGCTGAGAAAAAGCGACCCACGCTGGTTGAGACAATACGGCAGTCAATCAAGGAGGCACAGAGGCAGAATGCACAGAGTTGAAATTAGAATCTGTGGACTGGGCGGGCAAGGCGTGGTGTTGGCAGGGCAGATCATAGGCAGAGCAGCCGTCTACGACGGAAATAACGCCGTGCAGACTCAGAGTTACGGGGCAGAAGCCAGAGGAAGCGCAGCTAAGAGTGAAGTGATAATTTCAGACGGCAAAATTGGATACCCAGAAGTGCGAAAATGCGACGTCCTAGTGGCAATGAACCAAGAAGCCTTGGACAAAAACATTATCGATCTCAAAGAAGACGGTGTGCTGCTGATTGACAGCACCAACGTGAAGAACGTGCTGAAAAAAAGAGCGAAAGTCTTCAGGATTTCAGCGACAGAAAACGCTGAGAAAACATTCGGATCAGCCATCTACGCAAACATGATTATGCTCGGAGCGTTGAGAAAAGCCACAGACGTCATAACTGAAAAATCGTTAGAAGGAGCCATAGAAGAAATCACTGCCAGAAGCTTTGCGGATATGAACAAACGAGCGCTCAAGAAGGGAGAAGAGACGATCTGACCGACAGTTCTATTTTGAAACTGCTGGATTCACTTCGGACCTTTCATGAGCATGTTTTGACAGGTAAACGGTCATCACAAGGAAAATTGCTGTAGCGCAAGCAAAGATGTACATCAGATTCTGAAAGTTCTGCATCTGCTCCAAATAGTTGGACAGGTGCTCGTTGTAAGAAGCGTTCAGTGCATCATAACTTTCACGGAGCGTGCTGTAATTGCCCAATAGACTACTGTAAATGTCTAAGAGAGCCTGATAGTAGACGCCTAATGCGTCAAGATCTGCTCGTATCGCTTGATATGTGGTATTCAACTCGTCGTAGATGTGTTGAGTGTCAGAATAGACTATTGTGACGGCTTGACTTGGATATTGACATGTCAGATACAGGTAGCTGAACGTCTCGTTTGAAAAACTCAAAAGCGCCGGAGAAGCTTCGTCATCATTTACGACGACGATGTACGGGTATTTCATCAACTCGTTAGGAATGGTGATTCTGCAAAAGGTAACGTTGCCGCTTCTACGCAGAACGTTGAAACTTATTATCCTATTTCCAGTTTCTGCTCCGACCTTGAAACTGAAAGTGCTGACAGTTGCGTTTGAGATAGTGGCAACTTGGTAAGGCTTTCCTCTAAAAGTGGCGATGAAACTGGAGTAAGTTCCCATCAGGGGATAGTTGTCTTGATCACCGTCGCCTACTGAGTAGTGAACATCGCCTATTCCATCCTGATTTGAGTCTTGCCTGGTGTAGTTAGACCAGTAGTTGCCTTCAGCGCCATTATCCCAGACGTTCTGGCCAGACTGGATGGAAAACTGGTTCGTGCTGTTGATGAAGTTGTTGTGGTAGAAAGTGTTGTTGTTGCTGTAGAAGACCATTCCTGCAAAGTTGCTGCTCATTATTGTGTTGCTTGTGAACACGTTGTTGACGGAAGAGTAGAGGTTGATTCCTACGTATGTGCTGGATTGAACAGTGTTGTTTGAAATCATGTCGTTGTTTGAGGAGTATAGGCTGATGCCATAGGACTTGCTTGAAACGTTGTTGTTTGAGATTGTGCTTGTGTCAGAAGAATAGAGGTAAATGCCGTGGAGACCGCTTGAAACCACGTCGTTATCTTGAACAGCATTGTTGCTTGAGGAGAAGAGGCTGACTCCGATGGTGTTCCCCACTATTCTGTTACGAGCAATCGTGTTTCCCGTGGACATTTCCAAGCGTATTCCACTGTCAATTTCATCCAAACCCGAGTTTCGCACGGTGAAGTTCGAAATGCTCACGTTGCCAGCTGTGACATTAATCACGGTTCCAAATTTGAGAGAGTCAACAATTGCGCCTTCCATATTTTCTCCAATGAGTGTAACAGTTTTATTGACAACAACATTCTCGTTGTATGTTCCGTTGCGCACAAAAATTGTGCTCCCTGAAGGCACTTTGTTGATAGCTTCCTGAATCCTAGTGTAGTTTGCCACTCCATTATCATCCACAGTGACAAACTGTGGAGCAGCTCCTGCAACTGTTTGACATTTATTCACAGACAACAAGGACAACAAAAACATGATTGTGAAAACAGCTGAAACTATCTTGCTCAACTCATCCACCTTTCCTTTGACACAGAACACATAGCGATCAACTTCGCGAAAGTAGCTTTCCAATCATCAGAGAGCAAATTGCGGCAAGCGAAAAGAACGGGATAACGATTATCGGGTCAATCATTGGCTGTATCATGTCCCAGAAAATCACAGAGTAGGAAGCAACTGCTATGAAGATAAGCAGAGCAAGCTTCACTTTTGCGACGTCTATCCTGAAGCCACGCGTTTCTTTTTGGTTCAAAACAGACTGCAAAAGGACCTGCAGTTGCTGCACCTGCTGTTCTTCCGCCAGAACGATTCGATTCTTGTCACTGTCTTGAAACTTGAAGCTTGAAATAGCATATCTTTGCAGTTCCCAAGGAGTCTTCTTCGGCAGTATTTTAACAATGTTACTCTTCTCCATTTTCTTCAGAATCGTTTGGATTTTGCGGATGAACTGAATGTCATTTGCCTTTTCTTCACCATACAAACTTCTTGTGAGGTCTTTGACATCAGGAAAAAGCAGCCTCAACTGAAAAGACGCGATTCCTTTTGCAAGGTCATACTGATATTCGCCAGCGCGCAAGCGGATGCTGCCGCTCTTGTAGTCTGCAAGCAGGACATCCTGCAGCAATCGTATTTCGCCAGCCGTCAACTTTCGCTGAGACACGCCACTGTTCCTCATTCAATAGTTTCAGTTGACATAACATAAAAACCCATCGCATCTTTTTACATCAAAAAACTCCGTTTCAATAGATTCTACGGAAAAAACGACTAAGTTATTCAATGGATATAGTATGTGAATTGAAGGTGTGCAAAATGCAGAATTCTGTGAAAGGGTATAAGCCGAGACTGAACCTGCTTAATCTGCCTTTTCACAAGAAGTACAGGAGTCCATTCGATATTGTAGCCTCAATGCTAGAGGTCATGAAAGATCAGGAGATGGGCAGATTTTCACTCATGAAGCACACTACCATCAACACTGTACAAGTCAAGAGCTATTTGGAATCTCTTGTTCAGATGGGATTCGTTAGAACAGAAAAACGATACAGCCAAATCTTGTACAGAACCACGGAAAAAGGAATTGAGTTCCTAAGACAATACCATGTTCTGCAGGGAATGCTGCTGGACACCAATATACGGAACAGTCCGAACCCATTGTTGAGAACATATACGAATCGCCCAACAGGCAACAATATTACGTTACGCGGTTGGTGAAGACGTAACAGCAAATCAGCATTTGCACCTCTTAACGGCAAGAAGCGGAAAGGCAGGCGGAGATAGCTCTCATGTTTCTGCTTTCTCCTTCTCCCTTTAGGTTTCACCGAGACTCCGCTTGCCCCGCAGCTGCCGTATCGCCGTATGTTTTCGGTTCAAATTGCTGGCGACTAGAGTCATTTATAAATGGAGTTGACTACACTTGAACGTGGGAATGACTGTTGACGAAAACATTTTCCTATTCTGAGGCTGGCGTTGACAGAGAATTGAGAGCCAAGTCGAAGAAGGCGTTGGTGCTTTTGAAAGAAACATATAAACACAGCCGCTATGGCGAGGTTGTTCAGCTTCCGTATGGAAACATCTTCCCGTTTGGAACCAACCGCTATTTAGATTTAGTTGTTGAGGGAGTAGGCACGAAAGTGCTTGTTGCTCAGCTAGCTAAGAAGTACGACACGATAGGAATTGACGGGGTGGCAATGGCTGTTAACGACGTTATACGTTCTGGCGCAAAACCTCTGGCAATTGCAGACAACATTCATGCGCAAACATCAGACCCAACATTGATTGGAGAACTGTTGAAGGGCATTGCAAAAGGAGCTGATGAAGCAGGGTGTGTTGTGCCAAGCGGTGAAATCGGCGACGTTGCTGAACTCATTAAAGGGGTGGCTGAGGGAGAAGGCTTCGACATTGTTGTGGCTTCAGTGGGCGAAGTTGCTGAGGGAAGAGTGATTTCTGGAAGAAACATAAAACCTGCTGATGCTATCATAGGCTTACGAAGCTCAGGTGTCCACAGCAACGGCGTATCGCTCGCAAGAAGAATTCTCTTCAAAGAATGGGGCGGAAAATACGATCCTCAAGACGCCCCTGAAGGACTAGACTGTGAAGTGGGATTGGAGGTTTTGAAGCCAACCGAAATCTACGTCAAATCAATGCTCAAGATCACAAAAGAAGTTGCAGTCAAGGCGGCGGTGCATGTTACTGGTGACGCGTATCAGAAATTTGGCAGACTGGCAGAGTTTTCGAAAAACATAGGTTTCGAGTTTGACAATTTTAGTCCGCAGCCGATTTTTGATCTTATCCAGAAAACTGCTTCTGAACTTGGCGGCGTGATTGCGGATGAGGAAATGTTTAAGACGTTCAACATGGGATGGGGCTTTGCGGTGATAGTGGACAGAAAAGAGAGAGACAGAGTGTTGGATGTGGTGGAGAAAACTGGTGTGCAGGCTGAGCAAATAGGTCAAGTAACAGCCCATGAAGGCGTAAGAATTCTAAGCAAAAACAAGAAAATAGTCTTGAAATAGTCAATTTGCCTTGTTGATGATAAAAGCGTTTAAATTCAGTCGCCATTCAGACTTAGTTTATGAAGTATCAGTTAAGAATTGAAATCAGTCTAAAACAGGGCCACAGCGACCCTGAAGGTGAGACGACAGCGGGTTTGCTCAGAGAGCTTGGCTACAAAGTTGATGATGTAAAGGTCAGTAAAGGTTACAGTGTGGTTCTTGATGCCAAGTCACGTGAAGAAGCTGAAGTGAAGGCAAGAGAGATTTGCGAGAGACTGCTGGCGAACCCCACCAAAGACAACTACGAGATCAAAGTGAAAAAAGAGGAAGAACTGTGAGTCTTTCTGCTCGCCGAGAACCTTTCGCGCTTTTTGAGGTAAACATGGCTGATGCTACAGACAAGCAGCTTTCAGAGCTGAGCCAAAAAATGGGGCTGGGCTTGAGCATTCAAGAAATGAGGGCAATAGGCAAACACTTCAAAAAAATGGGACGAAACTTGACTGACGTGGAACTGCAGACAATAGGACAAACGTGGTCCGAACACTGTTTCCACAAAACCTTCAAGGACAAAATAAAAATCGGCAAAAAACAGGTCAAAAGCCTCTTCAAAACGTACATTGAAAAAGCAACAAAAAAGGCAGATTTGCCTTGGTGCTTCTCCGTTTTCGAAGACAACGCGGGCATAGTGAAGTTTGACAAGAACTACGGAGTAGCCGTTAAAATTGAAACGCACAATCATCCGTCGGCTGTAGAACCCTTCGGCGGAGCAGCCACAGGCGTAGGCGGCGTCATCAGAGACGTTTTGGGCGTGTGGGCAGACCCCATTGCGTGCACGGATGTCTTGGGTTTCGGTCCACTGGATTACGATTACCGGAAGCTTCCGTCTGGTGTGAAGCATCCAAAATATGTTTACATGGGCGTGGTGGCGGGGATAGGAGCCTACGGAAACAACATGGGAATCCCAACGGTAAATGGAGCAATATTTTTCGATGAAAGCTACACTGGAAATGTCATTGTTTACTGCGGATGCATAGGACTTCTTCCGCTGGAGAAGTTCAGGAAGAACGCCAAGGCAGGAGACATCATCGTTTTGGCGGGTGGAAAAACTGGTCGGGACGGCATTCACGGCGTGACCTTCGCCTCTGCAGAGTTGACTGAGAAGTCCGAGCATGTTTCAAGACCAGCCGTTCAAATTGCAAACCCCATCGAAGAAGAGAAGCTGAAAAGAGCCATAATATCGGTCAGAGACCTTGAGTTGGCATCGTCGATAACAGACTTGGGCGGCGGCGGCTTGTCCTCGGCTGTTGGCGAAACGGCAAAGAAGTTTGGCTGCGGCGCTGTTGTGGAGTTGGATAAGGTTCCGCTGAAATACTCTGGTTTGGCTCCGTGGGAGATTTATGTTTCTGAGTCTCAAGAGAGAATGTTAGTGACTGTTCCTTCAAAGAATCTGGAAAAAGTCTTGGAGATGTTTGACAACGAAGACGTTGAGGCTGCTGCAATTGGCAAATTGACTGAAGAAAAGACTCTGCGGATTCATTATCGAGACGTAACAGTTGCGGACATTGCGATCTCTTTTCTTTTCCAGCCTCCAACAACCGTCAGAACTGCGGTCTACGAGCAGACGTGTTTTGAAGAACCACAGTTTCCAGAACCCGAAGAATTGACTGAGACACTTTTGCAGCTTCTGTCAACGCCTAACATCGCAAGCAAAGAAAGCGTGATACGCACTTACGACCACGAAGTGAAAGGAAACACTGCACTTAAACCGCTGCAGGGAGAGCATGGCGGTCCAAACGATGCTGCTGTTTTGAAGCCTCTGGATGATTCTTGGAAAGGCATAGCAGTTTCGTGTGGAATGAATCCGAACTACGGAAAGATTGACGCTTACTGGATGGCTGCCTCCGCAATTGATGAGGCAATAAGAAACAATGTGGCAGTAGGCGGCAGAAGAATAGCATTGCTTGACAATTTCACGTGGGGCAACCCTGAAAAACCAGAGAGACTAGGCAGCCTCGTAAAGGCCTGTGAAGCTTGTTACGATTTCGCAGTTGCCTTCAAAACGCCGTTTATATCTGGAAAAGACAGCCTTTACAACGAGTCACCTCTAGGACCAGTAACCCCAACACTTCTGATAACAGCTTTAGGAATCGTTCCAGACATCCGCTCAACAGTATCAATGGACGTTAAAGCGTCAGACAACCTCGTCTACATTGTTGGACAAAGCTTCCGCGAGCTGGGAGGATCAGAATACTACAGACTGAAAGACAAAATTGGAAAAACCGTGCCCAAAGTGCGAGCCAACCAAGCTAGAAAAACTTTCAAAACCATCAGCAAAGCAATCGATTCGGGAGTTGTCAAGGCTTGCCACGACGTTTCAGAAGGCGGTCTGGCAACTGCTGCCGCAGAAATGGCTTTTTCAGGCGGATATGGGTTGGAATTGGATTTGCGAACAGTTCCACGGAAAGACTTGAGACGCAGTGACTTCATCCTGTTCACAGAGTAAAATAGCCGCTTTCTAGTTGAAGTTGCAGAAGAAGACAAGAAGGCTTTTGAGACGCTTGCAAAGGGCACGGCTTTTGCTTCATTAGGCAAAGTGATCAGGAAACCGCAACTCTGCATCCGCGGATTAAGTGGAAAAGTCGTGGTGGACGCTTCTCTTGACAGTTTGCGCAGGAGTTGGAAGCAAACGTTGAGCAGTGGAGGCTTGAAAAATGAAACGTGAACAAATAGGGATCTGTGTCTTGCGGGTTGGCGGAACCAACTGTGATGCAGAGACGAAACGGGCATTCGCAGAGCTAGGCGTGCATGCGGAAATTGTGCATGTGAACGAGATGGTCAAAAAGCGAAACATGCTGGAGTACGACGCCTTGGTATTTCCAGGCGGCTTCTCCTACGGGGATTACGTGAGGGCAGGCGCAATATGGGCTAAATGGATACTTGCCAAGCTGGGCAAGGAGTTGAAAACTTTTGTTGATGAAAACCGTCCGATACTGGGAATCTGTAACGGTTTTCAAGTGCTTGTTGAGGCAGGACTGCTTCCGGGATTTGATGGAGTGAGCGTGGTTCCTGAGGCAGTTTTAGCCACAAACGTTCCGCCACGATACAATTGCCGATGGATCAGTGTCAAACACGAGAACAGTGGAAAATGCATATTCACGTCCAAGATTCCAAGGGGCAAGACGCTTCGCATCCCCGTGGCGCATTCTGAAGGCAGGTTCATGTTTGCCAGGGGAAGAGAGAAGCAGTTTTTGAAGAGGCTCTGCGACGGCGACCAGCTGGTTTTCCGCTACTGCCACAAGAACGGTGAGTATGCTGAGGGACAGTTTCCCGCAAATCCGAACGGCGCTTTACACGACATTGCAGGCATATGCAATCCAGAGGGGACAGTGTTTGGTTTGATGCCGCATCCTGAGAGAGCTTTCTACTGGTGGCAAGAGCCCGACTGGACGAGACAGAGCAGGATGCCTGCTTACGGTGATGGAAAACTCGTCTTTGAAGGCTTGGTTGAGTACCTAGAGAAACGTTAAGTCCTGCAGGCGCGGAAGACCTGTCCGAGCACCAATTTTGGTGACACATTTTGACGCAACAAAGTTGGCGATTCTGCCACACTCAAGAAGACTTTTGCCGTTAATCAAACCGTAAAGGAAGCCAGCGTTAAAAGCGTCGCCTGCACCAGTCGTGTCCACAGCCTTAACTTTGAAAGAATCAACCATGCAGCTTCTTTTACCATCAGTCACGTAGCATCCTCTGCCGCCTAACTTCACAGCCACAATTTTCACGCCTTCCCCAAGCAGAACCTCAGCACCTGCCCGATAATCAGTCTCATCTGTCAACAAGGCAACCTCACAAGCGTTCGGCAACAACACAAAAGTCCTTTTTATAATCTGCTTCAGCTTAGCTAGACCAAGCTTTGAATACAACGCTCCTGGGTCAAAGCTCACCTCTACAGAGTCAGGAAGTGTCCGCAAAAGTTTTTTCTGGGCGTTGAAAGGCTTTTCTCCGACAAACGACGTCAAATGCAGAAACTTGGTTTGGGAAGCGTATTTTTGCGGTATTTCACCATAACTCAGCATGTCGTTTACGCTTGGATCAACGTATAATGCGCGGTTGCCTTTTTTGTCTATGAAGCCCATGACGGTTCCGCTTCGACCATTTTTTGCCAGCGTCACGCCTTCTGTGTCAACGCCTTCCTTGTGGAAAGCTTCCAAGAGCATTTTGCCTTCTCTGTCGCTTGCAGTTTTTCCGATGAATCCTGTTTTGCAGTTAAGCCTTGCCAGTCCCACTATGGTGTTGGCTGCTGAGCCGCCGCATGTTTCTTCGAAGCCTGTTACAAAGCTTTCTTCTTCAGCAGCTGCTATGCTGTTTACTTTGAAGAGCCTGTCAACGTTTAAGGCGCCGAAGCCAACGACGTCAAATTTGCTCATGGAAACAACTCGCTCAGGTAAATCTTGTAGTCGCCCAGTTTTCCACCGTAGTTTCCCGCAGAGACTTTAACGACACCCTCGACGGATAAAGCTGCGTCTATGCCTACTTTCATTGCTTGTTTTACTGCTTGAAGTGAGGTTCCGTTGATCACGATTTCTGGAATGTAGTGTACGTGTTCAGGGACTTTGGATTCGCTGGGCAGTTTCTGTTTCAGAGACGGACAGTATGGATGGTTTGTTGTTGGTCCTATCAGGGGGAAACGTGTCTCGGTTTTTGAGCCTGCTGAGCAGACGTCGAAGGGAGTTACCACACCTTCAACGCGGTGTAACGCCTCTAATGCCTTGCTGCCAGCTTCCTTCACTGCCTTCTTGGTTTCACACATGATCCAGAAGTTGCCGCCCGCTATTCCTCGCGCGTAGCCTACGTAGCGTTCTATGATGAAGTCAGGCACCATTATTGGAACAACGATGACGTTGCGTCCGTAGCGTTGTTCTATCCATTCGAATCCGTCTCCGCAGTGTCCAACTCTCTCCATCATGTCCATTTTTCCTTCAGGCTTCACGGATAAAGCGTCAAAGACTGCGGTGAAGGGTTTGACGAGAATGTCTTGTCGAATCCTGTAGGACAGTTCCTTTTCGAAACGTGCAACCGTGTCTTCGAAAGATTTCTTCTTGTCTAAGCCCTTCCAGAACTGCAGTATTGCTCCTTTCCGCTTGTCAGGTGTTTCCTTTTCACTGAGCCATCTTTCGATGCCGTTGTCAAGTCTGCCTATTACGCCTGAGGGCGTTGCAGTGGCGTCTTCAACTGCGCTTCTTAAGGTTTCGCCATCGTCTGCTGTGACTGTGAGTCGGCAGTATAAGCCGTCAAAAGCCTCAGCGTAAGTGTCTTCAATCTCCGCTTTTTTAACCATTTTTATCCAAGTCTCCCAACTGCTTCTCCTCTGACTTTTTTTCTGAAATCACTGCTTTCTTTCGCCAGAGTCTCCATATTTTGGCTTGTTATATTTTTAACCTTGGGCAAGCCTTCTGGATGTGACTTGGCAAGTTGATTGATAAGAGTGGGTGTGATTGAAGCCTTTTCTAATGCTTCAAGAGTAAACTTTTCTGTGAGTTTCATGGTTTGTTCTTTCCCGAAACGTGTGAATGCTTCTGCAATCACCGCCGTAATTGTGGTGTCTTCTGACATTACTGCGATTTCAGCGTTTTCTACGGCGTATCGGTTCCCATTGAAAGAGACTGTTAAGCCTCCGTTCTCTCTTACAAGCTTGAAGGCTTCCTCGTCAGTTATGCTGTCACCCACGTAGATGATGTCAGCCAATTTGACGCCTAGCTTTTTGGCTATGTCGTTTACTGCTGCTGCTTTTCCGCTGCCGCCTATTGGGGACACTTCAGAGAGCATTTTGCCAGATTCCATGCTTGCCAATTCCTTCAGGAAAATATCATCCAGACGCTTGACGGTCTCTCGGCTTTTTTCTGAAAGGTCTTCGAGAGATTTTGTTTCTGAGGGAATTTCGAAAACTGGCATTTGCGCGATTTCATCAGCAACTTTTCTGAGCCTAAGCCTTTCCGCTTCAGCTATGCGGTATTTTCCGAGATTCAGTTTTGTGCAGTACGTGTTTTCGAACGGAAAATCTAAGGTTTGGCACAGTGCCCTTATGTAGTGCTCGTAGCTTGTGCTCACGATGAAAGCGTTGGCTATGCTTCTCACGTGTTGTAGCGTGTTTCTGCTGTTCTGGATTAGAAGAAGGTTTCTGGCTGAGAAAAGCTGCATTTCGCGGTCAGTAACGTCGTAAGCCTTCAGGAAGGGCAAAACAAACTTCAAGGTGCTGCCAGCCCTGTAGCCTGGTCTTTTCAGGATGTCTGCAAGGACGTCGTCGTATCTGCTTATGACGGTGAACAGTTTGTCTCCGTTTGGAACGTAGTGCGAGGTGATTTCAAAGGCGTTGTCGTTCTTCGAGATTGGACCTTCACAGTCTGATATGAACGCCCTTTTCATTTCCTGCTCCTCAACATCTCCATGTGTCTGACGCTTTTCTGTATGTGCTCAGTTGAGGCTATGTCTGTCCTGTTCCAAAGAGCTCCGCCTTCAACAGCCGCCGTGCCTTCGAGAGAGATTTGTCTGGCTTCTTCGATGCTGTCGCCAACTCCTACGACACAGACGGCTCTGGATTTGAGAGCAAAAGACTGGCTGCCGCGTTGCTCCATCGAAGCAGGATAGACGCGAATGTTGTTGCCGTGCTTCTGGCTGAGAGCGTACGCTTTTGCCAAGTTGACAGGTGTGCCGTCTTCTTTGGATACAGAAGTTGGGAAAGCATCGGAGTGTCCGCCGTAGTCTGGCGGAACCTTGTAGGTTACGACGGTCGCCGATTTTTCCAGTTCGACACGGTTCAGATTTCCCTCCAGCATCTTGAAGCAGACATCGACAAAGTCGTCTTTCAGAATTGGCAGAATGTTCATGATTTCTGGGTCTCCGGGGCGGCTGTTGTTTTCAAGGATTTTCGGTTCTTTGCCCGTGTGCATGAAAGCCACGTATAATGGAACGCCTCTTAAAGCCGTCTTGTCAGTTGCTTTTGCTGCCCATCTTTCGAAGATTCGAGTCACGATCTGTGTTTCTTTTGCTCTTTCAGCTTCTGTCAAGAATGGTAGCACGTTGCCAACGTTTTTGTAGGAGCCCATGCCTCCAGTGTTTGGTCCCTTGTCATCGTCAAACGCCCGCTTGTAATCTCTGGTGTCAGGTAGGGGAACGAGGTGTCTGCCGTCGCAGAAGGCTTGGAAACTGGATTCTTCGCCTTCAACTTTCTCTTCTACTATGACAGAACCGTGTTGATAGTTTGATAGGAAATGCTCGAAGAGTTCGTTGCGAGAGGTGAAGTGATCGCCCCAGACGCCTACGCCTTTTCCTGCTGCAGGCTTGTCAGGTTTAACCACGGCGTTGTCATGGAGTTCGTCAAGCCAGCTGTAGACGGCTTTCTTCACGTGTTCTGCGTTTTTGAAGTCTTTGGGATTGAAGATTTTGAAGCGGGGGTTAACTTCAGGCGCGACGTTTTGGAACAGGAGCCGCTGTCTGACTTTGCTTTCTTCTATGGCGTATTCTTTTGTGGGGCAGATCATGGGTATGTTGGCTTGTTTCTCAACAAGGTCTCGGATGCCTTCGATTATTGGTTTTTCAGGTCCCACTATGCCGAAGTCGATTTTGTCTTTGTTTGTTTTTGCGAATTTGCAGATTTCCCCAATGTCTAGGTTGGGGATTACGACGTGTTTTGCGACTTTTTCTAGGTTGAACGGGTTTCGCTGTTTGTCTGCAACGTAGATTTCGACTGTGTAGTTTTGGCTTCTGGCAAAAGCGTCAATCATGGCTGTTTCTCTTGAGCCGTAAGCAACGACTAGTACGCCTACTTTCTCCACAATACACCCTTCATTACATGCAAAGTGCGAAGCCTAACCTATTTTGCCGATATCCGCGCCTTTTCGTAGGCTTCTTCATTCTCGTAGAGCCTTCCTATTTCCTCGTAGCCCCCCAAGAATCTTTCCTTCATTTCAGCCGCAAGCTTCTGCGCGAGAGGCGTCGGATACTTGCCAGTCACGCATGCCGTGCAGAGTTGGTCTTGTTTGAAGCCTGTTGCCTTCACCAAGCCTTCTATTGACTGGTAACACACGGCGTCTGCGCCTATGATTTTGGCTATTTCCTCAGCGTTGTGCTTGGAACCTATCAGTTGACCGTATGTCGCCATGTCTATCCCGTAGAAGCACGGACCAGTTATGCATGGAAAAGTGACGAAGAGGTAGACTTTTTTTGCGCCCATCTTGCGCAGTTTTTCCACGATGACTTTTGTGGTGTCTCCTCTGACGATGCTGTCTTCAGTTACTATGATGCGTTTGCCGTTTATCTTCGGCGCAAGGATGTTGATTTTGCGGTCTATCGTGGATTGGCGCTCTCTGCTGAGAAGGAGAAAGGCACGTTCTGTCACGTATCTGTGTCTGCGTGACGCTCTTTCCCATCTTAGCCCAGATTCTTCGTGAACGCCGAGGGCTGGATCATCACCTGTCTCTGGGACTGACAGGATTATGTCTGCGTCTTTGACGATTTGGGGGTTTTCGCGGACGAGGTTTCTTCCAAATTCCTCTCGAATTTCATAAACGTATTTATCGTCGAAGCGTGAGTCAGGTCTTGCGAAATAGGCAAATTCAAAAGCGCAGAAGGCTTTTCGGTCGCCGTTTACGAGTTTTTGTCTTTTGAAACCGTTCTCTGTGACTGTGACGAGTTCGCCTGGCTCCAGTTCGAAGTCTCTTTTGAAACCGTTTATGTCTAGGCTGACGGTTTCTGATGAGAAAACGTAGATTGACCCGTCTTCGCTGTGCCCAGCGCATAGTGGTCTTATGCCGTGTGGGTCTTTGAAGGCGAAGAAGTCGCCGTTTTGGGTTATGCCTGTGACTGAGAAGGCTCCGTCAACGTCCTGCATGCAGGCTTTGACGGCTGAAGTTAGGTTTTTGCTTTTCAGCAGTTCAATCATTAGTTTATGACATAGTAATTCGGCGTCGCACTCGTATGAGAAGTGGGGAAAATGGCTGACTATTTCTCTCCTGATTTGGAACGTGTTCACAACGTTGCCGTTAAAAGAGATTGCTAGTTTCAACCCGTTTTTTGAGGCGGTGACGGGTTGCGTGCCTTTTATGAGGGACTTTTCGTCGGATTTGCCTGAAGTGGTGTATCTGACGTTTCCGACGCCCACGTGTCCGGGCAGTCGTCCGAACCATTCTTGGATTGCGCTTGTTTTGATTTTTGGCACTAGGTCGAGGCTTCTGTGGATGTGGAATTTGCCGTTGTTTTGTGTGAGGAAGCCGTGGGATTGGTGTCCTCGGTGGTTTTGGGCTCTGAGACCCCAGTAAATGTAGGGGAACACGGGTTGTTTGTCTAGGCTGATTGCGCCGAATGCGCCGCATGCGATTTTTAGCTGGTCTCCCATGTTTGGGCAATAATAGTTGGGGTATTTATCAGTTTTTAGTACATTTTCAACTAAAAGCCATGATGTGTTTTGAAGAAACAGTGTTAACTGCATGTCGTCTAGCGTGGCGTTGGCTTGAGTCTATTTCACTGTGCTTGATGTTATTGCTAGTTCTGCGTTGGGAACTACGTGAATCCACCAGTCTAACGCTTTGAAGGAATCGTTGTAGTAGATTACGAGTCTCGCAACAGAATCTATTGGGGCGTTGCATGGCACTTTTCCGTTCCAAGTTAAGGTTTCCGTGTTGTAAGCATTGAGCGTCAGATTCTGTGGTTCTCCTGTCCACGTCCATTTTTCGCCTTCGAAAACGGCGTTGACTGACCATGTGCCTCTAGTTGTTCCAACGTTCTTGAACGTGATTTGCACGATGAAATTTGCGCATGGTGCTTTGTCAACGATTCCCTGTCCGCCGCAGCATGCTAAACTGGCTGAAGCCTGAACGCCTGAACCTGTAAATGCAAGATTGCCTAGGAGAATTAGCGCAGCTATTGCGAATGATAGTGTGACGAGTTTTCTCATCGTTCTAGCCTTCTCCGTCCTAACAAAGATAGTGTGGGTTGTCTGCTTTATCCGTTTTGTAGAATACTTCTATAAAATAAAACCACGAAGCCCACCAAATTATCTGAAAGAGTCAAAAGTGTCTGCCTATTGGGGCAGCGGATTCTGAGTATGAATCGAGAATTCATAACCAAAATAACCTCAGCGGGAAATGTTTTGCTCATGCAATCAAAAACAGAAGAGTTCGCCGTCAAACTTGAAGTAATTGACGAGGAGAAGAGCCGTCCGAGAAGCTTCGAACTGTATGAAGAGTACAGCCAAAGAAGCATAGACGAAACGATCAGAACGTGCAGAGACGATTTTGAAAATGCTAATGCCGACGCAAGGAAGGAATTGCTGGAAAAAGCTGAGAAAGAAGTCTACGCTTTTCGCTTCTGGCTTGAAGAAACAAAAAACCTCGAACCAGACACTGCACATTACTATGCGATAAGTTTAAAGAGCCTACTTCTGGGACTCCCAATGGGCGTACAGTTTGCCTCGCTCTTTGACATAATACTAGAAACAAAAATAACAATCTCTCCGTGAGTCTTGCCAAACACGCTTTCAAGAAAAACAGCATTGCCAAAAGTTCAATCTATAGATAATCTTTCAATTCGCTCTTATTGATTTCTCCATGAGTAGCAAGTTTTACGTGAGCTTGGAATCTATAATGTATTTTTGAATTAGCCGATCTCTCAAACACTTTTTTCGTTCATTTCTTGGACTGCGTGCACACAAATACATAGTAAGCACTCTATTATCTTGGTAAACTTTGATCATCTGATTCCTAGTGCCCATATACTTGCCCTCAAGTGGGATGGTTTGGACTGCGATTTTCTGAAAATCCGATTCAATCTTCTTTCTCTTTTCCTCTAACTCTTTAGCAATCTGTTCCAATTGTGTATCCGAATAAGATGCCTTCATTCCAAGACCAATTACGTTGCGAATAGCTTTGGAATCCAAAGAAACATTCAGTTCCTCAGCTAGATGAAAAATCTCGGAATCTTTCCGAATCGAGATTCTTTTGACTTGATCTTGCCAGAACTTTTTCATTTTATCATGCTTCCTTCTCGAGCAGACTTTCCAGGATTTTACCGTCTTCAATTGCTTCCTTTAATAACTGATCAAGTCTCTCCGTTTCGCCTGGCAGTTCCGCAAGCGATTTCTTCGAATTCCTTATTCTTTTATTGAGATCTGCGATTTCTCTTTCAAGAAAAGTAGTTCTCAACGAGAGCAAGCCAATTCTGATTAACTCAACAGTTTTCTCCTTACTCCCAATCTTCTCGTACAGGTCTCGGGGAACACTGAGCTGCATTTTTCCTCTTCTACTCATTTATGAACAACGCTCCCGAGATTTCTGCAGTAGAAAAGGTCTGGCACCTCGTCTCCCCGCTATCTTTTTAACACTTCTCGGAACTACATCTGCAACAACAGCGCGGTCTCTCTCAGAAAATTCGTAACTTTGTCTTTTTATGTACTCAGCCAGTTCAGAATTTAACCCACGGAGATTTTTCTCCTCAACTTCTATTAGCGTATTGATGATCTTCTTGGTTTGCGTAGATGTGATTTCTTCTGCCATATGCACCAATACTACAAAGTGAGGAATGCAAAAGCCCTTCGACTCTTTCAAAAGCTCTGAAATCTCTTCGTTACCTGAAGACAGAAGCTCAACAATCTTCTCTGCATAAATCCTTGAAAATTCAGCTAAATGAATGCAGGCTGGACATTTGCTCTCAGTCACAAGTAGCTTATGAAAACTTTTCATGTTTTGGCTTTCTTGTCTATGCACATCTTGAATGAGTTTCTCTAAGATGTTTTCGTTGACCAAGACTATTCCGTGGCCATCTGAGCTCCCTGGTTTGCTTGCTGCAATGAGTATTTTGTAGAAGTGGTGATTGCAGAAACCTCTGCTTTCGATGATTTTCTCTCTAGATGAAGCGTCCATGACAAGTTCAGAAAGATATGTGTCCACATATTTGCGTTCAATCTCCTCTTCTAACGCACAGAGAAAACATTCTTCGTCGCTACTAATCACTCTTTTAATGTGAAGATATGCTATATCCACGCTCATACAATCACCTTAATTGTCAGCGAATCATCAGCAGCATACTCACTGCATAGAAAGTGTCCTCAAACGTGGATATGCCAAGGTCTGACCTTGCAAATCCACCATTCAAGTTTTGACATTTTGAAATCAGTTCTGCAGTCTTCTCAGGATATTTTGCGTGTTCGCCAAGCAATTCAAGAGCTGATACACCGTAGTATGTGTGTTCCATGTATGGACTGAAGCTACGGGGTATAACAGTGAAACCTCCTAATGGCTTTTCGCAAGATCTAACGTATTCAATGGTTTTCTTGAGAGACTTGATGGGATAGCCAAGATTGAGAAGAGAAGCTACAGCGTGATAGGTTGAGTTCAGATTGGAATGCCTATGAGCCCCAAAACCTCCATCTCCATTCTGATAATTCAACAACCAACTTACCATCTTCTCACAATTGATTTCGACATCAACCATGCTGGCAAGTTCAGTGATCATAAAAACATGCTGAAACTCGGAAGCAACTTCAACGTAAACATCTACTGTTCCTAGTTCTCCTCCAGAACTTTGGAGCGAAGCTAGAAAATTCCCAAGGTTTCTCTGTGGTTTTTCTCCACAAAGTTTCAACGCCTTAGCAACGTAATAATGAGAATAATGGCTGTCGGGAGCGAAATCATGTAACCATTTAGTAGTTTGCTCGGCGTTTGGAAAGGGGATCTTCAGTAAGTCCAAGATTGCCAATCCATAGTATGTATCTTGTGCGTTGGAGTCCAAGCCTTGAGCAAAAGCATATCCGCCATCGCCATTTTGCCTTTGCATAACATAGTCTTCGATTCTTCTAGCCCGCCGTGTCTCAGCAAATTGCTTCTTTTCTGGACCTAAAGTGAACCGCCCCACTTCATGCAACCTAACATCCACTCTATTTCTTTTGAATGTTG
>Ga0172363_10000255_pt1 | contig 37661 bp, 24 predicted proteins | sample LakKivs2_kivu2a2_FD_114541 | JGI IMG/M metagenome (GOLD analysis project Ga0172363, IMG submission 114541) | Sediment microbial communities from Lake Kivu, Rwanda - Sediment s2_kivu2a2 | ecosystem: Environmental > Aquatic > Freshwater > Lake > Sediment | place: Rwanda: Western Province, Lake... | reverse complement strand
TGCTGGTCATCCTCATAATCCACCCATTTCTTAGCCGCACCTTCATAATACTGGTATTTCTTGGTATCCCAGTTATACCTTTCAGTCCCGTCCTTTATCCTTTCCGCGGCCGCAAAAACCAGTCCTGAATTTCCTCCGGGAAACATCATCCGCTCCAGGCACGGCGCAGCCAGTCCGATCACAAATATACCTGCCAGTACAACAATCATTTTTTCCCACCCGCGTCTTTTAATCATTATTTCCTCCCTTTTTAAGTTTTGCATTCTGAATTTTCGCGTATATTTCTTCCTTACTCCATATTGCTCTCTCTCATATTTTGGAGATGTTCTCCTGCTCTTTTCCCTTCGGAACTATTCGGCGACTTTTTTGCGATGCTTCTGTAAATTCCTGCTGCCCTGCGTTTTTCTCCCGTACCTTCAAAATACTCTGCGATTGCCAGGGCCACTCCCGGGGAATTTGTTTTCTCCAGAAGAGATTTCAGAACAGGAACCACCTGGTCCGCAATTTCAGGCTTTTTTCCCTCCGGCAGCTTCTGAAAACTGTTTCCAAGCCCGTTGAGAATAACCTCGGTTTCAAATTGATCCGCCATCTCAACTGCATTCAGATACATTCTGACCGCATCCAGCGGCCGCTCTGCTTTATCAAAAACCTCGCCGCAGACCCTGTAATTGTTGGCGGATAATGCAACGCCGGATTCTGCGGCAGACTGAATTAATTCCAATGCCTTCGCTGTATTGCCGGTACGCAGATATATCTCTGCAAGACCAAAAGAAATCTTTACTGCCAGTTCCCTGTTATCCTTTTGTTTCGACAGAAGTTCATTGAACGTTTTTTCGCCTTCAGCCGGATTTTTCAGAGAATTGTATCCGCTGACGATCCTCGCGGTGATTCTGTCGGCGGCGTTAATATCTATGCCGCTGTTTATCATTCCCAGAGCCCTGTCAATGCCTTCCCTGTATTTTTTCTGCGTATAGTAGCATTGAATGATCGACAGCATGGCATCGCCTGCCTGCGGGCTCTCAGGAACTTCCTTGATAAGTCTCTCGTAACCGGCAATTGCCTCCTGATACTGGTTCTGCCGCTGGGCGTTCCAGCCCAGAAGATAAAATGACATCCCTGTCAGTTTTTTTTCTCCGGGATATGCCTGAATCATGGTCTCTGCCTGTTTTACCATGTCATCGTATTTTTTCAAAAGGTAGTAGCATAACACGATCTTGTTCTGCGCCTCTGCAGCCAGTTGGCTTTTGGGAAAATCCTTTATTACCTGCTGGTATGCCTGAACAGCCTTCAGGTAGTCTTTTTGCTGATAGGCTATGTCACCGAGCTTATAAGCCGCCTCCGGTGCCAGTTCACTGTTCCTGTACTTCGCGAGAAAATCGTTGTAAATCTTTATCGCAGATGGATAGTCGCCTTTTTTCAGATAAACCGAGGCAACCATAAGATCGATTTTTTCAGGGGACTCCTTGAACTGCGGATTTGCGGATAACCGTTTGTAAACTTCAATCGCTTTTTCGAATCTTCCTGCGTCGGAATAAGTACCGGCCAGGTTAAACTGCACCTGCAGAGCTAACTTGCTTTGAGGAAAATTCTTCAAAAATGCCTCCAGGCTCTTAATCGCCGTATCGTACTGCTTCATCTTGCCGTATGAAGTCGCAACACCAAAAGAAGCAAACTCGTTGAAATCCGGCTTGGTGAATTTGAGCTTCCCCTGCTCGTAAACTTTTATTATCTCGTCGCATTTGGACTGTTTTAAAAATGAGTCCAGAAGCATAAAAACTGAATTTTCTGTCTGTTCCGGAGTAAGTTTCTGCTTTTCAATGTCATCAATCTGTTTTGCAAAATCTTCAACCTTGCCGCCCTGGGCAAGGATAAATGTCTGAAGAATTCTGGCTTTACCGACAATTTCCTCATCGTCCTGATACTCCTGAAGAATCTGTGCGCAGAATTTATTCGCCTCTTCATAATCTTTGAGTTCGGCATACGCCATGGCAATAGAGTGAAGCGTCCTTGCCCTCGGGTCCGGCTCTGTTTTCACTTTCTCATAAAGCGCCTTAAGATCCTTTCCCTCTTTTACAAGCCAGTCGCCGGTCTTTTTATTCTCAATCTCCTGGTTAAAAATGTCCATTTTCCTTTTCCAGGCTTTCAATTCCTCACCGGCCAGGCTTAAAAGCTCTTTCCGCGACTTCACCTGCTGGTAAAATTTAATTGCCGGTTCGTATTTCTTATCCGCCATAAAACTGTCGGCAACCATAAAAAGGATTTCATTGTATCTCGGATTGAACTTATTTTTGCTCAGGCGGTCCATCGCCGCTTCTGCCCGGTCTTTCTTTCCTGAATCCACATATAACTTGATAAGAAGGATATCCGCTTCCTCAAGCATCTTGCTGCCTTTTTCGCTGAAGAACCGCTTTAACCGGTTCAGGATTTCAATCGCCTTATCGAATTGTTTTTCCGAATAATAAGCCATCGCTGAACCGAAAAGTGCACGGTCGCCGTAAGAGCTTATAATGGATACTTTGTCATATGCTTCAATCGCATCCTTGAACCGGTTCAACTGCGCATAACACTCACCCGTATAAAATTGCGCTTCCGCCGCCATTTCAAAATCTTGCGGCGAGTCGCCGCTGAGCGGCAGAACTTTCGACAGGTTCTCGACTGCCTTATCAATCTTCTCCGTTTTAAGGTATGACCATCCGATTATGTAATAAGCGCGGAACAAAAGGTTTGACGTTCTATCGGTTGATTTGTTAACCACTTCCTCGGCAGCAGTAATTGCCTCGGAGTATTTCTGGCTGGAATAAAACTCTTCTGCGTTCTGAAGCAATTCATTTATGTCGGTTGCCGCTGGCTTCTTTTCTTTGGTGTCCTTTTTCTCGTTGGCCTTCGCATCGGCTGCAAAAACAGGAGAATTCTGAGAAAAGACAGTAAAACTCAGCACAGTTAACAGCAGTACGATTTTTTTAAACAAATTTCCAGGCATCCCGCAATTTTCCTTACCGTCAGCAACCATCAAACCACAGAATGTTTTCACCCGCCAAACACGGGATAAAAACCGGCTCAATAATCCAACTCTGTAGAATTAAGTCCTGCTTTACCTGACTGTCGGCTCGTGAATTTCAACAAAAGCATTGTATTTCGGGTCGCTGGATATTGCCTGTTCCATGTCCGACTGGTTAACCGCAGTGACGACATAATAATAAGTGTTTCCTATCTTCTTTTTCTCGGTGTCAACCCAGCTGGTTGCATCTCCGGAAACATCACTCCTGAGGGGCTCCCTGTCCTCCAAGCTGGTAATCGGCTCTGTATCTCTGTAAATCCTGTAGGCAAAGATGCCGTTTGCGCCCCACGGAACATCTCTTGACCAGTCAAGTGTCACATCTGTGGAACCTTCATTCTGGATAGATTCAAGCTTTCCTATCCAGGGAGTGTCCTTGGATCTTGGCGGCGTAAAATCAACAATGTGCGGATTGACCAGCATAACCAGGTCGATTTTTTCGTGGTGCGGCTGTGTATATTTGAAGAAAAGACCAAGAAGCGGAATATCGCCCAGAATAGGTATGCGGCTTTCGCTGGTTGTTGTCCGGTCTTTTGTCAATCCTCCAAGCCGGAATGTTCCTCCATTTTTAACATAGAGTTTTGTGCGCACATTCCTGTGGTCGAGTTTTGGAACTGAGATCTGCTCTGAATAAACATAACCGGCAATTTCATTGATTTCCGGCTCCAGTTCCAATGCAATGGTGCCATCCCTGCGCGCCTGCGGTGTAACCGTAAGAATGACATTCACATCCTGATAGGTAAAACTTACAGTAATAACGCCTCCGCTGACTGTCTGTGTAAGTACTGGCTCTTTCTTGCCCACTGTAATAACCGCTTGAACGCCGTCTTCAACCATTAAATCCGGTTCAGCCACCATTTCCACTGAATCGACAGTCTTGCTTAAGAAAACAGTCCAGGTAATGGTGTCCAGATTGGAAGTGTATTGCAGTGCCTTTGTAGTGTAAATTCCGTTCCCTGATGCAGGTCCAGGTCCCAGCAGAGCTGTCAAACCATAAAATTGGAAGTTACCTGAAGGAGTATGTGTCCAGACCGTGTTTACGCTGCACTGTTTATTTACAGATTCAGTTGTCTCAATTAACTTCACCTTGACCTGTATAAGTTTCTCTCTCCGGCCCTCAATATCGACCTGCTTGATTATTTCCATGATTCCGTCAAACATCTCCGGCACATCGGAAATGACCAAGGAATTTGTACCGATGTCGGTATTAACCGTACCCTGCTCGGAAAGGGCTGATTTGACAAGTTTAACAATATCCGGAGTCGCTGTAGCGTAGGTCAACGGAATAATTTTGACAACGGTCTTTCCTTTTTTACCGGCTCCCTTTTCACTCTTGGCAATCCGGAAAAGCCCCATGCGTTCATCAAACGACCATGGAATATTTTTGGGACCCAGCACAGTATCCAGAACATCAGTCAAAAGCTTTTTCTCCATCAACTGGATGGTCACCTTCTGGTTTTCTATAATAGCCGGATTTTCAATCGTATACTGCTGTTTCACGCTGTTAAAGATTGCACCCAGAACGATTTTCAGATCTGTTTCAACGAAATCCATCGGTGGTTCAACATAGACCTCTGGCGTCGCTGCTTCGGATACAAGAGGCTTAATCCCGAAACCGAGAAACAACCCCAAAATCACCATACACTTAATAAACTTTCCCATTTTACTATTCCCTCCTTATCTGCGTTTTCAAGTGCTACATTTTATTTATTAAATAATATTATCTTTAATGTTAAATGTTAATGCGGCATCCCTGGATACCCGAAAGGACCCGGACCTCCTGGACCAGGATACGTCCCTGGAGGCATTGCCGGCGTTTCCGGTTTTACTTCTACGCCAAGCTTAAGCACCCACGTTCTTTTACCGAATTCATTTGAAACTGAAAGAGTCACCTCTCTGGACGAGACACTTTCCACCTTGAAATTTATGTCGGGAAAAACTTTTTCGTTAATTAATTCTCCGGCTTTTTTATAGTAGGCTTTACCGTCTATCTTAAGAGCAGCCGTATCCTTTATATTTCCTTCCATCGACATATTGACACTCGGCTGCTTCGGAGTTTTTTCCATCCGCTCTTTCTCCGGGTCTGATAGTTTAGAAACAAAGATCCGCCGGTTCGTTTTAAACGGCTGAAACGGTTTAGCGAAAAGGTCTGCCTTTTTAAACTGCTTATTTTGTTTTACGGGATTTGCAGTGCCGGTTTTGGTACTTATCCTGAAAAGATTGAGTCCCTCATCATACTGCCATTGAATTTTTCTTGGCCCGAGTATGTTATCCAGGACATCTTTCAGAAGCATCTTTTCGCTGATTCTGCAGCTCACCTTTATCCCGCTTATATCGCCGTCAACCCTGTATTGCATACCTGCTTTGTCGAAAACTTCTTCCAGAACATTTTTTAATTCCGCATTGACAACGTTAACCGGCGGTTCAATGTAAGCAACAGGCATGCCGGGAGCAGACAGAACCACTGCAGGGCAGAAAATCATTCCGATTAAACCGATTACAACTGATTTTTTAATCATCTTCCATTCTCTCATCTTCCGCCAACCGGACCGGTACCTGCATCAGGGGCCTGAACCAGCGCACCTACTTTCTCATCCTGAATGTATACCCGCAAGTTTATGGTGATTCTTATTTTTGATTCGCCCATCCGGCCGATGTTTAGACTCCTTATCTCCAGCATTCTGGAAAAATTCTCCAGATATTGAAGAAAATTTATCAACGCATTCTCCGAGCAGGTCATGGAAATTCCTATGGCCTGCCATGTAAAATCTGTCGTCTGAATCGCCCCGGGGGAAACGACTATCTCACCCGCACGAAAACGTTCATTGAGTACACCGCTGAGATGTGTAACCAGAGAGCTGACTTCTTCTTTATCAAAAAAATTGTCCGCGAAAATTTTCCGGCTCTTATTCAGTTTTGCAAAACCCTCTTCAATCGTTGCCGCCCTTCCCTGCAAATCGTCAAGCTCTTTCTCCTTGTTTGCGAGCTTATTGAATTTTACAGTTTCCTTCTTCGTAATGCAGGAAGAGCACATAAAAAGAACGAGAAAAACAACGGCAACTAAAACGCCCCAGAAATAAATCACCCTGTCAAGTTTTTCCGGTTTGCGTCCGTGAAGAACCAGCGGAAGAATTTTTTCTTCCAGGATAGGAATCATGACTATTTTTTCTCCCCGGCACGTCTGCCAAAACTAAAACTCACCCAGTTCTCTGTAAAATTTGTATTTTTAAGCATGATATTCTGATAATATTTTGAATCCTGACATTTCGTAAGGAATTCCTGCAATTGCTTATCCTTGCCGGCAGACACTGTTCCTGAAATCTTTAAATTATTGTCGGATTTCATGTCATACAGATCAAAAGTCATATCAACCGGCGTAATCCGGTAAAGTTCAATGAGTGATTGCGACGCAGGAATACTATTGAGCGTTTTTGAAAAAAAGCTTTTTACATCCTCGAAATGTTTTAACTCGCTGTCTTTTCTGAGCAAGTCCATGGTCTGCGTACTTGCACCTCCGATTTTCCTGCTGATAATTTCTTCGTTTGATTCGAGCCTTTTTATACGTGAAATTTTTGCAAAAGTCCCGAATGCCAGCCCGATAACCGCAACACCTGCAACAGCGGCAGTTATTATCCGCTGAAAAACCAGTTTTTTGGTCAGTATTACCTCTTCAGGCAGAAGATTAAGTTTATGAACAACTTCCACACATCCATTCAAGGCAGCCCCCAGAACTGTGCACCACATCGGAAGATTTTCTGAAAGCACACTTGCCTCTTCTGCTTTTAAACGACGCAGGCTGAACTTTTGAAAATTAAGCGTCGGTTTTGCGGTTTTCTTCTCCAGGGTACGCATTATCAGATTCGAAATGTTGATCAGGTTTGCTCCGCCGCCTGCTAAAATAATTTCTTCAATGGGTTTGCTGTCAGGACGGCTTGAATAAAACGTCAGGGCGCCGCTGAGCTGCCGCAGCAGTTCCTTAAACTTAGGTGCAATAGCGTTCATTTCCCGGGAACTCTGGTTATCGGTTTCCGGCTTGAAAGTTTCAAAATCCATTTTTCTTTTTATTTCTTCGGCCTGGGTACGGCTGATTGCAAGACCTGCCGACAGCACATCGGTTAAATCGTCGCCACCAATCTGTATATCCAGATTAAACTTCACATTACAACCTTCCATAACACTGATATTAGTGCTTTTAGCACCCATATCCACGAGCATCTGTCCTGCATTATCTTCCTTCTGTTCACTGTTAAAACAGATAAAATTAGCCAGAGCAAGGGAAGAAACATCAACGATTTTCGGCGAAAGTTTTGTTTTGTCACAGATTGACATATATCCTTCCATCGGCTCTTTTCTTACTACTCCAAGGAGAACATCCATATTAGGAAGTTTTGGTACTTCTTCTTTCCTGCGGTACTGCTTTATTATCTGAGCATCCCAGACCATTTGTTTCAGGTCAAAAGGAATATAGTCGGACAGCCCGCCTAACTTCAGGGCTTCGTGAAGCGATTTTTCTTCCATCAGGGGCAGGTTGATCAGACGGAGATTGGCAAAGCGTCCCGGAATAACCAGAACAACATTTACAGGTTTAATTTTCGTTGCTTTGAACATCTCCTGGATGATTCTGACAATTTTTTCCTGTCGCGCTCCCGGATCAGCGGTTTCTGTTTCCGAGAGAATCAGTTCTTCGGAAACTGCCTTCTCGACCAGGATTTCACCTGAAACCCTGCGCACCTGAAGAAGCCGTATCCAGCGACTTCCTATCTCAATACTTGTAACCAGTTCCCGTGCCATTATCCTTTTTTCTCCTGCTTATTTTTTGATACCAGGTTTATAAAATTAACTGTAATGCTGCGATCAACTTTCTGGGCACTTTCAACATACTCGCCATAATGTCCTACCATTAAATATTGGATCTCTATTCTAATACCTTTGGCATCCTTAAGATTCTCATAGTCGTCTGTAGCCTCAATTGGCTGCGACAGTTCGTCCAGGGGTATGAACGATACATTTTGCAGCAGGAATTCCTTCCCTTTTTCCTGATCAATAAGATAATCCGGCTCCAGTGTTTCCATATATTCCTTGCCGGTAACAGGATCTTCCATTTCAGGTGGATAACCATCCTCCCCCGGCTCCAGACTTACGCCATAAAAGTGCCACCATGTATACTGTTTTTCTACCATTTTCAGCCGTTTAAAATCAGTACCGTCATCGGCAGTGATGTCCTCTAACGATAGTGTAACTTCTTTCCCCAGAAATTTCTTGTCCTCGGTGTCGTTTATTTCCAGGGTTTTTATATTAAAAATTTCATATTGAATTTCATCCCTGTCATAAGATAACTGGTTTATTCTGCAAAGAAATTCCATGTCCTGGGAAAGCTTTTCAAAAATTAAATTAGAGTAACTCCCCTGAAGCAGTGTGTCTTCGCCTTTCCTGTAAAAAAGATGCGAAACAGAAAAAGCATTCCAGAGCATAATTATCAACAAACAGCCCAGGCCTGTCGAGACAATAAGCTCAACCAGTGTAAAACCTTTTCTCTTAATAATGTAACGCATTTGCCTCTAATTAGTCACAAAATTGCGATTCCAGAACATAAGAATCTGATTTAAATTCTTTCTTTGGATCGTCCCAGCCGACCGTTACCCTGAAATCAATAAGAAGGGGGTAAATTTTTTCAACATTCCATTCGATTGTGCGGAAAAAATCAACCCTGTAGGCTGCATCAGCCAGTTCCTGTGATTTTTCGCCCTTTGAACCATCGCTGGATTCTTCCTTAAGGGTTTCCCATTCGTTAATCTTGACGATATCACGATTCACCAGATCAATATACAGAACTTTCCCTTCCTTCAGGTCATTGATAAGGTCTTCCCTGTCCAGATAATCCAGACCTTTGTAGAGCGGATTATTGGCATTTGAAATCTCAATCATGGCGTTATCAGCCATTCGTGAAGCCAGGCTCACAATATCCGAACGCATAATGGCCTGATAACTGCCGAAAAATATCTGCACCACAGAAGTATAAATCACAGAAATAAGCGCTATCGTGATGAGAATTTCAATAAGGGTTAACCCGTGACAATCCCGTTTTTTCTTCATAAGCTGCTTTTTCTTTCAAAACTGTTAATATTATTGTCCTGCTGCTCCTCCAGTTGTTCCCATTTCCTTAAATGAATGTCTGGCAGGGTTGATCGGACATTCAATATCATCCTCTGTGGCACGGCGACCGTCAGGTCCCATACTGCACAACAGATAATTGTCGGCAGTTCCTCCGGAAGCGGAAGTTTCGCCTCTGGCCATCGGCTGATATTGAAACGACCTGGTCCAGGGATCCAGGTCTCCGCCTTCAGGCAGATATCCTTCCTTGATTAAAAGGGTTAAACCGTCATTAGTCTGGGGATAAGTCTTGTACCTTGTAAAATACAGTTCCAGTGCCGACTGTACACCCCGCAAACTGCCACTGCAGGACTCCTTCATGGCATCTTCTCTGACTTTTATCAGGTCAGGAATAATAATTGCCAGCAGAAAACCAATAATGGAAATTACTGCCACCATTTCGATCAGGGTAAATCCCTTCTCGTTTTTCCGCCTTTTTTTTCTTTCGAAAACCATTTGCCTTACACCTCCTAAATTTAATTTTCTAAAACCATTAACCTCTGCTAACCTCTACGCACTAAAGTTGCCAGACGAATCACAGGAAGATAAATCGCTATTAAGAGAAATCCTACAATTACCGCAAGACCTATAACAAGGGCCGGTTCAATCAAAGAAATCAAGGTGGAAGTTGAAAGTTCAATTTCCTCTTCATAAAACTCTGCGACCTGCTCAAGAGTTCCGCCCAGATTCCCTGTTTGTTCACCAACATGTACCATCTGAACAATCAGAGGCGGAAAAATGGCATGCCGGCGCAAAACCTCTGCAATTTTCTCTCCTTCCTTGACTCTTTCCTTGACCTCAAGGATGTGTTTCTTTAAAGGAGTTAATCCCACAGTTTCGGCAACCAGTTCAAACGAATCCAGAATTGGAACATTTGTATTCACCAGAATTCCCAAAGTTGAGCTGAACCTTGCAAAGGCAATTTTCTGCATGTAAAGCCCGATGACCGGCAGGTTCATGAGAACTCCGTCCAGAATACCTCTGTATCGCGGGTTCCTGCTTAAACCGCGTCCAGCCAGAAAAATCATTACCAGAACTCCCAGAAATATGACATTCTGTGGAAAATGCAGAAACCACGCGCGCAGGATATCACTTACTGCCACCATAATCTTGGTGACTCTCGGCAAATCGCCTTTGACAGTAGCATACATGTTTTTGAATTGCGGTATAACCACAATTGTAACGAAAAATATCAAACCAATTGAAAGTGCTATCACTGCACACGGATAAATCATTGCAAAAGCTATTTTACGTCGTAATCTTGCGGCCCTTTCCAGGTATTGTCCTGCCTTTATCAGGATTTCCGGCAAACGACCGGACGCTTCCCCTGACTTCACAAGGCCTACATACAATGTGCTGAAAACTTTCGGGTGCTTGCTTAAAGCCGTAGAAAGCGAATCACCCGCGATAACATCATCTTTGATTTGCTGTACAATAGTTTTAAACGCAGGGTTAATAACCTGGCCGGTGACTACTTCCAGACACTGTTCAATCGGAAGTTTTGCCTTTACCAGAGTCGACATCTGCCTTGAGAAAGCAAGTACGTCGCTCTGGTTCACCTTGGAAGCAAGACGGCTCGACTTGGCGGATAAACTCCCGGTTTTTTTGATTTTTGTCACCGTCAGTTTCTGCCGCTGAAGCTGGGCAACTGCCGCATCTCTGTCGGCTGCTTCCAGAACATTGGTTATTTCTTTCCCATCCAGAGAAATAGCAGTATATTTAAAAAATGGCACGTTTATGTCTCCTTTTCAGCAATTGCCACACGTAAAACTTCATCAAGCGAAGTTATGCCTCTTTTTACCAGATCCAGGCCATGTTCTATCAAAAGAGTCATCCCCTGTTTCCTGGCTACGTTCCGGAGCATGTGGGCCGGCGCCTTCTGCATTACCAGGTCTCTGATTTCATCAGTCATTATCATTATCTCAAAAAGAGCTATTCTTCCAGCATAACCGGTATGGTCGCAGAATTCGCACCCTTTTATATCGTAAAATTCCATGTTTTTTTTCTCGCCTTTTTTGATCAGTCCCAGTTCTTCAAGCTGAACAGCCGAAGGGTGGTAGGGCTTTTTGCAATGCTCGCAAAGTTTGCGGACCAGGCGTTGTGCCATAACCATAATCACCGAAGAGTTTATCAAAAACGGTTCAACGCCCATGTCAATCAAACGGGTGATAGAACTCGGAGCATCGTTGGTGTGAATCGTCGAAAATACCAGGTGTCCGGTAAGCGAAGACCTTATGGCAATATCAGCGGTTTCAAAATCGCGCATTTCCCCGACCAGGATAACATCAGGGTCCTGGCGCAGAAAGTGTCTGAGCGCCCGGCCGAATGTCAAACCGATCTCCTCATTTACCTGAACCTGTCCTATTCCTTCAAGATTATACTCGATAGGTTCCTCTATCGTCAGAATATTATCGTTAACGTCATTGATCCTGTTCAGCGACGCATAAAGAGTCGTGGTTTTACCGGAACCGGTCGGTCCTGAAACCAGGACAATACCGTGCGGACGCTGAATCATCCTTTCAAACTTCTTCAGGTTTTCGCCTTCCATACCAAGTTTCTCAAGTTCCAGCACGTTGGTTGTCCTGTCAAGAATACGCAGAACCGCCCGCTCGCCGAATTGCGTCGGCACAGTGGATACCCTGAAATCGATTTCCCGCCCTTCTATCCTCTTTGAAATCCTGCCGTCTTGCGGAAGCCTGGTTTCAGCAATATCCATACCCGACATAATCTTAATGCGTGAAATAATTGCGGCATGCAAACCGAGCGGCGGTGCAGTAACCTCGTGCAGGACTCCATCCCTGCGATACCTTATTCTCAGATGCTTTTCGAACGGTTCAACGTGTATATCGGTTGCTTTTTCCGTTACTGCCTGCAGAATGATGTGGTTGACAATCTTAATGACAGGAGCATCGTCGGCCATTTCCTGCAACTTGGTCATGTCTATTTTTTCTTCGGTAATTTCCTCCAGCTTATCACGGCCAAGCTGTTTTACGATATCCTGCATGGCATCAGGCAACCCGTAATATTCCTTTATGGATTTTTCCAGCGATTTCTCCGTAGCAAGAGCTGCCTTGACGTCCTGATGAACCAGGAACTTCACATCGCTGATAGCCTGGAAATTCAGCGGGTCGACCATCGCAACGACAAGAACACCATTTTCCTTCAAAACAGGCATAAGGCGGTATCTTCTGCACATGTCTTCCGGAACAAGATTGACAACATCACCGTCGATGATAACATCATTCAGGTCGATAGTGGGACAGTTCAACTGCTGGCCAAGAACGGACAGCAGGGTTTTATCGTTAATAAACTCCATGTCCTGCAGAATATGCCCCAGCCGTTTACCGCTGTTCTTCTTCTGTTCGGCCAGAGCTTTATCGAGCTGCGCCTGGGTAATTATATGCTTCTCAACTAATATTTCTCCTAATGGTTTTGTAGGCATTGAATGCTCTTTATTTTTAGCAATATATACTATTTTCTATAGATTGTCAATAGCATATTTAAATTTTTTGCGCAGGAAGCGTAAAATCCCGCAATTGACACGGGCCCTGAGCAGATTTACCGGTTCTGCCGGATTTAGCTGCATTTTTCCAGCTCTAAAAGCATCTTTTTTTTCTTCAGCCCTGCGGAAAAACCTGTGAGCCGCCCGTTTGCGCCAAGCACCCTGTGACATGGAACCAGAACAGGGAATGGATTTGCTGCAAGCGCCTGCCCCACGGCTCTGCCAGCGCCGGATTTATTGATTTTCCGGGCGATCTGCCCATAAGTTCTAAACCTTCCATAGGGAATGCGCATTGTCTCGAAAAAAACCCTGCGTCGGAAAAGCGTTGTTTCAGTTAAATCCAGCCTGCAGGAAAATTTTCTCCGTTTTCCCAGAAAATATTCCTTCAACTGTTTTTCTGCCCTTTCAAGGAATTTCACCGGGGTCCCGGTCTGCCTGGACCGGCAAAAGGTTCTGTGCTTACCGAGGACAACTCTTTTCAAGCCGTTTTTCCCGGCTTCGAGACGTATTTCCCAGTTTTTTATCCTGAAACTCAGCGTGGAAATCATTCCTTGAGGCGGACGAAATATCTCAACAGCATTTTTGCCTCTTCAATCTTCAAAAGCAGGCTGAAAATCAGATAAATGAAAATACCTGTTAATAACACGACAGATACCTGGGCGAGCCGCCGGAGAAACGACAGCGACAGTGTATCGCCGAACAATCCGGATGCAAAATAGCAGACAATACCCATCCCCGACGCTGCCAGAATCATTTTTGCTGCTGAAATCAGCAGTTTTTTTCCGTCGAGCCCTCCCAGGCGCTTCCTGAGCGCAAGGAATAACGTCGCAAAATTAACCGCAGATGCGATTGAAGTTGCAAGCGCCAACCCCCTGAAGCCCATCGGCACCATCAGGACAACAGACATCAATGCAGAAACAACCAGGACGAGCAAAGCCGACATCACAGGCGTTCTGGAATCGTCCAGCGCGTAAAAAGCAGGAACCAGCACTTTATTCGAGCCGAATGCGAAAAGCCCCAGGCTGTAAAAAACTGTCGCTGCCGCGCATGCGGAAATACCATCGGCGGTAAAACGTCCGTAATGAAAAAGCAGGTTGTTTATGGGCAGGCTGAGAGCAATCAGGCCTGCTGTCGCCGGAAACGAAATAAAAAAAATCGATTTGAGAGAAAAAACAACTGTCTGCCGGACAGCGGAAATGTCCTTCATTGCCGCCTCGCGCGAAATAACAGGAAATGCCGCCGTGGAGATGCTCACGGAAAGAACTCCGAGAGGCAGCTGCATCAAGCGAAAACCGTAATAAAGGTAAGTCACAACAGCTGTTCCGAGCAAAGAGGCAATTACGGTGTTGACAATTAATGCGCTCAGGTTATTGACGGAACTTGAAAAAACCGCAGGCGCCACCAGCCGGCCTATTCTTTTGAGCCCCGGATATGAAAAGTTTATAATCGGCTGCTTAAATACCTCTTTTATTCCTCCGAATTCTCTGATTATTTTCAAAACCCCCGGCATCTGGATAATGAATTGGGCAAATCCCCCTGCCAGAGCGCCTATTGTCCACCCTGTTACCTGCTGTTCGGTTTTCGGGCCGAAAACAGGGCACAGGAAAAATCCCGAAGCAATCATCACTATGTTCAGCATCGCAGGAGCAATCGCAGAAATGAAAAATCTCTGATAAGAATTGAGAATTCCCATCAAAAGCGCGGCAAGACTCATAAATGAAATAAAGGGAAAAATAATCCTGGTCAGTTTAATCGTCAGTATTCTTCCCTCGGCGGTAAAACCCGGCACAACCAGATTGACAATCCACGGTGTAAAGATCAACGCCAGACCGATCAAAACCGCAAAACCTGCAACCAGAATATTGAAAAGCGCGGCTGCCATGCGGAGAGCTTCCTTATCGCCATGTTTCACCTGAGATTCGGTAAATGTCGGAATAAAAGCGATCGTCAGTGAGCCTTCGGCAAGGAGGTCGCGCAAAAGATTTGGGATCCTGAAAGCCGCAAAAAATGCATCGGAAACCATCCCTGCGCCAAACAGCCACGCATTGACTGCATCTCTCACGAACCCGAGGAGACGGCTGCAAAGTGTTGCCAGACTTATTACTACTGCTGATCTGGCGATACCCTTGAATTTGCTCATTTTAAAAATAGTATAATGATTTAAAGGAATCTGTCAAGGGAAAAACAGGGACTGGCATCGACTTTTGGTTACTTTGTTCCATGCTTTAAAAAAAAGTAGTGCCTGTCCATGCTTTTCCATGAATTTTGCCTTTCACAAAAATTCCGTCCTGTTTCTCCCTTTTTTCTTGGCTTCATAAAGCGCCGAATCAGCAAGTTTCAAAACATATTCCTCGTCGATTTTTCCGTTGACATTTGTAATGCCTGCGCTGAAAGTAATCCTGTCGCCGTTCGGAGTAAGACATTTGAAAGTTTTTCTTATATGATGAAGCAGATTTCCGGCTGCTTCAGCGGTGGTTTCCGGCAGAATAGCCGCAAACTCTTCTCCGCCGTATCTGCAGAAATATTCCTCCGGTTTGAGTTCTGAATGAAAATGGTCTACCAGCTCCTTAAGAACGAAATCCCCGAACTGATGCCCGAAATTATCATTCAAACTCTTGAAATTATCCAGATCAATAAGGCAGACCGACAGAGATTTATCCGGCCTTATATTCTTCAGGTTTCTGGAAAGACACGACTGGAAATATCTGCGGTTAAAAGCGCCGGTCAAAGCGTCCCTGTATGTTGCACGGATAAGTGTTCCGGAAAATCGCCTGGATACCCATGCGATTGCAGGAACCGCAGACAAAACGGCAATCGAAAGAACAACCAGCATAATGTCGCAAAACAGCCTGACACGCTGTAAAAGTCCGGCACTGGCAATCTGAAGCACACATCCGAAATCCGGCCTGTCCGGAAAAACCGGACAAAAAACCAGAATCTTATTTTCCGTTATTATTGTCGCCACGGAATTTGCATTGCCTGCCTCTGCTGTGCCGGCGGAATTTTTCTCAGCAGGAAAATCCTTCATGATCTGGCTGTTGCCGGTGTAAAAACTGATTTTCTTGTCGCCACTTTTTTCTCCTATCATCCTGCCGGCAACACCGTTTTTCAAAACCGCCACAAGCAGGCTACCGCCGCTTTCCGGAATTACAGCGCAAAAAACCATGCGATTATTCAGTCGCTGCATAAAAATATCATCGGAAATATTAATGCAGTTGCCGGTAAACAGCTCCGCCCGTTTCTCCAGGAGTTCCTTTGAGGGTGCAATTCTGTAATCGCCGTGTTTTGCATCATAATAAACCCTGGAAAACTCCGTCCCGCGGCTATCGACATAGTTTATCCGCTGATAAACCATTTTTTCCTGGCAAAACGTCCTGAGCGTTTCCCCGAGCCGCCATCGCCAGTATTTAATCTGCTGTGCGGAACCGCTTTTTCTTATCAGGCAAACCTTTGAAAATGTGCTCGATCCTGCCAGATGGTTCAGGTCGCCCGACTGGCTCAGGAAAAACGAACGCAATTCATTTGATTTTGCTTTGACTTCCTGCTCAAGCGAAGCTATCGTATCGGACTTCAATGTGTTGATATTGTGCATGATCTGGCGGACAGCCAGGAAAATAGCAGGAAGAAGCGGCAAACAAATGGCAACAGCAATTTTGAGTTGCAACGACCGGCGAATTTCTTTCATAACCAGAAAGTATATCATAAAGCGGATACAAGCACAATAAATTATGCGATAATGCAGATTTTTTATAACAAGACTGCGAAGACCACGGGCTCGCCTCGATTCGGCGCTCGCCTCTCGGCGAAGCCGAGGGAAGCGGGCTTGCCCGTGGATGAAGCGGCAAGAAAAAACGGCGCTCGCCTCTCGGCGCTCGCCTCTCGGCGAAGCCGAGGGAAGCCGCACAAAGCGTTTCAAATACCACGGCCTTGGCCGTGGATATTTATATGTTACCCAAACCTGTCTGGCATCGATCAAAACACATGGTTCTTCTTGCGAATTTCATTGACACATGGCGGAAGTTGGTTTACAATATTACAATATTGCAATCGCAGTATATTTGCAGTTAAAAACAAACGAGTCGAAAGGAGACCAGACTTTATGAAAAAGGTAAAAAATATGTATCGTATTACATCCGTTATATTCGAATTATTTATCGCTTCGATCTTCCTTGTTTTCATTCCCGTTTCAGCTGTCCAGACAGAAAATCGCGGCATACATGCTGTCCCGTGTCCCGGTAAAGTCGTGATCGACGGCAAACTCGACGACTGGGATCTTTCAGGACAGGTTCTGCAGTGTTATGATGTTGAAGCGCTCAAGGATACTTATTCCGGGCAGGTTGCGATGATGTATGATGCGGAAAATTTCTATGTGTCGATCCACTGGAAAGACTCCATGCCAATGGGAAACAGCCACGACCCGCATTATCAGGCAGACAAGGGATGGGCCGGGGACGCAGTACAATTAAGGATAAAAACAGACGTAATCTGTCATGTGACTGCCTGGTATTATGCCGCTGCGCAGGAACCTTTCATGAACATTGAATATGGTAAAAGTCTGACAGACCCTTTCGGCGGCGGCAGCAAAAATTTATACCGCACCAGCGGATGGGTTCTCAGCGAAGGTGCTGAGATGGCATTTTTGAAGGATGCAGACGGCAGGGGCTATGTGCAGGAAATGAAACTGCCCTGGAAAGTCATTACCAGAGGGAAAAAATATTCTCCAGGCGATACGCTTGTCTGCGGAGTTGAATTGCTGTGGGGAGAAGGCGACTGGCCAATACACAGGTATGCGGATAACCTGGCTGAAGGTGCTACCAGCAGGGAGTTCTTCTGGAGTTCATTTAATGCATGGGGACAGGTAATACTGGAGCCAAAGGGAAATCTTAAACTGCCTGTAGCTTCTTATTTAAAGGCACTGGAACCGGAAGTTATTACTGGTCCAGTGGAAATCAGTTATTCTCTTCCCGAAGAAGCACGGGTGACAATCGCTATAAATGACGAAACAGGCAAAAGAGTGCGCAACCTGGTGCCCGCGTTACCGAGAAAAAAGGGTCCGAATGTCGAACGCTGGGACGGTCTGGACGACGAAGGAAAACCGGTGCTGCCGGGCAGATACGCTTACACCGGCATTTACCATAAAGGAATCCACGTGAACTATGTTATGTCTTTTGCCAACCCGGGTAATCCGTCGTGGGACACTCCTGACGGCAGGGGCGCTTTTTATGGAGACCACACCGGACCTCAGGGAGTCGCCACTGCCGGTGATTATGTGGCGCTGGCATGTCCGATGGGTGAGGCAGGAAAACATCTGATCGGCTGTGATCTGACAGGACAGCGTCTCTGGGGACTTGCAAACCGGGTTGCATTCGACGGCGGACACATATCCCTGGCAACCGACGGTAAAATTCTCTATGTGGCAACCGAGGGAAAACAGTCGCTGATATACAGAGTTGAAATTGGTACCGGCAAGTATGCGCCCTGGCAGGCAACTGCTAAAGACGCTGAAGGCAGGGAATATCAGATCCTGGACCTGATGGTTTCAAATGAACCCGGCATTATGAATGACCCGAAACACAGGACAAATATGAGTGCCATTGCACTTGGCCGCGGAGAACTTGCGGTCTGCCTCAGCAAAGAAAACCAGATAAAAATTCTGGATGCCAATACAGGCCAGACGAAAAAAACAATAGACATTGTTGAACCGCGCAGTGTGGTTATCGACGCCGACAACTCGTTGATTGTACTCTCAAAAATCGATATTATGCGCGTCAGCAAGGACAACAGGCTCACTCCGTTCTGCTCGGAATCCTTTCCTGACGGATATTCGCTTGCGATTGATGCGGGACGCAATGTTTACCTTTCTGTGCGGGGACGCGAACAGAATGTGAAGGTTTTCTCTCCCGGCGGAAAGTTTCTTCGTGAGATTGGCAAACGCGGCGGACGGCCAAGCGCAGGACCATTCGACGAAAATGCGATGCTGAATCCTGCCCAGATTGCCGTCGACCGTCAGGGACGGCTCTGGGTAACAGAGGAAACGCAAAATCCCAAGCGCACCAGCGTCTGGACAGCCGACGGCAAGTTTGTAAAAGATTTCATCGGTACGACCGCCTATGCCGGCGCCGGCGGGATTAATCCGGATGACCCGACAATGGCATTCTCGGATAACACGGTTTACAAAATTGACCTGGACAGGGGTACATGGCGGCCTGTGTATTCCCTGGGAAGAAGCGATAATCCGGCCGACATCTTTTCTCCTTCGCAGGACGGCAGCTACGGTATCGGCTACAGGTTCCGTGTAGTCACTCACAATGGTCTGACCTACCTCTATACAACAGGTTCAGCCCGCGGTGCGGTAGAAACAGACTGTATTATGCTTAAAAACGGGAAATGGCGCGAAGCCGCGCACTTTGGCATAGTAAAGCGGGAAAACGCAGGTGAATATACCAAATATCTAAGCCCTCTTTTTGAAGGGCACGATAACCAGACGTATATCTGGACAGACCAGAATGGCGACGGCCTGGTTCAGGCGAACGAATTAACTTTTTCAACTTTCGTAAAGTGGGAAAGCAATTACTGGGGACAGCTCCCAGGTCCGGACGGTACGGTTCCGTTTATCAGTGGTCAAAGGATAATGCAGTTCCCTGTAACCGGCTTTAATTCCTGCGATGCGCCTGTCTATGACCTGGCACATCCGAAAATACTCAACCCTGAACCAAAAATAACTTTAACCCTCTGGGAAGGAATGCTGATGGGCGGAACTAATGGTATGGTATATTTGAATATGGACCCCCTGTCTTCAGTGGACAGCCATGGCAGGGTGCTTTTCACTTATCCAAGCCATCATATTTCAGTACATGGTTCGCATACATCAAAAGCAGCCAGACCAGGCTACCTGATCGGCCCGTCATCCATTCTGGGCACAGCTGATTTCGGCGGAGAAATCGGCGAAGTCTTTTACCTGAACGGAAACCTGGGTGAAAATTATATCTTTACTGCGGATGGTCTTTACGTACAAACACTTTTCAAGGATGTCCGCGGAGGTTTTGAAACTCCAGCTCAGGCAATACGGGGAATGGCTTTTGACGGCTGTACTGCCGGAGGAGAATCTTTCGGCGGCAACTTCATCCGCGCTAACACAGGCAAGGTTTATATTATCCAGGGAGGCACTGATGCACGGGTGCTGGAAGCCACAGGTTTTGAAACCATCAAGCGGATAAAAGGCGAATTTGAGTATACACCTGCACAGTTTGCTGAAGCCCAGAGATTGGCTCAGGAAAAAACCTCCAAAGCAATCGAACCGAAAAGCTGTACAATAAGGAAATCATCTGCACCTGTGATAATCGACGGCAAAGCGGACGAATGGCAGGACATCATGGACGACACCAAACCGCTCGTAGAAATCCAGGAAAGCGCCCAGAAACGGTATGGCAGGGTACAGGCAAGATATGACGCTGATAACCTGTATCTCGGCTACAGGGTGTTTACTCCTTCGGGAAAGATGCAAAATGCCGGACAGAATTACCAACTGCTGTTCAAGACAGGGGATTGCGTCGACCTGATGCTCGGGCAGCCCGGCAAAGAAGACACAAACGGCATGCGTCTGCTTCTTACAGTGATGCAGGGACAGCCGGTAGCAGTACTTTACGAAAGAAGCGTGCCCGGCACAGTCGCAAAAGTCCGCGTGGGTTTCACATCTCCATGGCGGTCAATTTATTTCGACAGGGTAAGACTGCTGGGTGATATAAAAGTCGCCGTAGCACCTATTCATGACGGGTATTTCGCCGAGGTTCAGGTTCCGTGGTCGAAACTCGGCATAAAGCCTGTATCAGGGTTAAAACTCAGGGGCGATTTCGGCATTCTGTTTGCTGACTCTGGCGGAACAACGACAGTGTCGCGTCAGTACTGGAGCAATAAGGCAACAGGGCTGGTCAATGATGTGCCAGGTGAAGCAGAACTCACACCTAACATGTGGGCTGAATTAATTCTGGAATAAACAAAAACGGAAACTATTCGAATTTACATGTTCCCCAGAGCCCCGGGAAAAGCATAATCTCGCTGGGAACGTCGCTGACAATGCCTGTTGCCTGGTTCGACCAGTAGGTACGTACTTGAGTAGCACTCCCGGATGAATCAGCAGAAAGAATACCAAAATCAACTTTATAAGTCCTGCTGCTTTCAGGCTTGAATTCCAGCAGGTCCAGCGGAACCGTGACTTCAACAGCATAGCCTTTTGCTGTTTTTGCAATCCCGATATTTGCCTGATCCATAAAAATAATTTTGTCCACATACTCAACTCTCCAAGGTGAAGCAAAACCAATCCGTTCAGAGTTCCGGGTGTCTGGAACCCGGTGCCGGTATAAAACACCTATGGGGTTTCCGTTAAACATTGATACAAGCAGTCGCTGGTCGCCCGGAACAGGCGCAAGCCTTGCCGGGTCTGCTTTGGAATCTGTGCCGATCTGAAAATCTACAGAATCGCCTGTTTTGAAAAGCATATTCCGGTCATCGCCGTTATTACGCAAAAAGGAATTGCTGTCGACTTTATACGCAAGGTAGAGATTCTTCGCATCACAGGCAGCGCCGAAACTACCGCGGTTCCCGATTGTAATGAATCTGTTCTCATCCCATTCCGAAAGATCGCCGTCTGCTTTCACCTGCCCTTTCGGCACAGAAAAAACCGCAAATTTAGGAGTTTCTTTCTGCGCCTCAGACGCCGCCTGCCGTACAACCCACTGTTCGGCTGTTTTAATATCGTTGCCTGTAAGCGTGAAGCTTCCTTCCTGCCGCTTCATCGTATCGAGAGATTTTAATTCTATGATACTATTGTGGTTGTGCCCTGCAACCATGTAATATTTTCCATCGCTTGTTTTGACAAATTCTCCGCCAAAATGCTCCTCGCCAAGGCTGACATTGTCCAGAGACATCCCGCGTACAACCTTAGGAAAGTTCCACGTGTTTACTCCCCGTTCCCTGTAGTCATGCCAGACCGTGGCAGCCAGCAAGCCATCCGATGTAAAGAGATACCACTCCCCTTTATTTCCACTGAGCATAAATGTCTCGCCTATACCGGCAATCTCTTCCTGTCCGGTAAATCCGAGGCCGCCGATGAGTTGCCCCTGTTTTGGAAGCGGCGCAATCTGCGAATCGTGAACACCTACCCATTTCTGGGGATATGTCCAGTCCACTTTACCATCCTTTTTCATAGCCAGTACCGGTCTGCCGTTTACCAGTACTCTGCCCTGGCTATCCAGAGCAGTTGCGTAAATATTTTCCGAAGGAAAAGAGGGCAGCACAGAACCGTCAAAAGGCCGATAGACCGGGGCGCCGCAGTTTGTAAAACCAACCGGTACAATTATCCGGTTGTCCATTACAACCGAAAGTTTCCTGTTTACATAAGAGGGCCAGTATGTGGTGTTCAGACGGATACCTGTCCCGCTCAACACCACCTCATCCGGTTGCGGCAATCCATCGCCATTTTCATCTGTCCATACAAAACTGTGTAAATTCAGGGCTTTATCCCTGACTATCCGCCTGAGGGCAGAATCTTCCCTGAATGGTTTCCATAGCTCTGCATTTCCCATGACACTGAGAGGTATAATACGGTCATCGCGAAATTCACCGACCAGCAATAACCTGCCGGAAGTCCCGCCCTCAGAACCAGGGTCGTTAACCATATACTGTTTATCGTTAAGGTAGACAGGATGGTCCGCCTTGCCTCCGCTGAACGCCTTCTGGTCCCTGCAAAGTATGTTCTTTATCTTCCAATCGCCTGTTTTCCAGTCAATGGCATATTCAACACCGTTATAGTAGAAACGCGACTTATCCTTTGGATCCAGGAACCCACCCCCGCCATACTGGGCAGGCCCGATAAATTCCTTCAGAAATCTGCCGTCGCCTGACCAGCAGGAAGTCCGTTTTGGCTGAAAATCCGATTCTGTAATCCAGAGATTTCCTCTCCGGTCTACGGCTATTCCATGCGGATTTTCAATCCTGTTCTGATCGTAAGATCCGAGGATGCGTCCTCCAGCAGTACCGAACAACCGAATCAACCTGCTGTCCGGTGAAAAAACCTTGATTTGTTCCGGACCTCCGTCAGCCACATAGAGATTCCCGGCAGCGTCAAAAGCAATACCCCTTGGATCTTTAATCTTATCCTGCAGAACCGGAGTGAACTTGCCGTCTTCCAGAGAAACCTGTCCTAACTCTTTCCCGGAAACAACAAACAGGTTTCCGTGAAGGTCAAAATGAGGGAACCGCGGTGCAGAAACCGGAATGTGTTTTTCCCATTGTCCGTCGGCAATATTTACAACGCTGATACGCTGTGCAGGCACCTCTGAAACAGCCGGTTCATCACCTGCATCCTGCAGGACAACCAGACCGCCGATACCGGCGCAGAAAGGTTTATTGCCTGTCAGGCCTGAAATATCGGGATTCTCTGCAATCAAGGGTTCCAGCACGCGCAATCTGATAGCCCGTGTAGATACATTTTTACCGGCATCAAAATAATCATCATTATAGACCGGCCTCCACCTGACTGCAGGCGTGATTTCGCCAAGGTTAACCCATGCGGTTTCAGACGCTGTTGCAGGATCCTGTTCTGGCTGGCCTGTGTAAACATCTACGCCGAGTCTTTTTGCAAAACAGTTGAGAAAACCCAATGCCCTGAAAGTACGGTGGTCAGGCCAGATAACAAGCATCGTGGCAGGGTCATCGGGCGTAATAGGCCTTTCACGTGTGGTACTCCAGTTACCGTCGCCTTTGACTTCGCCGGAAGATACTATATATGTCGCACCTGGCAAAACATTTGTTAAACGATGGGAAAGTATCAGAGCGCCGGAAATATTTGGTTTCCAGGGTTTATCGGTAGCTGCATTATTCCGGAATGTAAAGCGCAGTGCCCGTGTTGTAAGTGCAGGAGGGGCTGTAATTATCTTCAGCCTGCCTGCCTGCACAGCCGGAAACAGCAGCCACTGGTCTTCCTTGCTGACATCACCGGGAAACGAAGCATCGGCTTTGAGTGCGCTTACCGTCAGATCCTGAAGAGCAATCAACGTGCCTACAGGCTGCTGATTTTTGAACGCCAGCCGCATGTATTGCGTCGCTTCGCCTGATTCCTGTCCCTGCCATAATCCGTGGGAAGGCACTTCACCTTTGATACGCAGCAATCCTATTAACCTGTCGAAATTCTCCTGGCTTGTATGTTCCATGTCTACGTTTTGCGTTGTAACACCTGAGCTGGTCCATGATTTCCGGGGACGGTTGAAAGAAACATACAATTTACCGTTATAAGCAGCAATCCCGGAAACAAACGACACAGTAAAACCTGATGCATCCATACCGCTGTCATAATCCAGCTGGGCGACTTTGCGGCGCTGAAAAGTCTGCGGGTCAAACTCAAAAATCATCAGCCTGTCGCCAATCCATCCACCGTCTCCGGCAGTATAAACCTTCTTACCGTCGTTTGTTAAATATGCTGCGCCGGCGGTTTCCATCCATTTGGTACCCCATAATTTTTTACCGTCCAGATCGCAGGCAAGAATCGTATGCCCTGATTCTGCCAAAAATGCCCCGATAAAAACCCGGTCGCCGATTGCTGTCACGTCATTCGGCGGACAATGATCGGAAAGCCAGCTTCCCTGACCCAGCTGGTCGCCCCAGGTTCCGGATTTCCACCAGGGAGGATTCCCTGAACAATTAACCGTCATCTGATAGTAAAGATGCAGGGGCTGATAGGTAATTGCTTTCCAGAAGTATTTTCCAGGAGGAACCATCCTGTCTGAATCGTCCCTGGCGTCCCATGATTCAATACCTTTACCCTGTGCCCGGTCTACCTCTGTAACCAGATTTCTGACCCTTCTACCGTTTATATCGTTGATGACCATTGTCAGTTTGCCATTTTCAGGCATCTGGTATTTAATTTTGACCGGAGGTAATTCAACAACCGGTTTTGGACGCGGAGGAACAGGCCTGTTGCCCAGGTCAGTAAAAGCCATTACACCATCAATCTTTGCAACCCTGCGTGAATTCCCGGTCAAGTAAGCAACATCGCTGTTTTCATTGGTCAGCGGCTGAGTAATGCGCACCCTGATTGCTCTTGTAGCAACTGGTATCTTAAAACACAGGTATGTGTCTGTATAAGCAGGACGCCACCAAACCGGACATTCAATTTCTCCGGGACTGGACCACGATGTCTCTGGAGCAGTCACAGGATTCCCCTTTTCTTCGCGACTGAGTGTATCAATTATCATGTGTCTGGCAAAAGCATTCAAAAAACCTATTCCGCAAAAAGTCTTTTCCTGAGGCCAGACAAAAATTACCCATTCCGGATGTTCCCGGGATATATCCTGGACAGGAGCAACAGACCATGAGCTGTACTTGCGTCCGCCGGAGGAATAACTTTTGGAGTCGTCCTGAGCAGAATTATCCGACCACGAAACCAGATCCTGCACTTTATTCTCTTCTGTTACTGCAGGAGTCCCGGTTCTCTGTGATGAGGCAAAAACCAGAGCTTCTGGTATCAAGTTATGCAACCGGTCCTTAAGAATCAGCATTCCTCCAATATTTGACCGGGATTTAATGCCGTTTTGAAAATTATCGGAAAATTTCAGGCGGATTGCCCTGGTAATTACATGTGGCGGAAAAGGTACTACCCGCAGACCGGCCTGGCCTTTAGGAACAGGTACCACAACCCATTGGCTATCATCAGTAAAACTGCCAGGAAATGGAACCCTGGGCTTCAGATAACTGATTTCACCTGCACCTCCTATAATCGTGCCGATTGACAGAGGTTTTTTGAAAGCCACACGCAGGTAACGAATTGTCTGGTCTGTTTCATCTGTCGACCATGCACCATGCGGGGGCAGCGGAAGACGAATATGCAAAGCACCGATAAGATTTTCTCTGGACGGAGTGCCTAACCCTGGATTCCGGTCCGGATTCTTTGGAAATTCTCCGGTGTTTTCATAATCAAAATTTTCCTCTGTAAGTGCGGACTGAAATATATCTGCGATTGCAGAAGCAGCCGGTCCCTGGAGAGCAAAAATCATTGCAAATACAAAAATTTTCCAAAGCTTATTTGTCATTTTTGAACACGCCATGTCCTTTCATGTTTTCAATAACAATCATCCGGGAATGAGAAATATAATGCGCGTGAGCTTATTTATAGCCGAACTGCTTCAGGAACTCGTCGATGTCCTTGATGTCCTTGGGAAAGTTAATCTGTCCGAATTTTTTCTCGTAATTAATCAGGTTTTCGCCCAATGCCTTGAGCAGCGCCTTTGCATGCTGCGGACTCATTACAATCCGGTGCTGAATAGTTATGAGATCCGGTTTTTCAGGTGCAATCACTCCAAAATCAATCAGCAATTCCATTGGCGTACTATGGATCCTTGCAACATTGGAGTAAGAGGTGGGCGGAAGTTTAACCGGCCCCTCTTCTTTGTTGTCATAATTCTGCGGCGGTTGTTCTGTCATGTGTATAACTATACCACCCGTTTAAATAATTGTCAAGCAGTGCTTATATTGTTGTTTAACAAGGGGACCTCAGGATTATTTTCTATAGATACCCACGGGTATAGCCCGCTTCCCACGGCTTCGCCGAGAGACGAGCCCGTGGCAGTAAATACCTCGCCCGCAAGCGGGCGACCAAGAGAGTAACCTCTCGGAGACCCAAAAGAGGTCTCCACTTGTCAGAACTACACTGCGGTCTTTGCGTGAATGGATTACTCTTTTGCAAAGTTTAACATTTTACTGGCGTTCATTCCTCCATGCCTTAAAGGTATGGTCTCCTGAACGCGGCAAAATGAAGTTTAATCTGGTCGGGTTTGTCAAATGTTGCGGTGATTTTTCCTGATTTCTTTTTCAGATCCACGGAAAAAGGTCCAAATGGAGTGGGTACGGTTACGAAAACATGCTTCAGGCCGCAAAGATGCGGATTAAACTCTGCCTCCTTCCATCCAGGTGCCAAAGGCCTTAAACCGGCAATGCTTTTAACCAGGTAAATTGCAGGAGAAGCGCCCCAGGGATGCCCTAAACTGGCAGGCCAGTCCCATTCTCCGTATTCAGGAGTGGAAGTTAAACCGGACTTTACAAAATTTCCCCACAGTTTTCTGATTTCAGCAAGGATATCGCTGTATCTGCCGAGCCGGTCCAGAACTTCAAATAAGTGAACCCGGAAAAAAGGTCCGACAATCTGTGTTATGCCGGGCTTTTGCCACGTGCGGTCAAGGAGTCCTCCCGGGTCATCTGCCAGCCCTGCAAGAATTGCCAGAATGTTTATATGCACACTTGCTTCCGTACTCTGTTTTCCATCGATGAAACAATCGGTAAACAGCCGCCTTTCGGCATCCCAGTGATGCATGCGGAGCTGCTTCGCAAGCAACTCTGCACGGCTGCTGATTTCGACTGTTCTTCTCTCCATATTCAGATGTCGTCCAAGCCAGAGTATCGACTGCATAGCCATAAGATAAAGTATATTTATTCCTGTCGCAATACCGTCATTTCGTATAAAACAAATTTTGCCGTCTTTTTTGCCCGGATGGTCTATCCAGTTCCAGCCGATTATGTTCCGCAGACGCGGGTCGTCCTTATCTGATTCACCGAAAAGGCGGTCAAAGCCGTCCATGAGTTTTATTGCTTTCGGAAACAATTCCGCAACAAACTTTTGGTTTCCCGTGTAAAGCAGGTGATGCCTGAGCTCAATGGGCCACAGAATTGTCTGGTCGAGCAACCTGTATTCTTTCTTTTTCGGACGGTACGGCTGGTTGGTACAGATTATACCATCGGGCATCTGCCCCCGGGCATAAAGAAGGTGCTGCCATTCCACAATCTCGTGGTTGCCGAACAAATGGAAGCAGGCTTGATTGTGGACGTAATTATCGCCCATGTAAAGCAGCTGCTCCCGCATCGGACCGTCCATAATGATATCCTGGGAGCCGAATTCCATCGTGTTTCTGCAAATCGACCAGATTCTCTTCAGGAGCTTATCCGAAGAACCAAAACCGCCCCTATATTCATAATCATAATGTCTGTAAATTGCCGAAATCCTTTTGAACTTCACAAATCCGTTCCCGGCTCTTACATTGACAATCAAAACCCTGCAGGATTTATACTGGAATGCATTTTCCCAGGTCTGTGCCCCTGCCCTGAGAATTACCGTGTCGCGGTATACCTGGTTCACCAGGAGTCCTGGTTCCCTGCTCAGTTGTTCGCTGTAACAGATTTCCAGCTCAACCCCTGAAGAGGCATCCTCGATTTCTATTCTCGGGTGAAGGGTCATGTTTTTTTTAAACTCAAACACCAGGGCAACATCGCTTTTTTCAATCCTGCCTCTTGTTACACCTTCCCTGCCCAATCGAATTATCTGTTTCTGCCGAATCCCCCCCAGAATTATTTTACCTTCGCTGTCACTGGAAATATCAACCGGCGAAGGTTCAAAAACACTGCCACCGGAAGTCATGAACACAATCCTGTCCCCGCCTGCAGGTTTTTCATGTTGCCACCCGAACCTGAAAGGCAGCCCCGAAGAAAATTCCCCGAGTTTGCCTTCAATCACATGCATGCCGGAAGACAGTTTCTCCTCCAGAAAATACCATCGCGACCTTGACCACGGAACTTCGCCTTCCTTGACCGGCGGATATTCCCTGCCGTCCAGACAGAGCGTGTCCAGATGATTCATATTGCATGCGAAACAAATTCCGCCCGCCTTTACAAGGTTAAATTCTATTTTCCAGGTATTGTATTCCTTTGAAGGCAATTTCACCTGCCATGTATCACAGTCAATAATACTTCCCTGCTTTACAATCCTGGCGGGAAACACCTGCACTTCTTTGAGATGTCTGAGTGTTGATTTGACAAACTTTTTTCCCGGCAAGCCGGTAAAAACCGGCTTAAACCAGCGGGTATCGTCAAAATCAGTATTGTTCCATCCTGCGGGTTCCAGGCGCATATCACGAAACTCCTCGTGCCCGATCAGTGAATTGTGCCGCGGTGCAGGAAGGAAATCCCCGGCAACCGCAACTTTCCAGCCGGAAGCATTATTTAAGTCCTGCCCCGCATAACCTGCAACAGCAAGAAAGGCAGGTCTTGAGGACTCTACACCTGGAATTTTTCCGTCCGGTTCTGCCCAGGCATGAACTTCCACGGCAATGACATTTTCGCCTTTTCTCAGCATTCCCGACAGTTTATATTTTTCGTATCGCATCTCTTCCTGGTGATGCCTGACATACGAGCGGCCGAGATATTGCCCGTTAACCCAGACCCTGAAGAACTGCCATGCCCAGATACAGAGAAATCCTTCCTTGACAGAACGCTCCAGGAAGATTTTTTTTCTAGCCCTGTAATAAAGCGCTGTCCTGCAGACGCTTTTTTCAAAGTCGATAATTACCGGTTTCCCTTCATTTTTTCGTGTCATGTTGTCTCCGGTTTTAAAGTATAACAATTTGATTCCGCTTGTTCAAGGAAAAACAGGTGACACAATACTTAATTCTAAGAGGAAAAGCAGTTACAGGCAAAGACAAGGGGACACAATACTTAATTCCCAGATAAAATATTACGCTAATAATTTTGAATTAAGTTTTGTGTCCCCTCAAAATAGCTGCCTGTCCTTGTTTTCCCTTGTTTTTCCCTCCTGAATATGTTAAAAATTGACTATGCATACAGACATCCGCAGGTGGAACAAAACGCTTGGCAGATTTTGTTTCGGGCTGGTTGTAGTTTTAGTGTTTGCCCATGCAGCCGCAGGGTCGACCGTTGCAATCGTGAAGGGCGAAGACCCTGATAAAATGGTTGAAGAGGCAATAAACCTCGTCGGAGGCATCCAGCAGTTTGCCAGAGCAGGAAGCACAATCGTGATAAAGCCAAATCTGACCTGCTGTTCACGTATGCACCCGGATGCCTCTCCGCCCGGTGCAAATACCGACCCGAGAATCGTAAGGGCTTTGATAAAATTAATAAAACGGACAGCGCAATGCCATATTATAATTGCAGATGCTTCTCAGGCTCCTGGTTCTGTTATTTTTAAGATGTCCGGTTATACACAACTCGCGGAAGAATTCGGGATCCCCCTGGTCGACCTGGCTGAAGACCAGCGTGTGACGGTAAAAATCGACGGCCTTGCGCAGAAAGAATACCAGATGCCTGTGACAACGCAGAAATGCGATGTTCTGATTGATGTGGCTGTTCTGAAAACCCATACCATAACAGGCATTACCGCAGGAATGAAAAACCTGTTCGGACTGATGCCGAAAAGACGCGAAAGTCTGCACAATGTGATCCACAAAGTCATCTGCGACCTGTCAACGATAAGAATGCCGGATTTAACCATTATCGACGCTTTAACCGGAATGGAGGGACAGGGGCCTGTCGACGGTGATCCTGTGAAGATGGACCTGATTATAGCAGGAAAGGATATTGTAGCCGTCGATTCGGTATCCACAACGATTATGGGGTTCGAACCTGAATACCTTCAATACCTGGTTTATGCAAATCAAAAAGGGCTCGGCGAGATAGACATCAATAAAATAACCATCAAGGGTGTTCCAGTCAGCGAAGTAAAAAGAAATTTCAAACCAGCCCTGGCAGACCTGATAATTGAAAAGGAAAAATCCGACGAGCTGATAGCAAAAATAACTGCCCTGGCAGACCGTGTTGAAACGGAAAAGAAATACAAGCCTTTCGCTTATTTCAATCCCGAGCGGCTTAAAACCGACAATAAAAAATATCCCCTGAGGAAATCCTACGGCTTCAAGGTGGGAGCTTTTCCCTGGCACAACACCATGATTCAGTTCCTTGTGCCCTACGAAGCTATCTACGCACAGAATAAAGATGCAGCGCATGAAGAAATAGAAGCCTGGATAGCCGAAAACCTGAAATAAATAGGGACAGTTACCATTTTTCTCAAGCCCGCTTTCCGATTTATTTTTAGTAATCGAAAGACGCAGACAAAAGTAAATAGTAGATCCTGCTTCTCACTTGTGTATCCATTTTAAATGGTAACTGTCCCTATTTTTATCAGATGGGTTAAGCCAAGCCAGCCAAAATGCCTGAACCCGTAATCAAGTGTAAATCCTTTTATTGACAGACCGAGTCCTGCACTTAATCCTGCCGGAAACGCTTCATTTTCCGAAAACTTACAGGCATAACCGGCTCTTATGGATATTAATTCCAGAAAACGATATTCTGCTCCTAAATTCATCCCGGGATTCCGGTCGACAGGCCAGTCCAGGTCTGCGGCAACAGAAAAATCTTCCGGATTGAAACTAATTCCAATCCTGAACGACGATGGCATGGTGCCGGCTTTTACCGACGGACCAAAATTCAGGCAGACAGCCCCTGTTTTGAATCTGCCTGCCGACCACAAAACGCCTGTGTCAAAAGCCACGGCTGTTGAATGAGCATCATAAATTGATTCATACATCATTTTGGCACTCAACCCTGCCATTAAACTCTGCGTCAGAAATTGTCCGCAGGAAAATTGTCCTACCAGACAATACGGTCTGAAGCTGCCTGAATTCACCCCTGCTTCATCTCTGATTTCCAGCTCACCTGAACTTATGTAACTGAAACTACCTGCCAAGCTGCCGGATTCAAAGGGAAATGAAGCTGACAGAACTTCGTGTTTTATATCCTGTACAAATTCAAAATGCTGGAAAGCAATCTGGATATTTTTAACCTGTGCCAGTCCTGACGGATTCCAGAAAACTGCTTCAATATCGTCACACAGGCCGGTATAAGCACTTCCGAGTCCTAACGATCTGCTGCCCAGAGGCGTGCGCAGATAAACAGCAGTCGTACCTGCAACAGCCTGCCCGGCCAAAAGAAAAACTGCCAGATATACAAACATCCTGATTAAGATTTTTTTCATAAATCCCCCTGAAAAGTCACTCTCCGGTATTGTCCGTTTCTTTTGAGCCATTTTTCTGTTTATCGGAATTTCCGAAATCCGCCCGGAGACCGATGCGGTGAAAATTGCCGACTCCGTATCTGTCGAATGTAAAAGCATAATCAAGACAATAATTTTTAACTTCAAATCCAATACCGGCTGTGAAATTGCCGTCCCATCCCCCGCGCAGACAGCAGAACTCCACAACCCGGCACTCAAGCCCGAAATGGCATCTTGTTCTTTTATGCAAGGTCATTTCAATGTCGAAAGCAGAAGTTATCGTTTCATAAATCACCTGATACGCCGTCCCCAGCCGCAGCGTCGGCATAACCTCATCTTTTCTTCCTGTATCCCAGCAGATACCGGTGTTTATGTCCTGAATGTTCAGCCCCAGATTGAACTCTGCCTGCTGGTACAACATCCCCGCGTCAAATCCGAATCCGTATGCCTTTGAACCCGCCAGAATACATCGAAAATATTTTGCAGTCGCACCCGCCAGTACCTCCTGCCACAGCCTGCGCCCATATGATATCCCGATACAATGCGATTGACTTTCAAGTCCGCCGGTAAAATCGCCTGCATCGTTCCGACCTTCTATGCCGCTGATTCCGAAATAATTCCAGCTTATGCCGAGTCCCTGTCCGAAAAGATTTTCAGCTATGCTTATATAGCCGCTTTTCCTGTCGAGTGAACTCCGATAATACATCGCATATGTCAGAATACGGTAAGGACTGAAAACAGCAAGACCTGCCGGATTCCAGTATGCCGCAGTTGCATCCATAGCCAGAGCCGTTCCGGTATTACCCATCCCGGCCGACCTTGCACCGGCACCCTGCTTGAAATACGGAAGACTGCTCATGGCATTCCCTTCCTCAGCGGCAAGTTCTGCCGGCATGACCAGAAACAGAATCAGCAGCAAAAATTTCTTCATTGCTTGATTACCGCCAGTTTTTTGACCGGAAGACCCGTTATTTTGCCGTCGTCGCCCGTCAGCCGGATCCGGTAAAAGTATATGCCCTGCCCTGTGCCTGATATGTCCCAGGAGGTCTCCGCAAATTCCGGACCATTTTTCCTTTCCTCAAGCACTGCAACCGGTTCGGCATTAAGATTAAACACTTCAATGCGAACCCCGGAAGGTTTCTCAACCCAGTAAACAAAGGTGAGACGATTTCCCCTGGCAGGATTAGGATAACTCGCAGCTTCGTCTTTACTGATGATCGTATCCGAAGCCGGAATATGTGTCAAAAAAAGCGGGGTATTGTCCTTGGTCAGATCAACTTCTTCCATATACTGCCGGAAACCAACCGGCAGGATTTTTATCGTGTAATGTCCGAAGGCAATTGCGTTGAATGAATAATAACCGGAGGCATCACTCTTTGCTGAGGCAACTGTTTTCTGGTTTTCCAGAAGCAGCACATGACACCCGGACCATGCAATCCCTGTATCCGGGTGAATTATTTTTCCTGAAACAGCCCCTGATGTCCGGATTACAATTCCGAACTCACCCGGATTACTTATATTGCCGGATGCATCAACCGCAACAATGTGAAACCACCAGTTTCCGTCTTCAACTCCGGTATATGTCTTCGCAAGTTCAGGGGTGAAATTCCATGCCTGCGCGTTAAATCCTGTCCCTCTCATACGGTCAAGACAGTAATAATAACCTGATATGCCGCTGCCGCCTGACGGCGGAATATACAGGTCAGATGACTCAATCCAGGTAAATTCAGGTGCATTGGAAAATGATGGGACCCCGGGTTTGTGGGTCGGCGACTGCACCAGGGGCACGTTCGGAGGAGTTGCGTCGCACAGTGCGGAAACCTGTATATTACCTTTTGCCTGTTCATTCTGCCCGGAATCAACGACCTGTACTGTGTAGTAATATCTTGTTCCCTCGGATAAGCCGCTGGAAATACCATCAGTATAACCCGGCACGGCAACATGTCCATCGGTACTTACCTGAACGCCTTTTTCCCCTGCGCTTGTAGAGCGGTAAACCCTGTAAAAAGAAGCACCGGCTATGGCAGACCAGTTCAGACGGATTTCTCCGTTGCGTTTGCTTTCAACATTTAAACGGTTAATGGAAGTACTTAAACTTTTGGAAAGTGCAGACGCCGAAGAATTACCGTCGAGTTTTTCATTCGAAGCAACGTCAATTGCCTGAACCCGGTAATAGTAAATCACGCCGTAAATCAATCCTGAGGAATCAACAAAAGGCGGTTTTTCAACTTCTGCAACAGCATTCCCGGAGAATTGTCCTTCTGTCACACTTCTATAAATTCTGTATCCGTCAGTAAAACTCTCGTCATCAATGACCTCTGTCCAGCCAAGCTGAATGTCTCCGCCTGAAGTAGGCGAAGCAAAAAGATCGGTTACAGCCGGCGGCGCCTGCCTGTCAATTTCAATTGTCCTGTAATACCCTGCCGAACACCTGTAACTTGAAGAAGCCGACTGTCCTGTTACTGCGCCAAAAACACCCTTCAGGCGGAAACAGGACGCAACCATGTTCTGCTCGCTCCTTCCGTTTTCATCTCCTTCCCAGGTTGAAACAAAGTTTGCACGAGACATTTCTCCGGACATGGCGGGTACGGCAACCAAAAAAACATAAATGCAGACCGGTAAAAAGAACAGCGACGGTATCTTCATAATACTATCCGCTTTTAGTACCTGACGTAAATGTAATACCGGAGCCTGCCTCCGCCTGTCTGCGGGTGCTTGAATTCGATGATATGCTGTCCGACCGTCCAGTTTGTCACGTCGGTTATATCAATCGCTCCTGTTCCCGCACCGCAGAGGGCGTGTCCTGCTGTTCCATCGCCGAAACCTGACCATCCTGAAAGTTTTCCAAGTAAAGTGGAAGTTCTGTTGTCATCGTCAATCCACACCTCCATTGCGTCCAGGTATGACTTCAAAGAGGTTGACAGTGCTCCGCCGTTAACACCTGTATAATCCGTATCTCCGGGCGAAACCGCCGTCATATATGTAGCCCACCAGGAATTTATGGCGTTAGCACTCAACTGGACTGAATTTCCTCCGCCGGATGTGCCGAGTCCGTGGAGATGTGTCGCTGAATGCGCATGTTTATGCTGTCCGATTTCCGTATAGTGCCATGTGCTGAACTTCTCACCGAACATGTAAAGAACGACGCTGCTCGGAACTGCCGACATTTGAATGAAACATTTTTCCGGTGTATTTGAATCAATATCCGCACATCCGCTGTAAATCATCGGAACTCTTACGACGCTTAATGGAAACCTGGAAGAACTGTCCAGAGCCAGCAGTGTATTCGGCTGAATCACATTGCCGGCATGAAGTCCGTCGACAGAATCCGAATTCAGTGCGTAAGCAACAGAACTTATTTTCTGCCTGGGCGTCATTTCCCCTTCTGCCCCGACATTCACGCTCAGCCATAAAGGCTGGTTAAATGCGACTGCGGATGGGATTAGCGTTATACTTCCGAGGAGCACATTGAAAACGCCCTTGTTTACCTGGACTGCCGGCTGTGTTTCCTGCCACACCGCGTTGCCGGCGCTTTCCGAATCGTAAAGCGTGAACACCATTGAATATGAGCCGGTCAAGGGATGGCCGGATGCATCTGTGAGTTTGCCGGGATAATTTATTAACCGCGGCACGTCTGCCAGGCTGATGCCGGCAAACGACAATAACACCATCACTATTGCGACTTTTCTCATTATATCTCCTTCCAGTCTTAAGTTTTGAATCCTTCTCTTTATCTGACCAGCACCATCGTTTTTACTGTTTCTGCATTCTCCCCTGTTTCAGAGTCATCCGCCTTTACCCGGAACAAATATGCACCGTTGACCCAGCTTCCGGCATTCAATCCCGTAAAAATGTTTATTCCTGCTTTTCCATGCTCCTGGAATTCCGTTATTTTTTCCCCTGCCTCATTGAAAAACTCGATAGCAACACTTGCCCCCTTCCTCAAAAAATAATGTATGCAGGGAAAATCGTTTCTGACAGGATTCGGCTGGCACCAGACCTGTTCCGAAGGCAGCAAACATTCATTCTGTATTTCCACCTTGAAAACCGCGGGAGCGCTCCAGTTTCCCAGATTGTCGACAGCCCTGACATGGAAATACCACGTGCCGCTGGCTGTCCCGGGAAAATCAGCCTCACTGAAATCCGGCGGATATATCATCTGTTGCGCGGGAATTGTACCGGCTGACATGTCGAAACAATAATTGTATCCTGCAATACCGCATCCTCCGGAATCATCCTGCGCCTGCCATCTGAAAACAGGGTCGTTATTCCCCGCAGATTTCCCGTCGGGATGGGTCGGGCTGGCAAGCATGGTAATAACCGGAGATGTCTCGTCGCACATTCTGTAAAAAAACTGGTCCTGGCTCTTTATGCACAGATGGAGGTTAAATCCGAAAATTCCGATGGAAACGAAAGAAATGCTGGAACTGTCGCAAATCATCCGGACCTGGCTCCATACATTTTCCCCGGAAGTTTCTGTCATATAAACTTTGTTGCTGCCGTCGCGATTGTCGAGCCACGCAATATAAACTTTACCGGATTTGCCGGTTGTTATCGACTCTGAAGACGCTGTCCCTGATATATTTCCGGAGATCGTCTGTTCTGACTGCCACGCATTGCCCTGATTCGAACTGCACCTTGCGGAAACCCGGTTATCCTGGAGCCACGCAACATTCACACTGTTCTCTCCGGCAGAAATTGCCGGGCGTGAGACATTCGTCCCTGAAAGTATGAAAGAACCCGACCATGCATTCAAACTGTTCCTGGACCGGTAAACAATCTCTGTCGATCCGCCCATATCCTCCTGAAAAACCAAGTATACGTTGTCTGCGGCAGATGCCATAGCAGGATAGTCGACCCCTGTATTATTTAATGTTTCCTCAGATGTCCAGCTGATGCCTGCGTCAGAACTGCTTCGGAAGCGTATTGTGCCTGAAACAGAATCCACCCAGGCGACATAAATACCATCGCCTGATGTAGCAACGGCAGGATGGAAAGAAGCTGCCGAAGCAGAACTTAACGATTGTTCACGCGTCCAGCTCAAACCCGCATCCGTGCTCTTTCTCCAGAAAATCTGCCATGTCCCGTTCCTGTCGTCCTCCCACACCGCGACAATTATTTTTCCGCAGGATGCGCCGGGATTCCGCGCCTGCGAAGTTACCGGTGAAAGCGCCTGCGCAGAACCGAATGTTATTTCGCTGCAGGGTCGTTTTCTGAAGAAAATCTGGCCGGAGCCGTTCCTGTTATCATCCCAGAAAAAATATATTTCTCCGTAGTCGCTGACAACCATGCATCCGTTCAATGCAGAACCTGAAGTATTGGTAAGCGCTTTTGGTTCTGTCCATGCGCACATGGCAGCGGACGGGAACAGAAGCACCAGCAAAATCAGACGGTGTAATGACATAGTGAACGGTACTGTATCATATTAATATTTTCCTGTCAAGCTTTTTCTGCACATTTTATTATGCAGATTTGTTGTTTTTAATGCGGATAGGATACAACCAGCACTATCGACCAGAATCTGTGGCAGTGCAGCAGGTAGAAATGACAGGCACCAGCGGGATTATATGGAAACTGTTCTTTCAAATGATGGTCTGTAATATAAGGTTAAAGGGATTTATCGGATTTACTTTCTAAACAGCTTTTTTACTGCTTTCCTGTTAAGCGGGAGTTCCTTACCTCTCTCATTCACAGCTAACTGGTCGAGTTTCATATAAACATCCTCGGAAAATATTTTCTCGCGCGGCTCAAGGGGAATAAGTTCAATTCTGTTTTTGGCTACTTCTATGCTGAACATGGCGCCTTTCTTTAAGTCAAGCACGTCTGTTATCTTTTTGGGAATGGTTATCTGGTTTTTGGATGTCATGGTAATCACCATTTTAACCGCCTCCTTTACACATATTCTAACATATTGCAAGGAATTCGTCAAGTAAGGAAGTAAGTTTTACCATACTAAGTCAGTAATATTAGAATTTGTATGGTAACAGCATGTAAGAACCGGCTACGGATTTATGCCGGCTTTAATAAGATTGGCCCTGACTTCCACCAGGTATGGATTCAAGGCAAGTGCTTTG
>Ga0172363_10000254_pt1 | contig 37669 bp, 36 predicted proteins | sample LakKivs2_kivu2a2_FD_114541 | JGI IMG/M metagenome (GOLD analysis project Ga0172363, IMG submission 114541) | Sediment microbial communities from Lake Kivu, Rwanda - Sediment s2_kivu2a2 | ecosystem: Environmental > Aquatic > Freshwater > Lake > Sediment | place: Rwanda: Western Province, Lake... | reverse complement strand
GAAGGTGGACGCTCGGAGGGAGCCGCTCTCAGGAGTGCTCGGGCACCGCTCCTCGATGTCGTCTGAAACCCGAGCGATCGAGGTCGGGATAACCCGGGAATCCGAACCCAGATCGCGGGGCTCCTTTTTCTAATCCCTATTCGAGTGGAGAATGGTTTTATCCCCTCGACGCGAAATCGGCGTGAGGCTTGGTCAGGGTCTACGCGGACTTGCACGTCCACTCGAAATACAGCGCAGCGACCAGCCTATCAATGGACCTAGAGCACATGACCTACTACTCCAAGTTCAAAGGCCTGAAGTTAGTCGCTACTGGAGACGTGCTTCACCCGAGGTGGAGGGAAGAGCTACGTCAGAAGCTTGTGGATGTGGGCGGGTTGTTCTTACAAGATGGCAAGCCAGAGGGTCCACTGTCCGTCCTGTCTGGTGAAGTCAGCACCATATACAAGGATGGCGACGAGGTGAAGCGGCTACATCACGTTGTGCTCTACCCATCATTTGACGACGCGGATGCCGCATACGAGGCACTGAGACAACACGGGAACCTTACCTCTGACGGCAGGCCTATTCTGTCGCTGAGCTCCGAAGACCTGCTCGCGACGCTCACACAGATCGATGAGCGCATTGAACTGTTCCCCGCCCACATTTGGACGCCCCACTACAGCCTGTTTGGCGTGCACGGCTACGGTTCTGTGCAAGAGGCCTTCGGCACCATGTCATCACGCATCCACGCCTTGGAGACGGGTCTGTCGTCCGATCCTGAGATGAACTGGACGCTGTCTTCCCTCGATAGGTTCCTGTTGATCTCCAACTCGGACTCCCACTCTCCCTACCCTTGGAGGCTCGGCAGAGAGGCGAACCTATTCGAGCTTCGCTCCCTTGACTATGATTCTCTTCTGCACGCTCTGAGGCGAGAGGGGCCATCGCGCTTGGTTATGACCGTGGAGACCTATCCTGAGTACGGGAAATACCACTGGCCAGGACACAGATCCTGCAATGTGAGCGTCTCTCCGAAGGAGTACTTGGGGCTCAACGGAATCTGCCCGAAGTGTGGCAAGAGGCTGACGACAGGCGTTGACTTGGAAGTGCTGCAGAGGGCTGACCGGCCCAGGGGTTTCAGGCCCGAGGGCGCTGCCGACTTCGTGAGAGTCATTCCACTGTCCGAGGTAATCGGAGAGTCGATCGGATCTGATCCGTCGAGCGCAAGGACGTGGAAGGCCTATAGAGATCTCGTCGACAGATTCGGGGACGAATACAGCGTCCTTGTTTCTGCCGAGCCATCCGACCTGGAGAAAATAGCGGGGAAGGATACTGCCAGGACGATCAGAATGATGAGAGACGGAAGCCTTCGCGTCAAGCCAGGATACGATGGAGTGTACGGGGAACTGGTCCGGACAAGGAAGGGGGACAAGTCATTGGGCCGGTTCATCTGAACTTGCTCAAGTCCAACGGCACAAGATCGCTCGGCATGTAAGTCACTGCCCTAGGTGACGGTCTAGTACCAAGCTCTACGGTTCTCTCGGTGGCGTCCTGAGCTATTTGGACGACAGAGGATCCCGCTATCCTCCCCAGAGCCCCCCATGCAGCCTCTCTCTCGGAGAAGGTCTTGGTTTCGTCGGCTCTGATGCTCGGACCACTCAACAAGACCGGGACCGGTTCTCCGGAGTGCATTCCTCTGTCACAGGGTGTGGTGTGGTCCCCAGTCAGCATTATCGAGGCAGACCGATTAGCGTCGTTCACGAGGGGCGCGAGGTGTTCATCCACCAGCGAGATGAAGTCAGCCTTGCCAGAGGGGTCCTTCTTGTGCGAGAAGTAGTCCGTGGCCTTAATGTGTAGGAAGACGAAATCAAAATCACCAAGCGCCCTTAGCGAGGCAGCGACCTTGCCACTGAGGTTCGTGTCAGGCATTCCGTTGGCCCCGGGGACCTCCATGACCTTCATTCCAACTGCCTTGGCCACGCCCTTGTAGAGAGCGCCTCCTGCTATTGCACAGGCCTTCATGCCGTGCTTCGTTTCGAAAGGTGTGAGCTTCCTGACTACCCCGGCCCCTCTGAACAGTATCGCGTTGGCTTCAGGTCGACCCGAAGCTCTCCTCTTCCTGTTGAGCTCAGCCTCACTTAGGATCTTAATGACCCTTGTCTCCCACTTGTTCAGGGCCGCTGCGAGTTTCGCCGAGCCCTTGGCATCTTCAGCTTCTTCGAGGGGCTGGCACATCAACAGAGGCTTGCCTTCGGCATGCGGATCGTTGTCGGTTACCTGGTGGCACAGATCATCGCCGTGAACTATCAGAGCCATTCTATGCTCCGTCAGTGGAACAAGTCTGAACGCGCTCCCGTCGAGCTCAGGCATCTCTTCGTTGAGCAGCGCGGCCAGTTCACGCGTTTCCTCAGAGGATATCCTCCCAGCCCTTCTATCGACGACCGTGGCAGAGTCTCCGGATACCCTGATCGTAGCCATGTTAGCCCTGAATGCGATCTCCCCCTCCTTCAGGTCCACGCCCTCCCCCGCGGCCTCGATAGGCCCTCTGCCGAAGTACTCCGTCTTCAGGTCGTAGCCCAAGATGGTCAAGTGGGAGGTGTCGCTCCCCGGGGGTACCCCTGGTGATATCGGATCCATCAGACCCTGAGCTCCTGTCTTCTTCAGGACGGAGATGTTCTCCTGTCTCGCGTGCTCCAGCGGTGTCCTGCCTCCCAACTCAGCGCAAGCGTGATCGCCTAGCCCATCTAGGATGATGAGGAGAAACGGGGCCGTCTCCTTCATTTTCTGAGGAAGCTCCGACGCCTGTGTCTTGATAAGGCTGTCCCAAGATCAGCCTCACGTCGGGGTCTGGCGCCTTTCTACGGCTTCTCGACTATGTCCTTGAGGCCCTTGAACCTGTTCCTGACAGTCACTTCGGTGACGTTCGCTGCCTCAGCTATCTGTTTTTGGGTCACAGATGTTATCCCGAGGTTGAGCGTGGCCATATACATGGCGGCAGCCACGAGCCCCATCGGATCCTTTCCAGAGGTGGTCTTCTTCTTCTTTGCCACGCCGAGGATCTTCTCGGTCTCACGCTCGATCTCAGGTCCAAGTTTTAGTTTCGAGGCCACCTTCGAGATGTAGAGGGTCGGGTCGCTAATAGGCATCTTGTCACCCTCCATAGCCCTCAATATGTTTCTGTAGGCTCTTGCGACCTCCTTCTTCCTTAGCCCCGCCTTTGTGGCAACCTCCTTCAGCGTTCTGGGAACCTCGCTGCTCCTGCATGCTGCATACACTACAGCGGCAGCCATCGAGCTAATCGGCCTGCCCTTCACAAGGCCCATCTCAAGTGCTTCCCTGTAGATGCTGGCGGCTCGCGTCACTATCGGCTTTCCTATGTTGAGCTGATCCGCGAGGTGGCTTATGTGTCTCATAGCGGCCATGAGGTTCCGCTCGTTAGCGCTCATGGCTCTACCTCTCTCCTGCCATACCCTCATTCTCTGGGCTCTGCTGATCTCCTCACTGGTCATCCCCCTGCCTGACGCACTCTTCGTGCCAAACTCCACAGCCGTCGTGAAACCCAAGTCATGAATCAGCGGCGTGAGAGGGCTCCCTGCCCTGTCTCTCTGGTCGCTTTCTTCGTCGCCGAACTCTCTCCACTCCTGACCCATATCGTAGACCTTCGACAGGACGAACCCGCACTTGCTGCAGTACACCTCACCGCTCTTGTTATCTGTAATTAGCTCAATCGAGCCGCAATTCGGGCACACGTTCCTTTGAAGCGCGTGCTCCCACTTACTCTCCATATCCATCACCTCGAGATATCTTAATAACCTCTGATTACAAAGGAGCAGACGTGACTATTTAAGCCTTTTCTATCTTTTCTCTTATAAACGTTGTCCCCTCGTCTTTCGGCGGCTGATATCGCGCTGGAACGCGGCTAAGACCAAGTTCATGGGATGGTAGCCCGGAATCAGGGTCACGATCCACGTGTCGCTTCGGGCATCACGGTCAAGGGCGATAGCCTCCTGAATCGTAGGCGGGCATTTTCGACCGACGGGCCCATGCATGGGGTCTGGAGCCCACTGTCCTTACGCAGCGGTTTGACCGTTCTCATGGCAGCCTGTGAACGGTTCGAAGGGGGATAGGGGATAGCCCGGGAGAGATTCGAACTCTCGTCGGCGGGTTTCTTTTCTCCCTGCCGGAGAACCAGAGCCCGCTGTCCTTGGCCGGAATCTCCTTTGACCGCTGGACTCGGCGGCTGCAGCCTCGACCGGGCTAGTGCCGGGCTATCCAAGTAGCGATGGGCTATGAGTATATGTCCCTTGTGGAACGCTGCTCGAGTTCTAGGGAGGGATCTCACTGCGCGTTTTCAAGATTTATCTCTGCTTCTAGCTTTCGACACCTCAAATGTCGACTCGCCCGAGCAGGTCTAAGGCCGGACCAGCCTACGTCATGGAACGGGTGGAGGAGATGAAATGTATCGAGTCGAATGCCAACAGCCTTGGCGTACCGGCTGCCATTCTCATGGAGAACGCGGGGACTGCGGTATCGGACGCCGTCGCTCATCTGTCGCGTGGCAAAGGGAAAGTGCTGGTGCTGTGCGGACCCGGCAGGAATGGTGGAGACGGTCTGGTCGCTGCAAGGCAGCTCCTGAAACGCGGCCGTCAGGTGACAGTCTCGCTCCTGGTGTCTCCTGGGTCCCTGAAATCAACCGAAGCCAGGTCCAACTGGGAGCAATACTTGCAGCTCAATGGTCCTAACGTGCACGCGGGCCAAGAAGACTGGGTCAAGAAGACCAAGCTGGAGATCCGCGCCTGCAAACTGATGGTCGACGCGATATACGGCACTGGCATCAGGGGGGAAATAGTCGGTGATGTCGCCGAGATCATCGATGAGATGAATGCCTCACGGAAACCGGTCATTGCAGTTGACACGCCATCGGGCTTGGAACCGTTCTCAGGGACTGTAGCCTCCAAGACTGTGAGAGCTACGATCACAGTCACGTTTCATGCGCTGAAACATGGGCTGGTCCTGCGACGTGACCTCGCTGGTAAGATTCAGGTCGCCAGCATCGGAATCCCGGAATCCGCCTCCCTTTTCGTTGCCTCAAGGGACGTTGCGGACGCGCTGCCGGCCAGAGGCAGGTTCACCCACAAGGGCGACTACGGTACGGTCGTGGTGGTGGGGGGAAGCGAGCTCTACTCTGGAGCCCCCGCCTTGGCAGCGCTTGCGGCACTTAGGACTGGCGCGGGGTTGGTATACGTCGCCTGCCCGGACAAGGTCGCCATATCCATAAGGTCAATGTCGCCGGACCTGATCGTGAGGAGCCTACCGGGAGACAGGATCACCTATGGCCATGTGGATGCACTGGAGCGAGAGCTCGGCAGGGCAAGCGTCCTCGCGTTGGGACCGGGGCTTGGAACGGCCGAGGATTCGGTTGGAGGCGCAAGGGAGATCGCTCAGCGAGCGCTGGCGCAGGGCAAGAGGTTGGTGATCGACGCTGATGCCCTGCGCATCTGCGAGTCCCTTTCGGACGGGTCGTCACCGAGGTCGGTAGTGGCGACGCCACACGCGGGCGAGTTCAAGAAGATTGCCGGGGTCGATGTCGGAACACACTGGGCAGAGAGGGTTGACCCGGTCAGGGAGTTCGCCAAATCTCACAAGTGTGCCGTTCTGCTCAAGGGATATTACACGGTCATATCCGACGGCTCATCTGTCAAGGTCAACCAAGGGGGAAATCCTGGGATGTCGAAGGGCGGAACGGGAGATGTTCTCACAGGGGTCCTGGCTGGCCTGTTGGCCCAGGGATCCGCTATGATGGCCGCGGCATGCGGAGCTGCCCACATTTGCGGGGAGGCTGCTGACCTGCTCTTCACCTCCAAAGGGTTCCACTACACTGCCACGGATCTCTTACTGGCTCTCCCAGAAGTCTTGAGGGAATATGACAGATACGCAGATTGACACATCGGGTATACCTCCGGTGGAAGAAAGATATGATCTGCGTCACCTGACCACCTTCATCCCAAACAAGAGGACGCCCATCCACAACTGGTTCTACTTCAAGGAGGGATTCGCAAGGGACTTCGTTGCTGCCAGCTTGGATTGGATGGGAGTGAAAGAAGGGACGCTGTTGGATCCGTTCGTTGGCTCGGGGACTGCTGTCCTGACAGCCAGGGAGGTCGGACTGAGTTCGATAGGCGTCGACATATCACCCCTGATGGTCCTGGTGAGCCGGGCGAAAAGCGAGGATCACGACCTCGGGCTGCTCAGGCAACTTAGCTCACGGATCTTCGCTACAAGATTCGTCAGGCCAAGCTTGACCTCCATTCCATCCGGTGTGAGGAAGTATTTCAGTAAGTACGCGCTTGAGGACGTAGTGTTCCTCAGATCGCTGGTTGACGGAATCACGGATGAGGAGGCCAGGGATTTCTTCATTGTTCTGCTGATGTCCTCGGCGATGAGGGCATCCTATGCATACAAGGACGGAGCACTATTGAGAGTCCGCAAGAGACCGACGCCTTCCTTCAGGAAGTTCTTCAGAGCAAGGGTGAAGAGAGCGATCAAGGAACTCGAAAGATTCAGGCCAATCGGTCCGGAGCCATCGCTGCGCGTCGGAGACGCGAGGATGCTCGGCTTCATCGAGGATTCGTCGGTGGACTGCATCGTGACCTCACCGCCCTATCTGAACAAGATCGAATACACGAGGGTCTACGACATCGAATACTCGCTCTTCCTTCCCGGCATGCCGCCAGCCCCGATACGGTCATACATAGGGTTGGGGGTCAGCGTGGGAGAAAGCGTGTTTCCATCGTTACCGCCCGTGGCAAATGCCTACTTCGCGGATCTGAAGCGATGGCTCTCCGAAATGTGGCGGGTCATGAAAGATGGTTCTAAGGGCACGATCCTGATTGCTGGAGGGGTGTTCCCCACCGGGGTCGTGGACTCAGACATGTGCTTAGCCGTGTTGGCCAAGGAGATGGGCTTTCGGGTCGACAGGATAATAGCCCTGAACACAAGGGTTGCCACCAGAGATAGGGTTGTCAGGATCGGCCAGGTAAGGGAGAGCGCGGTCATCATCTCGAAGTGATTCGGTCGTTCGAAGTTTGGGCTCTGAGCCAAGCCAAGAAGGACTGCACTTCCTCGGGCAACGCGTTCCTATTCAGCCGGTAGGTCAGTGCTCCTCCGAGTCGCTCTTCAGTGACAACTCCGGTCTTGACCAATAGTCTCAGCCTGGTGCGCGTTGTGCGCGGATAGGTACCTATCTTCCTTGATACTGAGTACAGCGTCCTAGGAGTCCCGTCGTCCAGTTCTAGAAGTATCCTGAGAGCGTGCCCATCGCCCAAGACGCGGAGCCAGTCCACGGTCAACCTTCATCGCCCAGATAGCTCCTCAGGACTTCCAACGGGGGGGATACCAGCGCCGCCTTGGTCCCATTTCCGTCCACCGCAAGATCAACGACTCCCTCGAACTCCAGTCTCTTGACCAGGGACAAACCTTGTTCATCGTCTGCCCCGATCTCCTTCAATGAGAAGTAGGCCCTGTCCGTCTCGGAGGACAGTGTCACTATCTTTCTCAATACCTGTTTGATGTCGGGTGGCCATCCCGCCAGAGCCTCTGGCTTCAAAGCTGGCTCTATTCTGGTCTGCGCAACGCGAACGTTCTCAGGGCTGACTCGGGGGTTACCTTCCCAATCCGCTTCCCTTCCGGACGCCAACAGCAACTCGAGCCCATATCTGGCCGATCCGTATCCGAATTTCACGGCCATCCTGCTGGCGAGCATTATCTCCTCCGGGCCAATCGCTCCTTGCTTGAAGGCTTCCTCCGCTCTGCTTGAAAGTATCTGCTTCATCTGTTCGTTCGCATACGGCAGGTATGACAGTCTGGTTCGCCAGACGTAGTTCCTTATCCATGCCTCCAAGAAGCTGGCGGAGAAATCCTCGATGCCGACCAGCACGAAGAACATTCTGCCCTTTCCCTGTTCGTGATACTTGAGCATATCATACACAACGCTGGTGCGCCCTTTCGCTGTCCTGATGAACGCATCGAAGTCGTCCAACGCAATTAACCCTTGTTGCCCCCTGTGTTCCAAGTAGTCCTGCACCGCAGCCACCAGCTCGCCTGAACCATATCCGCGCGTCGACATACCAGGGATGATCTTCATAGAGATCATCTGCGCCAGCGAATAATCAGAGGTCGCGAACCTGCAGTTGACGTATTCCACCAAGGCGTTCGATCGCTTCTCTCTCGCGTCCACCTTGATGTCATCGAGCGCGCGGCGGACCGCCGCCGTCTTTCCGGTCCCGCTGGGTCCCAACACCATTACCGCCCAGGGGACTTGTTCATCCCCGTCGATTAGTGGTTTGAATAGTTGCTTGATCTCGTTGACGTGCTCCTCCCTGTACGGCAGCGTGGGCGGAGTGTACGACAAGCTCAGCCTATACACGCCATCTTGCATGAAGACGCTGTTCAAAATCTCACCTCAGAAGAGTACCTCCTCATCCTTCAACTGTCCTCGCTTCATCGATTATCTTCCTTGGGTTGCTAGTACCTATGAGATCAGCCCCCGCCTCAAACATTGAAAGGGCATCATGCAGATTCCCGATGCCTCCCGCAGCTTTCACTGGGGTCCTCCCGGACACCGCCTCAACCATAAATCTGACATCTTCTACCGTGGTGGGTCTTGGCCCATAGCCAGTTGATGTCTTCAGGTAATCAACGCCTGACGACGAACACGCGAGGCAAATCTCCTTCAGCTGATCTCTGCTTACATATCCCACTTCTACTATGGATTTGACCACGTCAATGCCGCAGTCTCTGGCTTCAGAGAGCAGAGTAGAGGCTTCTAGTTTCACGAACTCCACACCATCCGACATGTACTCGCCAAGCCCAACAACATAGTCCACCTCCTTGGCCCCCATCTGTGAAGCAGTCCTGATCTCATGCGTCTTCGTGGATGTCGTGCTGAAACCGAAAGGGAATCCTATGACGGTGCCGACCCTGACCCCAGTGCCATTGAGTGATTTGGCCGCTGGTTTGACCAGGTAGGGTGGAACGCACACGGATCTATATCCGAGCTGGGTTGCCTCCTCTGCCAAGGTCAAGAGATCTGACTTAGTGGATGTCGGCCTCAAGAGAGCGGCGTCGATTTTGCTCGCTATCTCCCTCCAGCTCAGGTTTGTCTTCATCTGTCGACCAAGGCCGACGCCCGCTAATAAGCTTCTAATCGGATACGCAAGTCACACCTCGATAGTCATCATGCCCCAGCCATAGAGGAACGAGGGCATCTGGCCGACCCTCCATGAGTTGTCCCAAGAGAAGTCATTGTTGGCTGTGAACATGGAGTTAGTTGTCTCAGCGATGTAGTACTTTTCGCCCGCCCGCTCCACGAACTGCGCTCCCAAGAAGGGGTCTGAGTCCAAGTGTATGCCGACATTCATGTGCCCGGGTTGGCCTGCCTCGGGGTTGAGGTAGATTATCAAGACGGCATCGATATTGGCTGATTTCAATAATGAGACAGCGAGCACTGACAGGTGAGCGCAAAGTCCGCTACCTTCCGCCAGAGTCTCGACAGGGTATTTCATGTACCAGTTGCCGCTAGAAGGAGAGTAGTAGTATATCTGGTGGACTAGGTCAAGCACAGCCTCTGCGTAATCCAAGTCGCTCGGAAAGGACGATCGAATTCTATCGCGAATGTCCGTTATGACTCTGTCATTTGGAGTGATGAACTGCTTATAGTCAATTAGATCATACCTGGTGGTGAAGTTCTGCCTCACTTTGTCCCTGAAATCCATGTAGTCAGACCCCGAGATGATTACTGGCAGTCTCATCGACTTGCCCGCCACGTTCAGGTACAAGAGCCTGAAGTACATCGTGTCCGCAGCATGCAGCGATAGTAGCCTGGATCTATACTCGGCCCCGGATATCAAGAGGTCGTCTAGCTTCGACTGATTATCCACGAGCACGACAATCGTGACAGATTGAATGACCAACAGAACGATGACCGCGGAGATGAGGATCTTCTCCTTCATTGCTTGGTAATCATTAATAACCTCGATTAAAGCCTTTGGACAAATGGCTCAGGGGCCTCAAGACCAAGAGAGGCAACCCACCGGGATAGAGAAGATGGTGGAGAAGGCCAAGCTAATGTCTAGATCGTCTCGGATAACCAAGATAGACCACAACACATTTCAAGTGGTCGGCGACCACGGTATCTACATAGTCATAAGAGGAGTCGATGGCCTGTTTCACTGTGGCTGTCAGGGATATCTCACGCGGGGCTTCTGTTCGCACGCTCTCGCGGTGAACATGCTAGTGGGACGAAGAAGGACACGCTTCCACAGAGTTGAAGGGTCAACATTTGAGGCCGATGAGCAGAAAGAAGAACGGACCGAAGGCGACCAGTGAGGAATATTCTCGATTTGTTGGTATTGCCGTATCACAGAATAGCTTTTTAAGAACAACGCCGGCTGAGGGTCCGCGATGGCAGAATTGGAGCTCTCCGACCCCACTAGTTCTGAGGGTGATGTTGAGACTCGTGGGCTGATGATCGGCGGATCCAACGTCGGTCAGGTGAGGGCCTACAGGGCCACTGAGGAGGAAGTCAAGACCATAAAGAGCAAGCTGAAGAAGACCATTAGGCCGGGACAAGTCTTCTCGGTCAAGGTCTTCCTTGACAAGGAGCTCGACGAGAACACAACAGAGGCAATAGCCCAGAAAATCAGAGGGATCTACAAAGAACTGCCCGGCAAGGTGTATTTTGTGCTCAAGACCAACGACGGATTCGCGCCATTGAGGTTGGGCTGATCGTCATGGATCGAGGCACCTTGTATATGGGTCTGGTCGTGTTGGGAGGACTCCTATTCATCACGTGCGCGCCCTTTCTATTGAGTCTAGCCGTATCCATGGAACCAGCTTATGAGACAACGAGCAAGGTTGATTACGTGCTCAGAGAGTCCACGCTGATAGATTTCCAGACGGTGTACCTGTATCCGTCGAACTCCTTCCGCCGAGTCTTTGAGGACTTCGCCTCAATGCCTCAAAGCATATCCAACTACACGGTAAGAGGCTCCGTCATGGGCAACTCCTCGCTCAGAGTGCTCATTCTAGATTCGGCCAACTACCAGAATTACTTGGACGGGGTGCCGTACACTGCTGCCGTGTCAAGGGTTGCTGCAAAAGACCAGAACCAGTCATTCACCTATCATCTGGACCAATCGACGGTCCTCTATCTGGTGATCGCTGAGTCTGGTGGATCGCAGGCCGCCCAAGCCAACATCGTCGTTTACTATCAATACTACCAGCAAGTGACGACGACCGTATCGGTTCTGAGCGTTACGAGGACGATCTTGCTACCCGCCGCATCCATCATTGGGTTCGTCTTATTGATATTCTCCTTCTATGAGCTGAGGGTCCTAGCTAGGAAGGCAAGAGAGGAAGCCGAGAGGAGGCAACTGTACATGGTCGTTCCTGAAAGCACGGGCTGGCTGAGGCTAAGGTAAGTCGGATCAATAATGAGCCAACGAAGCGGCGTAAAGAAGCGAGCGCTGGATTTCCTCACTGGAACCATTTTGCCGACCCTTGCGGTCTTACTCGTGATGGTCGGGGCGTACTACATTGCTGGAGTTGCACTTGGAACCGACGCGCCAGTTAGGTTGGTCCAGATAGATATGAGTCCCTGGTATGTCACGAGCATGTATCCGACCCTCATTGCGGGCGATGTCATAGTCGTCGAAGGAGTCGGACAGGATGATGTGAGGGTGGGGGATGTGATCATATTCGAGGGACCATACTCATCCGTCCCGATCATCCACAGGGTCATCCAGATAGTCGAGCTGCCAGGAGGCGGCAAGTCTTTCAGGACAAAGGGAGACTACAACCCAACTCCCGATACGATACTAGTGAGCCCGCAAGAGCTCCTTGGAAGGTGGACCGGGATCAAAGTCCAGCTAGTTGGATTGCCCATCATCTTCGCAATGGATCCGATGGGGAGGATCATAATAGTCGCTATCATAGCTGGGCTCTCCGCTTACTCGGTACTGGTTCCTGAGGCGGGCGATAACGATGAACTTTCAGGGACCTCGGAGATAACGTCTAAATAGCAATGCTTATATAAAGGAGCATATAAGGCGATGCTGTCTCAGATTGTTCTCTATGTTTATAAAGGATACCAAGAAACCCGTCGTCACCATCGAGAACGTGGTCGCCTCTGCCGTTCTTAACCAGAGGATCCAGCTCTTCGACATCGTCAACTCCTTTGACGAGACGACGGTGGAGTACAATCCTGAGCAATTCCCCGGTTTGGTCTTCAGGCTGAGGAAACCGAAGACAGCCACCCTGATCTTCAGTTCCGGCAAGATGGTCTGCACTGGCGCGAAGTCCGAGAAGCAGGCCATCAAGGCCGTACATAGGGTGGTCGAGGAACTGAAGTCCAAGGGAATCGACATCGTCAACAAGCCGGAAATCACGATACAGAACATCGTGTCATCTGGATCGCTTCCTGGGAAAATCGATCTGGAGAAGTGTGCATTTGTCTTGGAGCGGACGATGTATGAGCCCGAGCAGTTCCCTGGGCTGATATACAGAATGGGGTCTCCGAAGGTCGTGCTGTTGTTGTTCGCGAGTGGCAAGTTCGTTTGCACCGGTGCTCGGAAGGAAGAGCAAGTTCATGAAGCGGTGGACAATCTCCACAAGCGCCTAAGCGAACTCAAACTACTTTATTGAATCAAATTCGCGGTTATATGTGGTGCGAAAGCTTTTCTATCGAAGACCAGATTCGCTGGGCATGAATTCGAGGCCCGTCTTGGCATGCCTATTGATGTTAGGACTTCTGGGGTTTCTTGCGCGCCCGATCGCAGGTGACGCAGGAGACATCGTGAACGTGAGGTACTTCGGGGCTGCGGTCTTCAATGGCGCTGTAGCAGAGTCAGAGTATCCGCCCGCTGTTCTTTTCTCCACGAGCACCAGGATCTACATGAGCTATGATGACACCTACTTCTACATCGCAGCAGCTATCACTGATGGAACCGACAACGGCGCGAACGACAAGCTCCAGATGTACATAGCACCGTACGAGCTAGGCACCACCCCAAGGCTCACGGACTCAATGATCGAGGTTAGGAGAGACGGGTCCAGCGTATTCTACTCGTACTACGGGGCCTGGGTTGCTGACCCTGAAGGATGGCCCTCGTCAATAGATGTGATGGTCATATCGGGCACTAACTCTTGGTCAATGGAACTGAGGGCGAGGCTGAGCTCGTCGGTGATAGACATCCCAGCCGGGATGAACCGCACGCTGGGCTACATGATAGAGGTTCAAGATGGTGCTGCCGTCCTGCCCCTGTTCGAGGCTCCAACCGGAGCTGACCCAGTAGACACATCGACTTGGGGCATGCTGATGTCGACGTCATGGTGGGGCGCGGTTGACTTGGAGCTAGTCGGCATAACATACACGCCTCCCCTAATAGTCGGACGCCAGACGGCGATAACAGTCGTCTTCCGGAATGTGGGACCTTCACCGTTGTCGAACGTACAGGTGGATCTCACAGTGAATGGAGTCTCCATGGCTCCCGAACAATTCTCGGGCACGTTGCGCACTGGCGAAACAGGTACCGTGCAATTCGACTGGGTCGCTGGGGACGGCGACTTCACGTTCGTTGCGACCGTCAGCATCGTAGGGGGCATATACGAGAGGAACTCGGCGAACAATATGGCAGACAAGACCCTCACTCCTGAATGGCTCACTCTTTCCGTGCTAGCGCCCGCCGGGATTTCCGTGACTGCGGGAGAAAGCACTCAGGAATCGTCTGGCCTGGAAATACCGTTCACCCTACCATGGGGTCCGGTGCAGATCACCGTGTCCAATGTCCTAGAAGTCCCAGGGATCCGGCTGGTGTTCAAGCAATGGAATCCGTCAGTTGGTACGACCTCCTCGATCTCATACAACCTCACAAGCTCGGTCAGCTTGGAAGCGGTCTACGATGTCTTTTACCTTTGCTCATTCAACTTCAAAGACAAGGCGAACCGCGCGTTGCAGAATCTAGCATTCAACCTACGTTTCCCCAATGGCACCTCAAGGCAATTCACAGCTCCGACCTCGGTGTGGATGCCCGTGGGAACCGTGAATCTAGTAGGAGCCTATGTCGGCGGGTTGAACGTCTTGCAGGCCAACCAGTCCATAATCGTCCAAACGCCGCTAGAGCTCACATACTACGTGAACGTGAGAGACGTCACCATAAAAGTGGTGGACATACTCGGCCTTCCTGTGGCAGGGGTGACAATGACCGCGAGTTTCTTCAATGGGACCTCAGTGGCCTTCACGACTCCATCTGACGGGATCATAACAATAACCAGGGTTCCTCTTGGCCTGCTCAACGCCACAGCGGAGTTCCTGTCTTTCTCCTTCAAGATCCAAGTTGACGCCAGCGTAGCTCACGATTTCTGGAGCCTCACCCTGCCGCTGTCCATCCCGGTCTTGGGCGTATTGGTTGGAGTTCCGGCGATAATCTTGATCATAGTCATCGCGTTGATAATAAGATCTAAGCTCAGGCGTTGAGAGATTCGACTCGCGGAGACCTGATCGATATCGTAGTGGCCGTCGAGCCATACATGGTGTCCTACAGGTCTTCGGTCATGGCTGCCAAGTTGCTCTCTGAACGGGCGGGCATCTCGCTCAGGATAGTAGGCAGCAAGTGGCTAGCCGACAGGGCGTTCGACTCCTACATGCCGTGCTTCTTCGCCGAGTTCAAGGATGGGAAACTCATAACGATGAGGGCTGAAGAGAACCTGAACCACAGGCAGCTCGCTCGATTACTGGAGGACGACCTAATGTCTGTTGTAAATCAGAGGAGCAGGACCACTGCGGCCACAGCTGCGCCGTAGGTGCGTGTTATCTTCAGCTCACAGACCTCTTCCTTTGTTCTTTTCACGGTGACCTCCCTCGCGTTTGCCATCTCGTCGAGCAGGATCGATAGTCTGCGCCTGACATCGGTCGTCCCGCCGTTTTGATCAAATTCGACTATGAGGTCGTTCTCGCCCCCGTCGGTGTAGCCTATGGCAACCCCTGTTGAGACTATGTCCCCTCTCTTGCCATCCGCCTTTCCCAATACGACGAAGGTGACTTGGCCGGGCTCTATCCTCCTTGGTTTAACCTCCTTTGCGGACTTCGGAAGTATGGAAGATACTGGCACAAGGTTGCACTGTGATATGCCAGCGGCAACCAGGGCCCTGTCGAAAGCATTCAGAACAGAGGTATCGCTCTGTCCGACACCGGATACCATGAAATACTCCTGAGGGACGAGCCTCTGTTCCATTCGTTCTACCCTGCAGCTGTCGTCGACTATCCCTTGTTTAACTTTTCCTGTGTCGCTGCTGTGAAGGAATTCACACCATCAGCCAATGCGTCGAGCGTCATGTCCTCGGTGTCTCTCATCGCCTCGTACCTACGAATGAGCCTGGAGACTTCGGATATCATCACGTCAGTCTCTGAGAGGAACTTGCTGACTGGCTGAAGCCCGAGAGCTTCCTTCGGTTCAATCTGGTCGGGATCGCTGTCGCTGGAACCAGTCGATTGCACTGATGCCGGAGTCTGAGTCCAGGGCCCCCCGCTCAGAATGTCAAGGGCTTCTTGGCATAGTTCCAGCACTTCTTTGTATCCCAAGCTCCTTTACCTCGAGCCCATTATCCAATACTTAACTTCTTCTCATATATGCCCTTCATCTTAATGGCATCTTTATCCAACAGCGGGGACTCGCAGATCACCACCATGTTGTACCCGACCTGCGCCATGGCTTCTGCGAGGTACTCGAACTTCGGGCCGTAACTGCTTCCAAGTGGCCAGTGGCGCTTCTCGCCAAAGCCCGCCGCGGTCGGTTGCACCTCTGAGAAGTGTAGCACAAGCGACTTTGACCTCTCGGTTCCAAGGTCCCTTTCAACCCTACTCAGTACGTTGAGGCAGTCATCAGACCCTCTGAACTTGCTGTCCACGGATCTCACATGCATGTGGCCGAAGTCCAACGTGGGTCTGACCCTCGGAATGGACCGGGACAGTTCGATGAGTTCGTCAAGTGTGCCGAACTGACTCTGCTTCCCGGTCGTCTCCGGGCCCAGTTCCACGCCCACTCCCAACGACTCCAGCCTCGCGGTGATTTCCTGCAGTGCTTTCAACTGCAGTCTGAACGTTTCCTCCTTGGTTCTTCTGCCGTAGAAGCCAGCGTGGAACGTCACGTGGAATGTTCCCATGTGGTGTCCTGCCATCGCAGCCATGATAAGCCTCTTTTTGGATGCACTGGCGATTGTCCTGTCTTCAGATGACAGGCTTATCGCATACGGGGCATGGATAGTGAGTACCACGTCGTTTCTCTTGGCGGCGTCACGTATCATCGTGGCCGCAGCCCTGCCTATCCTGACACTTCTCACGGCCTGATACTCCATCGCAAACAGGCCCTCAGATGCGAGGTATGCCATAGCGTCCGGCCCCTTAGGGCCCTTGAGCGGGTAGCCAGCAGGACCGAAGATGGTCTCGGCGTGCATCGGTGTGAGTTGGACAAGAGTCCATTTATCTGTTCGCGGGCTTGAGCTTGACGGACCTCAGCCTCGTCAGAACGTAGTCCCTGTCGAGCGTGGCCAAGAAGTTGCCGAGACGGGGGCCAGAGTCTTGGCCAATGAACAACTCGTACGCTTCCTTGAAGAACTCGCTAGATGGCACGCCGGCGCTTCGTGCGGCTTTGTAGAGCAGTTCCTGCAGTTGGTCGCCGCCGAGATGGGTCCGCGTGAGTTCCTCCTGCAGGGCCCGGAAACCCTCGAGTATCCTCGGGTCGTCCACTTCGTGTATCTTGCTTGACTCAACCTCAGGGCTCCTAGCGAACATCTTGTTCCAGTTGCTCGCCTCGGTAAGTCTCTCGAGGGCCCTCTTCCTATCTGCATTGGAGAGATCTCTTGGCATCAGGCCGGATCCCTCTAGCCTCTCCAGCGCGATTCTCGGTTCGTAGAATCTCGTGACGTAAGTGGCCAGGTCATAGGGCAGTCTGTAAGGCTGGGATCCCTTCGGCTCTCCGAGAACATACCGGTAGTAGACCTTGGCGTCCTGCGCTCTTTCTCCGTGCCCGACGTACGCCAGCCTCTCTATCTCGTCGAACTCCGAGACGACTGCGGACATCTTCTTGACCGCGATGTCTCTCTGCACCAAAGGCTTTTTCACGTACAGAAACCTGATCACCTCGGGCTCCGCGATCTTCAGCAGGTCCCTTATCAGGTAGACGTTGCCCATGCGGCTGGACATCTTCTGCCCGTCGATCAAGAAGAACTCATACACCAAGGGGACAGGTGGCTCGAAGCCGTAGACTTCCTTCGCCAAGGCTACGCCGGACTTCCATGATCCCTCGTAGTGTTCCTTGCCGAAGGGCTCAATGTCCGTCTCGAAGATCTGCCAGTCGGCCACCCATTCGAGCCTCCAAGGCAGTTTGGTGCGCCTTATGTCCGTTGACCCCACATGACCACAGCCCCTGACTCTGTACTCTCCATGCAGGACTCTGTCGACGCACTCGTAGTCGACCTTGCCTGCATCCATGTCAATGGAAGTGACCTTGGTAGTCAGCTTACCGCACTCCTCACACACCGGATTGAGCGGAACCCAGTTCCCTGAGATTCTCGACTGAAATCGGCTGAGAACGGCCCTCACCGATGCCGTGCGTTCAAGGGTCCGTCGTATGAACGAGTCGTATGCGCCCTCTTCGTAGAGCTTGCTGACATAGACCAACTCAAGGTCCACTCCTATTGCTCGGAGGTCCTCCATCATCAGTTCGGTGAAATGGTCGGCGTACGAGTCGTGGCAGCCGAAGGGGTCCTCAACTAGACAAACTGGTTTCCCCAAGGCTTTAGTGAGAATAGTCTTGCCTCTTCCCTCGGTCTTCCTCCATATCCCATCGCCGTCGGGCAACCTCATGGGCACTGTCCTCAGGGGATCCATGTCGTCGCTTGTCAGGACATGCCTCGACCTTCTGCCTGCTCCGTCGATGCTCTTCCTGATGAAGTATCCCCTAACCTGATCGTTCATGTTGCCAATGTGCTTTGGTCCCGATGGTGACGCGCCAGCTCTGACAGTCACGACCTTGTGGTTAGATCTGTCAGCATGCTTTGTTGCCTCTGTCGCCACAAGTTTCGCCCAGAACCGCTCCTGCTTCGGCGGCAAGCTCGTCGAACTGAGCCATCGCTTATATTTAACCGAGACCTGCACGGACCGGGCCCGTAGCCCAACTGGACAGGGCGCAGTGGAGAAAGCGACCGCGTAGGCCTTCGGAGCCTCGATGGAGAGAGCCTGAGAATGAGGGTTCGAGAGAATCTCCCGAGAATCCCTTCGGGCCCGTGATTCAGCAGCTGACTCAGTGGAAGCGCGTCAAGGCTACGGATAAATTCCTCAGAATGGCTCGGGCTGACTCCAGGCCAGTGCTTCTCAGCCCACAGTCGGGGTGAACATATGCCAACAGGTCATCCCCCACCTCCTGTCTAACGGCTTCAAGCACTCCGAGTATCTTTTCCGGGTCATCAGCCTCCTCGGGCTTCGCGATGTCAACCCGCGCGCAACCCACTCCCAGCTTCTTATGAGCGCGCACAAGCTCGCCACGATCAAGAGCCCGGATGTTCTCAGGGTTGCCAGCGAAAGCGTGACTGAGGGTTCCGACTCCCTCAAGCCTCAGGAGCTCGTGATGAAGCTGAGGCGACAGGCGACCACACACGTGCAGGATCGCCATCTCCGGGTGCAGGTCGGAGGTCACCAATCGCAGACAGGTCGCGGCCCTCCCGGGATCCATGAACCCACCGGACAGGCCCGGCTCATCTATCTGAACGATGGCGCCCATCGACTGAAGATGAGATGCCAGAGACCCCAAGGCAAGCCCAAGGTCTTCATATAGTTGGCTGTCATTCGGTCCTGAGTATGGCCCCCTGTTAACCAGTGCGCAGCTGAACCCGAGGGTGACTGGCCCGGTTATCGCGATCTTCGCGGACGCGGTCGCGCGGGTCTCCCGCAGGACGCGCAACACCTGTTCCAGATCCCTGCTCTTCAGGCATCTGCCGAGATCAACAGGCGGAGCTACTCTGCCAACGACGGCTGGCTTGCCAGCTAATTCCCCCAAACCTGGGATGTCGTGGGCCAAGTATGAGATCATGTCATGTCGCGGCTCGCCGTCCGTCACGACATCGAAGCCCAGCTCAAGCTGCAAACTACAGTAGTTGCGTATGGACTCCTCAGGGGAGCTTCCTTCTGCTGGGAAGCTGCCGACTGCTGTCAATAGAGGTCTGCTCAACGCTTCTCACTGCTCGGATCTGCTATTTGAGGCTGCTCTGATGGCGATTATCCATGGGATTCAGCCTTTCTCGAGCTTCCCCACGAGCAGAGCCGAGACTGATAGCGCAACTGCTGACGAGATGATGTAAGGCCCCTCCAGCAAAAACTCAGCTGCCACGCCACCGATTCCCGGGCCCAGCAGGTACCCAAGTCCAATGCTGCTCTCGAACATCCCTGCGTACATTCCCCTGCTTGATGGGTCAGCCTCCAGTGCGCTCCTGATCGCCGCGCTGTAACACAGTCCGACACCTATGCCTAGCAGAAAGCCACATGGGAGGAGAACCAAGGGTTCACTTGACGACACCAACAATAGCGGGAACAAGAACGCAATGAACGACCCAGCTAGTGCGAGAGTCCTGAAGTTCCTTCTGATAAACCTGTAAAGGTAGAACATGAGGGTTCTCCCTGCAAGCAGCAGTGATATCGTCAGACCAATCAGAGCTCCGGGAATGCCCCTCAGTTGAGCATAAGGAGGATAGAGGGAGAATATGGTTCCTTGGCAGAATGAGTAGAGGGCTGCTATCGACCAAGTCGGGATCATCTTCTTCGGCGAGACTGACCCCTCTTTGCTCCTCCCCTGACTGTCGACACGTGAGTGGCTTCCATGCGACACCATGAAAGCTGAGAGGAAGCACATCAAGAGTGACATTACCGCGCAGGGGAGGAATACAACCTCGTAATTGCCATACCAGAGGACAACACTGGAGACCAGACCCCCAGCAAGACTGCCAGAACTCCACAGCACTCCGAAATTCGAGAATAATCTATCGCCGCTGACCCCTGCGCTGTCAGCCAGGAGCGCCTCAACAGCCGGCCAGAGTATTGCAGTGGAGATGCCATCCAGAAGCCTACTGAGCATCAGATGCAGGGGCGTTGAGGACATCCAATACAAGGTACAGGTAACAGCATAGAGGAAGGAACTGATCATAAGTAGATGCCTCCTGCTGAGCCTGTCCGCCAAGATTCCCGAGAGGAGTGCGACCGGGACATAGCTGAAGGGGGAGGCACTTCCTATGATGCCGATCTCGAACTGACTCGCTCCCATCCTGAGGGCGAGCAGGGGTATGACTGGCACGAGCAACGCCACCAGCATGGAGAAGACAAAGCTCAGGGCGTATGAGACGTTTGCATTCTTCAACATCGCAGGTGTTTGGGTAGCGCGCGTGCCGATAGAAGTCGACTGGTCTTGCATGGCGCTCATCTTGGCGACAGGACCTGAAGGATATCATGCTCGATCTTGGCCGCGAGCCCTGTCCTGTTGGCCTCGTTTATGGTTGTGGTGCTCCCTCGGCATTCCTCCCTGATCCTCTCAAGAAGCGGATGCGTTGCCCTCCAGTGCAGCGTCATGACAATAGGTTTCTCTGATCTCAATGCCGTCTCCACAGCCCTCACGAAGGCTTCGCTGCTCAGCTCCATCGGGCCCAGCTCGTCGATAACTATCACGTCGGAGGCTTCAATTGCGTGCTCTATCGCCACGACCCCCACGCCCTCCAAGCCTTCTAAGTCCACTACATACTTCCCCACCTTGGGCCCGCCCGAGCCAACCTTGGCGAGAACTCCGGTTCTGCCGCTCGAGACGTCGGCAATCTGAAACCCGATTCGGCTACCTGCTTGAGTCAGTTCTGAAGTTGTCATCCCCCCGACGGAGATTCTCTGGGCTTTCAGTCTCTCCACCAACTTGACCATCACTGTTGTCTTCCCGGACTTGGGAGGACCAGTCAGCGCAAAGATCCTGCTCAACTGGTCTCTCGTCGACCCGATGCCTAGATAAGCCTCAGCTTGGCAGGGGTCGGCTCCTTGTTTTTATCCTCACTTAGCCGAGTCACAAGGCATGCAAGTCGTGGTTGGTTTCGACGGCGGGGCGACCAAGACCAAAGCTGTTGTGGCGACTTTGGACGGAGAGGTGCTCTCAAGCGGAGATGGAGGGCCGTCAAACTACCACGTTGTGGGCATAGACGGAGCGAAACGCTCCATCCTGGAGGCCTTCAAAGCCGCCTCAAGTCGGATTGCAGAACCACTGGTGATCGAGGTGGCAGTTGCTGGGTTGGCTGGTCTGGACTGCAAGCGTGATGGGCGGGTACTGAACGAGGAGCTGCCAAAGATCGGGATTGCTAAGAGGCTTGTTGTGGTTCATGACTCCCAGAACGCACTCTACGGGGCGACCGGAGGGGAAGCAGGAGTCATAGTCATCGCTGGCACTGGATCAGTCGCGGCGGGAACGGATGGCGCTGGCAACACGGTGAGGGTTGGAGGATGGGGGAACGTCCTCGACGACGTGGGAAGCGGGTACGAGATGGGCAGAAAGGCGCTTACAGCTGCCCTCTACACATTCGACGGACGATTGCAGAAGACGGTTCTGGTGACCAAGCTCAAGGAGGCGCTCGGAGTGGAGTCCATAGATGACATAATCACGAGGGTCTACGGTGAGAAGATGTCGGTCACTGAGATCGCTGCCCTTGCCCCTCTCGTCACGGAGGCAGCTAAGGAAGGTGATGCCGTGGCCAGCACAATAGTCGAGGAAGCCGTCGACGGGATCTCCACGCTTGTCAAGACGGTGATACTTAGACTGAAGATGCAAGACATGGCATTTCCAGTGGCGACCATAGGCGGCGTTTTCAAGGCTGGCAAAATCATAACTGAGCCCTTGGCCAAGTCCGTGAGTTGCTTGGCGCCGGGGGCTCGAATAGGGCAACCCATGATGGGTCCTTGGTTGGGGTCGGTGCTGGTGGCACTGGAGATGTATCACAAGCACTTGTCCCCAGAGCTAGTCAAGGCTGTCAGGAGAACCGCGGATAGAGCGTGACCACTTACAAGTTCGCGCCCTGACTCCTGAGAACTGATCTCAGTCTCTTACCGTCAAGAGCCCTTGGACGCACATCCTCCTTGGAGCAAATGGCTGCTGCTGTACCTGCCGCTTGTCCGATTGCCCTCATGTTCGGCTGGATCCTGACTGAAGCTTGAGCCTCGAAGGTGGCGGATAGGCATCTGCCAGCGACCAACAGGTTGTCCACGCAAAGCGGGACGAGGCACCTATAGGGGATTTCATGATACTCACCTTTCCCAAAAGGCTTAGAGAGTTCAGTGCCGCCCTGAGGCAAGTGAATGTCGATTGGATAATTATTCCTGGCCACGGCGTCCTCGAACTTCCGGCGTTTGAGGTGATCCTCAGCACTCAGCACGTATTCTCCAACGACCCGTCTGGACTCTCTGACTCCCACCATCGTAGCCGTCTGGGAGATGTACGAGTTCTCGAATCCCTCGAAATATCTCTTGAAGAATCTCATGTATCTGGTGATCCTCTTCCTTCCCTGCACCTCCGCTTCAGTGAGGTCGACGGGGTCTTGGCCCTTCAAGTCTCCTATGATCCGAGGACAGTTGAATCCCATCTCGCCGGGTCTACCAGGGAGGGAAAAGCCTTGAAAGTATGCCGCATCGTCTCTCTCGAGCATGCCCTCCCGGATTGCCTCATTGAACACTTCCTCAAGAGGGGTTCCGCGACCGGGTACCATCCAGCATTCAAGCCAAGGAAGCCCGTGCTCTCGGTTGCTATAGATTCTATTCAGAAAGGCAGCGAAACGAGACAGGTCAATGTTCCCGACCATGAACCTCAGCGACATCGGTTGGCATGCTCCATCTTCCTTCCTGCCGGACTCGAACGGCACCCCCGCTTTGATCGCGATGTCTGCATCCCCAGATGCATCTATCGCGACCTTTGACATTATGGCCCTCCTTCCGACCTTGGTCTCCACCACAACTCCTCTGACTTCGTTCCCCTCAAGTATTGGCATGGAAGCAAACGTGTGATACAGCAACCCGCATCCGCTCTCATTCGCCATTTCCTCCAATACGTATTTCAACGCCTCGGGATTGAACCAGCCATCGTTCCCCCTGGAGTCCTTGCTCCCTTCGCCGGTTCCGATCAGTCGATCCTGTATTTCTGATGAGATGCCTGAGCATAGGGGTCTGCCACTAACGTGGTTGGGCATCATCGGGAATACTAAACCGCCTGTGGCTGTCCCGCCGAGGAAACCCATCTGTTCCACGATCATGGTATTGGCCCCGTTGCGGGAGGATGCAATCCCCGCTACTGATCCGGCCGTTCCTCCGCCTACGACGAGGACATCAACTTCTGACAGGATCTGAACGCGCTTCTTCACCTCATCAAATGCGATCGCTTCCTCAGGCCTCACGTGTTTGGGATGCGACATGTCAATATAACAGTACGACCCTCGAAGCCCCTGTGGTGTGTCCGATGTGACTGGGCCCACTCACTCGCCCATCGTCGTGAGCACCAGAGACCTCATTCTGGGTTTGATGTCAAGCTCAAGGAAGACCACCTGTTGCCAAGTGCCCAGCGACAATTGGCCCTCCAAGACGGGGATAGTGAGGCTCGGGCCGATTATGGACGCTCGCACGTGCGAGTGCCCGTTTCCGTCATGCCACATCTTCTGGTGCTCGTAGCTAGCCCCTCTTGGGGCAATCCTCTCGAGAGCCGCCGGCAAGTCCTTGATCAAGCCCGGCTCATATTCTAGGGTAGTGACCGCACCCGTCGACCCCGGCACGAACAAGGTCGTAATCCCATTGCTTATGTTGCTCGCCTTGACTTCGGCCTTGACCTCCTCCGTGATGTCCTTTATGGATCCCTCGCCGTCCGTCGAGAACTCTATCTTCCTGGTCCGCACCTTCAACCTGATCCACGCTTCAGTTGGGGACTAATTGGTCTATCGGTTAGGTTGTGCCTCGGGGGTTGTTTCAAACGGTCTCCCGTATTCCTCCCTGCTCGCGATGTCATTGATCCGCTTCCTCCTCATGACGCGCTTCTCAACCTCAGACACAAGGTCCCTGCCCTCACGCGGGTACCCCAAAGCCAAGAGCGCGACTACGTCGAATTCACCCGGTATGGCCAGGAGCTTCTTCACCAGTTGTTCGTCGAAATCCCCTATCCAGCAGGTCCCGAGGCCCTCGCCCATGGCTGCCAAAACGATGTTCTCCATCGCGATCGTGGTGTCCACCACGTGCCAGCGGGTCAAAGGCCACCTCTTCGCACAACCAACAACCACCACGGGCGACTCGGATAGAAAGCCGGAGAAGAGTCGGCCTTCAGACAACTTTTTTCGCTTCGTTGAGTCTGTCACGACCACGAAGTGCCACGGCTGCAGGTTAGCTGCAGAGGGGGCGAGGCGAGCAGCCTCCATCACCTTCCTCAACGTGTTCTGTGGGATCTGGTCCGGCAGATATGATCTCACTGAATGTCTTCTTTGGATGGCGTCGAATACTTCCGTTCACGGAGTCACCGCGTAGCACGGATCAGGATCGCTCATATTGTTATCTTGCTGGGGACGAGCGACGCTGGAGAGGCTGTCTTTTGGGGTGCGTCGGGGTGGAGTCCGTATGGACTAATTACACTTTCGCCCGGCGGTCACGCAGACGTCACAATGCTTCTAAGGCTAATCCATCACTTCCATGGATGGCCACCATAGTCTGGCTCATGTTGCGCGTGGTCATCGCTTCTCCAGGTTCCAAATTAGTGGAGGAGAGGATCATCGATTACAGAGAGCGAATGGGTAAGGTAGTGATCATAAGCTCAGAGCATTCTCTAGATGTGATCGCGATGTCGCTCGCTGCAGCTTCGAGGGGTATGAACCCACAAGAGGCCCTTCGGCGCATATACCTCTCCCGCGCCTTCAACGTGTTTCAGGCTGAGAACCTGATGTCCGAAACTGGACCTAGCGTAGCGACGGAGCTCAAAGCTAATGTCTTTCTCGCCGTCGACATCCACGAGCTATTCTTGGACGAGGAGAATTTCTCGGATAGGGCCAAGAGGTTCGCCCAGTCCGTGTGGAGGATGAAGGACAACACTCGCGAGCTGACCTGCGAGCTGATATTCAGGTCCATGGGCGACAGAGGTTCCCGTGGTCTCTTGGGTTCTGCGATCTCGGCCGCAGATGAGTTGGAAGAGTTGAAGGCCGTGGAGTTGTCCGAGGTCATGCTGCCTACACTTTCTTCAGACCGTCCCTCACCTAGCCTCAGAGTTCTCATGTGATAATACTCTGTAGACCTTCAACAGAAAATCACTGCATGGGAAGAACTATCCCGACCTTCAGGGACTTCGTCAGGGAATGGTCAGGCGAGTGCCTCAGGATATTGAGAATGCTACCGGAGCGAGAAAGGTCGGCGCTCAAGAGTCTGTTGGATACCGTCTTCTCTAGGTCGGACGCTGGATCTTTGATGCCCAGCCCATTGCCCAGCGAAACTGCTCTGCTGTTGATGATCGTAAATTTGAAGGCAGACGTGGAAGATTTGAAGAGCACTGTAAAGGATAGGGGTGGCGAGTGACAGATGTCACGCTCCGCGTTCAAGCCATCTGAACTCTCTGCGTTCCACTGACCGAAGGAGTGAGGCCTGATGAGAGGCTGGATACTGGATGTGCACCAAGAAGAGCCCGGCCTCGTGGCAGTTTGGTTCAAGACTGAAGGTGGCTCGACGATAAAACTCCTGTTCAGTTACGAGCCCCACTTCCTTCTATTATCTACCTCTTGGAAGCTGGAAGATATTCAGAGAAGAGCCGCGAGCGTTGGATCGACCAGTTCCGAGTTCGTGCAGAAAGGCCTACCCTCCGGGAAGTTCAAGAGGATGCTTCTGGTCAGGGCGAAGGATGAGCGGACAAAGAAGCTCGTGCTGAGGAAGTTGCTCAGAGATTCGGACGTGACCCCTTTCGACGCCGACATCCAGGTGGACAGGCAATTCATGATGGAAAGGGCTGTGTTCCCGCTGGCCAAGGTGGATGCCAAGCGCACTTCCAGGGGCTTCGAGTTGACGCTCCGGGATGACTTGGAGTCACTCGAATACGACCTGCCGGAGTTCAAGCGGGCCCTGCTGAGCGCCAAGACTTCGAAGCCTTTCAGGCTCGGCGAGTTACAGGAGCTGACTCTATCCTTTGAGGGTGGAGAGACGATATCCTATGACCCAAAAAAGGGGGAGGACCTAGTTTCCCTGTCAAACGAGGTTCTGAGAAGGGGCGTCGACATCCTGTTCACAAGGGGAGGCGATGGTTTTCTGCTACGTTCCTTAGAGAAGAGTGCGGAGCAACTGGGGGTTCACGAGGGCTTCTCTTTCAACAGGGATCTGTCAAAGATGGATCTCAGCAGCGGTGGTTTCTCGTTCACCAGTTACGGGGTGGTCAGGTGGAAGTACAGGCCCGCCTTCTTGAAGGGGAGGTTCCACATAGATCTCGACAATTTCATGGCACTCCCTGAGGCGGGCTTGGACGGAGTTTTCGAACTGTCTCGCTCCTGTTGTCTGTCAATCCAGAGAGTCGCGAGGACCAGCATTGGAGGGGTTATGGCGTCGCTGGAGGATCTGGTGGCATTCAGGCGCAACATAGCGATACCGATGGAGGGAAATCAGCCCGAGTTCTTCAAGAGCATACTCTCCTTGCTCAGGTCGGACAGGGGTGGGTTCGTGATGAACCCGGTCGTAGGAGTTCACGAGGATGTGTTGGAGATTGACTTCACGTCCCTCTATCCCTCGTTGATTGCTATTAGGAACATCTCCTCTGAGACCGTCTGCCCCGAGGCCATCGAGGGCGACATAACGGTTCCGGAATTGAACCTCGGCATTGCCCCAGACAGATTCGGAATAGTTTCCGACGCCGTAGCCTTCATGTTGAGGAGGAGACTCGCCTACTCCCATCTCTCATCAAGAGAGGACGATGTGTACGACAGGAGGCAGAAGGCGATGAAGTTGATTCTATGCTCGGCGTTCGGATACTTGGGTTTCAGGAAGGCTAAGTTCGGAAGGGTTGAAGCGCATATGGCCACCACGGCCTTCGCCAGGGAAGCGCTGCTTAAGGTAGTCGGACTTGCAGAATCGATGGGGTTCAAGGTCATCCACGCCATAGTGGACGCAATATGGGTGAGAGGAGAGGTTGATCACGAGTCGCTCATCAGAAGGATGTCGGAAACCGTGGGCGTGCCAGCTAGACTCAAGGCAAATTACAGGTGGGTCGCTTTCCTCAGGTCTAGGGTCAACCCGAACGTTCCTGTCCCGACTAGGTATTTCGGCGTCACGAAAGAGGGAAGGATAAAGGTCAGAGGCATAGAGGCCAGGAGAAATGACACGCCGCCTTTCATCGCGATCTCACAACTGTCGATGTTAGAGTCCATGGCTAAGGTACCCCTAAGTGAAGCCCCAAGAATGGCGATAGAAACGCTGAGTTCCAGCCTGAGGAGCCTCAGAGAAGAAGGCATTAGGCCCGAGTCATTGGTGATGCGGAAGAAGCTATCGCGCTCGCCGAGCGAGTACAGGAACAGGGTCGCTCAGGCATTGGCATCTTGGTCGATAGAGAGAGAAGGAGGACGCGTGATGCCGGGCATGGAGGTATCCTTCATCATGACCAAAGATGGCCCTCAGCCAGTTGGCCTAGTCAGCTCAAAACCAGACTTGGAATTCTACGAGACGCTGTTGTTGAGAGCGGGTCATTCAATACTTGAGCCGTTTGGTTTCACGCAGGATGAAGTTGCTTCGAGGGCCAATGGCCAACTGAGCCTATCCTCTTTCCTCCACTAGCGTCAAAGATCGAACGCTAATATCCAATCGGCGTAGCTTCACACCATGCAAACGCGAAGGGTCTCCTTCGGTTTGAACCCCTTGGAGCTGACTCGAGAGTTCGGGACTCCACTCTACGTCGTCAACCTCGACACTCTAGAGTACAACTTCCTCAGGTTCGACCGCGCCATGCTCGCCGCGGGGATAGATCACGGGATATTCTACGCCGTCAAAGCAAACCCACTGCTGGCGATCTTGCAGAGGATAAGTCAACTAGGGGGAGGCGCGGAGGTGGTCTCGCTAGGCGAGCTCGAGGCCGCAAGGAGGGCGGGCTTCTCTTCCTCGAAGATCATATTCAACGGTCCGGGCAAGAACGTGGAGGAGATCGGAGAGGCGGTGGAGTCAGGCGTTGCATCGATAAACGTCGAGTCCATCGGCGAATTGGGAGTCATCATCCAGGCGTGCAAGAGGACCTCTAAGGTTGCCAATGTCGGGTTCAGGGTTAACCCAGGCGTAAGGGCTTCGACCCACAGATATCTACAGACAGGGCTCAAGGGAGGGAAGTTTGGCTTGGACCCCAAATCCTTTCGGGAGGCATTGAGGCTTTGTGGCAGGAGCAGACTGCTCAAGCCGGTGTGTGTCCACATGCACTTCGGCTCGCAGATCGGCTCGGTCGCCAGCTTCAAGTCCGCCTGCGGAGCGCTGATGGGATTCGTGACTCTCTTTCGGAGAACGCTTAGGAAATCTCCTTGCATTGTTGACGTGGGTGGAGGCTTTGGTCTTGACTACTCCACGGGCAGGATGTCCCTGGACCCTGAGAGCTTCGTCAGGAGGGCACTCAAGCCCATGATTTCGTCCCGAGCTTGGCCGGCCTCATGCGAGGTGGCAGTGGAGCCAGGCCGTTCCATCGTGGGGCAGGCAGGATTGCTGGCCATGAAGGTTCTGTACGTCAAGCAGAGCGGAAGCGTTCATTGGTTGATCACTGATTCTGGCATGAGCGACTTCATCAGGACGGCCCTGTATTCTGACAAACATAGGATCATCAACGCTTCGAAACCTCACGGTCGACCGAGGAAGTACTTCGTGGGTGGCCCGCTATGCGAGTCCGGCGATGTCTTCGGATGTTACAGCCTGCCCGAGACCGAGCCGGGGGACATTCTACTGCTTCTCGACGCGGGCGCATACGGATCATCGATGAGCAGTAACTACAACGGAAGGCTGAGGCCAGCCACGGTCGCCGTCAGTCATGGCAGAGCATGGCCGTGCGAGAGAAGAGAGACTGTGGAGGATCTGTTCAGGCGGCAATCTGAGCCCCGGTAATCACAGTGTGATCCTCTCCGCAAACAGTTCGTCGCTAAGTAAGGATTCGTCAATCTTGGAGATGCCAAGCCCGGGCGATGATCCCACTCCTCTCTTACCTTCCCTGATCCATGCTCCTTCGTCCCTTGCCAGGATCTTGGGACACATCAGGTCTGAGTCCAGGTCAGCGAACTCGACCACATCCGTCCCCAAGGCGAAATGAGCGCCGGCTGCTATCGCGATGCTGTTGTCCGAGTAGCATCCGACCATGCATTTGACGCCAGCAGCCCGACAAACGGACGCTATCTCCGATGCCGTCCGTATGCCACCGACCTTCATGAGCTTCACGTTGATGTAGTCTGCTGCCTCATTCTCCACGGCCGTCATCGCCTGCCTGACGTCCCTTACTGCCTCGTCCAGCATTATCCTCACCCCCGTCTGCTTCCTCAGGATCGCGGTCTCCTTGATTCTATCCTTAGGCAATGGCTGCTCGAGGAATTCCATCTGTTCGACCCTTGAGAGGAACTTGCAGAAGGTCGTCGCCTCTTCGAGGGAGTACGCCTGATTCGCATCAACGCTGATTCTCCTATCCTCGTCCAGCGCGCCCACAACGGCCTTGACACGTTTGATGTCCTCTTCCACTCCTGTCCCTACTTTGATCTTGACTCTCGTGAAGCCCTCTGAGGCTATTCGCTTGGCTTCTGCGGCCATCTCCTCGGGAGGGGCTATTCCTATCGTGTAGCTTGTTTCCATCGGACTTTTCTGCACCCCGAGTAGCTTGCACAATGGCGCGCCGATCATCTTGGAGAAGAGGTCGTGAATTCCGATGTCGAACGCTGCAATGGCGGATCTGGATCTGACTCCTGACTTCCACATCGACTCAACTGTCGACCCGAGTTCCGCGTAGTCCCTTCCCAACGCCAGCTTCGCCAGTGACCTGAGGCCGGCAATCACGTCATCCATGGCTTCACCCTCGAAATATGGATAGGTTGGAACCCCTTCCCCCAGTCCCATGTTGCCTTCCTCATCCCTCAGTATGAGGATCACGCTTTCGGAGTGAGTGCTTGAGCGAATGGATGTCCTGAAGGGCCTATCCATCTTGATCCTGAGCAAGCGGGCGCGCGCTTCAGTGATTCTCGGCACGGAGTTGTTCTAGCTTGGAGAACTTAAAATGATTGGCTCTTAAGCCACTTAAGCTTAAATCAGCTTAGCCTCGCGGGCTCTGTTCATGGGGCCAAGTATTGACCTGGTGGTTCTTATGACGGCGGGCTTAGTGTCAGTCGTCGTGCCAAGCGCTTTCACGCTGAGAGGCAAGAGGAGATGAGTTCTCATAGACGAGAACAGAAGCTGAAAGCCCCTAGGTGGTCGCGCGATCTGGAGAAGTCCACCATAGAGAGTTGGCATGCGAGTCGGGCGTTCACGTTTGACTCAAGTGGAGAGGGCGAAGTGTACTCAATCGATACTCCTCCCCCATATCTGACGGACAAGTGGCACGTAGGAGGCGCCGCGCACTATGCGCAGATAGACATGGTGGCCAGGTACAAGCGGCTCAAGGGATACAACGTTCTCTTTCCATTTGGCGTCGACAGGAACGGCCTCCCAATCGAGGTCATGGTTGAGAAGGCCAAAGGGATCAGGGCGAGGGACGTGTCAAGGGCGGACTTTCTGCGGCTCTGTCATGACTACTTGAACTCAGTCGAAGGAGACGTGACGGCTCAGGTCAGGATGCTCGGCATTGGCATGGACCTAGAGAACTACTACAAGACGGATTCACCATCATACAGAGCCATTACCCAAGCGACCTTCATCGACATGTGGAAGAAGGGATTGGTCTACGAAGACCTCAGGCCCACCTCTTGGTGTCCCCGCTGTGGAACCCCCATTGCTGAGGCTGAGATAGAGTACGACAACAGGCCCTCATCCCTCACGTATGTGAAGTTCAAGATAAAGGAAAGCGGAGAACAGGTCTCAGTCGCAACCACGAGGCCGGAGCTTCTCCCGGCATGTGCGGTGGTCATATTCAACCCGGATGACGACCGCTACAGGAAGATCGAAGGTCTGACTGCCGTGGTCCCCATCTTCGGAAACGAAGTGAAAGTTGTTGCTCACCCAGTTGCGAAGATGGAGTTCGGCACAGGGCTCGTCATGATGTGCAGCTACGGTGACCTGACGGATGTGAGACTGTTCAGAGAGATGGGCCTGCAGGCTAAGACTTCAGTCGACCAGGATGGAAATTTGACCTCCATCGCAGGGGAGTTTGCAGGGCTGCCGGTCCAGGAAGCGCGCAGGCGGATCATTAGGAAGCTGAAGACAGAGGGACTTGTGGCCAAGGAAGAGAGCATAGTGCACGAAACCCCGACGTGCTGGAGGTGTCACTCTCCGGTCGAGATAATCGAGACGAAAGAGTACTATGTGAAGCAACTTGAGTTCAAGGAGGATGTCAAGAGGATGGCTCAGTCAATGGAGTTCTATCCGCCTTGGTCAAGGCAAGTCCTCTTTGACTGGGTCGGCAGCTTGGTCCAAGACTGGCCCATATCGAGAAGGAGATACTACGCCACAGAGATCCCCGTGTGGTACTGTGCAAGCTGCGGCACTCCGTTCCTTCCTCCGAAGGGCAAATATTACCAGCCTTGGAAGGAGGACCCCCCGGCCGGGTCCAAGTGCACCGAATGTGAGTCTGAGAAGTTCATCGGGGAGACTAGAGTGCTGGACACTTGGATGGATTCAAGCATATCTCAGCTTTACATCATCGGATACTGCACAGACGAGGAGCTGTTCAATAGGTTGAGGCCGACGTCCATGAGACCGCAGGGCATAGACATAGTGAGAGTGTGGCTCTACTACTCCATACTGAGGACGTTCCTTCTGCTCGGGGACAAGGCCTTCAAACAGGTCAGGATCAGCGGAATGGGCCTGGACGCGAAAGGAGAGGCAATGCACAAGTCAAAAGGCAATGCAGTTTACCCCGAGGAGATGATCGAGAAATACGGCACTGACGCATTCAGACTCTGGGCCGCCTCTGAGGGAAAGCTGGGATACCACTACAGGTTCTCCGAGGATAGAGTGAGGGGGGCCTCCTTGTTCATAACCAAGCTCTGGAACATATGCAGGTTTGCCTCGCAGTTCGAGGAAGAGCCGGAGTCGGCCATAACTCACCCCTTGGACAAGCTATTCCTGCAGGCCGCTCAAGATGCAGTGTCCAGAGCCGAGAAGGAGTACGAGGTGTTGGATCCATTCGGAGCTGCTTTGGCCATGAGGGACTTCGTGTGGAACTGCCTGGCAGACCACTATCTTGAGATAGCCAAGCCGAGGCTCTACTCTGAGCGGGAGGGCCCAGAGGAAAGGTCGGCCAGAGCTGCTCTTCACAAGATGCTGAAGCTGGCCCTGATAGCTCTACATCCTATCACGCCGGTCATCACGGACTTCGTCTGCAGGGAACTCTACGGAGAACAAGCTCTTCAGCAAAGGTTCCCCAGTAAGACGCAGAAGATGCCAGGCGGACAAGTCGAGATCTTGTCGTTGTTGATGAGAGCCAACTCCGTTGTTTGGCGGAGGAAGAAGGAATCAGGAGTCAGCCTGAACTCTCCGTTGGCGGAGCCCGTCTACATCAATCCAAGACTCTCACCCTTCATGCAAGACATCAAGTCAGCCCACAAGCTCTCATCCATGAAGGTCGGAGAAGAGCGAACTGAGGATGGCGAACTCACGCCAGCCTACTTCGAATAGTCAAGTATGGCTCCATCGAGGACCAGATTTCCGTGCGGAGTTACATGTAGCTGGTCATTCTTGTCTGGGTTCTCAGGAATCGTATGACCCTTGACCTCTGGGTTATCGGTGAGATTGGGGCGCGGATGAGCTCGGACAGCCCTGAGATCGCTTCGTCGAGCGACCCGAACTTCATCGGGCGCCTAGTCAGAGCGTCTCTCACGCCTTGCCTGACGGTCCAGACGCCAACTGGCAACAGGTACGACGGAAGAGCCTCCCGAACGATTACCGCCGTCGCTAGCTTCTTGATCGATTTCAAGTGCTCTAGCACGGCCAGCCTCCCCGCGTAGTAGCACCCCCCAATTAGGGCATATGTGGTCCTGCCCCTAGGTCCCTTCGCGTCCGCACCGATCGACAGTTCTCCTCCCCACGTGTTCCAGACGGAGCCTTCGTGGAACACCTCAATCATCTCGTAACTCCACCTGCCCGGGATGAGAAGTGCCGCGTAAAGGTTCCCCATACTTCTTGAGCAGTGTAGCCTGTACTCACCCAACTCAGGGAAGGTTGTCACCTCGTCCATCATCCTCTTGGCAAGTATGTCGTCGACAGCTGTTATGCTCCAGCGAGTGGGCACCAACTTCCTCTTCTTCTGCGTGCCGAGCATTCCAGCGCTGAGAGCTCTCTGAATAACCTGCACAGGTTCGCCAGTCGAGTACAATTCCCACATCGCGTCAACAGCTTTGAGTTCATTGTCCTCGAATGCTCTCTCCACTCTGACATTGGTCGAACCTGCTGAGATATCAAGGTCAGAGATGGGACCGATTGGCCCGAAGGGTTGGACATCCGAGCTGAAGGTCACCCTATTCTGAATTGGTCTTGAGAATGTCACATCAGTGTAGGCGGAGGATGAGGAGAGCACGAGGTCGTGGATGTCATCCATGAACCTCCCCAACTCGTCCATCTTGTCCACCCTGACAGGATAGACACCCCTGACCAGCGATGACATCATGTCCACGAAATCCTTGATCGACATGCGATACCACGACTCAGGTCTCGCCATAGCCGAGGTGTCGCCCACCATGGGTGGGACCATGGGTCCCACGAGGACCTTTGGATAGCCGTACCTGCCGACAAAAAGGCCTGGCGGGGACGATCCTTGGAGATCCATCCTGTCCAGTACGTTACGTGCCTTGAGAATGCCCCCCATTCTCATCAGGACCGGACAAGACGGTTTGCCGCAGAGGTACTTGGTGCCCCTGCATAGGAGGCAAGGTGAGACAGCTGCGGGGCGACTTCTAAGCCCTGCGCTGGCACCGATGTCCAGCCTCCCAAGGGGTGTCAAACTTAGCCTTACTAGGCGAGAGTGCTGTCGTTGAAAAGGGTTCTGTTCGTACCACACACCTCGGCGTAAGTGGACGAATCGAACCGTTCACATCCCCACAATTTGGCACTGAACGCCAGTTATGCTCTAGGTGGCCTCCCGCGAGTTCGCCCGTTCGGGCATGCTCGTGTGACCACCCGCCTAGTGTCTCCAAAGAGATATTTGTGCAGGAGCCGGAGCAGAGCACGATTTGGTCTCGATAATCCCATTCGGAGGGGTCAATGAAGTTGGCGGAAACAAGTTCCTCATCGAGGAGGATGGCGTATCGGTGATGCTTGATTTCGGGCTGTCGTACAAGGGCCGGGGCAGGTTCTTCGCTGATCCCTACCTGATGCCGAGAGAGGTTAGCACGTTGGTCGAGCTTGGAGTGATCCCGAACATACCAAGGGCATATAGTGAAGAAGGCGGCAAACCGTTCGATGCAGTCGTGCTGTCTCATGCACATAGGGATCATTCGGGTCATGCCAGCTTGACAAGGAGGGACATAGAAATCCACGCTGGCGAGGCATCGTCAAGGATACTTTCGGCCCTCGGAGAAACCTCAAGGGAGACGCTGGAATTCTCGTTTGGCGACAGGGAGCTGAAGCAATTCCACACCGGCGATGTGTTGAAGTTCGACCAAATCGAGATAGCGCCCATCCACGTTGATCACTCTGTCCCGGGTGCATATGGATTCATCGTGAGAACTCCGGCCGGCATCATCGGCTACACTGGAGACTTCAGGATGCACGGTCCCCTGTCAAAGATGTCCTCAGACTTCATCGACGCGTTGGCTGCGAACAGGCCTGACGTTCTTCTTATGGAGCACACGAACATCCTTGAGGGAGACGCATCAACAGAGGCAGAGGTACAGGCCAAGCTATCCTCCGTCACGCGAGCGAGTTCCGGCTTGGTGGTCGGGGATTTCACGCTTGCTGACATCGACCGTTACAAATCCTTCTATGCTGCAGCTACTGAGAATGGCAGACAGCTGGTCATAGTGCCGAAAAGAGCGCATCTGATAGACGCCCTAATGGCCGATCCCGCCATATCAGTGCCGAACCACAGAGACGGAGTCAGGATCTTGGAAAGGACAGGATCAAGGCCACAGGCATGGGAGGAGAAGATATGTGACAAATGGGGTGTCGTGGCGGCTGCGGAGATCCACGAGCGCCAGCAGAAATACGTACTAGTCATGCCACAGGGAGATATACAGAATCTCATGAATATCTCCGCAAGGCCTGGTAGCGTGTTCCTGTTCTCCAGCTCCGAACCTTTCAACGAGGAGATGGAGTCGGACTACGACAGGCTGATGAATTGGCTCGATGCCATAGGAATGCCGGCTTACAGGATTCATGCCTCTGGCCACGCCATGCCCATGGACTTGAGGAGATTCGTGGAACAGGTGAGACCAAGAAGGGTGGTGCCGATACACGGAGAGCATCCGGAAATGGTGGTTAGGTACTTCAGGGACCTGAGCTTGGAAGTGCAGCCGCCGGTCCTCGGAGAGCCCATCCCAGTTTAGGTCAGCTCGGAACAATTCAGCTGAGAACTACCAAGAGGCTGCCACCTTGTGTGCAATCCTGCTGGCTGTCTCAAGCTGGGATTCAAGCCTGAGATTGACGACGGAGACGGAGGCCTTCCTTTGAACTACAACGGCGTTGACGTCAGATCCTAGCTCACCTTCGCCGTAGAAGGACATAGTCCAGGGCTTTATCGCGTAACCTCCATCCACCTTCATGTGAACATTTCTCATCTCTCTCCGGCTGACCCTAGTGGCGACTATGCCCTTGCAATCCGGGTGAGGCACGTTCAGGGATACGATGTCACCCTTGACAAACAGATCTGGCGATGAACTCAATATCTCAAGCAGGTAATGCAGTACCACTCGGGTGTGCCCCATTTCGTATCTCTTGGCCAGCTTATCCTCCTTCGACATCGCCAATGATGCAGCAACTGAAGGTATGCCATGAATCGATGCTTCCATTGCTCCCCCGATCGTGCCGGAGTCCAAGTAATCCTCGACCCCGAGGTTTGGTCCAAGGTTGACCCCTGAAAGCACGACATCAGGCGCCTGGGGGAGGAGGTAGTCAATGCTTAGCAGGACTGCGTCGGCCGGTGTCCCGCAGATCGCGTACGCTTGCACCGTTCCCTCAACCTTACACTCCTTCACGCTGATAGGTCCCATCGTTATCGCTTTGCCAGTGCCACTTCGCTCTTCCTCCGGAGCGACAACGAACACGTCCCAGAATTCGCTCGCGAGTTCAACCATGAGGTCTAGCCCGGGTGAACGGATCCCATCGTCGTTCACTACTAGGGCCGTCTTCCTTTCCATCGCACGCCACGCTTTGAATACGTTTTTAAGTAATGCGAGTCTACTCCAAGTTTCAGATGATTCCACTGGGGGATGAGAACCGCTCTCGTTCCACCCCAGTCGTCAATTATGCCATAATCGGCGTCAACCTGCTAGTGTTCTTCTACCAGATAATGCTGCCTCCCAGCGCGCAGGATGCGTTCATACTTCGCTATGGTTTCACGGCTTCCGATTTGACGATACCTCTCCCTTCTCTGTCTGCATACGCAATCCTTACGATTTTCACATCGATGTTCGTACACGCTGACATCCTGCACATCTTGGGTAATATGCTCTTCTTGTATGTCTTCGGGGACAACGTGGAGGACGCGCTGGGGCACGTGCAGTATGGCATCTTCTACTTCGTTTGCGGCATCGCGGCGACAGCCGCCCAGTACATCACAGATCCCTACTCGACGATAGTCGCCATTGGTGCCTCAGGCGCGATCTCGGGTGTGCTGGGTGCCTACTTCGTCCTATACCCATACGCTAGGATCAGGACCATAGTCACTCTGGGCTTCTTTTGGTGGATTGCCAGAGTGCCGGCCATCTTCTTTCTCGGCGTCTGGTTTCTGTACCAACTACTGTACGCCTCCACCCCCGAAGTCTCTGGCGTGGCATACTGGGCGCACATCGGAGGCTTTCTGGCGGGCTTCATACTGATCAGAATCCTGCCCAAGAGGCCAAGGCCGCTTCCTCCGCCGCCGCAACCTAGCTACTACAACGTCCCGCCCTACAGCGCGTGAGGTCGGCACTCCAAGGCGGATGCGTTGGCGAACGTTCGCTTTGACTATTGAGTCCAAAGGCTTGAATTCTTCTCTGTGGCGAAGCTTCTCGCGAATTCCTCAGTCCTAGGCCTAAGTGATCCCCCGTCGTACAATTCCATTAGGTCATCGGGGTTATCCACATCGCACATCAGACCCCTCTTGTACAGCATCAATGGCGAGATATGGCGATCCATAGCCTCCTTGAGGTGCTTGTAGAAGCTTTTCTCTCCGAACGAAAGCTCCCACGGGAACGGTAGCTCCCCAGCGAGGACGTTCGTGCCTACCAAGTGGCGATCCGGCACGATTACAGCTGAACCTTGGACCTCGACCGCCTCTGCAAG
>Ga0172363_10000253_pt1 | contig 37680 bp, 33 predicted proteins | sample LakKivs2_kivu2a2_FD_114541 | JGI IMG/M metagenome (GOLD analysis project Ga0172363, IMG submission 114541) | Sediment microbial communities from Lake Kivu, Rwanda - Sediment s2_kivu2a2 | ecosystem: Environmental > Aquatic > Freshwater > Lake > Sediment | place: Rwanda: Western Province, Lake... | reverse complement strand
GGCAGCGGCATCGGACGCTGCACCGCGCACGAGCTGGCGCACCTCGGCGCGGCCGTCGTGCTGGTCGGCCGCTCCGCGGACAAGCTGACCGCCGTCGCGGGCGAGATCGCCGACGTCGGCGGAAAGGCGCTCACGTTCACCTGCGACATCCGCGAGGAGGCGCAGGTGCGCGACGTCGTGCAGCAGGTGCTCGCACGCCAGGGCCGCATCGACGGCCTGGTGAACAACGCCGGCGGGCAGTTCGCAGCCCCGCTCGCGGCCATCAGCCAGCGCGGCTGGGACGCCGTCGTGCGCAACAACCTGACCGGCGGCTTTCTCTTCGCACGCGAGTGCTACACGCAGTGGATGACCGACCACGGTGGCGCCATCGTCAACATGGTCGCGGACTTCTTCGGCAGCATGGTCGGCATGGGACACTCCGGAGCGGCGCGCGCGGGCATGGTGAGCTTCACCGAGACCGCGGCGGTCGAGTGGGGCCAGAGCGGCGTGCGCGTGAACGCGATCGCGCCGGGCTGGATCGCGTCGTCCGGCATGCACACGTACCCGGAGTGGATGCGGCCGCACCTGAAGGTCATGCACCGCGCGATCCCGCTGCAGCGCCTCGGCACGGAGTCGGAGATCTCGGCCGCGATCTGCTTCCTGCTGTCACCCGCCGCGGCGTTCGTCTCGGGAATCACGCTGCGCGTCGACGGCGCGGCGCCGAACGCGCGCCTCGCGTCGCCGCTGTCGGCGATGCTGCCCGGCGCGCCGGAGAACGCGTCGCACGGCGAGTGCACCTGGCCGCTCGGCGAGCACGAGCGCTCGCAGCCATGGGACGGCTTCCACCTCGCGTGCCCATCGAAGCTGTTCGGCGACGAGTGACGTGACCGTGAGCGCACGTCCAGCCGGCACGCGGCCGCAGGCGCCGCTCAAGCAGGTCCAGGCGCGCGCGCGGCTGGCGCCCGGGCTCCTCTACAACGCGACCTTCGTCGCGCCCGACGAGCGCGCCGAGCTCGTCGCGTGGCTCGAGACGCTGCATCCGATCTGGGAGGAGCGCTTCACCGCGCGGAAGGCTGCGGCGACGGGCCAGCAGCGCCGGCTCCTGCGTCCCGTGTACTGGCTCGGCAACTGGCAGTTCGCGTGCCTCGACTACTACCGGCCGCCGAACGGCGTTCACGACCGCTGCGTCGCGGCCGAGCCCTTCCCGCCCGTGCTCGCGCGCATGGTCGAGCGCATCGAGCGGCGCACCCGCGCGTCGTTTCGCGGCCCCGACCTGCCCACCGGCTGGCACCTCAACACGTGCCTCATCAACCTCTACGGCAGCGCCCTGCAGGACGGACGCACCGTCGATACCGCACGCGTCGGCGAGCACCGCGACTTCGAGCCCGGACCGGTCGCGTCCATCTCGATCGGCGAGCGGGCGCTCTTCCAGTTCACGACGCGTGGGCGGCGCGGCGAGCCGTCGCAGGTCGCGGCGCAGCAGTGGCTCGACGACGGCTCGCTGCTGATCTTCGGCGGCGAGTTCTGGAAGGACCGCACGCTGCACCGCGTGCAGCGTGTCGATCGCCGGCTCGGCGCGCGCTTCACGTTTCCGGTCGAGGGCTTCGCCACGCGGCGCGTGAACTTCACGCTGCGCTACGTACCGGACCGCCACGTCCGGCCTTTCGCGAAGCTCGCGGCACAGGCGCGCGACGACGTGCGCGTGTACGTGCAGGAGCTCGCGAAGCACTCCGCCTTCTTCCGCCGGGTGCTCGCCGGGGAGCGCACTCCGGACTGACGCCCCGCAGCAGCGCTCGGCTGGCACCCGCCTGCGGCATGCGCCGTCGTTGACATCGGATCGGCGGCGGCCCTACGGTCCCGACATGAGGCGCTGCGGGTCGCCGGTCGTCACCGTTCGTGACGAGCCGACCTCCGCGCCCGTCGCAAACCCAGGCGCGATGCACGATCGCGCCGCTGAGAAAGGTCGGCAACCTGATGGCTCGTGAAGCGTGGATCATCGACGCGGTGCGCACCCCGCGCGGCATCGGCAAGCCCGGCAAGGGCGCCCTCTCGCACCTGCACCCGCAGCGCCTGGGAGCAGCAGTGCTGACCGCGCTGCGGGAGCGCAACGATATCCGCACCGAGGAAGTCGACGACGTCATCTGGGGCTGCAGCGCGCAGGTCGGCAAGCAGGGCACGTGCATCGGCCGCATGTCCGCCCTCGATGCCGGCTGGAGCACGCTCGCCGGCGGCATGACGCTCGATCGCTTCTGCGGCTCCGGCATCACGGTCGCCAACCTGGCCGCCGCCAGCATCATGTCCGGCATGGAGGACTTGGTGGTCGCGGGCGGGGTCGAGATGATGTCGTTCACCAGCCAGCTCCCCCCGGGCATGCTCGACGCGGGCAACCTGCATCTCCGGGATCTGCACCCGCAACCCCACCAGGGCGTCTGCGCCGACGTGATCGCCACCCTGGAGGGAGCGACGCGCGACGACGTGGACGCGATCGCCCTGGAGAGCCAGCGCCGCGCGGCGGTCGCCCTGGAGGGCGGCTACTTCGCGCGCAGTGTCGTGCCGGTGCGCAACGACGACGGCAGCATGGCGCTCGAGCGCGACGAGTACCCCCGCCCGCAGACCACGCGCGAGGGTCTCGCCAAGCTCCCCACCGTGTTCTCGAGCTTCATGAACATGGCCGTGGACGAAGCCGGTGAGACCTTCGCGCAGCTCGTGCGCCGCTCGTACCCCGACCTGAAGATCAACCACGTCCACCACGCCGGCAACTCGTCCGGCGTCGTCGACGGTGCCGCAGCCCTGCTCCTCGCCTCGCCCGACTACGCCCGTGCGCAGGGCTGGAAGCCGCGTGCCCGGATCCGCGCCATGGCGAACGTCGCGGGCAGCCCGGAGCTGATGCTGAACGAGCCCGTACCCGCCGCGCGCAAGGTGCTCAAGAAGGCCGGCATGTCGCTCGCCGACATCGACCTGTTCGAGATCAACGAGGCCTTCGCGGTGGTGGCGTGGAAGTTCATGCGCGACCTGGAGCTCGACCCGGCGAAGTGCAACGTGAACGGCGGCGCGATCGCGCTCGGACACCCGATCGCCGCGACCGGATCGATCCTCATCGGCACCGTGCTCGACGAGCTCGAGCGGCGGGGGCTCGGTACCGGCCTCGTGACCATGTGCGCGGCCGGCGGCATGGCGCCGGCGGTGATCATCGAGCGAACGTGACGCGACGCGCGGGCCCGCCGCCCGCGCGTGGGTCCGGCTGCACGCAGCGGCCGGACCCACGCTCCCGTCACTTGGGCGAGAAGCGCTGGCCTGCGTCGAGGCGGTACGTCGAGCCGTTCATCATCGGGTTCTCGAAGATCGCGCGCGCCAGCAGCGCGTACTCGTGCGGCTGGCCCATGCGCTTGGGGAACGCGGCGTCGCGCGTCAGCCCGTCCGCCATCTGCTGCGGAATGCCGTGCGTGAGGCCGGTGTCGAACAGGCTCGGCGCGATCGTCATCACGCGGATGCCGAGGCTGCCGAGATCGCGCGCCATGGTGAGCGTCATGCCGGCGATGCCGGCCTTCGCCGCGCTGTAGGCGACCTGCCCGATCTGGCCCTCGAAGGCCGCGATCGACGCGGTCATGAGGATCACGCCGCGCTCGCCGTTCTCGTCGGGCTGGTTGCGGGTCATGGCCTCGGCCTGGAGGCGGGCGATGTTGAAGCTCGCGATCAGGTTCAGGTCGACCACCGCCCGGAACTGGTCGAGCGGGTGCGGACCGTCCTTCGACATCGTCCGCTTCGCGATGCCCCCACCCGCGGTGTTGACGCCGAAGTGCACCGCGCCGAGATCGCTCGCGGCCGCCTTGATCGCCTTCTCGGTGCCGTCGAAATCCGTCACGTCGCACGGGTAGAACTTCGTGCCGCCGCCGATTGTGGCCGCGACCTCCGCGCCCTTGGACGCCGGACGGTCGAGGATCGCGACCGCCCCGCCGTCGCGCACCAGAAGCTCCGCGGTCGCGCGCGCCATGCCCGACGCGCCACCGACGATGATCGCCTTCGAACCCTGAATCTTCATCGCTTGCTTGGTCCCTTCGTTCTTCGTTGATCGATCAGCGCTTGGCCGACGGGCTGCGCGGCACGTCGCGAAATGCGACGTCCTTGTCGAGCGTGCGCTCGCGCGGCATGCCGAGCACGCGCTCGCTGACGACGTTGCGCGCCATCTCGGTCGTGCCGCCGCCGATGCACGAGACCTGGCGCATGAGGAAATCGGTACCCGCGCGCGCGAGTGGACCGTCGTCGTCGGTCCATGCACCACCGGCGGCGCCGGCGACGTCGAACGCGATGGTCGTCTGCCGCATGGACGCGCCACAGTGGAAGACGCGCGCGACCGCGGATGCCTGGCTCGACATCGCACCGGTCGCGATGCCGACCCCGACGCGATGCTGCAGCTCGCGCCACACGACCTCCAGCGCCCGCGCCTCGCCGATCAGCTCGCGGACTCGCGGGTCGTCGGCTCGCCCCGCGGCGCGCGCGAGCTCCAGCGTCGAGGCGCCACCCGCGACGCCGTGCACCGCGTCCACCGGGAACGTCACGAGCGGCGAGTTGAAGGACATGCGCTCGTGGAACATCCACCGCGTACCGACCGTCCAGCCGTCGTTGACGCCGCCGACCCGGTCGCCGTCCGGCACGCGCACCTCGTTCAGGAACTCCTGACAGAACTCGCGGTTGCCGTTGAGCATCTCGATGCGGTGGACGTCGATGCTGGGCTGGTGGATCGGCAGGATGAACACCGTGAGGCCCGCGTGCTTCGCCACGTCCCAGTCGGTGCGTGCGAGGCAGAGCGCCCAGTCCGACCACCACGCGCCCGTCGTCCAGACCTTAGAGCCGCTGAGCACCCAGCCGTCGCCGTCGCGCACGGCGCTGGTGAGCGCGCCGGCGACGTCCGAGCCGCCGCTCGGCTCGGACAGGAACTGCATCCAGATCTCCTCGCCGCGCAGCATGGGGGGGATGTGGCGCTGCTTCTGCTCCTCGGTTCCGAACTCGAGCAGCACCGCCGCGCACGGCGCGAAGGTCGGCACCTGAATGCGGCTCGGGAATTCGAAACCCGCGATCTCCTCGTTGAGAACGCGCTGGTGCGCCGCCGTGAGCCCCTGGCCCCCGTACTCGCGCGGCACGCACACGCCCGCGAGGCCCGCGTCGAAGAGCATGCGCTGCACCTCCCGGTCGCGCGCGACGGCCGCGAGCTCCTCCTCGTCGCTGACCCGGCTGCGCACGGTCATGACGGCGCTGCCGACGGGACGCAGGTTGGCGCGCACGAACGTCCGCGCGCGCCGACGGAACGCCTCGAGGTCTTCCATCGCGACGGCGCTCATGCCGCCTCCGCGCGGCGCTCGAGCAGCCCGGCGATGCGCACGCGGTGCTCCGCCGGCGTGCCGCAGAGCGCGCGGTCGACCGTGAGGCGCCGCAGGAAGAAGTGCAGGTCGTGCTCGAACGTGACGCCGATGCCGCCGTGGATCTGCACGCAGTCGTGTAGCACCTCGGCACCCGCGTCGCCGACGTAGGCCTTCGCAACGCTCGCCAGCTCCGCGGCCTCGTCCGAACCCGCCCCCGCGTCGACCGCGGCGGCGGCCGCGTCGGCGATCGCGTGGCTCGCCTCGAGCCACGCCTTCAGGTCCGCGAAGCGGTGCTTGATCGCTTGGTAGGACGCGAGCGGGCGACCGAAGGAGTAGCGATCGAAGGCCCAGCCGACGGTCATGTCGAAGCCCCTCTGCATGGCACCGACGGACTCCGCTGCGAGCAGCACGAGGGCCTGCTGCAGCTGCCGCTCGACCTGCGCGTCGGCCCTGCCGAGCTCGCCGACCAGCGCCGACACGGGCACGCGTACGCGATCGAAGGCCACGACGTGGAAGCGGCGCGTCAGGTCCACGCTCTGCATCGGCGCGATCGTGACACCGGGCGTGTCGGCAGGCACGAGCACCTGCGACGATCCGTCGTCGGTGCGTCCGGTGACCAGCAGGTGGCTGGCGGGCACCGCTGCCTCCACCGGGCGCTTCACGCCGCTCAGCACGAGGTCACCGCCGTCGCGGCGGATCTCGAGCCCGATCGCGCCCAGACGATCGTTCGGCCGCGGCTCGGCGAAGCACCACGTCGCGATCGCGTCTCCGGAGACCAGGCGTGCCAGCACCGGTGCGTGCGCTGGGCCGCCCGCGCTGCTCAGCGCGGCGGCGACGACGCTCGACGCGACGAGCGGTCCAGGGGCGGCGCGGCGGCCGAACTCGTACGCGATGAGCGACAGGTCGACGAGCCCGCGACCGCTGATCGAGCCGCCGCCGTCGTCTTCCGACACCAGCAGGGAGGTCCAGCCCAGCTCCGCGCCGCGCTTCCACCACGCGTCGCCGAATCCGACCGGATCGTCGCGCAGGCGGCGCAGCTCCGCCGGGGGGACGGTCTCGTCGAGGAATCTCGCGGTGGTCTCCCGGAGGAGCTCCTGGTCGGACGTCAGCTGCAACAGCATGGCTCGCGCGCCTCTTTGGATCTCTGCGAAGCGGATGGATGCGAAGCGGATCTCTGTGAAGGAGCTTCACGACGGCGCGACACGGTGCGCCACAGGAAGGACGGCGCTGCAGGTTGGTTCACCACCCGGCCCGATGTCAAGCTCGCTCGCGGCTGGCGTGTTGCAGGGCGGGGTGCGAGCGCGCCACCGCGCGCAGGACCGGCGTTCTCCGGGCGACAGGCGCCGTCCACGGCGAACGGCGGGGCCGGGTGGGACCTCCTGACGACGAAGCCGATTGCCCGGGTCGTCCGCCGCTGATACGTCCGCCTGGAGTGTCGTCCGCTGACGCGGTCGGCATACCCTCCATCGTCTTCCGGGAGATCGCCCAGCTGGTCCGCACGAGGCGCAGATGAAGTTCATCCTGCAGTACCCCCAGGCGAACGGGCTCGAGCGCGACATGCTCGACGCGGGCGACGTCGGCGAGATGGCGGCGGCCGCCGAGAAGGCCGGCTTCGACGGCTTCTCGCTCACCGAGCATCCCATCCCCGGCGCCAGGTGGCTCGCGCACGGCGGTCACCAGAGCGTCGACCCGTTCGTCGCGCTCGCGTTCGCGGCCGCTGCGACGAAGCGGCTCCGCCTGCTCACGTATCTCGCCGTCGTGCCGTACCGGAACCCGTTCCTGCTCGCGAAGGCGTCGGCGACGCTCGACCGGATGTCGAGCGGACGCTTCGTGCTCGGCGTCGGCAGCGGCTACCACAAGACGGAGTTCCACGCGCTCGGCGTCGACTTCGAGGAGCGCAACGCGCTCTTCGACGAGGCGCTCGACGTCCTGCCGCTCGCATGGAGCGGCGAGGCGTTCTCGTTCAAGGGCCGCCACTTCGAGGCGCGCAACGTGATCCAGCTGCCACGCCCGACGCAGCGACCGATCCCGATCTGGATCGGCGGCAACTCGAAGCTCGCGCGGCGCCGCGTCGCGCGAGCCGCGCAGGCGTGGATGCCGATGGGTGGCACGGAGGAGCTGGCGAAAACCACGCGCACGGCGCACATCGGCTCGCTCGACGTCCTGCGCGACATGATCGCCGAGGTGAAGGACATGGCGGGCGAGCGTGCGGGTGCGCTGGACTTCGTCGCCCAGTACCCCGACCCGGACCTCTCGACGAGCCCGACGCGCGACGTGGCGCGCCACCGCGACGCCTTCGCGCGCCAGGCGCAAGCGGGGATCACCTGGATCGTCGTCGGCGCGTCGCACGCCGCACCCGAGCGGCACCGCGCGTTCATCGAGGAGTTCGGCGCGACCTACATCGCCGCAGGGGGCTGACGGCGCTCGACGCTCGCCGCAGGGGGCCACGGCTCCGCGACCTCGCGAACGCCGTGCGGCCTGCGTCGTCGGCGCGGGCCCGTCGCGAACCGCTTCATGCGCGCGGGGCGGTGAGCCGATGTACTTCAGGACGATGCCTTCGGCGCACCCTACCCGACTTCAGCAGGACGTCCTCGACGGCATCGTCGCGGAGCTTGTTCGACCCGTGGCGGCGGGGCTCACCGGCCTGACGCTGCTCTACGCGGGGGGGCATGCGATCCTCCTCACGGGCACGGCGCGCGAGGTCATGGTGTGCGTCGCACTCGCGTCGGCGCTCGTCCTCGCCGCGATCGCGTGGCGCGCTCCGTCGCTGCCACGCTCGATCGCGCAGCCCGCAGCGATGGTCTTCGTTGCGGTCATGCTGACGGGCTCGCTCGTGCACCTGTACGTCGCAGGCGACGACTTCCAGACGCACAACGTGATGCTGATCGTGATCGCCGTCGGCGCCTTCTTCCTTTCGTGGCGCTGGTTCTGGACCGCGATCGCGCTGACGTGGACCGGCTGGTCGGTCGTCATGGCGATCACACCGCTGCGCGCGCAGGCGCCGCTCACGCACTGGGCGTTCTCGCTCCTCACCGCGACGCTGCTCGCGGCGCTGCTGCACCGCTCGCGCATTCGCTCGCTGACCCGTCTCGAGCAGATGCGCGAGGCCGAGAAGGATCGGGCGGTCGAGCTCGAGGGCGCGGTGGCAGCCGCCGAGGAGGCGACGCGGGTGAAGTCCGAGTTTCTCGCGACGATGAGCCACGAGCTGCGCACGCCGATGAACGCGGTGATCGGCATGACCAGCTTGCTGCTCGACACGCCGCTCGAGCGCGAGCAGCGCGAGTACGCGGAGGTCGCGAAGAGCAGCGGCGCGTCGCTGCTCGCCGTGATCAACGACATCCTCGACTTCTCGAAGATCGAGGCCGGACGCATCGAGCTCGAGGAGGACGCCTTCGCGGTGCGTACCTGCGTCGCGGAATCCATCCGGATCGTCGACGCGCGCGCGACCGAGAAGGGCCTGCGGATCGTGTCGCAGGTCCACGACGCCGTGCCCGAGGCGGTGGTCGGCGACGCCACGCGCCTGAGCCAGATCCTGCTGAACCTGCTGTCGAACGCCGTCAAGTTCACCGAGACCGGCGGCGTGACCGTGGCCGTCGCTGCGCGCTCGTCGGAAGACGGCCTCGTCTGGCTCGATTTCTCGGTGACCGATACGGGCATCGGGATCCCCGAGGACCGGCTGCCGCGGTTGTTCCAGTCGTTCGTGCAGGCCGACGCGTCGACGACGCGCCGCTTCGGCGGAACCGGCCTCGGGCTCGCGATCTCGAAGCGGCTCGTGGAGCAGATGTCGGGCACGATCCGCGCCGCCAGCGTCCCCGGCGAGGGCACGACGTTCTCGTTCTCGGTTCTCACGCGAGAAGCGTGCGTCCTCCGCGGCGCGGACGATGGTGCACGCGCCGCCTCAGCCGAGCCGGGGCTCGCGCGACGATGCCCACTGCGGGTCCTGCTCGCCGACGACAACCGGATCAACCAGAAGGTCGCCATCCGCACCCTCGAGAAGATGGGCTACCGACCGGACCTCGCCACGACCGGCATCGAGGCGCTGCGCGCCGTGGGCGAGCACACGTACGATCTGGTGCTGATGGACGTGCAGATGCCGGAGATGGACGGCATCGAGGCGACCCGGCGCGTCCGCGAGCTCGCGCTCGAGCGGCAGCCGCGCATCTACGCCATGACCGCGAGCGTGCTGGAGCGCGACCGCGACGAGTGCCTCGAGGCCGGCATGGACGGCTTCCTCGTGAAGCCGTTCCGGCCGGCGGATCTGGCCAGGGTCCTCGAGACGGTTCACGGGCAGCTGCAGGAGAGCGTCGCGGCCGACGACCTCGAGCGTCCCCGACTGCGTCGCGGCGCATAGCGGCGCACCGCGACCTGCGTGGCGGCCGTCACGGCAGCCGCGCGCGCAGCAGCTCCGCGAGCCCGTGCTCCGCGACCGCCGCGTCCGCGCGCCGGGTCGCGGCCATACCGACCTCGATCGGCTGTCAGTGCGAACCCATCGCCGCGGTGATCACCGCCGCGATCCACGCCGTCAGCAGGTTCAGTCGGTACTGCCGCCACGCCTCGCCCGGCCCGAGCGTCGCGCCGCCCGCGTGCAGCTGCTTGCAGTAGCGCGCGACGAGATCGCGCTCGCACGCGCGGCGCAGCTCGGTCGGCACCGATCCGCCGAGGAAGTAGGCGACGTCGCGCATGCCGGGGGCGCAGCTCACCATCGCCCAGTCGAGGAAGCCCGGGGTGTCGCCGAGCGCGAACATGTTGCCGATGTGCGCGTCGCCGTGGATCAGCGTCGGTGTCCCTTCGGCGAGCAGCGCGGGGACCCGCTCCGCGCGCGGTACGTACGCGTCGGCGAGCTCGCGCGACGCCGGCGGCAGCCGTTCGCCGAGCCGCTCGACGGCGAAGCGCACCAGCGGCGCCGCCGAGCCGTAGCTGCGCGAGCGACGCTCGAGCCACGCGAGGTCGCCTGCTGCCGCGAAGCGCGGGCTGCCCCAGAAGGCCGCGTGCAGGGCGGCGAACGCGTCGATCGTGCCTTCGACGAAGCCGGCGAGGTGCGGGTCGCTCGCGCCGGGATAGCGTGCGCCGGCGGCCTGCAGATCCTCGAGCACCATGACGTAGCGGCCTTCGTCCTCGTGCGCCGCGTGGAACGAGCGCGGCACGCGCACCGGGACCTCTGGCGCCAGCTCCCCGTAGAAGCGCGCCTCGGCGCGTCCCATGCCCTGCGCCTCGACGAACTGGCGCTGCCCCTCGTCGAACGGCGGCAGCTTGACGAACACCGAGCGCGGCAACCGCGCGTCGCCATGCCGCAGCAGCACGCGCGCGCGGCCGGTCGTGCCGGAGTGCGCCTCGGCGATCTCGATGCCCTCGAGCTGCGCGCCGGGCGCGTGCGGCTGCAGCGCCTGCTGCAGCCACGCGGCGTCGATGTCCGCGACCTCGACGGGAACGAACGACGACGCTTCGCGCACGGCAGAGCTCCTCGGGTCACGCGCGAAGGCAGCGGCGGCGCGCGCGGACGTCGCGTCGTCGCGCGGTCGTCGCGTCGTTGCTCGGCATCGTCGGCTCACCTCCCGGTCGACGTCAGTTGTCGGCAGCTCCCTCGAGGATCCAGTCGCGGATCGCGTTCTCCTGCGCCTGATCGAGGTAGGGGCCGCCGAGCGGCATGCGCTCGCCGTCCTCCTGGCCGATGATCTTGAGGAACAGGTGGCTCGAAGACGGGTCGAACGGCTCGATCTGGAAATGCTCGCCTCCGTGCATCGGCCGCGCCAGGAGCCCAAGGGGGCGCGACGCGGCCTCCGAGTGACCGCCGCCCTCGAGCACCAGGAAGATGTTGTCGTAGGCCTTGCCATCCTCGAGGTTCAGACCTTCGGCGGGCATGGCACCGGTGTGGCAGCCGCTGAGCGCGCAGCGCGCGGTGAAGATCGGCTGCACCGCGCCACGGAACGTCGCCTTGGTGTCCTTCGGCAGCAGGAAGTCGCCGGTGATGATGAGGCCCGACGCGATCTCCGTCCAGCCGCCGCTGCTGCACGGCGCCGCGCCGCAGGCGTCCGCGCCCGAGCAGTCGAGGGTATACGACGTCTGGCGCGGATCCGCGCTGGGCGTCTCCGACGTGATCCGGCACCAGATGAACGACGGCGCGCTGCCGTCGGTCCGGAAGACGTTCCCCGTCACCGTCCGGTCGTCCAGGTTGAACGAGATGGCCCAGCGCTCGGCGCCGACGTCCTTGCTGATGAGGTAACGTCGCGAGTCGGGCGTCATCTGGAGGCCGGAGCCGGACTGCGCGAGAGCGCCGCCGGCGAGCTGCAGGGTGACGGCAAACGCCAGGATCGTGATGCGGACGGGACGGAACATCGAGTTCTCCTTCATGGAGCCGGTGTCGGCTGCGGGGCGAACGGATCCGCGAAGCGCGGGTCCGTCAAGAAGTCGCGGTCGGTGAGGCTCTCGAGGAACGCGAGCAGATCTGCCTTCGCGCCATCCGGAAGCGGGAAGCCGGTGACGAACTGGCCCTTGTTCGGGTTGAGCGCGCCGTCTCCTGCGTTCGGACCCGACGGCGTCAGCCGTCCGCCGCGCGCGTAGTGGTCGACGACCTCCGACAGCGTCGCGATGCTGCCGTCGTGCATGTACGGCGCGGTGAGGGCCACATTGCGCAGCGACGGCGGCTTCATGCGGCCCATGTCGCCGGGCCTGCCGGTGAACGCGAACAGGCCGGTGTTCGGCTCGGGGTACGCCCCCGTCCCGCCCACGTTGTACATGCCGTTGTTCTCGAACGGCGTCGACTCGCGCGGATTGCCCTCGTGCGTGAGCGCGCTCGCGAACGTCACGCCGCCGTGGCAGTGGTCGCACTCGAGGAACTCCGAGAAGAACAGCGCCATGCCGCGCTTCTCCGATTCGTCGAGCGCGCCGTCGTCGTGCTGGTAGACGTAGCGGTCGTAGGGCGAGCGGCCGGAGATCAGCGTGCGCTCGAAGGCCGCGATCGCCTTGGCGACGTTGCCGACGGTGATCGGGTCGCCGTCCGCCGGGAACGACGTCCCGAACAGTTCGCGGTAGAGCGCGTCGGCGCGCAGGCGCGCGAGCAGCTCGTCCTCGCGCCCCGCGAAGCCGAGCTCGACGGGCGCCTCGCCGAACAGCGGGACGAGCAGCTGCTGCTCGAGCGTCACCAGGTTGGGGCTCATCCACGTGAGCGTCGGGGTGTACGCGACGTTCGCGAGGCTCTGCGTGCCGCGCGGGTGCACCTCGCCGGTCGAGCCGAGCGCGGTCGCGCGCCCGTCGGTGAACGCTCGCGCCTGCTCGTGGCACGACGCGCACGACTGCGTGCCGTTGCGCGACAGCCTCGTGTCGTGGAACAGGTGGCGTCCGAGCTCGACCTTGACGGCGCTCATCGGGTTGTCGGCGGGGACCAGCGGCTGCGGGAAGCCGGGCGGCAGGTCCCAGACGTACGCGCCGCCGAGCGGCGTCGGGCCCGGCTCCGGCGTCGGCGTCGGCGGCGGCGCCGTCGGCTCGGGCGGCAGCGCCCGCCCGGCGGCCACGGCGAAGACCCGCTGCGGAGCTGCCGGACGCCCGTCGAACGGCAGGCCGAGACGCCCGAACGGCGCCGCGCAGTCGTCGTCGTTCGGCGAGCCCATGCACCCGGGCGGCGTCTGCGGCGCGTTGCGCTCGACGTTCGAGTCCGCCAGCAGCGATCCGAGGTCCACGACGACCGCGTCCGCGCGCGGATCGAAGGGTGCCAGCTCGACGGCGACCCGGTTCGGGTTGCCGCACGCCGTGACGTTGCCGCGGCCGTCGCCGTCGCAGCGCGTTGCACCGACGTGCATGCGGAACTCGTTGCCGTTGCTCTGGCTCCAGTTGTCGAACAGCAGGAACTTGTAGCCGGCGTTCCAGTTCCAGAAGAGCGCCGTGCGGTTGAGCGGAGACGGCGCGGTCGCAGCGTCGCCGTGGTTGCGCGCGAACGGCACGCCGAGGGTGAAGCGCACGCCGGCGTACGCTCCCGGCCGAGCGGTCCCGCGCACGCTGCGGTTGGTCTCGGGCGTACCCGCGAACGAGCAGCGTCCGGTCGCGTTCTCGAAGTCGAGCAGCGCCAGATCGTCGAGCTGCCAGACGCCGTCCTGGTCGAGGACGACGGGCTCCTCGCCGCCGTCCACGCGGACCAGGCGAAGCTCCGACACGTAGAAGCGCAGGTCGCCGGGCTCGATCGTGGCGCCGGTCGCGCCGATGCCGCCGAAGGTACGCCCGCATGCGAACGGCTCGCCGGCGAATTCGGCGAGAAACGAGAGCTGCACGCGACCCGGGTCGGCGGGCTGCGGCGAGGGCGCGGCGCCGCCGCCGTCTCCGCAGCTCGACGCGAGCGTCGCGAGCAGCAGCGTCGCGGCGACGCGCGTCAGAACTCGGTTGGCTTGCACGTGTCGGGTCCGCGCGGCGGCACGACCCCGGACGGCGGCAGCGGCGGCAGGCCGCGGCTCGCGAGGCGCCATGCGTCGTGGTCGATCAGCGAGACGCCGCGCGCGCTCGTTTCGACCAGGCTGTAGTCGTTGTCGCCGTGGTTCTGCACGTGCACGTAGATCGGCGTCCCCACCGGTGCTGCGAAGTCGGCGGTGAAGCGTGCCGGGTCGACGTCGGCGAGACCAGGCGTGTCGATGCAGTCGCCGCCCGGAATCAGGCCGACGAGCCCGCCGCGGCACGGGATCGGCAGGCGCGCGTCCCACACGATGCGGTCACCGATCTGGATCGCGAGGTACGCCCGTCCGGGATCGGGAGCGGTGAGCGCGAAGTGCCAGAAGCGGATCAGGATCTCGTCGCCCGGCGCGATCGCGGTGCGCGACCCCTGCACCATCGTCAAGTAGTTGCAGTACTCGGACTCCAGCGTGTACGAGTACTCGCCGACCTGCAGGAACTCCGCGAAGTGGCAGGTGTCGTCGCAGAAGTGCTCCTCGGTCCGGAGCGGTGCGAACGGGTCTTCGCCGGGCAGGAAGAACGCGCCCGGCAGCGTCACGTCGGCGAGCGTCGTCCACGCCGACGCCTCGCACGGCGACGACTCGCACGGTGCGGCCCCCCGGCAGGAGTAGCGGATCTCGCCACTCACGGGGTCGAGCGATCCGTCGTCGCCGGTCCGCTCGCACCAGACGAAGCTCGGCACGTCGCCGGAGCGGAAGACGTTGCCGGTCACGGTGCCGTCGGCGAGGTTCATCGAGATCGCCCAGCGCTCGTTGCCGACGTCCTTGCTGATGAGCACCTGCTTGCCGTCCGGCGTGGTGCGCGTGCCTGCGGCGGGCTGCGCGCGCGCGGGAAGCACGCCGTGCAACAGCGCGACGAGCACGCCGACGATCAAGGCCTTCAGGCGCATCGCGGCAGGCTCACGCCACGATACCAGCACGCGACCGCCGGCCTTCGCAAGCCCGATTCGCCGGCAGAGACGCGCCCGGCCGGGACGAAGGGCGTGCGCCGCACGCCGCGTCGTCGGCGGCGCCGTTGCACGCGGCACCGACCTTGCCCGCGGCACAGGCCACGGGCCTGCAGGACGACCTGTCCGGCATCCGCGAGAGGCGCGTGACGGTCGACCGGTCGGGCGAGCCGTCGGGCGCCTCGACCCGGAAGTGCCGCACTCACAGGCGCGGGCGCCGCGGCCACAGCGCCGGCACGCGCCGCAGGTGGTCCTCGTACCCCGGACGCCGCGCGACCGAGCGCCGGTCGAGCATCGGGATGCTCGCCGCGAGGAACATCACCGTCATCGCGGCCGGACCGATGACGGTCCACCACCACGACGCGTCCGCCGCCACGCCGAACAGCCAGAGCCCCCACCAGAAACCCAGCTCCCCGAGGTAGTTCGGATGACGCGACCAGGCCCACAGACCGCGATCCATGATGGCGCCGGGCTCCTTGGTGCGCGCGAACGCGCGCATCTGCTCGTCGGCGACGGTCTCGAGGAGAATGGCAGCGCCGGTCACGAGCAGGGCGACTCCGTCGAGGAACCCGACCGGAGCCGTGCCGTACGCCAGCGCCGGTGCGAGCGCGAGCCCGCCGAGGAACACCTGGATCGTCGGAAAGAGGTGGACGCCGAGCAGGCTCGTCAGCCACTTCGGCAGCGGCGCCTGCGCGTAGAGGTCGGCGTAGCGCCAGTCCTCGTGGTGCAGCCCTGGCCAGCCTCGCGCCCAGTTCCACGTCAGGCGGATCGCCCACGCCAGCACCAGCGCCGTTACCAGTGCTTGACGCAGCGGCGACGCGTCCGCAGCCGCGTGCCCGATCCAGAACGCGACGAAGAACGGCGGTGCCACGCTCCAGTACGCGTCGTACATGCTGCCGTTGTCGAGCTTCATGCTCGACGCGAAGATCACCAGCGTCGCCACCAGGTCCGCCATCGCGAGCGACCAGAACGGCCGTGTCGGGTCGCACCAGGCGACGGTCCAGAGCGCGGCCGTCAGCGCGACCAGGTACGCGAGGGTCACGATGCCGAACGAGTCGACGCGGCCTGCGCCTGGTGCCGCCCCGTGGCCGTGGTCGCTCACGACGCCTCCGCTCCGGCGTCCGACGACGCCGGAATCCCCGACCAGCTCGTCGGGTCGGGCGGTCCCGCGGCGGGCCGCACGTCCACCGGGATGCCGGTCAGGTGCGCCATGCCGGACACGCGCTCGAGGCGGTCGGCACCGTCCGCCGCGAGCAGATTGACGTTCACGCCGCGCGTGCGGCTCGCGACGCCGAGCCCCTTCGCGTGCTGGTGGCCCCAGCCGTGCGGCAGGGCGACCGTGCCGGGCTGGAGATCGTCGATCAGCGCGACCGGCACGCGTAGCACCGCGGTGTCGGTCGCGACGTCGGCGTGGTCGCCCTCGCGGAGCCCGAGCCGTGCCGCATCGGCGGGATGGACGTACAGGTGGTTGGTGTCGCGGCCGCCGTCGACGAAGCCCTCCCAGTTGTGCGTCCAGGAGTTGTGCGTCGTCACCGCGCGGCGCGTGATCAGCTTGAGAGTACTCGTCGCCGCGAGCTCGTGCGCGAAGTCGGCCTCGAGCTTCCTCGCCTGCTCCAGCAAGAGCGGCGGTGCGAGCTGCACGCGGCCGTCGTCGGTGACGCAGCGCCGGCCTAGGAAGTCGCCGCCGGCGTGGTCCGGGCGCAGGCGCCCGTGACGCTGCACGAGCAGATCGGTGAAGCGCCCTTCCCCGCCGAGCCGCAGCAGGCCGGACAGGATCCACTCCTGCGGCACGCCCGGACCGCGCTCCGGATGGACCCACGCGTGCACGCGACGCAGCAGCTCGACCGCGCGCCGCGCCGCGACCGAGCCGAACAGTCCCACGCCGCAGGCGCGCGCGAGGTCCAGGTAGATCGTCGCCTCGTCGCGCTGCTCGCCGTCGGGCGGCACGACCGCGTCGGTGGCCTGCAGGTACGGGCGCGCCTGCATCCCGAGCAGCAGCGGGAAGACGAACGGCAGGTCGGGGCGCTGCAGCGGGGCGGTCGCCGGCAGCACGTAGTGCGCGAGCGACGCGGTCTCGTTGACGAACACGTCGACGCACACCAGCAGCTCGAGGTCGGAGAGCGCGTCCCGCAGCCGGCCCGCGTTCGGCATCGTCAACAGCGGGTTGCCGCCGGTCACGAACAGGGCGCGCACCTGACGGGGCCCCGGCGTCAGGATCTCGTCCGCGAGCATGCCGCCGGGGAATGCGTCGTTGACCGACGTGAAGCCGCCGAGCCGCGACGGGTTCCGCTTCGCCATGATGCCGGTGCGCCTGCCGAAGCGCGCGAAGTCGACGATGCCGTTTCCGACCAGCGTGCCGCCGCGCCGGTCGAGGTTCCCCGACACGGCGTTGATCACCTCCTGCAGCCAGAAGGCGAGCGAGCCGTTGCGACCCATGTTCATGCCGGTCGAGCCGTAGAGTGCCGCGCCGTCCGCCTCGCGATACGCGCGCACGACGTCGCGCAGGGTCGCGGCCGGGATGCGCGTGACCGCCTCGGTGCGGTCGGGGGTCCACGGTCGCGCGAGCTCTGCCACCGCGTCGAAGCCGGCGGTGTGTCTCTCGACGCGCGCACGATCGACGCCGCCGGTCGCGACCAGCTCGTTGAGGAACGAGAGGAAGAAGAACACGTCGGTGTCGGGACGGATGAAGACGTGGTCGGTCGCGACCTTCGCGGTTTCGGTGCGGCGCGGGTCGACGACGATGACGCGTCCGCCGCGCGCCGCGATCTGCCGCAGGTGCCGCGACGGGTTCGGCACCTGCAGGAAGCTCCACTTCGAGACCACCGGATTCGCGCCGACGATGACCAGGCACCGCACGCGGTCGACGTCGGGGAACGGCTGCGTGAGCGCGAAGCCGTACATCTCGCGCGCGACCGCGAACTTGTTCGCGCAGTCCTGCGTCGCCGACGCGTACATGCTGCGCGAGCCGATGCCGTCCATGAAGCCCTGCGCGAAGATCGGGTGCAGCATGCTGAAGCCCGCCGCGGTGCCGACGTACATCGCGATCGCGTCGGGATCGCGCTCGGCGACGAGCTTCTTCACGCGCGCGCCGATGTCGGCCAGCGCCTCGTCCCACGACACCCGCTCGAAGCGGTCGCCGACGCGCTTGACCGGCCAGCGCAGGCGATCGGGGCTGTCGAGCAGGTGGTGCTGCTTGAGCCCCTTCGGGCAGGCGAAGCCGCCGGTCGCGACGTGGTCCGGGTCGGGCCGGATGTCGACGACGCGGTGGTTCTCGACGTCGATCTCGAGGCCGCAGAGGGCCTCGCAGATCCGGCAGAAGGTGTGCCTGGTCGTGCGGCTCATGACGCCCGTCAGGCTGCCAGACCGGTACGCGATGTCCACCCCACGCCGCCGTCTTCGCCGCGCCGCGGTGGTGGGCCCTCGCCCGCCTCCGGCCGCGGAGCCCCGTCAGCGCGGCAGACGGAGCGCGACCAGCTGCGCGGGGTTCGGCACGCCGACCGGCCAGACGATCATGTCGTCCGCGACCGACGGCCACGCGTTGATGCCGCCCGGCGCGTCCCACGTCCACACGGTGGCACCGGTCTGCCGGTCGAGCGCGTAGCCCTTGCCCTGGAACGTCCCGGTGAGGACGACGTCGTTCACCACCGTCATGCCGGCCATCGGGTCGCCGGGCACGACCACGTCCCACAGGATCGCGCCGGTCGCGGCGTCGATCGCGACCGCCTGACCGTCCATGGTGCCGATGTTGCCGCCGAGCACGGTCGAGACGTCGGGCTCGAGGAAGCTCGGCGCGTTGATCACCGCGACGTAGACCACCCCGTCGGCCGCGGCGGGCGGCGTCAGCACGCCGCCGAACGTGCCCGGCAGGACCTCGGTCGGCCCGGACAGCGTCATGTCGTCGTTCCGGTGGATGCCGACGTCGGTGCGCCACAGCTCCTCGCCCGTGTCGACGTCGTGGCCGACGACCTCGCCGCTCTTGCCGGTCGCGACGGCGATGCGCCGCGTGCGGCCACCCTGCTGCACGTCGACCAGCATCGTGTGCACGAGGTCGTGGTCGAAGATGTCGTGCGGGACGACCTGGTTGTACCAGTCGAGCGCGCCGCTCTCGACGTCGAGCGCCACGATCGAGTTCGTGTAGAGGTTCGGGCCCGGGCGTGACGCGCCGTTCGGGAAGCCCGTCGTGCCGGGGAACGGTGCGGGGTTCGCCACGCCCCAGTAGATGCGACCGCGATCGATGTCGATCGACGGCGGGTACCAGGCGCCGCCGCCGGAGTTGATCTCCGGGTTGCCCCACAGGTCGGGCGAGTCGACGGTGTCGAAGGTCCACACGACCTCGCCGGTCGCCTGGTCGAGCGCGTGCAGGATGCCGCGGTCGCCGCCGCGGTAGACGCCCTGCAGGCTGATCGGCACCGAGCTCGCGAACACCAGGTTGCCGTACACCGTGGGCTGGATGTCGACGCCATCGGTGTCGCTGCGCTCGAGCGAGCGCAGCCACAGCTCGGCGCCGGTCGCCGCGTCGAGCGCGACGACGGAGTCGGTGTCGCGGATGGCGAACACCTTGCCCCAGCCGATCGCGGCGCCGTTGGGCCCGATGACGAAGCCGGGGTACGTCTTCGACCAGCGGACGCTGCCGGTCTCGCGATCGACGGCGCGGATCGTGTTCGACAGGTCCTCGAGGTAGATCGTGTCGCCGGCGATGATCGGCGCGGTCGAGACGTTGCCGTACGCGCCGCGGCCGGGCATCGGCAACGACCACGCGACCTGGAGCGAGGCGACGTTCGACGCGTCGATCGACGAGTCGGTGGTCGCGCGCGAGTTCTGGTAGTCGCGTCCCGGCAGCGGCCAGTCGTCGGCGTACTGCACGACCTCCGGCGGGATGCCGGGGTCGACGGTGGAGCGCGCGGCGTCGGAGCAGGCGCTCGCGAGAGCGAGCGCGAGAACGAGGGGCAGAGAGCGGTTCGTCACGCGCTCGACGCTTACACGCCGGGTGCCGGATCTCAAGCGCGGGCCGCGCCGCTTGCACACGGCGCGAGCAACCGGCACGCGAGAGGGACAAGGAGGACATGCGACGATGCGAGCAGCCGTTCTGGTCGAGGCGGGCAAGCCCCTCGTGGTGTGTGACGACGTCGAGATCGCGGAGCCGAAGGCCGGGCAGGTCCGGGTGAAGGTGAAGCACTGCGGGATCTGCCACTCGGATCTCAGCATCGTGGACGGCGTCTTCCCGGCGCCGATGCCGGTCGTGCTCGGGCACGAGGCGGCGGGGATCGTCGATGCCGTCGGACCCGACGTCGCGGGCCTCGCCCCGGGCGACCACGTGGTGCTGACGCCGCTCGCGCCGTGCGGCAGCTGCTACTTCTGCGTGCGCGGCGAGCCCGGCGTCTGCGTCAACTCCGGCTCGATCACCACCAACGCGCTGCCCGACGGCTCGACCGGCCTGTCGCGCGGTGGCAACGTCGTGTTCCGCGGCGTCGGGCTCGGCGCCTTCGGCGAGTACGTGCTCACGCAGGCGTCCGGTGCGGTCAAGATCCCGCACGACGTGCCGCTCGACGTCGCCTGCGTGATCGGCTGCGCGGTGCAGACCGGCGTCGGTGCGGTGTTCAACACGGCGCGCGTCGAGCCGGGCGCCACGGTGCTCGTCATGGGCCTCGGCGGCATCGGCCTCAGCATCGTGCAGGGTGCCGTGCTCGCAGGCGCGGCGCGCATCATCGCCGCCGATCCGCTGCCCGCGCGCCGCACGGCCGCTTCGATGTTCGGCGCGACCGACGTGCTCGACCCGAACGAAACCGACGTCGTCGCGCGCGCGCAGGCGCTCACGGGCGTCGGCGTCGACTACGCGTTCGACGCGGTGGGCCGCTCGAGCCTGATCGAGGACGGGCTCCGTGCGACACGCTCGGGCGGCACCACGGTCTGCGTCGGCGCCGCGCCGATCGACCAGAACATCACCATCGCACCGGCCGCGCTGTTCACCATCACGGAGAAGAAGCTGCTGGGCTGCACGCTCGGCAGCTGCAACTCGCTGCGCGAGATCCCGCGCCTGATCGCCCTCTGGCAGTCGGGGCGCCTCGACCTGGCGAGCCTCGTGACGGCGCGCCGTCCGCTCGCCGAGATCGACGCCGCGATGGACGACCTGCGGGCGGGCAAGGGCATCCGCACGGTCCTCGACATGGCCGCGTAGAACGTGACCACGGGGGCGAAGGCCACGCGGGCCATCGCGTGCCCTCCGCCCCCGCTGTCGCGGCCGCCGCGCCTGCGCTACGAGCAGCCCGTGGCGGACGCGACACCCGGCTCCGTTCCGACGGCGCGCAAGCCCGTCGTCGGACTCGTGCTCGGCAGCGGCAGTGCGCGCGGCTGGGCGCACATCGGCGTCATCCGCGCCCTCGAGGCGGCGGGAGTACGCCCCGACCTGGTGTGCGGTACGTCGATCGGCGCCCTGGTCGGAGCCGCCTGGGCCGCCGGCGAGCTCGAGCGCTTCGCCGCCTGGGTGATCGCGATGCGCGTCAAGGACGTCGTGTCGCTCATGGACCTCGGCCTGTCCGGCGGCTTCATCAAGGGCGAGCGCCTGATGGAGTTCGTGCGCCGCAGCTTCGTCGATCGGCCGATCGAGGATCTGCCCGTGCCGTTCGCGGCGGTCGCGACCGCGCTTCAGTCGGGCGCCGAGGTGTGGCTCCGGACCGGCTCGACGGTCGATGCCGTGCGCGCGTCGATCGCGCTGCCGGCGCTGGTCACGCCGGTGGTGCGCGACGGCGTGATGCTGGTCGACGGCGGCCTCGTGAATCCGGTCCCCGTTTCGCTCGCGCGCGCGATGGGCGCCGAGCTGGTGATCGCCGTGGACCTGAGCTCGGACCTGCTCGGCCGCCACCTGCGGCCCGACCGCAAGCCGTCGCCGGCGCCGAGCCCGGTCGGTGACTGGCTCCGCAAGCTGCAGGAGAGCCTCGGCATCGATCCCCCGCCAGCCACGGCGAAGCCGCGCGTGCCGTCGATGCTCGACGTGGTGGCGTCGAGCGTGAACGTCATGCAGGTGCGCATCGCGCGGAGCCGGCTCGCCGGCGATCCCGCCGACGCGCTGATCGCGCCGCGCCTCGCGCACCTCGGCCTGCTCGACTTCCACCGCGGCGAGGAGGCGATCGAGGAAGGAGCGCGCGCCGTCGAGAGCGCCCTGCCCGCGCTGCGCGCCCTCGGCCTCGGCCTCGGCGCCCGCGGCGCGGCTGCGGAAGACGCGCCGGCCAGCTGAGCCGGCGCCGGACCCGGGAGACGATCATGTGTCGCAGCATCAGGACACTGCACAACTTCGAGCCGCCGGCGACCGACGAAGAGATTCGCGCGTCGTCGGTGCAGTTCGTGCGCAAGCTCGCTGGCTTCACCAGGCCGTCGAAGGCGAACGAGGCGGCCTTCGCGCGCGCGGCCGAGAGCGTCGAGCACGCGGTGCACGAGCTGCTCGACTCGCTGGTGACGACCGCCCCGCCGCGCAACCGCGACGTCGAGGCGGCAAAGGCCCGGCTGCGGAGCGCGGTCCGCTACACGACGCTCGGGAGCCGTCCGTGACGCGCGACGCCGCGGCGGCGCCGGGTCCGACGCTCGACGTCGCACGCACCGCGCACCCGACGCTCGACGTCGCACGCACCGCGCACCCGGTGCTCGACGTCGCACGCACCGCGCACCCGGTGCTCGACGTCGCACGCATCTCGATCGCAGTGCGCGACTACGACGAGGCGATCGCGTTCTACACCGGCGCGCTCGGCTTCGCGCTGCTCGAGGACGAGGCGCGCGGCGGCGGCAAGCGCTGGGTGGTGGTGGCGCCGCGCCGCTCGGGCGTCGGACTCCTGCTCGCGAAGGCCGTGACGCCCGAGCAGCAGGCGCGCGTCGGCGATCAGACCGGCGGCCGCGTGCTGCTCTTCCTGCACACCGACGACTTCGACGCGGCGCACGCGCGCATGCAGGCGTACGGCGTGCGTTTCGTCGAGGAGCCGCGCCGAGAGCCGCACGGCAAGGTCGCGATCTTCCTCGACCTCTACGGCAACCGCTGCGAGCTCATCGAGCCGGCGCGCTGAGCGCGCGCCCCCCGGGCGCACGGCGTCGCGGTCGACGCCGGCCCGACGACCAGCGTACGGGAGGCGCGGCGCACCGCGCGGGACGCGGCACGCCTGAGGCAACGGGTCACTTCACCCGGTCGACGAGACCCGCCATGCCGTCGAGGATCTTCAGGACCTTCTCCTTCCCCGCCGGCGGCAGCGCCAGCACGCCGCGCGCCACGCCCAGGTCCTGATACCGCCGGAGCTGGTCCGCATCGGTCGGCGCCCCGAACAGCGACACCTCGATCGACTGCGGATCGCGTCCTTTGGCCTTCGCCTGCGCGTGCAGCTCCGCGATCGCGGCCGGCATGTCGCGCACGGCAAACCCGATCGGAATCCAGCCGTCGCAGTATTCGACGACGCGCTTTATGCCCATCGTCGAGGCCGAGCCGAGAATGATCGGCGGGTGCGGCTTCTGCAACGGCTTCGGCCACGACCAGATCGGGTCGAAGCTGACGAGCTCGCCGTGGTACTCGGCCTCGTCCTTGGTCCAGATCTCCTTCATCGCCTCGATGCGCTCGCGCAGCAGCTTCCAGCGCTTGGCGAACGGCATGCCGTGGTTCTCCATCTCCTCGACGTTCCAGCCGCCCCCGATGCCGAACAGGAACCGCCCGTTCGACAGCAGATCGAGCGACGCGACTTCTTTCGCCGTCACGATCGGATCGCGCTCGATGACGAGGCAGATGCCGGTCCCGACCTTGATGGACTTCGTCACGGCCGCCGCGGCCATCAGCGCCACGAACGGATCATAGGTGTGCGAGTACTCCTTCGGCAGCTCGCCGCCCGCCGGGTACGGGGTCTTCCGGATCGCCGGGATGTGCGTGTGCTCCGGGAACCAGACCGACTCGAAGCCGCGCTCCTCGCAGGCGCGCGCGAAGTCGTCGGGACGGATCGAGTAATCGGTGGGAAAGATGACGGTGCCGAGCTTCATGGACTCTGCCTATCGCACCACACGGCGCGAGGCCATCGCTCGATCCGCCAGATCCGAGCGGCGTTCGCTTCGGGGGCCGGAGCGAGGGCGTCAGCGCGCGGCCGAGCGCCGTCGGCCGTGCCGGGCGCGCGCCGTCGTCTCACCGGCCGGCGCACGCGTCGCCCCGCGCTGCGCCGCATCGACGACGTCGGGGGCGATCGAGCGGCCGTGCACGTCGTGATGGGAGCAAGGGATCGTGATGCCGCGCGCGCGGAAGCCGCGGAAGATCGCCCGGTAGAGGTCGCTGCGCACCTGCTGGCGTGGCACCAGCCGCAGGTCGATCCAGACCAGCAGCTCGAAGTCGATGCTGCTCGCGCCGAAGCCCGTCAGCCAGACCTCCGGCTCGGGACTGCGCTCGACGAAGGCCGCGTCGCCCGCGATCGCGATCAGGACCGTGATCACGTCCTCGGGGTCGGAGCCGTACGCGACCGAGACCGGAACGTGCTCGCGCACCAGCGGGCCCGATGCCGTCCAGTTGACGATCGTGCCGCCGACGAACTCGACGTTCGGCACCACGTACTCGACCGCGTCCCGGGTGACGACGCGCGTCGCGCGCATTCCGACCTCCTCGACGCAGCCGAAGGTCTCGCCGACGTTCACCCAGTCCCCCCTGCGGAGCGCGCGCCCGAACACCAGCGTCAAGCCACTCGCGAGATTGTTGGCCAGCGTCTGCATGCCGAAGCCGAGGCCGATACCGAGTGCACCGGCGAACACGGTGATCGCGCCTAGACCGAGGCCGACGTACTCGAACGCGAACAGCACGCCGACGACCGCCATCGCGTAGGAGATGAAGAGGTTGATCGCGTGTGCGATCGACTCCTCGACGCGCAGGGCCGGATAGACGCGGTGGCTCAGCAGGTCGCGCAACACGCTTCCGGTCAGGCAGAACGCCGCCACCACCAGCACCGCCTCGAGCAGCATCGGGATCGACACCGAACGGTCACCGAGCGTGTAGATCGCGGCCCCGAAGGTTTCGCGGAGCGGCTCGCGCAGCGCGACCAGGTCGAGCGTGAAGCTGCCGACGAGAAGGATGACGCCGTAGTCCACCAGACGCGCCAGCGAGCGGTGCAGGCGGGTAGCTGTCTCGCTCGCATCCGGCGGCTCTCCGAGCCAGGCGCCGAGCAGAGCACGCACGGCGTGCAGCCCGAGCACCGTACCGACGAACAGACCGGCCAGCGCCCACGAACGCACCCAGACGAAGTTGGAGAGCCGGCCGTAGCCCGCCCACGCGAGCAGCGCCGTCGCGAAGGTCAGGATCAGGATGGTCGGGTAGCCGTGCGTGAGCCCGGCCCTGAATCCGCGGTAGAAGCGGTTCGGGAGGTCGGGCAGCAGCGCCAGCACCGCCTGCTTGCGGGTCGCGAACAGTGCCAGCAGGACGATCAGCGACAGGTCGAAGATCGCCTGCGCCAGCGCGAGCAGGTCGGGGTCGATGCCGGCCCGCTCGCCGACCTCGAGCAGGGCGTAGAGCAGCAGCGCGTACACCGCGACACCGCGTCCGATCGCGTACAGGTAGCGGCCGTGCGGTGGCGCCATCGGCAGGAGCGGCCGCAGCACGAGCTCGCGCAGCGTCGAAACCACCAGCGCGTAGCCGAGCCACGCCCGCAGCAGGACCGCGATCAGCAGGAACCCGGCCCCCGAGAAGCCCGTGACCCGCACCAGCAGATCGTGCAGCAGCCACAGCGCGAGCGGCGGCAGCGTCGCCGCGGTGACACGTGCCAGTGCGAGCGACCACGGCCGCAGCGCCGCGGGCAAGCCGCCAGAGGCCGGTGCGGCGCGCGCCTCGACGGCATTGCCGAGAGGTCCCTGCAGCACGATCGCGCCGAGCATCAGTGCCAGGAAGGCCAGCAGCGCCGCCGATCCGGTGGCGCCGACGCGCCGCCCACGCTCGGCGGTCGCGCGCAGCCAGCGTGGCAACTCGGCCGGGAGAGCCGCGACGATCGCCCCCAGGCGCGCGACGGTGCCGGAGTCGAAGCCGAGCGGGTCGGGCTCGAGCAGCCCCGGCTGCACCGCGACCCCGGGGCCGGGCGCGCCCTGCACGGCACCGGTCTCGGCCGCGCGGGCGCCGGTCGTCAGGACGAGCGCCAGAAGGAGCGAGACGCCCGCCGCACACGACGCCGTTCGCCACCGGACCCTGGCCCGTGCCGGCACGAACCGTCCGTTCTCGGCGCCCTGCACCATCGCTGGTGCGGGTCATCGGTCGATCGGCGGCCCCGCGTTAGCGCTCGTCGAGCGGCGCCGCGCCGGCTGCCGCAAGACGTCGGGGGCGAGCTGGCGACGCGACCTCTCGCGTGGCGTGGGTCCTCGCGATGCGGCGCGGCACACATCAGGTTGACTTAGTCAACTGAGCGGACTAACCGAACTCGCATGGCCACGGTCAACGTGCACGAGGCGAAGACGCACCTGTCACGGCTGCTCGAGCGCGCGCACGCCGGCGAGGAGATCGTCATCGCCAAGAACGGCAAGCCGTACGCACGGCTGACGCCCCTCGCCGAGCCCGAGGCCCGAAAGCCCGGGATGCTGCGCGGCAAGGTCGAGGACGCGTTCTTCGAGCCGCTGCCCGACGACGAGCTGCGGGCGTGGGAGAAGTGACCTACCTGCTCGACACGCACGTTCTCCTCTGGTGGCTGTTCGACGATCGCCGGCTGTCGCGCCGGGCTCGTGCACTGATCCGCGATCCGCATCACCGCGTCCTCGCGTCGAGCGCCAGCGCGTGGGAGATCGCGACCAAGCATCGTCTGGGCAAGCTCGCCTCGGCGGGGCCACTCGTCGCGGACTTCCATTGCGTGCTGCTCGCGGCCGGCTTCACGGAGCTGCCGGTGAGCTGGGCGCACGCGGTACGGGCCGGCGGCTGGGACATCCCGCACCGCGACCCGTTCGACCGGATGCTCGCGGCGCAGGCGTCGCTCGAGGGTCTGAAGCTCGTCACCGCGGACCCGGTCTTCGCCGACTTCGGGATCTCGGCCGTGTGGTGAGAGCGGGGCTCCGCGCGCCAGAGATCGGCCCAGCCGGTCGGACCGCGGGACCTCCATCGCCGCGACCTGCGCCCCTCGCCGTCGAAGATCTTCTGCAACCTACCGACGAGATCAGGCGGGCGGGCGCCCGTCCGGATCGAAGGTGCTCAGCTTGAGCCCCGGCACCCGCGCGAAGTGCTCGCGGTTCCGCGTCACGAGGATTCCGTTTCGCGAGAGGCAGATGCCGGCGATCAGGTAGTCCGCCATTCCGATACTCTGCCCGGCCGCTTCGAGATTGCGTCGTGCCTCGGCGGCTTCTCGCGCGGCGGGTCGATCGAACGACAGGACGCGAAAGGGCGCCAGAAGCGCCTGAACCTTGTCCCGCTCCTCCTGCGTCCGGGCGCCGCTCGCCAGCTCGAACACATTGACCGTGGTCGTGGCGACGTCGCCGGTTCGGAGTTCCAGCGCGACGCGCTCCATCGCTCGCTTGCGTCCGCGCAAGGCGTCGATCAAGACATCGGAGTCGAAGACGATCATCGCCAGGTGCCGCGCAGGTCGCGAACCGACCGCTCGAGGGCCGACGCCGCCTCGTCGTCGAGCGTACCGAGCGTCTGCAGCGCGCGACTCACCAGGTCGCGGCGCCCGAGGCGCTCCTCGACATAGTGATCGATCGCGTCACGCACGATCGCGGAGAAGCCCTTCTCTCCTCTCTGAGCGGCGAGCTCGAGCAGCTTGGCGCGCTGGGCGTCGGTGATTTCGATGGTCGTTCGCATGCTCACCCAAATACATGCATGTGCATGCCCTGTCGAGCACGATCGGACACTCCAATTGTACAGCTCCTCACCCGCAGCAGGTCACTGCGAATCGTCGATCGGCGTGCGGCCTCCCCGCACGCGCGCCGTTCAAGTCCCGGCGCCTGCGAGCGCGCGGCCGACGATCTCGCGCGCGTCCTGCTGGATGCGGCGCAGGTGGTCCGCGCCGCGGAAGCTCTCGGCGTAGATCTTGTAGACGTCCTCGGTGCCCGACGGACGCGCCGCGAACCAGCCGGACGCGGTCTCGACCTTGACGCCGCCGATCGCGCCGCCGGCGGGCGCGTCGGACAGCGCGCGCGTGATCGGCTCGCCGGCGAGCTCGGTCGCGCCGAGCTTGTCGGGCGAGAGCTTCTTCAGCGCGTCCTTCTGCGCGCGCGTCGCCGGCGCGTCGATGCGCTCGTACGCGGGGGCGCCGAACTCCTTCGTCAACGCCTCGTAGTGCTGGCCGGGATCCTTCCCGCTACGCGCGGTCATCTCGGCCGCCAGCAGGCAGAGGATCGGGCCGTCCTTGTCGGTGGTCCACACCGTGCCGTCGCGGCGCAGGTAGGACGCCCCCGCGCTCTCCTCGCCGCCGAAGCCGAGCGAGCCGTCCACGAGCCCGGACACGAACCACTTGAAGCCGACCGGGACCTCGACGAGCTTCCGCCCGAGGCGCGCCGCGACGCGGTCGATCATGCTGCTCGACACGACCGTCTTGCCGACCGCGGCGCTGGCGGGCCAGCCGGAGCGATTCTGGAACAGGTAGTCGATCGCCACCGCGAGGTAGTGGTTCGGGTTCAGGAGGCCCGCGCTGCGCGTGACGATGCCGTGACGATCCGAATCGGTGTCGTTACCGAACGCGACGTCGAAGCGGTCCTTGAGATGGATCAGAGTCGCCATCGCGTACGGCGACGAGCAGTCCATGCGGATCTTGCCGTCGTGGTCGACCGCCATGAAGCGGAACGTCGGGTCGATCGTCCGGTCGACGATCTCGAGGTCGAGGCCGCAGCGCTCGGCGACCGCGCTCCAGATCGGCAGGCTCGCACCGCCCAGCGGGTGCACGCCGAGCTTCAGCTTTGCACCACGGATCACGTCCATGTCGACGACGTTCGCGAGGTCGCCCACGTACTCGCCGGTGTAGTCGTGGCGCTGCGCGTTCGACTGCAGCGCGCGCTCGAGCGGCACGCGGCGCACGCCGGCGAGGCCGCCCGCGAGCAGCTCGTTGGCGCGGTCCTGGATCCAGCCGGTGACGTCGGTGTCGGCGGGGCCGCCGTTGGGCGGGTTGTACTTGTAGCCGCCGTCCTCGGGCGGGTTGTGCGACGGCGTGATGACGATGCCGTCCGACAAGTGATCCTTGCGGCCCCGGTTGTAGACCAGGATCGCGTGCGACAGGACCGGCGTCGCGACGGGGCCGTCGGCCGCGTCGATCATCACCTGCACGCCGTTGCCGGCGAGCACTTCCAGCGTCGTCGCGAACGCGGGCTCGGACAGCGCGTGCGTGTCCTTCGCGAGGAAGAGCGGTCCGTCGATGCCGTGCTGCGACCGGTACTCGCAGATCGCCTGCGTCATCGCGACGATGTGCGCCTCGTTGAAGGCCCGCTTGAAGGCCGAGCCGCGATGGCCCGACGTACCGAACGCGACGCGCTGCTCGGCGACCGCGGGATCGGGGCGGTCGTCGTGGTAGGCGCGGACCAGGCTCGTCACGTCGAGCAGCAGATCGGCGGGCGGCAGCTTTCCGGCTAGCGGGCTCGTGCTCACGACGTTCTCCTGTCCATGCTTCCTTCTAGCCGAAGTGCCGCGGGTTGGCAGCGCGCGCCGCCCTCACAGGATCGCTCCGGCATCGAGCTGCCGGGGGAACTCCGCGAACGGCAGAATCCAGATGCCGTCGTCGGTGCGCCGAGCGCGGGGCTCCAGGCAGACCACGTAGCGCTCCCCGACGCGGGGGTGGTCCTGCGCGAGCGCACGCAGGCCCTTGAGATGGTCGGAGGTGACCTTGATGGTCGCCTTGGCCTCGATCGCCACGCGCAGGTCGTCGACGACGAAGTCGACCTCGATGCCGCTCGCCAGCCGCCAGTAGGTCAGACGTGCTAGCGCTCCCGAGTACGCGTTCCGAGCCACCAGCTCGTGGAAGACCCAGCTCTCGAACGCCTTCCCGAAGAGCTCCGAGCCGCGCTGCAGGGAGCCGCGCCGCGCGAGGTGGTTCACCACGCCGGTGTCGGCGAAGTAGAACTTGGGTGCCGCGATCACGCGTCGCTTCGCACGCTTGACGTAGCCCGGAAGCCAGCGCCCGAGGAGAGTGTCCTCGAGGATGCCGAAGTAGCTCTTGATCGCGTGGCTCGAAACGCCGCAGTCGCGAGCGATCGTCGAGAAGTTGACCAGCTCGGCGTCGGCGAGAGCGGCGCTCTCGAGGAAACCCGAGAAGCCCGGCAGGTTGCGGACCAGCGCTTCGGCCGCGACCTCCTCCCGCAGGTAGTCCGCGACGTAGGACTCGAGCAATCGCTGCGGGCGCGACGACTCGTAGATGCGCGGCAGGAAGCCGTGATTGACCATCCGATCGAGGTCGAAGTCCGACCCGAGCTCGACCGCGGTGAGTCCGTGCAGCTCGTAACGGAGCGCCCTTCCACCGAGCAGGTTCGCAGCACCGCGCTTCACCTTCCGGGCGCTCGAGCCGCAGAGCGCGAAGCGGACCCCGCGGTTCTCGATCAGCCAGTGGACCTCGTCGAGCAGCGCCGGGACCTTCTGCACCTCGTCGATCACGACCTGGCGCACGTCGGGCCGAGCCGCGAGATCCTCCCGAAGCCTCTCCGGGTTCTGCAGATGGCGGCGATACTCGTCCGCCTTCGGGAGATCGACCCAGAGAGCGTCGGGATAGGTTGCCCGCAGCAACGTGCTCTTCCCCGTCTGGCGCGGCCCCCAGAGAAAGAAGCTCTCCGTGGCCGGCGCGGGCAGGCCCAGGCTACGCTTGAACATGAGATTCAAACCATCATGGTGAATTGAAGTAGTGAAGCCGGCGCATCCGGGAATCTCTACCCGACGTCGTCGATTCGCGGCCCGCGAGCGACGCGGGCGACCTCCTCTTTCCTCCACCCCGGCAAATGCAGATTGACCGCCGCCAGAACCGCGGTACACGCCGCCAACGCATGGACGGAGACTGATCCCGTCCGCACGCGGAGAGACGAGGGACGCCAGATGCGCAATGCGATGGTCCGCACGGTCGTTCTGGGAGCCACGCTGATCGGGGCGCACGTCCTTGCCGCCACCGGCCCCGCCGTCCGCTGCGGCGCGGCGAAGGTCCGCGCGGTCGCCGGGGCGACCGCGGCGAAGCTCCGCTGTCACGCGGACGAGGTGCTGCGTGGCTCGACGTCCGCGGCCGCCTGCCTCGAGCGCGCGCAGACGCGTCTCGCGGATGCCTTCGCGCGCGCGCAGTCAAAGGGTGGCTGCGCCAGCAGCCTCGGCGCCGCGCGCCTCGGCTCCGCGCTCGACTCCTGGGTCGCCGGAGCCGTCGCGACGTTCGCCCCACCTGCGCTGCCGCCGCTCGGCCCGCCGACCGAGGCGTCGCTGCGCTGCGCGCGCAGCAAGGTCCGCTCGGTGTCGCGCGCGTTCGTGGGCAAGCTCCGCTGCCGCGCGGCTGCCGTGCGGCGCGCCGTGAGCGATGTCGCCTGCGACAGGCGCGTACAGGATGCCCTGGCAGACGCGTTCGCGCGGGTCGATGCCCGCGGTGGGTGCACCGCGAGCATCGATGCCGCGGCCTTCGGAGCCGCGACGGGCGCCTTCGTCGCAAGCACGGTCGCAGCCGTCACGGCCCCGGCGGCCACGCCGACGCCGGCACCGAGCATGACGCCGGCTCCCACGGGATCGCCGGCGCCCTCGGCCGACGGCTGGGCTTGCTGCGAGGTGAACCATCCCGAGCTGGGCAGCTGCAACGGCGGCGTCACGGGCCCCTCGGGGTCGCCACTCGCCGACGCCTTCCGCAGCTTCTGCGAAGGCCAGAGCGGAACGTGGACGCCCCTGCGATGCGCCAGCGCGCAATGCGGAGCGGCCGTGACGTGCTGCTCGGTCGGAGGCGGCGCGATCGGCACCAGCGAGTACTTCGGCTCGCCGGATCCGGCCGCGATCGCCCTGCTGTGTGCGATCAACGGGGGGACGGTGCTTCCCGGGGCGTGCCCGCCCTGACCCGAGCACGCGAGGGTGCGCGCGACGACGCGCGCACCGCGGCATCGCGCGTCGCCACGAATTGACAGCACGGCCCCGCCGCCCGTATGCCCGCTCGATGCTCTCCAGGATGGACGACTATCCTCTGCACCAGGTCTCCGAGGTCATTCGCCACGCCGGCACCAGCGATCGCAACTTCTACGACCGCTACTACTTCAACCTGCACGCTTCGAGCGACGAGCTGTTCATGGTCATGGGGATGGGCCAGTACCCGAACCTCGCCGTGCAGGATGCGTTCGCGGTCGTGCGGCGGGGCGACGCGCACGTCGTGGTGCGCGCCTCGAAGGAGCTCGGCGACCGCATGGACACCTCGGTGGGCCCGTTCCGCATCGAGGTGATCGAGCCGCTGAAGAAGCTGCGCTTCATCCTCGAGCCGACCGAGCACGGCATCGCGTACGACCTCGTCTGGAACGCCGCGATCGACGCCTTCCTCGAGCCGCGGCAGTACATCCGCAAGCACGGCCGCGTGCTGTTCGACACGCAGCGCTTCTTCCAGACCGGGACGTGGGAGGGCACGCTCGAGGTGAAGGGCGAGAAGTTCGCCGTCACGCCCGACCGCTGGAGGGGCACGCGCGACCGCTCGTGGGGCGTGCGTCCGGTCGGCGAGGCGGAGCCGCCGGGCATCCGTCAGGGCGAGGGGCAGATGGTCGGCATGTGGAACTACGCGCCGATGCAGTTCGACGACCACTCGCTGCTGTACATGGTCCAGGAGGAGCCCGACGGGAAGCGCACGCTGTCCGAGGCGATCCGCGTGTGGAACGACCCGAAGCGGGAGCCGGAGTGGCTCGGCGATCCCGAGTACGAGCACACGCTGGTCGAGGGCGGCGCGCGCATGATCCTCGCCCCGTCCACGCTGCACTTTCCGAAGGCGCCCGGCGGCCCGTTCTCCATCAAGGTCACGCCGCTCACGCACTGCTTCGTCGCCGTCGGCACCGGCTACGGCATGGACAGCGACTGGCGGCACGGCATGTACCAGGGGAAGCTCGTCGTGCAGGGGAAGGAATGGACGATGCAGGAGCTCGCGACCTGGGGCTGGTTCGGCATCGTCGACCACGCCGCGCGCTTCGAGATCGTGGGTACTGGCAAAACCTCGCCGGCTTCGCCGACCGCCAGCGATCGATCGGCAAGAACGGTTGGACAGGTCGGATTCGGGCTGCACGAGCACGGCTTCTTCGGACCGTTCCCCAAGTACGGACTGACGTGAGCGCGCACGTCTTCACCTACGGCACTCTGCTGTTCGCCGAGGTGATGGAGGCGGTCGCCGGCGCGCGCCACGCGAGCGTTCCGGCCCGCCTCGACGGCTGGGAGCGCGTCTGCGTGCGCGGCGCCGTCTATCCGGGGGCGCGCGAGGCGGCGTCCGCATCGATCGACGGTGTGCTGTGGCTCGACGTCGACGACGACGCCCTCACCCGCCTCGACCGCTTCGAGGGCGAGAGCTACCAGCGGCGCGTCCTGCGCGTCGCCGCCGCCGAGGGAGCGCGGTCGGCGCAGGTCTACGTCGTGCCGCCGGCATACGCGCACCTGCTCGACGACACGCCGTGGGACGTCGAGCGCTTCCGGCGCGAGCACCTCGCGCGCTACCTCGAGCACTGCCGCACCGGCGAGGCTGCCGAGGTCTTCTGACGTCCGCATCGGCTTCGCCGACCACGGAGGAGGGAGCCGGCACGGCGTGTTCATCGCACGCACGCGACCGCGCGGTACACCCCCGGGCGCCATGGCGAACGCGGGGCACGAGACGCGAACGGGCGGGCCCCCGCGAGGGAGTCCGCCCGTAGCACGTCCGGCTCCGACCGAGCGCGGATCAGCCCGGCATCAGGTTCTGCAGGCGCTCGACCGACGCGACGTAGTCCGCGACCAGGTCCTGGATGACCGCGCGCACGGAGCGCGACTCGTTGATCATGCCGACCACCTGGCCGACCGGATTGAACGCGACCTTCTGCGCCTTGTCGGCGTAGCGGTGCGTGCGCGTGATCATGTCCATCGTGACCATGCCCTGCAGCGGCATCGGCAGGTAGCCGGGTGACTCGGGCTTCTCCCACGCCTCGGTCCACTCGTTCTTCAGCATGCGGCACGGCTTGCCGGTGACCGAGCGCGAGCGCACCGTGTCCTTGCTGGTCGCGTCGAAGTACGACTGCCGCTGCGCCGGCGGCGCCTCCGCTTCGTCCACCGCGAGCCACAGCGAGCCGGTCCACACGCCCGCCGCGCCGACGGCGAGCGCCGACGCGATCTGGCGTCCGCTGCCGATGCCGCCCGCCGCGAGCACGGGGGTCGGCGCGACCGCGTCGATCACCTGCGGCCAGAGGACCAGGCTGCCGATCTCGCCGGTGTGGCCGCCGCCCTCGGTGCCCTGCGCGATGATGATGTCGATGCCGGCTTTCTTGTGTGCCAGTGCTTGACGCGGGCTGCCGCACAGTGCTGCCACGAGGCGTCCCGACTTGTGAACGCGCTCGATGACCTCCTCGGGCGGCGTGCCGAGCGCGTTGGCGACGAGCCGGACCTTCTCGTGCGTGAGCGCGACGTCGACCTGCGGGCTCGCGGTGGCGGCGGTCCAGCCGAGCAGCTGGTGGTGGCGCTCCTCGGGCGGCAGCTCGGGCACGCCTGCGTCCGCGAGCAGCTTCGCGGCGAACCGCCGGTTCTGCTCCGGGATGGCGGCGAGCAGCGTCGCCTCGAGCTTCGCCGGGTCCATCTCGCCCATGCCCTCGTATTTTCCGGGGATGACGATGTCGACGCCGTACGGCTTGTCGCCGATGTGCTCGTCGATCCACTTGAGCTCGACCTCGAGCTGCTCGGGCGAGAAGCCGACCGCGCCCAGGACACCGAAGCCGCCGTTGCGCGACACCGCGACCACGACGTCGCGGCAGTGGGTGAAGGCGAAGATGGGGAACTCGATCCCCAGACGATCGCAAAGCTCCGTGTGCACGATGGAACCTCCTCGGGGTGATCGGCGGGGTATAGCAGCCGTTACACGGGGGACGCGAGCCCCGACCGCACGCTCGCGTCCCGTGCGCCCGAGCGGCCCCGGCCTTCGTGACGCGTTGTCAACGTCGCGCGGCGTGGGATAGACCGCCGGAATGCGTCGTCATCGCGTCATCCAGTGGAGCACCGGCAACGTCGGGAAGATGGCCCTGCGGGCCATCCTGCAGCGTCCGGACCTGGAGCTCGTCGGCCTCTGGGTGCACGGCCAGGACAAGGTCGGCCGCGACGCCGGCGAGCTGTGCGGCCTGCCGCCCTGCGGCGTCGAGGCGACCAGCGACGCGGACGCGCTGCTGAAGCTCGACGCCGACTGCGTGTCGTACACCGCGACCGGCGACCTCCGGCCCGCCGAGGCCATCGACGACATGTGCCGCATGCTGGAAGCCGGCAAGAACGTCGTCTCGACCTCGGTCGTGTCGCTGATCTACCCGCCCGCCGCCGACCCGAAGTCGGTCGCGAAGCTGGAAGCCGCGTGCCGGAAGGGCAACACCTCGTGCTTCACCTCCGGCATCGACCCTGGCTTCGCCAACGACGCGCTGCCGATCACGCTGCTCGGCGCGTGCCAGCGCGTCGACTCCGTCCGCGTGATGGAGATCCTCAACTACGACACCTACGACCAGGGCACGGTGCTGTTCGACACCATGGGATTTGCTACGCCGCTCGACCACACGCCGCTGATCCTGATCCCCGGCGTGCTCACGATGGCGTGGGGTTCCGTCGTCCGGGTGATCGCGGCAGCACTCGGCGTCGAGGTCGAGGAGATCCGCGAGACGCACGAGAAGGCTGCCGCGGAGACGACGTTCCACATCCCCGCGGGGGAGGTCCCGAAGGGCACGCAGGCCGGGCTGCGCTTCGAGGTGCAGGCGATCGTCGACGGCAAGCCGAAGATCGTCCTCGAGCACGTGACGCGGCTGCGCGACGACGTCGCACCGTCGTGGCCGAAGCTCGCGCAGCACGGCGGCTACCGCGTCGACATCCGGGGCAACCCGTCGTTCCTCTGCGAGCTGCAGATGAAGGGCGAGAGCGGCGATCACAACGAGGGCGGCCTCGTCGCGACCGCGCTGCGCGTGCTGAACGCGATCCCCGCGGTGTGCGCGGCGAAGCCCGGCGTGCTGTCGATCCTCGACCTGCCGGTCGGGATGTGTGCGGGCGCGATGTACGGGCGCTGAGCGCAGTTCGCGCTTCCCGATCAGCGGACGATCGCCGAGCGCAGCGACCGCGCCACGGCGCGACGATCCCGCGGCGCCAGCGCGCCGACTCGTCCGAGGATCAGCGACCGGCGGGCGGGGAGAGCACGACCGCGGGTCGGCGCTTCGCCTGGCGGCGGTCGCTGAACGGGAACGGCACCACGACGACGCTCCAGGGCTCAGAGGTCACGGTACGCCTCGTCGTCGTAGGCCGAGCCCCACTCCGACAGCGTCGACTCGAACCCCTTCAGGTAGGCACGGTCCGAGGCCTGCTGCCGCCGCAGCGTCACGCGGTCGCCGTCGATCTCGAACTGCACGACGTCGCCCTGCTTCAAGCGCAGCGCTCGTCGCACATCGGCGGGAATCGTCGCCTGGTACTTGCTCGTCAAGCGGGACGCCGCGATGGTCGCCATCGGTCGACGGGGATTCCTTTCCCATTACGGTGGCAAGCCTACGCGCTTCGCCACGGGTGATCGGGATGTGCGCGGGGCGGCTCGCCGAACCCGGTCCCCGACCTCCCGGCAGATGACGGCCACCACTGCGGCTCGTGGCTTCTCCGATCTGCTGACCCGCGTCCAGTACCGGGCGGAGACTCGTTCTGATTCCGCTTCTATTGCTACGGGGTCCGTTATAGGCTGCCGCGGTGATCCGATCGTTCGCGGACCGGGGCACGGAAGATGTCTTCGACGGCGTCGATACCCGACTCGCGCGAAAGACATGTCCGGCAACGCTCTGGGCCGTCGCTCGACGGAAGCTGACGCAGCTCAACCGTGTTCGGGGCCTTCGGGAATTAGCGGTGCCTCCCGGAAATCACCTCGAACGCCTGCGCAGTGATCGCGCGGGCCAGCACAGCATCCGAATCAACGATCAGTACCGCGTGTGCTTCCGATGGGAGGCTGGAAATGCCGACGAAGTCGAGATCGTTGACTACCACTAAGCGCGCACGGGCGAAGAAGCCAGCCGCCTCCCCGGCGGCGCTCGTTTCGCGACGGCTGCCACGCGCGCATCCGCCGACGCATCCTGGCGAGATGCTGCTCGAAGAGTTCTTGCGGCCTCTCGGGATCAGCCAGTCGGCATTTGCGGTCCGGCTCGGAGTTTCGTTTCCGCGTCTGAACGAGGTCGTTCGCGGGAAGCGCGCGGTCACGCCGGACACGGCCCTGCGCCTGGCACGGGTCCTCGGCATGTCCGCCGATTTCTGGCTGGGGCTGCAACAGGACTGGGATCTGTGGCATGCGATGCACGGTGCCGAGGCAGCCAGAATCGGACGGCTGGAGCCGCTCAAGAGTGTCGGCTGAGCACCCGCGCGACGGGATGACGTGCTGCGCCGCCGATCTGGTCGAGGTCCTGCGTGGCGGCCCGCACGCCGACGAGGCGTTCGCGGACGACCTCGATCGCATCACCCGTGAGCAACCACCCGTCGAGCCCTCGCCGTGGGGACGCTGATCGACACGAGCGTGGTGGTCGCAGCGGAGCGTGGGACGCTGCGGAGACTCGTTCTGATTCCGCGATGCGATCGCCGAGGCCCCGCGCGGTTGTGATGTCGCCACCCGCCTTTCGGGGTTGGGCAGCATTTTTGTGCGTGCAGCCCTTGACGGATTTCGCGAGGGCCACCCGGCCATCACGACCGGACCGTCGAGGCACCCCCGCCGCGCGCGTACGACGCCCGCCAGCGCACGCGCACCGCGCGCGGCCGCTTCGCCCCTCGCGCGCCGAGATCGACGCGCACGGCCCGCCGGAGACCCCCTCAAAAAGGCGGTGGTACAGCCATCGCATGATCGCGACATCCGGCATTCATCCCGCAGCGCTCGAGCATCT
>Ga0172363_10000252_pt1 | contig 37789 bp, 29 predicted proteins | sample LakKivs2_kivu2a2_FD_114541 | JGI IMG/M metagenome (GOLD analysis project Ga0172363, IMG submission 114541) | Sediment microbial communities from Lake Kivu, Rwanda - Sediment s2_kivu2a2 | ecosystem: Environmental > Aquatic > Freshwater > Lake > Sediment | place: Rwanda: Western Province, Lake... | reverse complement strand
GCGGATCGGGGATCATTGGTACGAGGGGACGGCCGATGCCGTTTTTCAAAACATTTACACCATCCAGGAGGTAAACCCGGATCTGGTGTTGATCCTTTCCGGGGACCATGTCTACAAGGCAGACTATCGCCGGATGATTGCCTACCTGATCGAAAATGAGGCCGATGCAGTGGTTTTGACCAAACTGGTGCCTGTCTCGGAAGCCGGCCGTTTCGGCGTGGTCTCCATCGACGAAAAGAAAAGGCTTACCGCTTTCAATGAGAAACCAAAGAAAGCGCAGCCGGTACCCTGGGACGAAAAACATTGTCTGGCGTCCATGGGCATATATCTTTTCAAGACTTCCGTCCTGATCAAGGCTTTGATGAAAGATGCCAGGAAAGCTTCGAGCAGCCATGACTTCGGTAAGGACGTATTTCCTTCCCTGTTCTCCCAGTTCAGGATTTTCGGCCAGGAATTCGATGATTATTGGCAAGACATCGGCACGATCGACGCATACTGGGAAGCCAATCTTGATTTCCTGAATAGTCCGCCGCCGATCGACCTGGCTGATCCAGGCTGGCTTTTCCGGACTCACAAACTTCAATATCCCCCTTCCCGGATTGACGGAGCTGAAATAAGACGTTCAGTCATCGGCGACGGCTGCGACATCGGCCGGGCCCGCATCGAGGATTCGATCCTTTCGCCGGGAATAACGGTCGAGGACGGAGCCGAAGTCACCGGCTCAGTGATCTTCACGGGAACAGTCGTCAAGAAAGGCTCCAGGCTCAACAGAGTAATAGTCGATAAGCACTGCATCATCCCGGCCGGCTTTGACATCGGTTACGATCGCGATAAGGACATGAGCCATTTCAAGCTCAGCCGTTCAGGTATCAGGATCGTCCCCAAGGGATGGCGGTTGACATGATTGAGCCCTTTGCTTTTCTCTCCGCCAGGTTCGAAAAAGACGTCCCCAGGGAACTCTCGGTCCTGTCTATAATTTCCCAGAGCTTTTTCAAACCTTTTTCGGTCGAGGACAACCTGCTGGTCATTCTTACTGCCTTGACCTCGGGCTCGGGCGTCGGCTTCAACCGGGCCATGCTTTTCATCAGGGACGGCGACCGTTTGAAAGGCGAAATGTGGCTCGGGCCCAGGTCAGCCAACGAAGCTGCCGACATATGGGAAGTCCTATCGACTCCGGGCATAGGCTACGTAGAGATAATCGAACACAACCGCCTTTTGGTCATGAACAACGAGAACACCCTGACTCACCGGATCAAGAACCTGACCTTCGGCCTCAACCAGGAAAAAGCCTCGATTCCTTCCCTGGCTGCCATGCGCAAGGAAATTTTGCTCGTCCGGGATGCGGCCAATGAGCCGGCCGTTGATCCCCGGTTCCGGGAGATCATCGGTAGCGACGAGTTTCTCTGCATCCCACTGGTTTCGAGCGAAGAAGTGATGGGCGAGATCATAGTCGATAACGCCATTACCAGGCGGTCAATCAACCTGACGGACGTCAGGCTGGCCGGCCTGTGCGGGCTTCTGGCCGGTAACTACATCCTGACCAGCCGGCTTTACCAGAGACTGTTGGATGCTCAGAAAATGGCGGCCATGGGCGAGATCGCCATGTTCGTCAGCCATCAGCTTCGCAACCCGATCGTGGCCATGGGGGGATTCATCGAGCAGCTTTTGAGGCCCGATCTGCCCGAAGAGAAAAAACTCCGCAACCTGTACATCATCAAGGATGAAATAAGCAGGCTGGAGAAAATCATTTTCGAGATGGGTCATTTTCTGAAAATAAGCCTGAAAGAGCCGGTCTGGTTCAAGCCCTGGGACATGATCGATTCGATCCTCAACAGTCCGGATATCTCGACAAAAGCCGAGTCTCATGTGCTGGATGTCAAAATCGACCGGCACGAAATCGAGATTTTCTGCGATCCCAGTTCATTCGGAGAAGCCTTGCGGAACATAATCGACAACGCTCTCGAGGCAACGCCGCCCGGAGGCTGCGTATACCTCCGCGGCTATCCGAAGAACAAAGACTGGTTCACAGTTTCGATTCGAGACACGGGCCGGGGAATTTCCAATCCGGATAAAGCCCAGTTACTGAGGCCGTTTTTCACCACCAAGGAAAAGGGGCTGGGACTGGGACTGGCCTTCGTCAAGAGAGTTATGGACTCCTGCGGAGGCAAAATCGACTTCAGAAGCCGGCTGGGCAAGGGAACAATATTTCACCTGACCTTTCCTTGCCGCCAGGTAAAAGGAGCGGAGGAAAAGACATGAATGATAAGAAAAAAAAGATTCTTCTGGTCGAGGACGAGAAGGCCCTTTGCCTGCTTTACGAGGAGGAACTCAGCCGGGAAGGATACGAGGTAACCAGCGCCTTCGACGCCGAATCAGCCCTGGAATTATTGGTCAACGGAAGTTTTGACCTGATAATCACGGATATCAGGATGCCTGGCAAGGACGGTATCGAACTCATCACTAATATCATGGGGCTGCGCCGGGACATTCCGATTATCATCAATTCCGCCTACCAGAGTTACAAAGAAGACTTCATGACCTGGGCAGCCGATGCTTATGTTGTCAAATCCTCGTCGCTTGAAGAATTGAAAAATAAAATCAAGGAACTTCTGGAGTCATAATGTCAGAGCTGCGCAAGGATCTGGTCACCGGACGCTGGGTGATAATAGCCACCGAGAGAAGCAAGAGGCCTGACGATTTCCGGAGGAATAACCTTGACCGCCCGGCGGAAAGAATCGGATTCTGTCCGTTTTGCGAAGGAAACGAACGGAAAACGCCTCCCGAGGTCTACGCTTTGAGGCCGAAAAAGACTCCGCCCGATACCCCGGGCTGGCGGGTCAGGGTCGTGCCGAACAAATTCCCGGCCCTCAATCCGGGAAAACCGGTCCAGAAACTGACCCAGGGCGTGCATCAGTGGCTTCCGGGACTCGGCGTGCATGAGGTAGTAATCGAGAACCCCGACCACAAGCTCGAGCTTTCCGAACTGCCGGTCGAACATATCAGTGATATTCTGGGCGTGATTAATTCCAGGATCGAGGCGATAGAGACAGAAGTCCAATACCGCTACGTCCAGGTTTTCAAAAACAAAGGCCGGGAAGCGGGAGCCTCTCTGAGTCATCCGCATACCCAGATCGTGGCCACGCCCATAGTACCCAAGCGGGCCAAGGAAGAAATATACGGAGCCCTTCAGAAGTTCCGGCAACTGAAAGAATGTGTCTTCTGCCGGAAGATCCGTCAGGAAGAGGAAGAGGGTAAAAGAATCGTTTTAAAGAACGAGAAGTTCATAGCCGGGACTCCGTTCGCTTCGCGCTTCCCGTTCGAAGTTGTAATCTACCCTATTACTCACTCGGATCATTTCACCGACCTGTCCGGCAAGGACTTGATTTCTCTGGCCTCGATCCTGAAGGAATTGCTGGGAAAACTTAAAGCCACCCTCGGTGATCCTCCTTTCAATCTGATGCTTCACCAGTCGCCGAATCCCGCCGCCTCAAGGGATCCGCAGGAAACGGCGGCTGCTTACCACTGGCATATAGAGCTTTTTCCGATTCTGACCAAAGTAGCCGGATTTGAATGGGGAACGGGCTTTTATATCAATCCCGTTTCGCCGGAAACGGCCGCCGAGTCCCTGCGGACCGGCTTTTAGCCTGCCGGCGTTATTTTCTGATAAAGACGCACGTATTGCTCGGCCGATTTTTCCCAGGAAAAATCGGCGGCCATGGCGTTAAGAATCAGCCCTGGCCATGACTTCTTCTGCTCGTATAAAGCTGCAGCCTTGCTCAGAGCCCCCAGCAGGGAAGGAGCGTCGGCCGCCTCGAACTTGAATCCGTTGCCTTGGCCGGTAGAAGCGTCGTACTCGGTTATCGTGTCGTCCAGGCCGCCCGTTGCCCTGACCACGGGTATGGTGCCGTATTTAAGGCTGTACATCTGACTCAATCCGCATGGTTCATACCGTGAGGGAATTATCAGAATGTCACTGCCTGCATAGATGAGCCGGGCCAGGTTTTCATCGAAAGCCAGCCTGAGGCCGAATCCGCCAGGATATTTTGCGGCCAGCTCTTTCAACCTGTTCTGGATTTTTTCCTCTCCGGTACCAAGTATGACCAGCTTCAGACCGAGTTCCATGATCCGGTCCAGAGCCTCGCAAATTATGTCCAACCCCTTCTGGCCGGCCAGTCTGGTGACCATGCCGGCGACCGGTTTCCTGTCGGCGGCGGCCAGCCCGAATGTCTGGCCAATAACCCGCCTGGCCTCGGCTTTCCCGGAAAGATCGGAAGGCCCGTAGTTCGCCGGGATAGCCTTGTCCGTCATCGGATTCCAACTATTGTAGTCCACTCCGTTCAGGATTCCGGACAAAGAGCCGGCCCGCTCGCGAAGGAGTCCGTCCAGCCCGCAGCCGAATTCCGGCGTCTGGATTTCCATACTGTATTTGCGGCTGACCGTGGTCACGGCCGTCGAATACAGGATGCCGGCCTTGAGGAAGTTTACTTGTCCGTAATATTCGAGATGATTCAGGTCGAAAAGGAAATCGGGCAAACCGGCCCGGACAAGAATACTCCGGTCGAACAGTCCCTGATAAGCCAGATTATGTATGGTAAAAACGGTTTTCGCGCCGGCGAAAAAATCGTCCGAGGCCAGACGAAATTTCAGGAAGGCGAAGGTTAACGCAGCCTGCCAGTCGTTTCCGTGGATTATGTCCGGCCGGAAACCGATGGCCTTCATGGCCCGCAGAGCCGACCAGCAAAAAAAGGCAAACCGGTCCCCGTTGTCAGGGTAATCGCCTGCCGGCGTGCCGTAAAGCTCATCACGGCCGAAGTAGGAATCTTGCTCGATGAAGTAAACCGGAGGTTTCTGCCTAATCTCATGAATCGTGAAACTTTTGTCGAAGGTTTTGTCTGATTCGACTTCTGAAATTTTGACCAAAGGCAGCTTCTTCGATTTTACCGCCCGGTAAAGAGGCGTAAAGACCCTGACATCAAGCCCCTTGGCGGCTATGAAGCCCGGCAAGGAACCGGAAACGTCGGCCAAGCCGCCGGTCTTGGAAAAAGGCATAACTTCGGAAGATAAAAATGCTATTTTCATTCGGCTATTCTAACACACAACCCTTTCCGCCTACATCCCGCTTCGTCTTTTGGTTGCCCGGTTGAAACGAATTTCCGGCTTCGCTGGGCTGACCGGACCACATTCAGGTTGAAGTCGATTCCGTGTTCACTTATAATTTTTGGCGAATACCAGCATAAAAAAATAAATCTGTCTATTGGAGGCGGTCATGACCTTGAGCCCGGGAACAGAAAGGCAGCTTAAGGCGGCCGCCGTCATTGGCTACTCCGTCTTTTCCGGTCTTCTGGTACTCGTCATAACTGAAGAACTGATCAGGCTCAAATTGCGGCCTTTCCTCGGCTTTTTTGATATCCCTCTAAGCCGGGTCGTTCGCTATGCTTTTTTTGCCATTGCCGCCCTGACGATATTGGCTATATTGGTCGTCCGCCGCAAGCTATTACGGAGACGGCCCGGAGAAGAAGGATCTGCCTTCGGGGCCAGGTTAACCAGACTTACGGTCATCATTCTGGGCCTGGCCGAGGTTCCGGGATTGCTGGGATTCGTCCTTTTCCTGCTTTTCGGTCACAACCAGGACTTTTATGCCCTGCTTTTCGTCTCAGCTTTGTTGATCTTCATGTTTTTCCCCCGGCGTTCTGTATGGGAGGAACTTATTCATTATCAATAACTTATAAGAGAGGAGGGGAGCGCCTTGAAAAGACTGGCTTTGATGCCTGGGTTTTGGCTGATAATTTTGCTAATCGGAACCGGAGGCTTGCCGCTTTCCAGCCAGGAAATGGCCGAGCCCGAAGACGTCGTCAAGTCCGAAATGCCGTCCTTGAGCTACGAGATAGAGGTCGAACTCGATGACCAGGAAAAAATGCTCTACGGGCGGGAAAAACTTACCTGGATCAACATTTACCAGGAACCGGTGCCGGACATTTATTTTCACCTTTACTGGAACGCCTTCCGGAACGAAAAAAGCGTTTTCTTCAAGGAAATGCTCATGGGGGGCGTTTTTGCCCGGCGGGATTTTCCGGATGAAGGGGAGTGGGGCTGGATAGACATAACTGAAATTAAGACCGCTGACGGCACCGATCTTACCGGAGCTATGGAGTTCGTTGCCCCCGACGGTCCGGAAGGCCGCCACGATATGACCGTGATGAAGTTGACTTTGCCGCGTCCCATCGTGCCGGGCGAATTAGTCCGCCTGGACATAAAGTTCAAGAATAAAATTCCCCGGACCGTAGCCAGAAGCGGTTATTACCGCGATTCTTTCTTCATGGCCCAGTGGTATCCGAAACCAGGAGTTTTCGAGCCGGGAAGGGGCTGGAACTGTCACGCTTATCATCTCAACTCCGAGTTCTATGCCGATTTTGCCGACTATACCGTCAATATCAGGCTCCCTGAAAAATACGTCGTCGGGGCCACAGGCAAGGAAATCGAGGTTCACAAAGAAACAGCCACGGGCATGGTCACCAGAACATTTTTCCAAGCCATGGTTCACGATTTCGCCTGGGCCGCCGATCCCCGGTTTATCAAGCTCGAAAGGTGGTTCAAGGGCGATGAAGAAGTCACTGCCGAAGAATATGAACAAACCGCGGCCCTCCTGGGCCTGCCTGTATCAGAGGTCAAGCTTCCGGACGTTAAAATGATCCTTCTCCTGGAACCAGAGCACAAAAGACAGGCCGAACGGCATTTCAAGGCTCTGCGGGCGGCCCTTAAGTACTATGGACTCCTCTACGGGCCTTACCCGTACGAAAAAGTGACCATGGTCGATCCTCCCTTCCGGAGCGGCAGTGGAGGTATGGAATACCCGACGCTGTTTGCCGCCGGGACCAGCGTCCTCGCGAGCGACGATGTCCTTTCGCCCGAAGGCGTTATTGTCCACGAATTCGGACACAACTACTGGTACGGACTGGTGGCCAGCAATGAGTTCGAGGAAGCCTGGCTGGACGAGGGATTCAACACTTATTCCACGGGCAAGGTTTTGGCTAAAGCCTACGGGTCCGGGGAGCTGCCGATCTACTTTAGAGGCATCCCTCTTAACGGGCTGCTTAATCTGCCCGAATATTACGACTACGAACTTGACAGAGCCGTGGCCATCAACGTAGCGGAATTGGATCCGATAACCGCGTATTCCTGGAAATTTTCGAGCCCCCTGAGCTATTCCGCTAATGTTTACATGAGGGCGACGACGTTGTTGAACACGCTGGAACTTTTCCTGGGTGAACCGACCATGGCCAAGGTAATGCGGACCTACCAATCAAAATTCAGGTATAAACATCCTAAAACCAGGGATTTCATAGCCGTTGCCAACGAGGTCAGCGGCCGTGATCTGACCTGGTTTTTCAATGAACTTTTAATGGCCAGCCGCAATTTCGATTATGGGGTGTGGGACGTCTCATGTACGGAAAAAGCTCGTTATCATCTCGGCGTTCACGACGTAGACGGAAGAAAAGAAGAAATGACTCAAGAGAAAATCCGTGAGATCCTGAAGAGGGAGGACAAAGCCGCCGAAGCCGGCCAGGCTGGCTTTGAGTTGCCCAAGAAAGAATACGTGACGAAAGTCGTCTTGAGACGTTTTGGCGAGGCGGCCATGAACGGCGACGCTTCGGTCGAATTCCGTGTTCGTTTCGAAGATGGCAGTGAAGAATACGGACTCTGGGACGGCCGGGACCGATGGGCCAGATTCGAATACGTCAGGGATGCCAGGGTCAGCCAGGTCATGGTCGACCCGCGCGGCATCTGGCTTATCGACTCCAATTTCACCAATAATAGCTGGCAGAAAAGCCGCATCAACAGAAATATGGCCGGCCTGATGAGCCGGATCGTTTTCTTCCTCCAGAACCTGTTCCTGACGGCGGCGGCCTTGATTTAAGGAGGATCTGATGAGCGTAAAAGCCCAAAAAGCGTTTTTCGACGGCCTGGCGGTCTCGGTCAGCAGGATAAAAATAACCTTTTTCGTCTGGATCGTAAACTTTTTGTTCTCCGTCCTGGTCGCGGCTCCTCTGCTGTTCATAATTCAAACCGAGCTCGCCCGGTCCGACATGGCCAATTTGCTCAAACCTTTCGACCTGATGTGGCTCGGTGAAATGATTTTTAAATACCAGGCCGTCCTGGGCCCCATGTTGAGTTTCATCCTCGCGGCTGCGGTTTTATACCTGATTCTATCGGTATTCCTGAACGGGGGCTTCGTCGGCAAGTTGGTCGACCCGGAACGCAAGCTCTCGCTTCAATCCTTTTTTCATGATTGCGGCCGCTTCTTTTGGTCGTTTTTGAGACTTTTCCTTGTATCTTTTATCTTTACTGCCGTAGCCGTCGGCCTCGTCTGGAGGCTGCTGGGGGCCGCGTCCGAGGCCCTGACCGCCGACGCGGTTACCGAATGGCCGGTATTAATCCTGTCCAACATTCATCTCATCCTCGGCTTGCTCTTCCTGTCCATAGTCAGGATGTATTTCGACTACGCCAGGATAATCATCGTCCGCGACAACGACAGGAGAGTCCTGAGAGCTTTGAGGGCAGCCTGGTCTTTCCTGAAGGCCAATTTTTTCCGGGCCTGGGGTTTATATCTGTTAATATTCTTATTTTTCGTTCTGGTGACTGCCGTGGCCGTCGCCCTGGCCCAAGTATTTTCTTCTCCCGGTCTGGTCTGGGTCAGCTTGGGTTTGATCGCCGCTCAGATTTTCGTCATTTTCAGGATATTCGTTAAGTCTGTTTTCATAACCGCCCAGGCGCACTTTCTCCAGGGCCGGGGTTATTGATGAAAGCAGCCGAAATAAAATTCCTGGGGGCCGCCCGTCAGGTAACGGGTTCGTCATATCTGCTGACGGCCGGAGGCATGAAGATCCTGATCGATTGCGGTCTTTATCAGGAAAGAAAGTTCCTGGAGAGAAACTGGCAGCCTTTCCCGTTTCCCCCCTCCGAAGTGGACCTGGTTCTGCTGACCCACGCCCACCTCGACCACTGCGGGCTGTTGCCCAAACTGACCAGAGAGGGCTTCCATGGCCCTATCATGGCCACTCCGGCGACGGCTGATCTTCTGAGCATAAGTCTTATGGATTCGGCCCGGATCCAGGAAGAAGACGCGGCTTTCAAGAGAAAAAGGCACAAAAACGAAGGCCGCCAGGGTCCTTATCCCGAGCTGCCGCTCTATGCGACTGAAAACGTTTTAAAGACCTTGCCCTTGATCCATGAAATAGCCTATGACGAACCGCTTGACATCAACCAGTCGGTCACGGCCAGGTTCAGGGATGCCGGGCACATATTGGGATCGGCCATGCTCGAGATCGAGATCAAACGGGGGAATCGACAAAAGCCTCTCAGGGTAGTCTTTTCCGGCGACATCGGGCTAAAAGGAAAACCGTTCGTCCGGGATCCCCACGTTTTTCAGACGGCCGATTACATAATAATGGAGTCGACTTACGGAGACCGCGACCATCTGGATCCGGCCGAACCGACCGCCATTTTAGCCGAAGTCATCCAAAACACTGCAGAAGCGGGCGGCAAGACCATAATTCCGACATTTGCTATAGAAAGAGCTCAGGACGTGCTTTTTTATCTGAGCCGGCTGGTTCGCCGCGAAATCATAAAACGGGTCCCGGTTTATCTGGACAGTCCGATGGCTCATGAAGTTACCAAGGTCTTTGATCAACATGTAGAATCCCTCGACGAGGAAAGCCAATCTCTTTTCAGGGCAGGGGAGAGCCCGTTTTCCTTTCCCGGTTTCCACGTCGTAAGCAGCGTTGAAGAGTCAAAGAGCCTTAACGAGCTACGGACGCCGGCCGTGATCATGGCTGGCTCGGGCATGTGTACCGGCGGACGGGTCAAACATCATTTGACGCATAACCTGCCGCGCCCGGAGTCAAGCGTTCTTTTCGTAGGCTATCAAGCCCAGGGAACGCTGGGCCGCAGGATCCTGGAAAAAGAAAAGTCAGTTCGGGTCCACGGCTCGGACATTCCGGTCAGGGCCAGGGTTGAGATAATAAACGGTTTTTCGGCTCATGCCGACAGGCGAGGCCTGACCCGTTGGCTCGAAAACCTCGATGAGGCACCTCGCTCGGTGTTCATTTGCCATGGTGAAGAACAAGTCTCTCTGAATTTCGCTTCACATGTCAGAGAGAGGACCGGCTGGCAGGCAAAAGTTCCTTATTATCTCCAGACCATAGATCTAGATTGAGTTTTTATACGACCGTCGAACTAATATCTTTAACTTGTTCTTAACCTTGATGGGGAAAGCCTGCCACTTAGCGATTTAAGATCGAAATAATCTAATTTTATTTTATCAGCTAAGCTTCCGTAGCGGGCGGTTGTCCAAGAATTTTTTCCAAAAATATAGATTTCTTTTATACCGACATTATCCTAATACCAGCCAAGTCGAAATAATCAAAAAAAACTTTTAATTTATAAATTTAATATCTATATTAATATTATTTAACTATTATTATCAAATAATTAATATATTTAACATTTTATCATATTTATTTTCAATTATTTACATAGATTAAGCTTTTATAATTCTTTTTATATTTATTTTTTCTTCCTTATTATTTAGATAATCCCGATGATTGCTATTTCAATTGTCGGCATGCCGACATTAATTTTTCATTAAATTATTTTTGTTGAAGTTATTATCTTTTTATTGTAAATTTTATTCCGGTAATTAAGGCCTTGGAGCGAAATTTTGATAATCGCGGTTACTAATCAAAAAGGCGGAGTAGGCAAGACTACCAGTGCCGTTAATATCTCGGCGGCATTGGCCTTGATGGGAAAAAGAGTGTTGTTGATGGACATGGATCCTCAGGCGCATAGTACTATTTCGCTTGCGCCGGATCCGGATAATTTCGATTTAACGTTGTATGACGTTTTGATAAACAAGAGTTCTAATATCCAAAGAATAATATCTAAATCGAACGTGCCGGGTCTTGATGTTGCCGTAACCAAGATATCTATGGCCAAGCTCGAGCCGTCCTTACTAGGAGAGTTGGACGGATATTATCGTCTCAAGGATGCTATAAATCCTATAAGGCAGAAATATGACATTATATTAATTGATACGCCACCAACTTTGGGCCTGATAACGCTAAATGCTCTGGTCGCAGCGAGCCATATAATTATTCCAATTCAATCATCATACCTTTGCTTGGAGGGCACGGACGATCTTCTAGAAACAATTGATAAGGTAAAAAGATTTGCTAATCCAAACCTTAAGATTCTTGGGGTTTTAATTACGCTTCATGACAGGAGAACAAATCTGGGTAGGGATGTAGTAGAAAGGATAAAGCGGGTATTTGGCCCTAAGCTATTGAAAACCTATATATCTAAAAGCGTTAAATTAGAGGAAAGCCCTGCTTATAAGGAATCGATATTTACGTACGCTCCTAATTCGATAGGAGCCGAGCAATATAAAAAGGTGGCTGAGGAGATATTAGCTCGTGCAAAAAACTAAGAAATCGGGGCTTCCGGAAAATGTAAAAATGCGCCATAACGGGCATTTTGTCGATCTCATTTCTGGTTCTCCGTCCGGTCCGAGAATCAGGATGATTTCGGTAAATAAAATTTCGCCCAATCCGCACCAGGCCAGAACCGAATTGGGCAATATAAATGAGCTCGTTGAATCTATAAAGAAGAGAGGAGTTTTAGAGCCAATATTAGTCAGGCCGAAAGGCGTGAAATTCGAAATTATAGCCGGAGAGCGAAGGTTCATGGCTTGTAAGGCCGCAGGAATTAACGAAATGCCATGTATTGAAATGGATGTGCATGACCAGGAGGCAATGGAAATAGCGCTAATTGAAAACCTGCAGCGCAAGGATCTGGATGTATTTGAGGAGGCCGAAGGGCTACAGGCACTTGTTGATTTATATAGTTATAGTCATCAGGAAGTGGCCGATAAGATCGGAAAGGCCAGGTCGACGATAACCGAAATTTTAGCCATAACTCGCATTCCAGACGATCTTCGAAAAACAATAAAAGAAGCAAATATCTTCAGCAGGACGATGATTCTCGAGATCGCCAAGCAGCCTACAGTTGAGGATATGCTCGAGCTAGTAAAAAACATATCAGAAAAGAAGTTGACGAGAGAAGATACGAGAGAACTTTCAAAATTAATAAAAGGTAAGAAAAAGAAAATAAAATATTTTGTCTATAATTATGTTCCCGAATACACAGATACATTTCGATTGAAACTTGAATTCAAGAAGAGGACGGTATCGAAGGAAGAAATAATAGAGATGCTCGAGAGGATATTGGCTGATATTAGAGGTCAGGTTGGGAAAAAGTAATGAAATTTGGCAATATATGTTAGTTTACATAATGTTCCTTATGCGACGTTACTAATATCCCATATAAAATCTTCTGCCCGCCAACTTCAATATATTATTATTATGTCATTTTTCCCTTCAACTCAGCCGACTAAATTAAACTGCACAGCAGTATTATGCTAATTCCGGGAATATCAGGATGAACAAAGCTAAAAGCGCAAGGAAGAGAATCCCAGACAACAATAAAACGCACAAGCCTCGTAATATGAATCCTTCAAGGCAAAAGGTTAAGAAACCCAGTTCTGACTTGGCGTGGCAGCTAACCGAGCTCCAGATCGTTAGGGAAATCAGTAATGAGCTCCTAAAACCAGGCGGCTCGCCTGACAAATCAGCGCTGGTGGCCGTTAATATTCTGAAGAAAATTCCAGAATATGATTATACGGACATCTTCCTGATAGACAAGGCAACCGGAAAGATTATACCGTTGTACTCGGGGGGTTCGAATATCGATTCGTCGGAATTCGATGAAAAAATCCGTTCGGCCTTACTATCCGGAGTTTCCGAAACCGGGCTGCACGTTGGTGTAGGTCTGACCGGCTGGTCGGCCGCAACCCGTAAAACTATAATCGCCGACCGCGTTTCGCGCGAACCACGCTATATCGCTTACCGTCGAGACACCAATTCCGAGATTTGCGTTCCTTTGAAACTCCCTGACGGACGCGTAATCGGGCTGATAAACGTCGAATCCAGGCGCCCCGCCGCCTTCGGCGACAAGGATCGCCGTCTTCTGGAGACAATTTCGGCCCTTGTGGCCTCGGCCCTCGAAAATTCTCTCATGTATGAAAGCGCGTGCCGCCGGGCCGCTATTCTCTCGGCCATAAACCGGTCAATAATCGAATCCGAAACGTCCAGGGCCGATTTGCCCGCTTTTCTTGAAAATATCCTGGAAAACGTTCTTAAGGCTTTCAGCCTGAAAACTGGCATTCTTTGTCTGACCCCCTCCCCCGCCGGCAAAGAGCCTACTTTTACCGTTTACCGCGGCCTGCCCCAGAATTTCATCGAAAGTCACGTTCGGCCGAGGCTCGACGAATTAAAAAAAATTGATAAAACCCTGGCTTTTAGCCGCTCCGACGAATTCGGAAAAGATATGGCCGCCGCCGTCAGAAAATTCGGGATAGAATCGGCTGTAGTCATCCCAATGAAAATGGCCGCAGGCAGAATCGGCATCCTGGCCGTCTTTTCCCCGGTATCCAGGATCTGGTCTTCGGATGAGATAACTCTCCTCGAATCCATGACCACCCAGGTAGCCCTGGCCGTGGAAAAATCGCTGCTTGACGAAAAAATTAAACGCAGGTTGCTTGATCTCGAAAGCATCAACGCCGTCTCGTCCGCGATGCGTACCGCCTCAAACAAGGAGGAACTGCTTCCCCTGCTCCTGGATAAAACACTTGAAGCCCTGCAAACCGATTCCGGTTCCATTTGGCTGTACGACCGTGAATCCAATTTGCTTAGAAGTATGGTTTCCCGCGGCTGGTTCAAAAACCTGGACATCTTTTCCTCCTCAACTCCCGACCGGGGAGTCTCGGCCATGGTTTTCAAGACCAAAAAGCCTCACATCATGACCGAGTTCTCTTCAGATCCCCTGATCCTGGAAGAGCGCCGCAAGCTTATTCCCAAGGGCTGGAGCGGAGCGATCATACCTATCTCGTTCGAGTCCAAGGTCTGGGGAGGCATGTCACTTTCCCTGCCCGACTCCAGGCAATTCACGCCCGGCGATTTAAAGCTGCTCGAGTCACTCGCCGATATGGCCGGAACGGCCCTTTATAGGATGCACCTGCTCGAGGAAACCACCCGCCGCCTGTCTTCGCTTCAAAGCCTTCACGCCATCGGCAGGGCGATAGTTTCCAGCCTTGACATAAATATGACTCTTGATTTCATTCTGGATTAGGTCGTCAATCAGCTTCGGGCCGATGCCGCCGGCATCATGCTCTTCGACCGGCAACAGCTGATCCTCGAGAGTGCGGCCTCCCGGGGCTTTCGCACCGATCTATATCGCAAGAGCCAAATCAAACCCACTGAGTTCGGCGGCGGACGAATACTCCTGAGACAGGAAATAATCCATTCGCGCGACGCCAGGGAAATGGAGATATTCATGGATCGCCGTCTAATGACAGCTGAAGATTTCTTGGCGTATGCCGCTGCCCCTCTTGTTTCCAAGGGTGAAATTTACGGGGTCCTGGAAGTTTTCTTCCGGACTTGTTTCACCTTCGACGGCGAATGGCTGTTCCTGTTGGAAACCCTGGCCGGGCAGGCATCTATCGCCATAGAGAATTCGATTATGTTTTCAAACCTTAAACGTTCTCATCTCGATCTGGCGCTTTCCTACGACCTGACCATCGAGGGCTGGTCCTACGCTCTCGACCTGCGCGACAAAGAAACGGAGTTTCATACCCGGAGGGTCACGGAAATCGCTCTCCGCCTGGCCCGGGAAATGGAATTTCCCCAGGATCAACTGGCCCATTTCCGGCGGGGGGCTCTGCTCCACGACATCGGCAAAATCAGCATCCCGGATTCAATTCTTTTCAAGCCCGCTCCGCTTGACAAGGAAGAATGGAAAATCATGAAAGATCATCCGAGGACGGCCATGGAAATGCTGTCTAGGATAGAATATCTGAGGCCGGCGGTGGATATCCCGTACTGTCATCACGAAAAATGGGACGGTACCGGCTATCCCCGCGGATTGAAAGGTAACGAGATCCCTCTGGCCGCCAGAATATTTGCCGTCGTCGACGTGTACGATGCTTTGACTTCTGACAGGCCCTACCGGAAAGCGTGGCCCGTTGACAAGACGATGAATTATATCCGGGAACAAGCAGGAAAGAGCTTCGATCCGAAAGTCGTCCAGGTTTTTCTGGCCATGATGAAGAAAAAGAAATCTTAAAGCCGGTTTTTATAAACCTTTGCTCATGGCGTTCAGGAAATCCTGATTGGTCTTGGTTTTGGACATCTTGTCGATCAGCAATTCCATGGCTTCGACTTCGTTCATCTGACTGAGCACTTTCCTCAAAATCCAGATTCTGTTGAGATCCTGGTCGGGGATGAGCAGCTCTTCCTTGCGGGTGCCGGAACGGCTTATATCTATGGCCGGAAAGACTCTTTTGTCCACTAGCCGGCGGTCAAGATTAATTTCCATATTGCCCGTTCCCTTGAATTCTTCGAAAATGACTTCGTCCATGCGGCTGCCGGTATCAATCAGAGCAGTAGCGATTATGGTCAGGCTCCCGCCTTCCTCGACTTTGCGGGCCGAACCGAAGAATTTCTTCGGCTTATGGAGGGCATTGGCGTCAATCCCGCCTGACAGGACTTTACCGGAAGGCGGCACTATTGAATTGTGAGCCCGGGCCAGCCTGGTGATCGAGTCGAGCAATATGACCACGTCCCTTTTTATTTCGACCAGCCTCTTGGCCTTTTCCAGGACTATATTGGCCACCTGGGCGTTCCTGGTCGGAGGCTCGTCGAATGTCGAAGCCACAACCTCGCCGCTTACGCTGCGTTTGAAATCGGTGACTTCCTCGGGCCTCTCAGCCACCAGAAGGACAATAAGGAACGTTTCGGGATGGTTCTTTTCGATGGATTTGGCCACTGTTTTCAGAAGAGTCGTTTTGCCGGCCCGGGGAGGCGAGACGATTAATCCCCGCTGCCCCTTCCCTATCGGCGTCAAAAGCTCCATAACCCGGGCATTCATATTCTTGTTGTTCCCGTCCTGTAGCTTAATCATTTCGAAAGGATAAAGAGGGGTCAAGCCTTCGAAATGCAAATTTCTTCTTTGCTCGATTATGACATCGGGATGCAGGAAGTTGACGGCTTCTATCTTTATCAGGGCGAAATATTTTTCACCGTTTTTCGGGGGCCTGACAATCCCCGAAATCGTATCTCCGGTCCTCAACTGGAATTTCCGGATCTGGGAAGGCGATACGTAGATATCATCCGGGCTCGGCAGGTAACTGAACTCCGGGGCCCGCAGGAAGCCGAAGCCGTCCTCGAGACATTCGAGAACGCCCTCGGAAAAGAGCAAGCCTTGTCTTTTGGCCTGAGCTTCAAGGATCTTGAAGATCAAGCTGTGTTTGCTGGTATCTCCGGCATCCTCATCTTCCATTCCGATCCCGGAGGCTATCTTCTGGAGGGCGGCCACTTCCTTGTCTTCCAGTTCAAGCAGGTTGTATTCTTTCATTTTTTCCCTCGTTCTGAAAGGATTCTCATTTTAATTCCGTTGAAGTCCGACGAGATTTATAAAAAACTACGGATCAGCAGCACAAATAAATTTACGGTTTAATTGGTCAAAGACGGTTCCTTGATGGGGGCCTCTTCTTCCTTTTCGAGGCGGCTTGTTTTTGCTCCGTCCATTCCGGGCTGGGAATCGCTGTCCTTGCCGAAGATTTCCGTATTCAGATCACGGGTCAAAGCGACTTTCAGGACCTCATCCATGGTCTCAACCAGATGGATTTTCATGTTCTGTTTTATGACCTTGGGCACATCCTTGAGGTCAGGACGGCTATCCATCGGCAGGACGGCTTCTCTTATCCCCTCGCGGAAAGCGGCCAGCAGTTTCTCTTTTATGCCGCCTACTCCGAGGATCTTACCTTTGAGCGTGATTTCACCGCTCATGGCCACTTTTTTGGAAACAGGTATATTGGTAAGAAGCGAAAGAATGGCCGTGGCAATCGTTATTCCCGCCGAAGGTCCTTCTTTAGGCGTCGATCCCTCCGGGACATGGACGTGAATGTCGAAATTACGATGAATATCCTTGGCGATATCGAGCTGGTAGGCCTTACCCCTCACATAACTGAAGGCGGCCTGGGCCGACTCTTGCATTATTTCTCCGAGCTGACCGGTTAAGGTGAAATTTCCTTTACCATGCACCTTGGTCGCTTCGAATCTCAAAAGCTCGCCGCCGAATTCCGTCCAGGCCATGCCCAGGGCCACCCCTATTTCATCCCTTTTATCGAGCTCACTCCGGTGGTACTTGGCAACCCCCAGGTATGTCTCTACGTTCCTGGCCGTGACTTTTTCCCTGTGATCCTTGCCCTTGATCACTATTTTCTTGACCATCTTGCGGCAAATTGAAGTAATTTCCCGTTCCAGGCTTCTAACGCCGGCTTCGCGGGTATATTCCCGGATTATCTTGGCCAGGGCTTGGTCGGTTAGAACCAGATTTTCAGGGCTCAGACCGTGAGCGGTCATCTGTTTGGGAATGAGAAAATTCTTCGCGATCTGCAATTTTTCTTCTTCGGTATATCCAGGGAGTCTTATCACTTCCATCCTGTCCGTCAGGGGGCGCGGGATCTGCTCGAAAAGATTAGCCGTGACTATAAACATGACCTGGGACAGGTCGAAATCCGTGTCGATGTAATGGTCAAGAAAGGAATTATTTTGTTCGGGATCGAGCACTTCCATGAGGGCGGCAGCCGGGTCGCCCCTGAAATCGGAGCTCATCTTATCCACTTCGTCGAGGAGGAAAACGGGATTCTTGGTCCCGGCCTTTTTGATCATTTGAACTATGCGTCCCGGATAGGCACCGATGTACGTCCGGCGGTGTCCTCGTATTTCGGCCTCATCCCTGACCCCGCCTAAGGAAAGGCGCACGAACTTGCGGCCCGTGGCCCGGGCAATGGATTTGCCGAGTGAGCTTTTGCCCACTCCCGGCGGCCCTATGAAGCCTAGAATCGCCCCGCGGGGATTCTTGACCAGCTGTCTTATTGACAGGTATTCGAGAATCCTTTCCTTGACTTTCTCCAGACCGTAGTGATCGTCGTTCAGGACCCTTTCGGCTTCTTTCAAATTCCTTTTTTCCCTCGATTTCTTGTTCCATGGTAAAGACAGAAGCCAGTCCAGATAGTTACGGCTGACCGTAGCCTCGGCCGACATGGGCGGCATTGTTTCCATGCGCTCTATTTCCTTGAAGGCCTTTTCCTGGGCGTCGGGCGGCATGTTGGCTGCGCTCACCTTCTGCCTGAGCTCTTCTATTTCGTTGGGCTGGTCCTCTTTCTGACGGTATTGAGGCGGAGCCCCCGGCACGTAGCCTTTTTGACCGAGCTCGCGGCCGTTCGGCCGGCGTCGCATGGGCCGGGAACCGTCCTTCTGGAAACCGGACTGCATCTTGACGATCTCGTTCTCGAGCAGGTAGTTCAATCTGCGAATCCTCTCGAGGGAATTGGCCGTTTCCAGAAGATTTTGTTTTTCTTCGAGCGGCAGATAGAGATGCGAGGCTATGATGTCGGTGATGCGCTCGACCGAATTCTCCCGCAAAGCCGGGATGATCGAATCAAGGTTAGCGGCCTGGTTGAGTCTCAGGTAATCCTCGAATAAGGCCAGAACCTTCTTGAGCAGTTCGCGGGATTCGGGCGAATCTTCGTTGATCTCTTTGATCGGCTTGACCAGGATTTGATAAAACGGGTAAGTGCTGAGATATTCGACTATCCGGGCCCGGCTTTTCCCCTCGACAATGACCTTCAGGTTACGTTCGTCGGTCTTAATGGTCCGGATGATCTTGGCCGTGACGCCCACCGAGTATATATCCTTGGGAGAAGGATTATCGGCCGAAGCATCCATCTGGGCGGCCAGGAAGATCGTCTTGCCGCCTTCAGCCGCCTTTTCCAGGGCTTGAATCGAAGAAGCCCGGCCGACTATGAAAGGGACCAGGGTCGACGGGAAAACTACCAGATCCCTTAAAGGTATGAGAGGCACGTTCTGAAAATTTTCGAATTTGCTGTTTGATTCGTGCATTTAATTCAGCTCCGGCCTTAACTCGGGCCTTTTGCTTCCTGTCTTTTATTTTGGCAAAACGAAGATCTCATTTACCTGGGATATATCGTCAGTCGATTGACTTCACTGAGAAGGCAAGCATTTGAATCTCTTGCTTAATCAATTATAGCCTTTTTTACCAAAAAGTCAATCGACTTACGGAATATGATGCTTTCGGCCAGATCATCTTGTGTTCCTTGCCGGCGCAAATAATCCTCTATGGCCGCTGGCGTAACATTGTTCTCATGAGCCAGGCGCCGGACTTCTTCTTTTATTTCCTCCTCGGAAGCGTTTATCCCCTCTTTATCGGCCAGCTTGTCGATAATCAGATGGTGCGTAACGCGCTCCAGGGCCTGATTTCTGGCCTCGGCCTGAAGCTTCTGCACGGCCTCTCGTGATATGGACCGGCCTTGAATAGCTTTCAAGGCCCGTTCGATTATGACCAGGCTTTCGGCTTCCACCAGCGATTCGGGAACCTCAAGCTTCATCTTGGCAGCCATGGCCGTCAGAATATCCTTGGTCAGACTGTCCCTGGCCTCTCTTTTTTTGGCCTGCAAAAGGTCGTCCCTTATTTTATCCTTGAGTTGCGCCAGCCCCGAATATTCCCCGAGTCCGCGGGCGAACTCGTCGTCGATTTCGGCCAGTTTTTTGACTTTTATTTCTTTGACGGTAAGCCGATACTCGATCTCTTTTCCCGCTAATCTTTTATTGGCGTGGTCGTTGGCATAAGAAGTACGGAAGCTGCGGCTTTCTCCCACATTCAGGCCGTCAAGAGCATCGTTTAAACCTGCTTCATTTTCCTTGTGTCCGGCCAGAACCACACTCTTCTCGACAGGAAGAAGACGGCCCGTTTCCAGGTCCCGGCCCTGGCTTTCAATCAGTACGTAATCCCCGGCGGTCACTCCCCGTCCGGAAACCGGCAAGTATTGAGCCGTCCGGGCTCTGATATTTTCCAGGGCCGCGCCGACTTCATCATCGCTGAGTTCGACTGGCTTACTTTTGACTTTGAAATCCTCGAGGGCAGGCAGATCAAAATTCGGAACGACTTCGAACTCGGCTTTGAAATTCAACGGCATGTCCTTGTCATGTTTTACGTCGCTGATCTTCGGAGTATTGACCGGCTTTAAGTTCAAAGATTGCAGCCCGGCCGAAAGCGCCCGCGGAATAAGCTCGTCATACAAATCCTTGCGGATGTCATCATTGAAGGCTCTGACGACCATTTCCCGCGGAGCCCGGCCTTTTCGGAAACCCGGTATCTTGGCCCCGGACATGTAGTTTTTGAGAATGCGTTCATATTCCTCGTCGACTTTTTCGACCGGAATCTCGACTGCCAGCCGCCTGCGGCTGGGGCTTATCGTTTCCAGTTTATATCCGGAATCAGATTCATTCATTCAATCTTCCTTTCCTGCTTTCATTCAGCCGCTCAAGAATGGGCAGAGCGGGACTCGAACCCGCACTCCTTCATCAGGAACTAGGTCCTAAGCCTAGCGCGTCTGCCGATTCCGCCATCTGCCCTCGCTTGATCTATTCACCAGTCCGAAGTCAATTCCAGGGGAGGCCGGATCCTGAAGGGACAAGGAATATGTATTTTTTAACATAAGGCTCCGGCCTTGTCAATTCCACCAGGCTCAGACAGCTAACTTATCTTTTCAAAGCTTTGGCCAGTTTTTCGGCCAGAGCCGGGTCGATTCCGGCCAGCTTCTTTTGGATCTCGCCGGCGCTGTATTCGTCATAAAGATTGATGTAGCAAACGGCCAGATTGTACAAGGCCGGGCCGCTGGCCGGATTCAGATCAACGCATTTCTTCAAAGGCTCCAGGGCCGATTCATAATCCTTGAGGTACATGTAGCACACGCCGATGCTCAACCAGCCCGAGGCCTCGTTGGGCGCCTGAGTAACATAGTTCTTGTAAGCCGAGATGGCTTCTTTGTATTTTTTTTGCTGGAATTCGGCCGATGCGATTTGGAACCAGGCATTTGAATATTCAGGTTTGATCTCCAGACATTTTTTGAAGGCTTCAACCGCCTCGGGATATCTTTCGAGTTTGAAGAACATCAAGCCGAGGTTGTAATAATTGGCTTCATTCGAGGGCTCAAGCTCGATTACTTTGCGTATCGGCCCGATGGCTTTTTCTGGCTCACCGGCCGCATCATAGAGCCCTATGATCTGCATGTAATAAGACTTGGCGTCTTTTGGATTCAGAACGGCCATTTGATCGAATACTTCTTCGGCCTTTTCGAGTTGCCCGGCTTTTTGATAGACTTCGGCCAGAGAATATTTGATCTTCAGATCTTTCGGCTGTCCCTTTTCTGCTTCGATCAAAGCGGCAACAGCAGCCTCATATTCGCCCATGTTCATCCTGCATATTCCTAACCTCAAAAAAGCGTTCCAGGCAACTTCAGGCTTGCTGTTTATGAACTTTTCATAAGCAGCTGCCGCTTTGCCCCAATCATTCAGGCTTTCATATATTCCGCCCAGTTCGAAATATATCTCTTTGACCGGGATTCCGAGCGAAATAGCCTGTTCTAGAGCCACGGCTGCCTCCTGGAATTTCATCATGGACGCCAGGACCAGCCCGAGGCCGTAATGAGCTTCGGCTTTTTCCGGTTCGATCTCGGTTACTTTGGTAAAAGCCGCGGCGGCCTTCGCGAGATCCCTCTGTTTGGCATAGAGAGAGGCCAGCAACATGTGACCCTCGAGAAATGAGGAGTCGAGCCCGACAGCCTTTTCAAGGTAAGCGACTGCGGATCTTTGATTATCAATTGCATTGGCCACCCTGCCGGCCAGCGAACAGCCCTCGAAAGTATTGAAATAATCTTCCTTGGTATATTCCTTGAGTCCGATGGCCTTGGCAGATCTGGTTATATCTAGAACCGGCGAATAAGGAAACGCAAATTTGGTGTCCCTGTCCAATACCAGGAAAATGCCGACTACTTGACCGGCCAGATTGAGAACGGGTGCACCGCGGAACTGGTCGGGCGCCGTCAAAGAAAATTCCAGAGCCGTCCGGCCGCCGGAGAGATCCATAATTCTCCTGACCGTTCCCTCTGAAACACCGACATTGCCCGATTCGTTGGAACCGAGGGCGAATATTCGTTCCCCCACAGCCAGACTTTCAAAACTTCCCGGTGTCAGAGGCTCGAATTTGCCCTTGATTTTAAGCAAGGCGATATCCCTCTCCTTGTCCACTCCCAGAACGCCCTCGACTTTGAACTTCTTGCCCTTGAAATTCATCGCTTCCGCATCGTAGGCCGACGCCACCATATGATAGGCCGTGGCGGCCACATCTTGATCTACGAGGATGGCCGTGCTCTTGCCTATCTCGGACTTGTCAGCACCATAAAAAATAAGCACCAGTACCCCGGATTGGGTTTGACTGAGGATGTTGGTTGCCTCCTCGGTCTGGCTGAATCCGGAAACGGCCGAAATGAAAAAGAAAAAACATATAACCGATACCCTCATCCGGTATTTCATCTGACTTCCTCCTGTGAATCCAAAGGTCTCGATGTAAACCGGTACCTCTAATTTACGCAATTTGGTAGTCACCTGTCAAACCCCGGATCACGTTCATATCACCTCATTTCTTCGCATGGCCAATTAATGCCTTTGATACCCGGACGTTGAAGAATAGAATATGTTTATGGCCATTGCCCGCCGCGTATATTTTTTCACCACAGGAGCCTCCTTTTTATGGTTGGCGGCCATTTTTTTGGCCCCAGTGTGTTTTGACTCGGGCAAGCCGGGCGTGGCCGGTTTAATTTATGGATTCTTTTCAACCATCTGCCACCAGATCGATTCACGCTCTTTCCATGTTTCGGGCCAGGCTCTGGCCGTGTGTGCCAGGTGTCTGGGAATTTATTCCGGTCTTTTAGTCGCCCTGCTGCTCCTCCCCTTGACCAAATATTTTCCCCGGCCTCCCCTGCCCCGGAAGGAATTCCTGATTTTGTTTTCGTTGCCCATGGCCGCCGATTTCACGGCTGGCCTTCTGAGGCTTTTCTCCTCGTCCAACAGCCTTAGATTCATTACCGGTCTCGTCTGGGGTGGAATCATCATGCCTTATTTCCTGGCGGCCATAAACGAGACAGCCCTCTTCTTGAGGGCGAAAATGGCTCGTCCTGGGCGTCGTAACGGCCGGCAGGACGGCCAGCTGACCGACAGCTGAGTGATTGATTAACGGCTCTTTTCTGCTATATAATAGCCCGGAAGAAAAGTACTTACCGGAAGGATTGACTTTTGGCCGAGAAAAAAGCTGACTATCTCATGCCGGCGCTCATAGCCGGCGGAGCGGCTGGAGTTCTTTCCGCAATCCCGGTCGTTAATTTATTCAATTGTATCTGCTGCCTGTGGATCATAGGGGCAGGGGCGGCCGCCGTTTTAATTTTGAAAAGAAACACCCCGCGCCGCTTGACTACCGGTGACGGCGCTCTGACCGGGGCCGCAACCGGCATTATAGCCGCCGTCGTTCAAGCTCTGGTCGGTATCCCCTTTCGCGGACCTAATGCGGCCGTTTCCCGCCGCTTTCTGGAAGTGATGTCCGAATTCACGCGCGACATGCCTTCAGACTGGCAGGCCTTTGCCGAAAATCAAACCGGGCCGCTCTCGCCGGCCTTTTTCCTGTTGGGATTACTGGTCAGCGCGGCGGCTTTCGCCGTCTTCGGCGCTCTGGGCGGCGTCCTGGGGACCGCCCTGTTCCAGAGGTCCCAGCCGAAAACCACTTTCCAATCTTCCGGACCGGGCGATGCATCCTAAAACACACGTCATCATCAATCCGGCCTCTAATAAAGGCCGGACGAAACGCCGCTGGCGGGAAATCCGGGATTCGATTAAGACATTCATTAAGGAGTTTAAATACGAATTCACTGAAAAACCGCTGCACGCGGCCGAAATCGCCCGCCAGGTGATCAAGGACGGAGCCGAACTGGTTATCGGGGTAGGCGGAGACGGCACAATTAACGAAATCGCCAACGGTTTTTTCGACGGTCGCTCTCTCATCAATCCTGAGGCAACGATCGGAATTGTGCCGTCCGGCACCGGCTGCGATTTGACCAAAAGCCTGAACATCCCGCCTGGTTTAGGCAGCGCCCTCAAGACCATTACCGAAGCGTGGACCCTGCGCATGGACGTCGGTAAAGTAACATATACCAATCACCAGGGCCAGCCCGAAGAAAGGTTATTCCTCAATGTGGCTGATTTCGGTCTGGGAGGCGAGGTGGTCAGGAAAGTCAACGAACGTCGCCTGAAGCGGAAAGCTTCCTCCTATCTCCGGTGCCTGGTTGAGTCAATGCTCAAATACCGCGGCCGGAAGGTCCGTATTACCCTTGACGGACAGGAAATGCCTACGGACGAATATCTGATCGGCGCCCTGGCCAACGGCAGGGTATTCGGCAAAGGCATGAAAATCGCTCCTGAGGCCGATTTGAAAGACGGCCTGTTGGACGCCATACTGATCAGGAGCATGAATTTCCTCGAATTCCTGCTGAGTGCCTGGAAATTGACCAACGGAAGTCACTTGTCCCATCCGAAGGTAGATTACTCGAAGGTCCGTTACCTCGAAGCCTGGCCCTTGAGTCCGGAGCCGGTGCTTCTCGAACTCGATGGAGAACAACTCGGCCGTCTGCCGGCCAAGTTCGAGATCATCGGATTGGGTCTGCCTATCAAGGCCGGTCAGCGTTGAGACATGGCCTTGTCTTTGCGCCTGGTTAAGTTTTCGTCATTGGTCAGAACCAGGCGACCGTTTTTGTCGTAATACTTATAAATCTTCGCTCCGCCGGTTATATAAAGCTTATTATAAGTGGACTGGATACCGGCTATGTAATCTCGAGTTTCCCCGTAAGGAGGTATACCCCCGTATCTCCTGACCGCTTCCTGGCCGGCGTTGTAGGCGGCCAACACCAGGCTGGTTCTCCCGTTGTAAAGCTTGATCAGGTCTTTCAAGTACCTCACGCCGCCTTCAATGTTCTCGGCAGCGTCGAACACGTTCAGGACTCCGTAATGTCTGGCGGTGGCCGGCATTAATTGCATAAGCCCCAGCGCGCCTTTGACCGAAACCGCAAATTGATCATAGTTGGATTCGGCTCTTATCACCGCGTGTATCAGTTCGGGATCGACACTGTACTTTGTTCCCGCCTTTTTGACCACGCGGTCGTACAGCTCCTTCAAGTCCCTCCCTGCAGTCCTTTTTTCGGCCGCGGCCGTCAGAAAAGACAGGCTCGAAAAAGCCGCCATGGCCAGAAGAAGGATTAGCAGCCGGGTCGCGCCGGGCCAGGCCGGCCCTTTTCCGCTTCCGGATCCTTTCATTTTACTATCTTTTCGATAAGCGCGGGAACGGACTCAAGCAACCGGTCGAGCTCTTCGCTCTTTTTGCCGCCGGCCTGAGCGAAATCCGGCCTGCCTCCTCCGCCGCCGTCGATGACCGGCGAGATCTGATTGATGAGCAAATTGGCCTGGAGCCTTGAAGTCAGGTCCTTGGTCACGGAGACGACGACCATGACTTTTCCGTCGTCGGCCTGACCAAGCACGACTACCCCGCTTTTCATCCTGGCCTTGAGAGTGTCAGCCAGATCCCGAAGCTCGGCCATGTCCAGGCCTTCGACCCTGCGGACCAGAACAGGAATTCCCGCGATATCGAAGCTCTTGCCTTTGTCCGAGGTGGCTCCCTCGGCCAGCTTCCTCCTCAATTGCCCGGCTTCCTTTTCCAAAAGCTGGGCTTGGTCCTTTAACCTGACAACCTTGGCCGCCAGATCGTGCCGGCCGGAGCCGAGCTCTTTTTCCAGGCCTTCGACCGTTTGCTCGAAATCCCAGAAGTATTCAAGAGCGTTTTTCCCGGTAACGGCCTCGATGCGCCTCATGCCGGCGGCGATGCCCGATTCCGATATTATTTTGAAAAATCCTATCTCCCCGGACGATCTTACGTGGATACCGCCGCAAAGCTCTTTGCTGAATCCGCCGACGCTGACCAATCTCACTTGCTCGCCGTATTTCTCCTCGAAAATGGCCATCGCTCCTTCCTTTAATCCTTCTTCGAGCGATGTGATTCTGACGGTGACCGTAAGATCACTCATTATTTTTTCGTTGACCAGCTCTTCTATCCGGCGGATCTCCGTTTTGGTCAAAGCCGCGAAGTGATTGAAATCGAAACGAAATCTGGATGGCGAGACGAAAGAGCCGGCTTGCCTTACGTGATCTCCAAGCACCTGGCGCAGAGCCGCGTGGAGAAGGTGCGTTGCAGTATGATTCCTGGCCTGCGATTCCCGCTTGTCCCGGTCGACCCGGGCTTCAACGCTCTGGCCGGTCCTGATCTCTCCTCGAACGACCTTTATTTTTTGGGCAATGACGGCCGGCGTCATATAATATGCTTTTTCTACGATCCCAAAAAAACCCTCCCCCTTAAGCCAGCCTGACTCGCCCACGGCACCTCCCGCCTCGGCGTAAAAGGGCGTTTCGGACAGGATGAGCTCTCCTTCCTCACCTTCTTTCAGCATTTCAACGTTTAGGCCGTCCTTGACCAGGGCCTCGACCCTGGTTTCCGCAATCTCGTCCCGGTCGTAAAAACTGGCCTTCACCGCCAGCCCGCGGATTGATTCGGCGACCTGGAGTTCCTTCCGCTTTTCTTCGCCTTTCCATGAGCGCCGGGCTCTCTCCTTTTGCTTTTCCAGCTCCTTAAGAAAGCCGGGTTCATCGACATCGAAGCCCTTTTCCATGGCCAGCTCCCGCGACAGGTCAAGCGGGAAACCGAAAGTATCATAAAGCTTGAAAAGCAAATTACCCGGTATTCTCCGGCCGCCGTCGCTTTCAGTTTCCATTATTGACTGTTCGAAGTACCTGAGCCCCGAAGACAGGGCCAGGGCGAATCTTTCCTCTTCGGACTGGCATACCCGCGATATGTAATTCATCGAAGCCAGTAGCTCCGGATAGGCATCTTTCATCACGTCGCCGACGGCGCCTACCAGCCTATAGAGAAACGGTTCCTCTATACCTATCAAATTCCCCTGACGAAAAGCCCGCCTGATCAGGCGCCGCAGGACATAACCCCGGCCGTCATTGGCCGGAGTCACTCCGTCGCCTATGAGAAACGTAACGGCCCGGACATGATCGGCAATGACCCTCACCGATATATCTCCTTCGTCTCCGGACGGATATTCCCGGCCGGCCATTTCGGTTGCGGCGTCGATCAGAGGCATGAAAAGATCGGTCTCGAAGTTGCTCTTTTTCCCCTGAAGAACAGCCGCCATTCTCTCGAGCCCCATGCCGGTATCTATGGAAGGAGACGGCAGCGGACTGAGCCGGCCGGATTCATCCTGGAAGAATTCCATGAATACCAGGTTCCAAAGCTCGACGAACCTGTCGCTGCCGGATTCGATGAGCTGCCGGGGTTCTCCGGCTTCCACTTCCTGTCCCAGATCATAGTGAATTTCCGAGCACGGTCCGCACGGGCCGGTTTCACCCATGGCCCAGAAATTGTCCTTCTTTCCGAACCGGAAAATCTTCCCGGCGGGCAGGCCGATGTCCTCGGCCCAGATCCTGTAAGCTTCCTCGTCCTCAAGGTACACGGTTACATAAAACCTGTCCTGGACCAAACCGAACACCTCGGTGACCAGTTCCCAGGCATAGCGAATGGCCTCTCTCTTGAAGTAGTCGCCGAAAGAGAAGTTGCCGAGCATTTCGAAAAAGGTGTGATGCTTGGCTGTCCGGCCGACGGTTTCGAGGTCGTTGTGCTTGCCGCTGACCCTGACGCATTTCTGGACCGAGGCCGCCCGGTTGTAAGTCCTCTTTTCCAGTCCGAGAAAAACGTTCTTGAACTGGTTCATGCCGGCATTGGTGAACAGAATGGTGGGATCGTCCTTGGGGATCAAGGACGAACTTTTGACCGTCTTATGTCCCCTGGCCGAAAAATATCCGAGAAAAGTATCTCTTATTTCCTGCGATCTCATCTGGATTATTCTTCTTTGGCTCCTTCGCCTTCTTCGAATCTTTCAACTTTCGACATGGATTTTTCCATTTCTTCGAGGGCGATATCGAGCGTCGACTGAATACCCATCACCCGCAGTTTGAAGGCCTCGGAATTAGTGGAGTATTTCATGCCCTGCTCGAACGAGATATAACCATCCCTGTAGAGTTGGTAAATCGACTGGTCGAAGGTTTGCATCCCGTACTGGGATACTCCGGCCGCTATGGCATCCCGGATGAGCCCCGTTTTCTCTTTTTCGGCTATGCATTCCTGAATGTAAGGAGTAGTAATCATGACCTCGACCGCCGGAACCCGCCCCTGTCCGTCCATCCGGGGAACCAGACGCATCGATATGATGGCTCTCAGGATGCTCGACAGCTGGAGCCTGACTTGACGCTGATGATGGGGAGCGAAAACCGAGATGATGCGGTTTATGCTTTCCGGGGCATCCAGAGTATGGAGAGTACTCAAGACCAGATGGCCGGTTTCTGCCGCCAGGAGGGCGGTTTCGATCGTATCCAGATCTCTCATCTCGCCCACGAGGATGACGTCGGGGTCTTCCCGGAGACAGGCCCGGAGGCCTCGGGAGAACATCTGCACGTCCATGCCCACCTCTCTCTGGCTGATCGTACTCTTTTTGTCTTTATGCAAATATTCGATCGGGTCCTCGATGGTAATGATGTTTTCCCGGCGGAAAGTGTTGACGTGATCAAGCATGGCCGCCAGAGTCGTCGTCTTTCCGCTTCCGGTGGTTCCGGTCACGAGAACCAGGCCACGCTGCAACATGGCTATCTTTTCCAGGGTTTCGGGAAGGAGGAGCTGCCTGACGGTCTTGACCTCGAGAGGAATGATCCTCAATGCGATAGCCAGGGAACCGCGTTGATAAAAGATATTCCCTCTGAAACGGCCGAATCCTGAAAGACTGTAGGCGAAATCGAAGTCCAGATCCTCCCGCAACCGCGCAAGCTGAGAATCAGTCAACAACTGACCGGCCAGTTCTTCGCAGTCGGCGAGAGCCAGACGCGGATATCCAGTCAGGGGAACCAATGTACCGTTCACCCTCAGTATGGGATGATTTCCGGCCTTAAAATGAAGGTCGGAAGCGTCTTTTTCTATCGCAATTTTCAAGAACTCATCAATTAGCATCTTATCCCTCCTGACCGGCCGATTCTTGGCATCGATTATCTGCCGGCCGTTTGCATGCCAATGTTATCTCAGCCGCCGTCTCAAGTCAATCGCCGGGCTGCCGGTAGTAGCCGCCCTTCAGTTTTTCTCGCCGCAATAGGGACAAATATTCGTCCTCGGAGGCAAGGGACGCCGGCAATTCCAGCAAAGAACCGCCGTTTTCTGCTCTCTGGCTTTTATTCTGGCTCTTATGTCCTCAAGTTCCGAAGTCTTCGGTTCTTTGCCCCTGACAGAAGAAACGTCCCTCAGCAATTCGGAAGCGCTACCGTAGCGGTCTTCCACTTTAGGCGCCAGGGCTTTCATTACAATCGACTCGACATCCCGGGGAATCCGGCTGTTTTTCAGGCGCGGTGGAGTGATTTTACCCTGCTGGGCCTTTTCCAGTATTTTGAACGGGTCAGGATCGAAGATCGGCGGCCGGCCGGTTAGTATTTCGTAGAAAATACAACCGATTGAATATATGTCCGAGGCATAGCTGGCTTTGCCCAGAAACTGTTCCGGCGCCATATAAGGAGGGGATCCTATCCGCGTCGAAGCGAACTGGGACGAATTCAGCCAGGCCGAAGTCCCGAAGTCGGTTATTTTCAGCGTTCCCTCTTCAGAGACCAGGATATTCGAAGGCCTGAGATCCCTGTGGATTATCTTGCTCTTATGGGCATGGTCGATACCTTGAGCGATCTGTTTGATATGGTCGACCGCCCGGTCGCAATCCAGCGCTTTTTCCTTATCGATGACCTTTTCCAGAGTCGAACCCTTGATGTACTCCATGACCATGAAGAAGACGTTTTTTTCCTTTTCGGCTCCCAGCATGCGGACGATGTTAGGGTGATTCAGAGCGGCCTGGAGGCGAGGCTCTTTCAAGAGCTTATAAAGTTCCATCGATTGCTTATGAGGAACCTTAATCGCTACTTTGATGTCGAGCCAGGTGTCTTTAGCCAGAAAGACCGAACCGAAACCGCCGCTTCCAAGCGATCTTACGATTTCGTATTTCCCGACTTTCTGCCCCTGAAGGAACACCTTACCAGCTCCGGAAATGATCGAATCCCTGGCTCACTGTAAAATGTCCTTCAGGCGGTGAATGACGCTCTTGTCGACGGCCTCGACTTCCTCACCCCTCAATCCGGCCAGCTTCAAAAGGAGGGCTTTCTGTTCCTTGTTCAGGTTGTCCGGGGTTTTAATCCCGACCTTGACGTAAAGATCTCCCTTTTTCCTTCCGTTGAGATCCGGGAGCCCCCGGCCTTTGACCCGGATTATCTCTGCGGGCTGAATCCCGGGCGGTATTTTAAGAACTTCGTTTCCTTCAAGTGTCGGGATCTCGACCATGGCGCCCAGGGCGGCCTGGACCATGGAAAGAGGAATCTCGCAGACGAGGTCGTTGCCGTCTCTGGCGAAGAACTTATGTCTGGAAACACGGACTATTATGTAGAGATCGCCTCTCGGCATGTTGGCATCCCCGGCATCTCCTTCACCCGCCAGCCTAAGCCGGGAACCGTCCGAGATACCGGCCGGGATCCGTATTTTAAGCGTCTTTTTGGCTTTTATGTATCCTTTGCCATGGCAATTTTCACAAGGCGAGGTTATTATTTCGCCACTGCCCCGGCATTTCATGCACGTCCGCGTGACCATGAAAAAGCCTTGCTGAAACCGGACTTCTCCGCGGCCGCCGCAAGCAGGGCAAACCGAAGGTTTTGTTCCCGGCCTGCATTTACTTCCTTTGCAAACCGGACATGTTTCTAAACGGCTGATGGTGACTTCTTTTTCCGTTCCTCGCACCACATCTTCCAGGTTGATTTCGACCTCTAGAGCCAGATCGCGACCCCGCTGACGGCTCGCATCCCACTGTTGCTGGCGTATGCCGAAAATATCACCGAAGTTGATACCAAAGAAATTGCCCAGGATATCTTCGAAATCCGAGAATATGGACGAATCGAAGCCGCGGAATCCCTCAAAGCCATAGCTACGAAGCCCTTCATGGCCGAAGCGATCGTAAGCGTCTCTTTTGCTCTGGTCGGCCAGAACGCTGTAAGCTTCGGCCGCTTCCTTGAATTTTTCCTCTGCTTCATTATCTCCAGGGTTCCTGTCCGGGTGGTATTTCAGGGCCAGCTGCCGGTAGGCCTTTTTTATTTCTTCCCGGCCTGCATTCCTGGAGACACAGAGAACTTCATAATAATCGCGCTTAGTCATTGGAACTGATTTTTACGAAATCGGAATCGTTTTTTCTTCTGATTATCTCTTCAATCTCTTCGTTTTCGAGGCCCGAAGAAGCCCGGACGGCGACTGCCTGTTCCAGGCCGGTAGCTAAATCCCGGGCAGAAACCTGAACGAGCCCGTCGGCGTTTATCTCGAAAGTCACATCTATTTGAGGGACTCCCGCCGGACCCGGATCAATGCCCACTAGCTCGAAAACGGCCAGCGATTTATTATACGAAGCGCGCGGATCCTCGCCCTGGAGAACATGAATCTTCACCCGGCGCTGGCCATCCTCGACGGTCGTGAAAGCTTTGCTTTTCCTGGCCGGAATTACCGTGTTCTTCTGAATTATGACCTCATATCCATCCCGCTCGGTCTCAATTCCCAGAGAAAACGGTGTGACGTCAAGAAGCAGGGCAAGCTGGCTGGTTTCATTGCGCAGTATACCGGATTGTATGGCCGCCCCCATGGCCACGACCTCATCCGGATTGAGCCCCTCCGAGGGAGCATTGCCGAAAAATTCGCCTACGACTTTCTTGATCAGCGGCATCCGGGTCTGGCCGCCGACCAGCACTACGTTATCGATATTATTCCGCTCGAGGCGGGCGTCGGACATGGCTTTTTCCACGAGAGGCAGTGTTTTTTCGACCAGGTCTATGGTCATGGACTCGAGCAATTGGCGGTTCAGGGCCCGCCGCAAATGTTTCGATGTGCTTCTGTCGGCGCTAAGAAAAGGCAGATTTATCTCAGTTTCAAGGACAAAGGACAGCTCTTTTTTCGCCTTCTCGGCAGCCTCCTTTATCCGTTGCAAGGCGAATTTGTCGTCCTCAAGGTCTACGTTCGTTTCCTTCCTGAAACTCTCCAGCAGCCAGCTGACGATTCGGCCGTCGAAGTCGTCGCCACCGAGATATGTGTCGCCGCTGGTCGATAGGACGTGGAATATACCGTCGCTCATCTCGAGAAAAGTAATGTCGAAGGTTCCTCCCCCCAAATCGTATACGGCGACCGTTCCGTTGCTATTTTTACCCAATCCATAGGCCAGCCCGGCGGCCGTAGGCTCGTTGATAACCCGTAGGACGTCGAGGCCGGCGATGCGGGCGGCATCCTTCGTGGCCTGGCGCTGATGATCGTTAAAATGAGCGGGCACGGTGACGACCGCGTCCTTCACCTCTTCCCCCAGAAACGATTCGGCGCAAACCTTCAGGTAAAACAGAATCTTGGCCGAGATCTCCGGAGGCGAATACTTGCGATTGTCGATCTCGACATAAACGTCGCCGTTCTTGGCCTCGCCGAGCTTATAGGGAAGGCGCTTGCGGGCTTGCTCGACCCGCGGCGACCCGTATTTCTGACCTATCAGCCTCTTGACGGAAAAGATCGTGTTCAAAGGATTGGTAATAGCCTGTCTCAGGGCCGGCGTCCCGACCAGACATTCGCCCGAGGAGGTGAAAGAAACTATCGACGGCGTCGTATTCAAGCCTTCCAGATTGGGAACTACCGAGGGCCCGTTGTTTTCCAGTACGGCTACACAGGAATTGGCCGTCCCCAGATCAATGCCTATGGTTTTTCCCATCTTCAATCCTTTTTTGGAACAAAGACCCTGACCAGGGCCGGCCTGAGCAACCTGTTATTCAGATAGTATCCTTTCTGAAGTACTTCCGCGATCTCGGGATCTTCTATTCCCTCAATTTCTTCGGTGCTCGTCGCATGATGTATGTTCGGATCGAACTTTTTATCGGCAACGTCAATCGGCTGGATGCCGTGTTTGGCCAAAAGACCTTTGAAAAGCCGGTAAATAAGCTCTATTCCTTCCCGGAAGGATTTGCCGTCGGCTTCGTCTTCCGGCCTGTCCAGGGCTCTTTCCAGATTATCCAAAACGGTGACCATTTCGGCCATCACCCCGGATAAAGCAAGATCATAATATTCGCTCTTTTCCCTATCCAGCCTTTTGCGTAGATTTTCCATTTCGGCTACTTTACGCAGGTATTTGTCCTGTAACTCGTCCAGCTCTTTTTGCATTTCAGCTATTTTCGCATCTTTGGCTGCCAGTTCGGTTTTATCGACTAAGGCCGAGGCTGCGGCTTCCGGAGCCGTCCCGGTCCCGGGGCTTTCGGCGCCCGGCATTGCTTTATGCCGCCTGCCGCCGCTCTTGCCGGCCTCGGTTTCAGCCTCATCGTCGGTTATGAATTCTATATCATCGTCAATCTTGTCGGATTTTTTCATATGGATACCTCTTTGCTGCAGACCGCGATGGCATGACTCAATCGTCGGGCCACTCTGTCAACCAGCGGTATTATTCTGTCATATGGAATGCGTTTGGGCCCTATGATGCCGAGCGAACCGAGGATCTGATTGCCGTACCCATAATGGGAAAGGACAAGCGAGCAATCTTGAATATCCGGTATGTCGACTTCAGAACCAATCAGAACTTTGACCCGGTCGAGGCTTATCAACTCTGACAGAAGACGGACCAGGCTGGCTTTTTCTTCGATGCCCCTGAACAGGTGTCTGAGTTTATCCCAGTCGAAGCGGTCGGCCTTCTCGAGCAGGCTGGCCGTCCCCTGAAAGAATATCCGGTTCTCGCCTTCGTCATAGATGACCGAGGCTCGAACTATATCGATCAGCTTGTTGATCATGTCTTCGAATTTCATCCGGTACCGGGGCAGCTCTTCGAGCAAAGTCTGTCTGACGGACTCGAGAGTCTTGCCCCGGAAATTATCGTTTATGAAATGACCAGCCCTGTCGAGATCCTGCTGGCTGATGACCAGTTCCGTCCGGATCGACTCGGTCAGGACCATATTGAACGGAGTAACCACTATTATCAAAATGTTCTCGTCGGAAATTTTAACCAGGCGCACAGTTTGAAATTGGACCCGCGATATGTGGGGAGAAATGACGAAGCCGAGGTTATCCGAGGAGTCGGCCAGAACCCTGGAAGCCTGGCTCAGCAGCAAACCGAAATCCCACCTGCGCGACGACATTGTTTCCAGAAAGATCGGAGTACTTTCCTTATCCTCCCGAGATGCCTTTCGAGGCAGGATATTATTCACGTATTGTCTTAAACCTTGATCTGTCGGTATCCTTCCGGCTGAAGCATGCGGTTGGGAAAGGTAACCTATGGCTTCCAGCTTGACCATGACATTCCGTATCGTGGCCGGGGAACTGCCGACACAACCCGAACCGGCTATACTCTTAGAGCTGACCGGCCGTCCGTCCCGGAGATATGAACCGACTATGAAGTTCAGAATCTTCAGGTCGCGTTCTCGTAAGCTATCAACGCTGTCCATTTTTTCTTCCGGTATTTATCATTTTCTATATTATTTTATAGCATTTAAAATGATTATTTGTCAATTAACTGTATGTTAAGAATTCAGTCCGGCTATGCTAATAATTATTTCATTTTCTTGCAGTTAAGACGTTTGGATCACTCCCCTGGCCGGCCGCCTTCCCGCTATCTGCTGTCCCCTCCCCTGTTTTCCCCATTGGCCGGAAAAAGTTCAGCCGTGAATTCTTCCGGTATGTTCGACGAATCTTATCCCCAGATCGTTCAGTTCTTCAAGAACGGGCTCGAAAATTTCCGGATGAACCGGTACCCGCACTCCCGAAAGAGGTATCTTGCCTTCCAGTATGAGCCTGGCACCTATGGCTGCCGGATAACCGACCGTCCTTGACATGGCCGAATCACCTTTCGGCCGGCCGAAATCGACCAGGGTCGATTTTATCTTCTCCCGCTTTCCGCCCGGGAATTCGGCCAGAAATTCATGCTGAAGGACAATCATGTCACGCTCGCCCTTTTCGTATTTCAAGCGTTCTTTCATCAAAGCGGTCATTATGTCCAAAGGCGAGCCGGTCTCGAGGAGCAACGGTCTGTCATCGAACAACCCCAGCCATTCCAGCCTGTCCGTGACCCGGGACCGGGGATCAAGACCCAAACGTGAGGATACTGCCGTACCGACGTTTTCGTTTTCCTTGAGACCTGCGGTCTTTCTGAGGAAACCGGCAGCAGTAGTTCCGCGCCAATCGCCTATCGTCTCACTCAAGAGGCCTAAATCTTGAACGGCCTTCATCGTCTCTGACCAGCCTGGGTAGCGAAGAGTGCCACGCAGGACAGTCCGGGCCTCTTGAATTCCGTATATTTCCCTGTAGGCCAAAGAGTCCCTGTTCGGATAGGCCTCGAATGCGCCGAGATTCTGGATATTGATGATTTCCGGGCCGGCAAACAGCCTATCGGCCGGTAAAAACACCTCCCGGCCGTCCTTGAGAAATCGAGCCTCGTTCCTGGCCGCCAGAAGAACGCCTTTCGGGCTCCAAGAGAATTTGTAGCCGAAGGGATTGGTATTGGCTTCCGGGGCGGGCAAGCCCCCGCAATATGAAACGAAGGAGATTATTTTCCCGCCCAGGTCGTGGGTCCGCTTTATGATTCTCATTGCTTCCATGTGGTCGATTCCCGGATCGAGCCCCATCTCATTGAGAAGAATTATTCCTTTTTGTCTGGCCGGACCGTCGAACTCCTGCATGGCCGGGCCGGCATAGGAGGCAGTGACCAAGTCCACCCCGGCAGCTACGCAGGCTGATGCGACCTTGGGGTGCATCACTGCCGGGAGAAGACTGACGACCAGATTTGAAGCTTCTACGGCCGCCTGAAGACCCTTCGAATCCTCTACGGAAAGCTGCCTGGCTTTTCCGTTCGGCCGGCCGGCGACGGCCCTCTCGGCCTGATCGAGAATCATGTCGGCAACCGTAACCGAAAAATCGGGATCATCGAGAAGATATTTGACCAACGGCCCGGCTACCAGACCGGCCCCGAGAACAAGGACCTTTTTCATTGAGAATGCTCCTGAAAGAACTTTCTATTCAAGGAATCGAGACAGATATTCATAGTCGGGCGTCAAACGCCCTTTATAGACTATGACCGCCTTGCGGACGACTTCGGATAAGCCGCAGGCTTCCAGAGATTTTGAAAAGTCGATGGCTGCTATCTCGGGCACATACTTTTTCAGGCCGGAGCTGAAAAAGCGCGAAGACTCGACCGGAAGCTCGGCCGGCAGGTTATAAACCGCCAGAACCACCGGTCCGTTTCCCTCGAATCCGGCCAGCGCCCGGTCGGAAGCCGGTTCATAGACATAGACCGGATTTTCCGAGTCGGTCGCTGCCACGGTGCTTTCGATGGAACCGTTGACATCGCAAGTTATATCGGCAATCAGCCTGAGCCTAGGTTTGTTTCCGTGGTCGTATAATCTCCTCAGGTACGGTTTGGTGATGTACTTTGGAAATCCGGGCAGCCAGTGAATACCGTTCAGCAACACGGTCACGTACGGAACGAACTTTTCGAACACCGGCCTGTATTTTCCAGGATTCCGGTAAAAATCCTGGAGTTCGAATTGGCCATCGGGAGATACCGGCTCGACCATGTCCTTTTCCTTGAAAACAACCTTAAAGACCACCCGGGAAACGTCCTGACCACCCCCGAAAAGTCCGTGAATTTGGCCGGGCTCCACTTCTTCGAAAGGCAGAAGATCGAAAACTTCCTGAGCTCCTTGAGACACATGACCGTAACCCATGAAACCGAAAATAAGCGGCCTGATTCCCTCTGGCAGCCCTTCGTTTTTTAGCCTGAGCGATACCTGCTTCACGGCTTCTTTGAGTTCGATTAAATTTTCGTATTTAAAAGCCTGATGCATTCCGCGGAACGGGTTTTTCAGGCCTTCAATCTCGAGCCGGCGGCCCAAAGCCCAAAGCGAGTCCGCCAGGCCGGCGTGGCCGGCATAATTCCCGAAATAAAGGACCCGGCGTCCCTGGCCATCAACCATCTTTTCGTAATCGATGACCGTACAGCCGGCTTCGATCATTCTCTTCAGCATCGGCATATTCTGCTTCTGGCCCTTGGTCGTATGCGAGAAAAATACGTATGCCTTGCCGGACTCGATTGAGCCGATCGGAATCTCCTTGAGGGCCAGGACGACAGGGCTGGAACAAATGTTTTCGGATACGGTGATTCCCGCGGCCCTGTATTCGTCGTCGCGAAAAATGCGTATCTCGGACGGCTGGACTATGAATTCAAGCGAATGACTGGCCCTGAGTTCGGCGGCGTCTTCAGGAACTATCGGGACGCGCCTCTCCCTTATGTTAATATCCTCTCTTCTTATGCCCAGAAAATATGACACAAATGAGTCCTTTTTGGGAGAAAATTTTATTAAATCTTATATTAAATTATGGCATATGACAGAAAGATCGTCAACCCTGGCGCTTTCTTCTGTGATAGCCAAGCAGAAATGTCCCCATTAACAGCCAAGGTAAAATGTCCCCATCCGGGAGGAGGCGGACAGAAGAGGAGATGGTCAAGTTGAGTAAGCGAGAGATCAAACGTATCCGGGTT
>Ga0172363_10000249_pt1 | contig 37907 bp, 41 predicted proteins | sample LakKivs2_kivu2a2_FD_114541 | JGI IMG/M metagenome (GOLD analysis project Ga0172363, IMG submission 114541) | Sediment microbial communities from Lake Kivu, Rwanda - Sediment s2_kivu2a2 | ecosystem: Environmental > Aquatic > Freshwater > Lake > Sediment | place: Rwanda: Western Province, Lake... | reverse complement strand
TAAGTTTTTACTCAGCACCTTTAACTTATCACTTAACACTTGCTTTCTCACTGTTTGCTGTCTCTAATGCCTTTCTCGAGGATTTGATAAATATCATACAAGAAAGTGTCAGTGTGACTCAAGTGAAAAACTTAATCCTGATCTATTCTGTTATAGTTTCACTGAGAACCCAATTGGTATATTCTGATAGGGCATTACCTATATCAATCGCTATGATTTCCGGTAATTCATAAGTATGGAGTTTTTTTATTTCTTTTTCAATACTTGTGTAGAGAGATTTTTTGCTTTTCATGACGCATGCCCATTCTTCAGCTTCTTCAATCTTCCCCTTCCACCAGTATATACTTTTTATTGGACCTATAATCTGTACTGATGAGACCAATCTTCTTTCAAGAAGGTGTCTGCCTATTTTCTCTATCTTATCTTTGCTGTCAATTGTCGTAATGATTTGGATAATACCATTCATTAGCTCTCCTTTACCTGAAATACACATTTATCTTGAAATTATAGAGAATTTCATATATTTTTCTATTCTACGATAGGAGACTAAGATGTTTCAAGTTAAGGATGGAGATTCTATAATACTGGCAAGTGAATCTACAAGAAGGGTGGATATCTTAAGAACCCTTGGCATATCCTTTTCCATTATACCCCCTGATATTGATGAACGAAGGAAGAAGGATGAGCCCCCAAGGGAGTATGTGTTGAGAATATCGTATGAAAAGGCCTCTAAGGTGGGAAGCCATTTTCCGGATAAATGGGTTATCGGGGCAGATACAGTGGTTGTGTATAAAAACAAGGTGCTCGGGAAGCCAAAGGGTGAAAAAGAAGCTTTCAATATGCTGAAGACCTTAGGAGGAAAATGGCATAAGGTTATTACAGGCTACTGTGTCCTGAATTTATCAAAGAATATTGTATATCGGGATGCAGTGGAGACAAGGGTTTTTGTCAGAGACTTATCCGACGAAGAAATTATAAGATATATAAAAACGTCAGAACCCCTGGAAAAGGCAGGTTCATATGCAGTGCAGGGTAAGGGCGGTTACATGGTAAAGGAGATAAAGGGGTCCTACACAAATGTTGTTGGCCTTCCCGTATGTGAGGTTGCTGAGGTTCTTTTATCATTAGGCGTTCTCTCTTGAAGAAGATTGAGGACTCGATCAAGCATGTAAAGGAAAGAATAGCAAGGGCTTGTAGCAGGGCAGGAAGGTCTGAACAAGGCGTTAGGTTAATTGGTGCTACTAAGGGTGTTGACTTAGATAGGATAAAATATGCTGCCTCCTGTGGTATCATGGATTTCGGGGAAAATTATATTCAAGAGGCAAAGAGAAAAATCGAAGGATTCGAGCAAGGCGTTTGCTGGCATATGATTGGCTATGTACAGACAAATAAGCTAAAATATATACAAAGACTTTTTAATTACGTTCATTCTGTTGATAGATGGGAGCTTCTTGAGGGCCTTGATAGATATGAAAAGGATATAAAGGTTCTGTTCGAGTTGAATCTCTCCGGCGAAGCCTCCAAATACGGTACTACAGAAGAAAATCTGAGGAGGATGCTAAGAAAGGTCAATACATTAAAACATGTGAAACCAATTGGGCTTATGACTATGGCACCGTATACTGAAACACCTGAGGAAGTAAGGGGCATTTTCAGTGGATTAAGGGAGATTATGCAAAGGGCTAATAGGGAGTTTTTACTGGATATGAAGGAACTCTCTATGGGAATGTCTTCAGATTTTGAAGTAGCAATCGAGGAGGGCGCTACCATGGTAAGAATTGGTACAGCAATATTTGGTGAAAGGACATGAAGGCGTGGGGAGGTAGATTTAAAGGTAAAACAAATCCCCTTATGGAGAGATTCAGTGCCTCTATCCGCTTTGATTGGACGCTTTTTGAATACGATATTGAGGGGAGCAAGGCACATGCCGAGATGCTAAAGAAGATTGGTATCTTAACAGAGAAAGAAAAAAGAACAATCGTAACTGCCCTTGATGAAATAAAAAGGGAGATTAAAGGAGGGAAACTTTCATTCTCAGATGCGATGGAAGATATACATATGCATATAGAAGCGCGGCTTATAGAGAAGATAGGGGATGCAGGGAAAAAGCTCCATACAGGAAGAAGCAGGAATGACCAGGTCTCTCTTGATATGAGGATGTTTTTAAAAGAAGAGCTTAACAACATAGATGAGTGCCTGTGCAGACTGCTTAAGGGTTTAATAGGCAGGGCAGAGAAAGAGAAAAGGACTATTATGCCAGGGTATACCCACATGCAGAGGGCCCAGGTAATCACCTTTTCCCATTATTTGATGGCGTACTACTATATGTTCAAAAGGGACAGGGAAAGGCTCAAGGATATAAAAAAGGGGATAGATGTTTTGCCTCTTGGAAGTGGTGCACTTGCAGGTTCGACCATACCATTGGACAGGGAGTATGTGAGACAGAGATTGGGCTTCTCAAAGATTTCTGAAAATAGTATTGATGCAGTATCTGATAGGGATTTTGTTCTGGATGCCATCTTTTGCTTTGCCATGATCATGATACATCTCTCAAGGTTCTCAGAGGACCTCATAGTCTTTTCTACAGAGGAGTTTTCATTTGTTACATTGCCTGATGAGTTATGCACAGGCAGTAGTCTCATGCCTCATAAAAAGAACCCTGATGGATTGGAACTGATAAGAGGCAAATCGTCCCGCGTTATCGGTGACCTCTTCAGTATGTTTTCAATGATGAAGGCCCTTCCGCTCGCTTATAACAGAGACCTTCAGGAAGATAAGGAACCTCTATTCCATGCAGTAAGTACTGCAAAAGATGCGATTTCTATTATGGAGTTGTGTATAAAGGGTATGATGGTAAACAAAAAAAGGATGGAAGCTGCTGTATATGATAGCTTTATGCCGGCTGTTGAGATGGCAGAATATCTCACTATTAAAGGGATACCCTTCAGGGAAGCACATGGAATAGTTGGTAAACTGGTAAGAGGGTGTGAGGAAAAAGGTAAATCCCTGTGGGAGATGAAGATTGGAGATATAAAAAAATATTCCAGGGCTTTTGGGGATGATGTTTTTGATTATATCAATCCCCGTAACATCTTAAAGAATCGAAAAACCACAGGAGCTGCTTCTTTTAAAGGGGTTGAAAAAGAAATTAATGAAGAAAAGATATATCTTAATTCTTAGTATCGGAATAATATTGCTTTTAACTTCCTGTGGTAAGAAGGGAGACCCCTTGCCAAAGGGATTACCTATACCTGGGGGCATAAATGATTTATCAGGGGGAGTAAGGGATGGGGTTTTATTTCTTTCCTTTTCAATGCCACAGCGAAACAAGGACGGGTCAGCAGTGATAGACCTTGCAGGCTTTAAGATGTTTAAGAGTTGTGGCAGTTGTCTGGGGGTCTTTGAACCGTTTAAAGAGATCCGCCTTGAAGAAGAAAAGGGTTATACGATATCTAATGGAAAGCTATATGTATATGATGATGATTTAACGGATGGGTTTGAATATGCGTATAAGGTTTATCCTATTACAAAAAAGGGCCTTCGAGGGGATACCTCAAATGTATTTTCTATAAAATGGGAGAAACCACCGGAATCACTTAGAGACATTTCTGCAAAAGGGGGGGATGGAAAGGTTGAACTGTCGTGGCCAAAGGAGGAAGGCTTTTCATATAATGTGTACAGGTATGATGATGATACCTACCCTCTTTCTCCACTCAATAGTGCACCGCTTGCGAAACCATACTTTGTAGATTCAGGGCTTGAGAATGGGAAGAAATACAAATACGAAATCAGGAAGGTAAGAGAGACAGGCGGATTGAGATGGGAGGGTGAAGGATTAAAGGTAGAGGCAACACCAATAGACAAGACATCCCCTTCAACCGCAACGAATGTAAAGGCTGAGAGAAAGGGAAATGGTGTAGTTATTAGCTGGAATGAGAGTGTAGAAAAGGATATTTTAGGTTATAATGTGTTCAGGATAAGTGCCGGGAAGGCGCAGAAGTTGAATAAAGAACCTGTCAAGGAGAATATGTTTTTTGATCGGGAGATGCCCGATTACAGGTATGTATCTTATTATGTAACCTCTCTTGATAAATCCGGTAATGAGAGTGAACCTTCACGTGAGTCTATAATAATATTGAAAGAATAAGCCATGCATTTCTTCAGATATAGAGATAGCAAATTATACTGTGAAGATGTACCCATAGATGCCATAGTTAAGGCTGCTGGAACACCGCTCTATGTATATAGCTATAAAACACTCGCACGCCACTTGCGTGTCTTTGATAATGCCTTTAAAGGGATACCCCATATTATCTGCTATTCCTGTAAGGCAAATTCAAACATAGCGATTTTGAAGGTTATAGAGAGGCTCGGGGCTGGTGCAGATATAGTATCAGGGGGTGAACTATACAGGGCACTTTGCGCCCGCATACCCGGTAAGAAGATAGTATTTTCAGGTGTGGGAAAAACGGAGGAGGAGATTAAGTCTGCGATCAGGTCTGATATCCTTATGATAAATGTGGAATCAGAGGATGAACTGGCCTCCATAAGAAATATGGCGAGACACATGGGGAGAAAGGTACCTGTATCAATAAGGGTAAACCCCCAGATAGACCCGAAAACTCACCCCTATATCACAACAGGCCTGAAAAAGAATAAATTCGGTGTACTGTGGGATGATGCCTATAAACTTTATAAAGGGATGAACAGGGATAAGCATCTTAAGCCCGTAGGCATATCCTCCCATATAGGTTCGCAGATACTGGAACTTACACCTTTTGTCGATGCTGTGAGGTCCTTGAAAGATATGATTCTTCAACTTAAGGGGGATGGAATATCTCTTAAATATATTGATATTGGTGGAGGTCTTGGAATTACATACAAGGATGAGCTTCCACCCCATCCAGAAGATTATGCAAAGGTTATAGAAAAGGAACTAAAGGGAACTGGCCTTACTTTAATACTTGAACCTGGCAGGGTCCTGGTCGGGAATAGTGGTGTGTTTATCACGAGGCTTCTTTATGTAAAAAAAATACCTGAAAAGACCTTTTATGTAGTGGATGGTGCCATGAATGACCTTGTGAGACCGGCCCTCTATAATGCCTACCATGAAATCATACCTGTGAAAAAGAATAATGGGAGAGATGTGAGGGTAGACATAGTCGGACCTATTTGTGAATCAGGGGATTTTTTTGCAAGGGATAGGGATATCCCGTCCCTTGAACCAGGTGAGTTATTAGCTGTTTTAGGGGCAGGTGCTTATGGTTTTTCCATGGCTTCGAACTATAACTCAAGAAAGAGGGTGGCAGAAGTACTTGTAAAAGGAAAGGAGTTTTTTGTCATAAGGAAAAGGGAGACGTACAAGGATCTGATAAAGGGAGAATCGATCCCGCCATTTTTGGAGGTGTAGAGAATTGTTAAAATTGGAATTTTTTAAAATGAGTGCAAGTGGAAATGACTTCATAATAATAGACAACAGGGATGGAAGGGTCTATAAGAATTTCCGGGATGTTGTGGATTTTACGGTGAAGATATGTAGAAGGCACCATTCAGTTGGGGCAGATGGTCTGATATTGATTGAAAGTTCAAAAAGGTTTGATTTTCGCTGGAGATTTTTCAATGCAGATGGCTCAGAGGCAGAGATGTGCGGGAATGGGGGCAGGTGTGCTGCGAGATTTGCCTACATGAAGGGTATTGCAAAGGAGAAGATGATTTTTGAAACGATTGCCGGTCTCATAAAGGCAGAATTAGATGGAACAAGGGTAAAGCTTCAGCTCACAGACCCGATTGATTTAAAACTCGATTATCCTATTGCCCTTGAAGACAAGGAGATATTTATAAGCAGTGTGAATACAGGGGTACCTCATGCTGTTCTTCTGGTAGATGATACAGATCGTATACCTGTTGAGGAATTAGGGAGGGCTGTAAGGCACCATAAAGTGTTTGGAAAGAAGGGTATAAACGTCGATTTTGTAAAGGTTGTTGATAGGGAAAATGTGAAGATCAGGACTTATGAGAGGGGTGTTGAGGGTGAAACATTTGCGTGCGGCACAGGTGCAGTTGCAGTTGGTGTTATTTTAAAAGAGAAGGCATTAACCGGAACCCCCGTGAACATATGGACCAAAGGAGGGGAAATACTGAAGGTCTATATCAATGATGAGGTATACCTTGAAGGGGATACAAAGATTATATATATGGGAACATTGCATGAAGAAGCACTTTTGTAGATTCCCACGTGCAAGCCGTGGCACTATACATACGCTTCGCGTTCATAACGGAAGCATTCACCCACGCCTGAAAGCGTGGCCCTCTGCAGGCTTGTGTCGTTCGTGGAAATCTACTTAAGCGAGCACCGTGAGCCGGGTACCCGCGTGCGGGTGCGGAAGGCTCCGTCCCGCTTCGGCGGGATGGAGGGGGCGACGCAAGCCCCTGTAATAGAAAGGAGAAACCATGGAATTAAAGGGTATATACACAGCATTAGTAACACCTTTTAAGGATGACAGGATAGACGAAGAATCACTGAAAAAGCTGATTGCTTTTCAAATCGAGGGCAATGTTGATGGCATTGTGCCGTGCGGAACAACAGGAGAGGCAGCAACACTATCCTACGAGGAACATGAAAGGGTGATTGAGCTTACCATAAAGTATGTGAATGGTGCTGTGCCTGTAATTGCCGGGACAGGCTCAAACAGCACAAAGGAGACAGTTGAACTCACAGAGGGCGCCAGGAAATTAGGTGCAGACCTCTGTCTCCTCACAACCCCATATTATAATAAACCAACACAGGAGGGTTTATACAGGCATTACAAAAAGGTTGCGGAAGAAGTAGATATACCATTGATTTTGTATAACATACCTGGAAGGACAGGGGTCAATATGCTCCCGGAGACAGTGAAAAGGTGTGCTGAAATTCCAAATATTGCAGGTATAAAGGAGGCATCAGGGTCAGTTGTCCAGGTGGCAGAGATATTCAGATTAACAAAGGGGAAATTTACGATACTTTCCGGGGATGATAACATGTTTTTACCAATGATGAGCGTCGGTGCGGTTGGTGTCATATCTGTTCTCTCAAATGTTTTGCCGAAGGAACTGAAGGCATTGTTTAAGGCATTTTTGGAAGAAGGGGACATAGCAAAGGCGAGGGATATAAATACCAGGCTTTTGCCAGTTATGCAGGCAATGTTCATCGAAACAAACCCGATTCCTGTTAAGGAAACCCTGTACTATATGGGGATGATAGAGAAGGAATTTCGGCTTCCCCTATGCCCTCTTTCTGAAACGAATGAGGCATTTCTTAAAAATGTCATAAAGGATTACGGGCTCTTAAGGAGACAGTAATGGTGAGATTAATAATAACAGGTGTATGCGGGAAGATGGGTAGTACCATCCTGAACCTTGCATTGAAAGACAAAGATATTGAAGTAGTGGGGGCAGTAGAATCAAAAGACCATCCCCTTCTCGGGAAAGGGATTGACGTGGTAGCAGGCAAGACGGATAACCCTGTTACAATAGGGGATGACCTCTCTAAAGTCATACTGAAAGGCGATGTGGTTGTTGATTTTACTGAGCCTACCTCCTCTTTAGAGCATTTCAGGATTGCAAATGCCAACAGGAAGGCTATTGTAATTGGGACCACAGGGCTTAACGATAAAGCGCTTGCCGAAATGAAGAATGCGAAAGATGCAAGGACAGTCTTATCACCCAACATGAGTGTTGGCATGAATCTTATGTTTGATACTGTAGAAAGGTTATCCAGGATTATGAAGGATGACTATGATATAGAGATTGTCGAGATGCACCATAAATGGAAAAAGGATTCACCGAGCGGAACGGCCGTCAAAATAAAGGATATTGTTGAAATGTCTGAACCAGACAGGAACTGGATTGAGGTTTCTGGCAGGAAGGGCATAACCGGTGAGCGAAAGAAGGAAGAGATAGGGATCCTCAGTTTGAGAGGCGGGGATGTAGTTGGGGAACATACTGTTATGTTTGCAGGTATCGGGGAAAGACTGGAGATTACCCACAGGGCATATTCCCGTGAAAATTTTGCAAGAGGGGCATTAATCGCTACAAAGTGGATAGTCACCCAGAAAGACGGGATTTACAGCATGAAGGATGTGCTGGGACTTTAAATTCAGTAGGCAGTAAGCACCAAGCAGCAAGTAGCAGGCCACTTCTCGACGGCCTGTTGCCCAAACCTATATCTTCATTAACATCACTCCCGGAAGAACTTTTCCTGAGCGCGACATCGAGCATTTATTGGGTCCACCCGCAAAAGTTCATGAGGGTACCCGGCTGAAGGTTGCGTCCCTCAGGACAATGTTGCTCACATCCGTTCGCAATGAAACCGTACGTGCTGTCTGAGTGCGTAGCACGAGTTCACGAATTGAGTGAATTCCGAGTCTTAGTGGGTAAGAAACGCGGAGCCGGAGCGTCGAAGGAAACAGTGTTCCGGCAAATAATTTGATTTGGGCGACAGGCTGTCGAGTTCTTGCGATCTGAACAATTAAAGAAAAAAGCAACAGGAAAAAATGAAATACAAAAAATTCTTGATATTTTTAAGAGCTATGTAATAATGAAAGATATAGGTAAAAATATGAAACATAGTAATTCTCTGAACAGTATTATACTGCAAAAAACTAATATTTATCCTGTATCGGTAAGAAAATCAGTCCATATTGAAGTGGTAGAACATTACAGATTATAGGTATTTGTTACAGTAGCATAAAATAAATCGAGTTTATTATTTCTTCTTCGCCAGTTCTTTCATTCTTTTTACAAATTCTTTGGCAGATTCCAGAGCGCTCTCTGCATCGTCTTCAGTCGCAAAAAATGTGGTACTATATTGGTCATCGTGTCGTGTCTCTCTGAAATGGTCCAGAAGGGCGATCCATTTCGCTTCGAGCTCGCCTTTGTTTGCGTATCGGTCTTCCAGATATCTGGCAACGGCAAAATGGGATTTTTCCCTGAAGCCGTCAGCAAACAATATGCCTCGTGCCGAATGAAACATGGCGAGATAACTTGATATAATACAGGACCTGAGGGCGTTGCTGCTCAGGTTATTGCTTGCTTCTTTGAGCCATGATTCGGCTGTCCGGATGCTTTCTGCTGCCTTATCTTTCGATGGAGGAATCTTCCTGATCAGTCCTTCCTCAAACAGTCTGTTGATACTATATTGCGTTTTCTTCGCCATACACGGTCACGGAACCAAAATACAAAGAATGATAAAATAAAGGGTCTTCTTTCTTCAATGTCTCCAATTTATTGTCATCCAGTATCAGGATTTTCACATTTTTTATGTTTTTTCTCAGTTCGGATGTCAATTTGGCAAGCTTGTCATTATCCGTTTTATTTATCTTGATCCACAGGTCAGCATCAGATGAGTTGGTATTTATGCCTTTTGCACAGCTTCCGTACAAACCAGCCGCTTCTACGAATTTGTAGCGTTTGAAGATATCTGTATCAATGTCTTGTATGTTGAATATGATTTTCAGGCTTTTGACTTCTTTCGTGTTTCTGACTATAAATTTTGTATTCTTTCTTTCCAGTATGTTCTCTGTTACAAGGATGTATAGATATTTTGAAACAAGGCCCTTGCTCAGCGAAAGCCGCTTGGCCACTTCATTGACGCCAAATTCCGTTTCGGAAAAAATGACGTCCTGAAGGATGGCAACCCTTTCTTTTGTTGAAAATAGCTTTTCTGTGTTCATGATATATAAACTAATCGTTCACAATATATAAACTATTTGTTCACAAATCAAGAGTATATTAACCATAGTCTAAATATTTTTTAGCCGCTTATGGAGCATGGGGTCTTGAAATATAAGTTTTTCATAACCCATCCTTCCCCCTGTTTCCTTTATTTTCCGGATTTTCAGCTATTAGCTTTCAGCTATCAGCGTGAAATCCACGGATATACGAGGAGAGATGCACGATGCATGATGTTTTTAAACCATAGGCTCTATCGTGAATCGTGTATCAGGTCTGTTCTGCGCTCCATTGTAAGATAACTGTTAAATTATTCGGAAGCGACTTATAACATTTCAAGCACATCCCCTATCAGTGATCAAAATATCTCAAACAGGTCATTATAATTGATGGATTTTCAATAATCGAGAACCAATTCTAAATCTGTAATTTTGGAATTTGGTTATTGAGATTTGGTTATTGGTAATTGACATGCCATGAACTATGAGCTAATACAGGCTTGTTAAATTTTTCTCTTGCAATTCATGTGAAAAATTGTTAGAAAGTAAAAAAATACAATACTAAGGGTGAGGAAATGGCTAAGTATACAAAGATTCCCGAGGCTACAATAAGGAGGTTATCAAACTACTTAAAATGTCTTGGGGACCTTGAATCAAAGAATGAAAAGGTGGCATCCAGTGCCCTCATTGCAACAATATGTAATGTCAACGCAGCTCAGGTAAGAAAAGATTTTGCATATTTTGGTGAATTTGGCATAAGAGGCATGGGATACAATGTGAAAGAACTTAAATTCCACATAAAGGAAATACTTGGCATAAACAGGGTGTGGAGGATTGCGGTGATAGGTATCGGGAATATGGGAAGCGCCCTTTTGGTGTACAAGGACTTTTTAAAACAAAATTATAAGATAGTAGCGGCATTTGATATTGATCCTGTAAGCGTAATAGGACGTATCTCTGAGAGGATGGGAAAGCCTGTAGAAATACTTCATATAGACACGTTAAAAGAAGTAGTAAAGGCAAGAAATATAGAAATAGGGGTTATCACAGTCCCTCCGCAAGGGGCGCAGAAGGTCGCAAACTTACTTGTGGAGGCCAATGTAAAAGGGATTTTAAACTTTTCCCCATCACCGGTTACAGTCCCTAAACAGATTAAGCTTAGAAACATCTTTTTTACAGCAGCCCTTGATAATCTCGTGTATTATCTTTCAAATTGAGAGGTCAAAATGTGGAAGATGCTGGGAAATATTATAGAGATGTTTGTTTACTCTTCCATTTATATGGTAATAGTTCTTGTGTCCCTGAAAATAGTGGGGGCAACCTTTTCGACAGATTTTGAGAAAAAGATCGCAGATGAGGGCAACATAGGCCTTTCTATTATTTGTGCCTGTCTTTTTATAGGTTTTGCAATTCTTCTTTCCTCAATTGTACGATAGTGAGAACACTCTTTATAACCGGAACCGATACCGGGGTTGGTAAGACCGTTATATCGGCTGGGTTGTCAGCATTTTTGTCTCTTAGAAAAAGAATGGATGTTGGTGTCATGAAGCCTTTTGAGAGCGGGCTTTCAAAAAGGAATAAAGACCTGCTTCCATGGGATGCGATATGTTTAAGAGAGGCATCAGGTAGTAGTGACGACCTTGATAATATAAGCCCCTATACCTTCGAAGCCCCCCTTGCACCTGAGGTTGCTTCAATGCTTGAGCATGTCAAGATAGACATAGAAATCATTGATGGGATTTACAAAAATATTCTGAAAAATCATGACATCGTAATTATAGAAGGGGCAGGTGGTGTTCTTGTGCCGATAAAAAAAGGGTTTTTTTTCGCTGACCTGATAAAAAGGTGGGATGCGCCAACCATAGTAGTATCGAGGCTGGGTTTAGGCACGATAAATCATACCCTTTTAACCTGTAACTGTTTACAGTCTATAGGGATAAGTGTTGTTGGGGTGATTTTGAACGATACTGACGGAACGGGCAATTTAGCGGCAAAAACGAATCCTGAAGTTTTAAGAAGGTACCTGAATGTTCCAATCCTTGGTATTTTTCCTTATACAAAGGATTTATTGAAAGGGAGCATGGATAGAGAGCTTCTTGCTGATACCTTTTTCAGGCATATTGACACAGAGGCTATACTCAGTAGAGCTTCTTAGCGTTCAGCTTTTATCAGTCAGCTATCAACAATCAGCGTTCAACCATCAACATTAAACCACTTCCCACTCACCATTTACTAATTACGATTCACGTTTCACGGCATTCCCGACCTCGTTAAAATATTTTCTTGAGCGCTCTATCATGTCGAGGTCAACACAGTAGGCTAATCTAAAATAACCCTGTTTCCCAAAGCCTACCCCTGGAACAGCAAGTATATGGTGTTTTTGTAAGGTTCTCACGAACTTTATATCATCGGGGATCGGGGATTTGGGGAAGATATAGAAGGCACCCATCGGTTTCATGACTTCAAAACCGGATTCTATCAGGATTTCATAAATCATATCCCTCCTTTTTTGATAATCCATAATATCTACACTGTTTTTTTGAAACTTCCCTACAAGCCTCTGCATGATAGCCGGGGCATTTATAAAACCAAGGGTTCTATTGGCAAATATTGCGGCATCAATGAGGGCCTGGGCATTTTTAATGAGCGGTGATATGGCGATGTACCCTATTCTTTCGCCTGGTAGCGCAAGGTCCTTTGAATGGGATGTAACTACAATAGTGTCTTCATAGATATGGAAGAAATTGGGGAATGAAATACCATCATATATGATTTTTTTATAGGCCTCATCGGAAATAATAAATATCCTTTGCCCCTTTTTTCTTTTTTCCATCAGTAATGATGCAAGCTCTTTAAGCTCCTTCTCGTTGTAAACAATTCCTGTTGGATTGTGTGGGGAGTTTATTATAATTGCCTTGGTTTTTTTATTGATTGCCTTCTCTATGTTATCAATATCAAGATGAAAGTCTTCCCTTGTATCCACAAGTATTATCACTCCACCATGGTTTTCAATATAGAACTTAAATTCTATAAAGAAAGGACATGGGACTATTACCTCATCTCCCGGGTCAAGAAGGGCCTTTAAAACGACATTAATACCGCCAGCCGCCCCAACTGTCATGATGATATGGTCTTTGGTAAAGGCAAGACCTGTATTTTCTTTGTGAAATTTTGATATATCTTCCCTTACCTCTTCATACCCGCTGTTTGACATATATCTGTGCATCCCTTTCACATTTGATGATACTATCCTTATAAGCTCCTTTTTCAGGGCTTCGGGTGGCTCTATAACGGGATTGCCAAGGGTAAAATCAAATATATTTTCTTCTCCATACAATCTTTTTAAACCTTCCCCTACTTCAAACATAGCCCTTATCCATGAAGAACTTTTCATTGATTCAGCAATCTTTTTTGATATAGCCATGGCCTACCCCTTTTTTATATATCTTTTTCCTATTTTTTTGAATCCATCGATGGCGCCATATATTTTCCCTATCGGGACACAGTATGCAATCCTGAAATAGCCGCTCTTGCCAAACCCCCTGCCAGGAACTACAAGGATTCTCTCCTCCCTTTGCAGCTGCATTACAAATTCGAGTTCATTCTTGATGGGTGATTTTGGAAACATATAAAATGCCCCCATGGGTTTTACGCATTCGAATCCAGCCTCAATGAGCGTATTGTACATAAGGTCCCTCTTTTCCTGATAGTCTCTAATATTCACGGAGTTATCCTGAAACTTACCTGCAACCCTCTGAAATATGGCAGGGGCATTGACGAAACCGAGTGCCCTTATAGATATGATGAGACCCGAGACAAGGAGGTCGATCTCTTCGATATTGGGCGATATTGCAATGTAGCCTATTCTCTCACCCGGAAGGGCGAGGTCTTTTGAGTGGGATGTAACAGAGATGACAAGATCATATATCGTGAAGAGATTCGGTAATTTAATATTGTTGTACACAATTTTCTTGTAAGCATCGTCGGATATTATATAAATTTCCTTACCATCTTTTCTTTTATTATACAGCAAACCTGCCAGTTCTTTCAGATTTGTTTCGCTGTATACAATCCCTGTTGGATTGTTTGGACTGTTTAGAAGGACTGCCTTTGTTTTATCGTTTATTGCCTCTTCAACCTTTTCAATATCAAGCTGAAAATCTTCCTTTGTATCAACGAACCTTACCACACCCCCGTAGTTCTCGATATAATTCTTAAATTCCCAGAAGAAGGGATTTGGCACGATTACTTCATCTCCTCTGTTTAACATGGCCTTGAGGAGAACATTGATACCGCCGGCACAACCTACCGACATAAAGACGTGTTTGCTGGTGAAATGGAGGCCGTAATATGTTTTCAGGTATTCTGCGATTTCTTTCCTCACGCTCTCGTACCCGTTGTTTTCCATATACCTGTGCATTCCAGGTGTTCTGTCCGTGAGCATATCAACGAGCGCTTTCAGTACTGCTGGAGGAGGCTCAACATCGGGATTACCGAGCGAGAAGTCATAGACCTTGTCTTCCCCAAGGGTTTTTTTCATTCTTAAGCCTTCCTCGAACATCTTTCTTGTCCATCCTTCCTGATCAAGTATTAGCTTCTTCATTTTTTTTGAAACAATCATTTACCCCTCCTTAATAATAAAAAAGCCATGGGTTTATCGCCATGGCTTAATAATAAAAAAGCCATGGGTTCTGCACCCATGGCTTTTTGCTTCTTTCAAAGCATAAAGGTACACGGGTGCAAACTACTAAAGTAAAAGTAATAAAAACCTGTTGGTATTACAAATTCGTTCATAATGTTACAATTTAAAAGAAAAGGTCATTATTTGTCAAGGAAAAAACATAATAAGCCCTGATTTAATTAAAAGTACATGGGCGCTTAAGCCTCATATGGGAAAAATTGACATTACCACATATAGCGGATATGATAAAAATTGTCCGTAAGGTACCATACCCTACGTAGAGTATTTTAAGTCAAAGCCTTTCCCCTTTTCCGATGCAGTGCGAGTGGGGAACATGCTTTATCTCTCCTGAGATCGGACTGATAGCTCTTTCAAGATCGTTCCAGGAGGGATTAAGGCAGAGACCAGGCAGACCTTGGATAATATCCGCAATACCCTCGAGAGGTACGGGTCATCGCTCGATCAGGTCGTTAAATGTACAGTGATGACGGCTTGTTGCCCAAATCAAATTATTTGCCGGAACACTGTTTCATTCATGCTTCCGCTCCGTGCGCTTTACCCACTAACGGCCCAGCCTCACTCAATGGGTGAACTCAGCGCATATCGCCTCAAACAGCACCCATTGCTCTTTGGGACGTATCCTTCAGCCGGGTACTCATGGAGGTACGACATGGGTGGCCACCAAACCGTACTCGATGTCGCACTCACGTACGGTTTCATTGCGAACAGGGGTGAGCAACAAAGTTTTTCCGGCAGTGATGTTTATGAAGAAATAGGTTTGGGCAACAGCCCCATGATAGCTGACATAAGTGAATGGGCTTGCTTTTGGCGCACGCGTGGAGATCGAGTGCTGGGCGACTACATGATTTTTGTTTGAAGTTGACAATGGACCATTAAGGACTTATAGTATAGTGATATTTTTCACTTATAATAAGGAGGCTTAAAGGATGGGTAATGTTGTTCTTGGATATAAGGGAAGTGATGATTATATAGCTTCGAGACCCCTCATGGAAATTGTAAATGTCTCGGTTGCTTTAGGTAAACCTCTGGTTATTAAGGGTGAGCCGGGGACTGGTAAGACACTCCTTGCACACAGCATAGCGACGGCGCTCAATAAGAGGCTTATCGTCTGGAATATAAAATCTACAACAAAGGCGAGAGATGGTCTTTATGTATATGATACCGTTCAGAGGCTAAATGACGCGAGGTTTAAGGATAAGGATATTTCAGACATTAGAAAATATATAAAGCCTGGCAAATTAGGCCAGGCATTCATAAGCGATGAGCAGGTGGTGCTGCTCATAGACGAGATAGACAAGGCGGACATAGAATTCCCGAATGACTTACTCAACGAGCTTGACGAGATGTCCTTCCATATACCAGAGCTCGATGAAGAGGTTGCAGCAAAGCATAGACCGGTTGTGGTGATTACCAGTAATTCAGAGAAGGAATTGCCGGATGCCTTCCTGAGGAGATGTATATTCCATTATATTGAATTTCCTGATGTAGAGATGATGGAAAGGATCGTGAAGGTCCACTTCCCCGATATAGAAACAAAGCTTGTAAGAGAGGCAATAAAAAGGTTTTACTGGATAAGGGAAGTTGATGGACTCAGAAAGAAACCATCCACGAGCGAGCTGCTCGACTGGATAAAGGCCCTTGCCCTGGGTGGTATAAGCGTCGACAAAATCTCATCCGAAATACCATTTCTGGGAACCCTCCTGAAGAATGAGCTTGACACAGACAGATTTATAAAAGTCTCTAATTCCCATGGTGGTTTTGGTTTGAAAAGAAGGGGTTAATGTTCACTGATTTTTTCTATCTCTTAAGAAAGAAGGGTGTGCCTGTTTCTGTTACGGAATGGGTATCTTTCATCGAAGCCATGTATAACGGTTATTTTCAATCAAGCCTGAATCACCTGTACTATGTTGGAAGGGCCTTTCTTGTAAAGAGCGAGGCATACTATGATATGTTTGATTTAGCATTCCAGGAATATTTTGGGGGCATTAAAACAGAGGGGGTTGAGCTGGATAAGGTCCTTAAATGGCTTGAAAATCCACTCCAAAGGCTTCCCAGGCTGAACTCTGAAGAAATGGAAGAGTTTCAAAAGAAACTGGAGGAGTTCAGGAAGACACATAATATGGAAGAATTGATGAGACAGTTCAGAGAAAGATTGAAGGAACAAAAAGAGAGACACGATGGGGGAGGTAAATGGATTGGAACAGGTGGAACATCCCCTTTTGGCGCATATGGATACCATCCCGGTGGTATCAGGGTGGGTGGAGAGTCATGGATGCAGTCAGCAGCTAAGGTTGCTGAAGAGAGAAGGTTCAGGAATTACAGGAACGATATTATCCTTGATGTGAGACAAACAAAGGTAGCATTAAAGAAATTGAGGGAGCTTAAGAGGGAAGGCGCAGAAGAGGAGCTGGACATTGACGAGACAATAGATAAGACTGCCAAAGAAGGTGGTGAAATCGAGCTTGTTTTTAATAGATCAAGAGAAAATACAGTGCGGATTATCCTTTTGATGGATACAGGGGGCTCAATGTTCCCGTACACAGAACTCTGTGAAAGGTTCTTTTCTGCCGCATCACAGATGGAACATTTTAAAGACTTCAAATACTATTTCTTCCACAATTGTATATACCAGGATGTCTATGAAGATATAGCAAATTACAAGAGGGTGCCTACGGAGAAGCTATTTTCAAACTTTCATAAAGGTTACAAGGTATTTATTGTTGGAGATGCAAGGATGGCATTCTCTGAGTTGTTTGATGTAAATGGTTGTATTGATTACTTTTCTACGAATGATAGACCGAGCGTAGAATGGCTCATGAGAATAAAGGAGCATTTTCCACATTCTGTCTGGTTGAATCCAACACACAGAAATTATTGGAACCATTATACAGTAGATAGCATAGGGAAGATTTTCCCCATGTTTGAACTTACCATTGATGGATTGAAGGATGCGATAAAGTCCTTAACGTCAAGAGCGAAACCTCCTTTACAGAATTAAATAACAGCTATCAGCAATCAGTCCCGCAGGGCAAGATTAACTATCAGCAGAAAAACAGAGCATAAATAGGGGAACTAAGCCAACCCCTTTTTTTGCTGAATGCTGACAGCTAAAAGCCACTTAGTTAAAATAAATGTTAATTTTTTGCAAAATATACATTATAATTTAGTATGCTCGTTAAAAGGTTTTTGTATTTCTCGTATGAGAAGCTTCTTGAAAGAGAAGTAAAGAAAGGAACAATACCTACCCATGTTGGTCTAATCCTTGATGGTAACAGAAGATATGCGAAGGAAATGGGTTTTGATGATGCCACTATGGGCCATAAGAAAGGTGCAAAAAAACTCGATGATGTGCTAAAATGGTGTGCTGAATTTGGTGTAAAGATTGTAACGATTTGGGTTCTTTCTACTGACAATATCCAGAGAGGCAAGGAAGAGATTGATGCCCTCCTTCAGGTTATAAAAGAAAAGATTGAGGAACTTTCAGAGAATCCAATAATAAAGAAATATAGATTCAAGATAAGGACATTGGGAAATCTTGAAATATTACCTGAAGGGTTGAAGGAGATCATAAAGAAATCTGAGGAGTCTACGAAGGATTATGAAGACCACATTTTAAACATAGCTATAGGTTATGGTGGAAGGGAAGAAATTGTAGAAGCAGTGAGGCAGGCTATTAAAGAAAAAAAGACAGGCATGCCGGGGGAGCTGGCGAATAATATAACCACAGATGATATAACAAGCCATCTGTATACGTGTGGTATGCCCGATCCTGACCTGATAATCAGGACAAGCGGTGAAATACGTTTAGGCGGGTTTCTTCTGTGGCAGAGCGCATACAGCGAATTTTATTTCTGCGATGCTTTATGGCCTGTTTTCAGGAAAATAGACTTTTTAAGGGCTATTCGAAGCTATCAACACAGAAACAGGAGGTTTGGAAGATGAGTGACAGCACGAATAGAATTGCGTGCTTGAAAAATACAGAACTGTTCAAGGATCTCAGTGAGGATGAGCTTCAGGAGCTTGCGAACAGGCTGAAGGAAAGGATATATCCTCCCAGTACCGCTATTGTGCGAGAGGGTGCATCCGGCGATTCCATGTTTATCATAAAGAATGGCAAGGTGGAGGTAAAAAAGAGGGAGGCTTCCCTTGGGGTGGATTTTACCATTGCCACACTGGATAGCGGTGCATGCTTTGGTGAGATGGCACTTTTAACTGGTAAACCGAGATCGGCTACGGTCCTTGCAAACCAGGCTACAGAAGTTTTTGTATTGGAAAAACAAGACTTTGAGTCTCTTCTTCGCGAACATCCTTCAATCTCCATGTCCTTAAACAAGATCGTTGCAGAGAGGATAGAGGAGATGAATGCCCAGAAAGGGATAGGCATGGTATCCCTTTCCAAACTGAAATTGGATACGGATGTATTATCTCTTATCCCTCAGCAACTTATCATGAGATATAAGATGCTGCCTGTCGCATATTCAAATCAGACCCTGACCCTTGCCATGGTAAATCCCCATGACCTTTTGGCCCTTGACGAGGCGAGAAAGTTTATAAAAGGGGTAGCGATTGACCCTGTTGTTGTTGCAGGTGATGATTTCAAAAGGTTTATGGAAAAAGACTATCAAGAGATTTTTAAGAGCGAGGAGGATGGTAAGGCGGATGTGAACATAGATACCCTCCTCAATTCTATGGATCACATTCAAGCTGACATAATGAAGGATGCTCAGTTTGATGAAGACACTGAAGATGAGGTTGGGGTAACAGACCTGGCGAGAGACGCAGAGGGCGCACCCATTATAAGGCTTGCAAACAATATCATTGCAGTGGCTTTAAAGAAGGGTGCAAGCGATATCCATATAGAACCAATGGAAAAAGGGTTGAGGGTACGTTACCGTATAGATGGGGTTCTCAGGGAGGAAATGGTATTACCAAAGAAGATTCAGCTCCCACTCACAAGCAGGATCAAGATTATCTCTAAGCTTGATATCACTGAGAGGAGGATGCCCCAGGATGGTAGAATTACTATGAGATTGTCAAATAAATCGATAGATTTCAGGGTTTCAACAGTACCCACAAAATTTGGTGAGAAGATCTGCTCAAGGATACTCGACAAGAGCAATACAATGCTCGGGCTGGATAAATTAGTATCCCACCTGCCCACCCTGGAGATTGTCAGGGAAATGATAAAGAAGCCTTACGGGATTATATATGTTACAGGGCCTACCGGTTCCGGAAAAAGTACTACCCTGTATAGCGCCCTTGCAGAAATAAACAGTATCGATGTCAATATATCAACGGTAGAGGATCCAATCGAGTATGACCTTGCAGGTATCAACCAGGTACAGGTGAATGCCGATATAGGGCTTAATTTTGCGAGGGTATTGAGGGCCTTCTTGAGGCAGGACCCTGATGTCATACTTGTTGGAGAAACAAGGGATCAGGAAACAGCGAAAATCGCAGTAGAGGCAGCACTTACAGGCCATCTTGTCTTTACAACCCTTCATGCCAATGATGCACCAAGCACCTTTATGAGGCTGATGGAGATGGGTATAGAACCATTTCTTGTCTCCACATCTATTATTGGTGTTGTTGCACAGAGGCTTGTAAGGAGGGTATGCACGAATTGTAAAGAAAAGTATGTACCGGATAACGTAATATGCAAATACCTTGGGCTAAAAGAGGGGATAGAGTTATACAAAGGTAAGGGATGTGATGTCTGTGGTATGACAGGTTATAAGGGCAGGGTGGGAGTGTATGAGGTTCTTATGGTTAATGAGGCGGTCAGGCACCTGGTAGCAGAGGGAAGTGATACGCAGGTAATAAGACAGGCAGCTATCGAGGGTGGTATGAAGACGCTGAAAGACTATTGTGTCGTTCTTCTCGAGACAGGTCTAACCAGTGTTGATGAAGTTTTAAGAACAGTAACAGTTCAGACTTGAAAACCAATTCTATATTTAAATCCAGTTCTCTCTCTTTATTGTTCAGGGTGATTCTCGGTTTATCAATACTTACCCTCATCCTTTTAATCTTTTATGTGTATCATGAAGGGGCCTGGAGAGAGATAATCATCTATTATAGATATTTCCTGAACTATAAGAGGCTGGAAGCATTCATCTCTTCATTCGGTACTTTTGCTGCCTTTATCTTTGTCCTTTTTCAGGTCTTTCAGGTTGTATGTGCACCTGTCCCAGGTGAGGTTACGGGCTTTGTGGGAGGTCTCTTGTTCGGGAAGGTATTGGGGACAATCCTTTCCACGTTGGGACTGACAATAGGTTCGATTTTTGCGTTTGGTTTAGCAAGGGTCTTTGGTATGAAGATAGTGGAGAGGGTAGTAAAACAGGAATATATAGATAAGTTCAATTTTTTCATTACCCATAAAGGCCTGTACATTTCCTTTGTACTGTTTCTAATACCAGGATTTCCAAAGGATTCAATGTGCTATCTTCTTGGTCTTACCCATATGAGGTGGGTAGATTTTGTGCTTATGAATGTCTTTGGAAGGTTGCCCGGCACCCTGATACTTACATTCCAGGGTAATGCCGTGAAGAATGGAAAGTATCAGGCGTTCTTTACACTGTTGATAATCAGCATTATCCTGACAGTTGGCCTATATCTAATGAGGAATCACATTATAAGATTTTTCAGTTATGTTGTGCACTCAATATTTGGAAAAAAGAAGGATGAGAAGGGCTATTCCAATCCTATAATAGGCAAAAATATCAAGTGAATGTTTTTTGAGATACCCTATAAGAAATTTCAGGCTCAAAGCACCAAAGAAAAAGGCTGATGTCACCCCAATTACGTATACCCCGATACTGTCACTTTGATAATGGAGATGTTTTAATTCGTATAAGAATGTACCGAAGATGATCGGTATTGATAAAAGAAAAGAGAAATCTACTGCTTGAGTCCTCTTTAGCCCTAAAAGTATTCCTAAGGTTATTGTAATCCCGCTCCTTGAAGTTCCGGGAACGAGGGCAATTGCCTGAGCAATACCTATCAGGAGAGCAACCTGATATGATATCTCTCCCTTATTGATATTTATTCTTTCAGATATAATCATTAAAATGGAGACAGCGAAGAGCATAAGGGCCGTTATGTAGGGAGTTCTTAAATACCCCTCGATGAAATCTTTGCATAGATACCCGAATATTGCTGCGGGGCAGGTGGCTATGATGATTTTAGAAATAAGGGAATCCTTTATCATCCCTTGTTTTAAGTCTTTTATCCCTTCTAACAGGATATTTAAGAATTTTTTCCCATAGATTAGCATGATCGCAAATAGAGTTCCAGCGTGCAAAAGAACATCATAGGCGAGTTTATCTATATTCCCTTCACCGATTTTAAAAAACCATGGCAATATAATGAGGTGGGCTGAACTGCTTATTGGTAAAAACTCCGTTATACCCTGTATGGCACCCATTATAATGCTTTCGAGGATGCTCAAGATATGTCCCCTGGCAGGAATCTAAAGCCTATTTCTATCGATTCCGTGTTTAGTGAGGCGGGTATTGGTGGTAGGGGGTCTACAGCCCTTAAGACCCGGAGTATTGATTCATCATATATTCTGTTTCCTGACCTTTTTTCTATGTTAATATCGACGATTCTCCCATCCTTCCTTATCTTAATCGTGACTATTGTTTCTAACTGTTTTTTAAATGAGGTAATACCGGGCAGACCCCAGGCATTTTTTATCTTTTCCCAGACCTCAAGCATATATTTTTGCGATACAGGGTCAAGCGGTCTTGAACCTCCTTCAGAGGATAAAGGAAGGCCAAACCCTGCACCACTCCCTTTTCCTGAACCAGCTTCTTTTCCTGCTTTTGCAACATCGAGATAATCTGTCCGTCGTTTTATTTCCCTTATCTTTTCCTCAAGACGACTTAATTCTTCTTTTGATGGGGTTTCCTTTGCGCGTACCTTCTTTTTAGATAGGGAAATGGCATCTTTTTCCTGCCTTACGGGTACAGGTTTTTTTACTTTAGTTGGCGGGGCTGGTTTTGAAGAGTCTTCTTTTATCCGGGGTAAGGTCTTTCCTTTATATCCCCCTGTCGCACCAAGGACTGCTCCGCCTATATCGCCAACAAGGTTCACAGAATAAGAAGATGACAGGTCGATCTTCCTTGAGGATTTTTTAATAGGTATACTGAATATGCCTACTACGAAGAAATGTAGTATTGTAGATAATACAAGCATTTTATACCAGGTTGCTTCGTTCATCTTTCTTCAAGAGGTTTTGTTACTATGTTTATTTTCTCAATGCCGGCTTCCCTGATAATACCCATACAGCTCACAACAAATCCGTATGAAACATTCTTATCTGCCCTTAAAAATATCTCCTTGTGGCTTTTATTCGCAAAGAGAAGCTGTATTGCTGCCCTGAGGTCTTTTATATTCAGTTTCTTTTCATTCAGTATAAGCATCCTGTCTTTTGTGATGTTAAGAATTTGTGGCTCGTCCTTTGAAGGGAGGGGCTTTGTAGTTACATTCGGGATTTCTATATTCATACCGTGCTGCATCATGGGTGCTGTGATCATGAATATAATAAGGAGCACGAGCATGACATCAACAAGGGGTACTACGTTTATCTCGGATAGTGGTCCCGTTGAATCTTTTGATGCTTTCATTTCTCGAGGATATTCAAAATATGCATGGCGGCATTTTCCAGCTTTGATATAATCCTTTTGAGCCTACCTACAAAATAATTGTACGCAAGTACCGCGGGTATAGCTGTAGCAAGGCCAATAGCAGTCGCAATGAGGGCCTCGCTTATGCCAGGAGCTACCACTGCGAGGCTGGTTGTCCCTCTTATGCCGATTTCCCTGAAGGAATCCATAATCCCCCATACTGTGCCGAATAACCCTATAAAAGGGGCAGTATTTGCTGTTGTGGCGAGAAAAGAGAGCCTTTTTTCGAGTCTTTCAGACTCTTCTGATATTGTAATCTTGAGCACATTTTCTATGGGCGGAATTGTTTCAGGTTTGATATCCGGGTTGTCTCTCTGTCTTGATGAAATCTCTTTATAAGTTGCTAGAATTAATCTATAAAATGAATTATCAGGACTTTCTCTATACATTGTAATGAGCTTTTTGAATGAATCAACCTCTTTGACAATTTTAATGAACCTTTCACCCTCTTTTTCAACCCTTCTGTATTGTTTTAGCTTGTAAAGCATAATTGTCCAGGACACTATTGAGAAGATAAAGAGGATAATAACCACTGCCTTTGCAACTGGTCCTGCAGAGTATAGAAGGCTAAGTAATCCACCTGTATACATATTGAGATTGGAGAGACCCATAATTTAGAATCATACAATAAAACCTTGCAAATTGTAAAGAAAAACCCCCTGGGAAAATCCCAGGGGGAAGGGGAGTTATTATAAGAAGCTTATGGAGGTGTTTTTCTATGTTTTATATATACCTTGTGAATTAATGAACTTTAAATTATAAGAAATCCTTGTATTTTCAAGGTAAACCTTATATAAATAGCTACTACAAATAGTGCCAATCTGGTTTATTATAATATATTGTGAATTATTTAACATATCCTATATTAAAATAAGACATAAAAAAGTATTTGTCAATAAAAATTTTTATAATTTGAGACAAAATATAATTTTTTATAAGGTAGCTATAAATATAATTACATCTTGGCTTCACATTAAGGCCTGAATGGATAGCATTGACTTAAATGAACCTATAACCCATGATTAATTAATAATATGCCTTTATCCAATGCGGCAATAGTTATTGAAGATAAAGAGGTTCTGTGTTATGTTAATAAAAAAGGAGGATGGTAATGGCATCAAATTCTAAGAAAACTGGATTAATAAGAAAGAGAAAGAGAACAAGTCAGGGGAAAAAGAGAAAGAAAATAATGTCCAAAATTTCTACACCTGCCTTTTCAATCCATGTAAGTAAAGATGAATAAAGCATTGAGGTATGAAATAGGGCCGATTAGGCCACCAAATGAGGCGTATAGTCTCCTTGTCAGGTTTACAAGGAATTGCCCATGGAATCAGTGTGAGTTCTGCAGTATATACAAAGGAAAAAGGTTTGAAAAAAGGAACCTTGAAGAGATAAAGAGGGATATAGATACAATAAAGCAGATCCATGATGATATTCTTAGCCTATCCTGGAAGAAAGGTTCTGGGGGAAAGATCACTGATGGCTTGGTGGATGAAATATTTTCGAGTGATAACTACAACGAATGTTATAAAAGCGTTGCCATGTGGGTGTATTCTGGAGGAAAGAATGTATTTATACAGGATGCAAATTCCCTTGCCATGAGTCCGGAATCTTTTATAGATGCCCTTAAGTATCTTAAAGAGAAGCTGCCCACTATCGAAAGGGTGACCTCTTATGCCCGTTCAAGAACCATTGCAAAAAGGCTGAGCGTTGAAGACCTGAAAAGGATGAAGGAGGCAGGACTTACAAGGCTTCATATCGGTTTGGAGACGGGTTATGATTTTCTCTTGAAATATTTGAATAAGGGTGTGACAAAGGAAGAACATATAGAATGTGGAAAAAAGGTAAAGGAGTCGGGCATAGAACTCTCTGAATATGTAGTACTTGGGGCAGGTGGAAAGAAATGGTGGAGGGAACATGCCTTTGAAACTGCAGATGCCTTGAATAGAATCGACCCTGATTTTATAAGGTTTAGAACATTAAAGGTTCTAAGAGGTATGCCCCTCTATGAAAAGGTAGAAAACGGTGATTTTATAATATCCCATGATGAGGAAATCCTTTTAGAGGAGAGGCTCTTGATAGAGAACCTTGACGGGATAACGAGTTATATTAAAAGTGACCACATCCTGAATCTTCTTGAAGAGATTGATGGCAAACTGCCCGAAGACAAAGAGAAAATATTATCTGTTATAGATGATTTTCTGTCCATGGATGAAGAACACAGGGTTGTATATAGATTTGGGAGAAGAGCTGGCATTTATAGGAGTGTTGACGATTTAGGAGATGAACTTACCTACTTAAAGATAAAAAAGACAATCAGGGCAATGGAAGAAAAAGAACCTGGCAGTGTTGAGAAAACCCTTTCCCTGCTCCTCGAAAACTATATCTGATACACCAATAAAGGGTTCAAGGGGTCGAGGATTCAAGGGTTCAAGTGATTTAATCCCGCCAACGGCGGGGCTCGACCCCTGATCTATTCACTGCCCTTACATTAGTGCAAAAAAATAGTTGACTTCATTGAAAAATAGGTTTTATAATCTTAATATACCGCTTGGATCCTGAAGCTGGACCGAGACGGAAGGAGAGAAATTTATAAGCCTTCTGAACCGTGTTCAGAAGGCTTTTTCTTTGAGGAGATTTTAAATGAATAAGGTAACGGTCCCAATCTTAAGGAACAAAAAGGGCAAGGAAAAGATAACCATGCTCACTGCGTATGATTATACCTTCGCAAATATAATGGACAATGCTGGCATAGACTGTATACTCGTCGGGGATTCTGTTGGCAATGTGATGCTTGGATACCCGAACACAATCCCTGTAACAGTTGATGAGATGATACACCACACGAAGGCTGTTTCAAAAGGCACGAAAGATGCCCTTCTTGTAATAGACATGCCTTTTATGTCCTATCAGGAAAGCATAGAACAGGCAAGGAGAAATGCAGGAAGGATGATTAAGGAAAGTGGGGCCGAGGCTGTGAAGCTTGAGGGCGGTGTAAGGATGAAGGATGTTATCAGGGCTTTAGTAGATATCGAGATACCGGTTATGGGACATATAGGGCTTACCCCCCAATCGATACACAGGATGGGCAGTTACAAGGTTCAGGGTAAGGGCGAAGAGGCAGAGGCATTGATAAAGGATGCAAAGGCAGTTGAGGAGGCGGGTGCATTCTCTGTTGTCCTTGAGTGTGTTCCAAGGAAACTTGCAAAGGAGATTACGGACATGCTCTCTATCCCCACTATAGGCATAGGGGCAGGGCCGGACTGTGATGGACAGGTTCTTGTAATCCATGACCTCCTTGGTCTGTTTGGCGAATTCAGACCTAAATTTGTAAAAAGTTACCTTAATATTCGGCAGGAAATGGAAACCGCAATAAAGAGCTTTATAGGAGAGGTAAAAGAAGGGGTATTCCCGGATGATACCCACTCTTTTCATTAAAACAGCTATCAGCCATTAGTTATCAGCTAAAGCATATAAAATTTTGCTGAAAGCTGATTGCTGAAAGCTAAAAGCAGGAATTTAATATGAGAATTATTAAAACCGTCAAAGAGATGCAGGGAGCTGCCGAATCACTCCGAAAGGAAGGGAAGAAAATCGGCCTTGTCCCTACAATGGGATACCTCCATGAGGGCCATCTTTCCCTTGTGGAAATGGCGAGAGGGCTAACAGATGTGGTTGTGGTAAGTATATTCGTAAACCCTGCACAATTTGGCCCAAAAGAGGATTTTAGTAAATACCCGAGAGATTTACAAAGGGATATGAAACTCCTTGAGAAGGAGCATACGGACATTGTCTTTTTTCCAGAGGATAAGGATATGTATCCTGAGGGATATTCTACCAATATACAGGTCAAGGGGTTAGAAGATTACCTTTGCGGCAAGACAAGGGCAGGACATTTTGTTGGTGTAGCAACCGTTGTTGCGAAGCTACTTAATATTGTGAAGCCCCACCTTGCGGTCTTTGGGCAGAAAGATTACCAGCAAATGAGGGTCATTCAAAGGATGGTGAAAGACCTGAACATGGATATAGAGATAATTCCCCATCCTACTTTACGGGAAAAGGATGGGCTTGCAATGAGTTCAAGGAATACATACCTAAGTCCCAAAGAGCGGGGAAAGGCCCTGCTCATATACAGAGCGATAAAGAAGGTAGAGGAGATTTTTAAGGAAGGCCAAAGGGAGGCACCAGCTATGAAGGAAGAAGCAAAAAGGGTTTTGAATTCAAAGAATGGCATAGACATTGAGTATATAAGTATTTGCAATACTGATACGCTTGAAGAAGTTGATCAGATAAAGGATAAAGCACTTCTTGCAATTGCCTGCCGTATTGGCAGGACAAGACTTATTGATAACACTATTTTAATGGAGGCTTAACGTGTTTAGAACAATGATGAAATCAAAAATTCATCGAGCGCTCGTTACAGAGAGCAATCTTGATTATCAGGGGAGTATAACCATTGATGAACTCCTGATGGAAAAGGCAAATATACTTCCCTATGAACAGGTAGATATCTATAACGTAACAAACGGCGAACGTTTTACCACATATGCGATAAAAGGGGAAAGAAACTCAGGCGTTATATGCATCAACGGGGCTGCAGCCCATAAGGCAAGGAAAGGGGATATTATCATTATAGTCTCCTATGCAGTTTACGACGAAAAGGAACTCGCCTCCTTTGAGCCAAAAAAGGTATATGTGGATGAAAAAAACAGGATAAAGGCCTGATGCTATTTCAGTACCATCTCGATGAGATGGGGGCCTGGTTCTTGCAGCGCCCTCCCCAGTTCACGGGCAAGCCCTTCTGCGGTACTTACGGACACCGCAGGCACACCGAGCCCTGAAGCAATTTTTACCCAGTCAATTGAAGGGTCTATGAGGTCTATTAGGGATAGAGCCTTTGGACCTGGTGATGTGATACCTGAGCGGAGGAGCTCTAAATTTAATATGTGATAACTTCGATTTGAGCAGATTAGTGTTGTCACATTTAATGATTCCCGTGCCTCTGTCCATAAGGCCTGTACAGTGTACAGGGCACTCCCGTCGGCCTGCAAATTAATCACCGGCCGGTCAGGGCATGCAACTTGAGCCCCCAGGGCGCAGGGCATTCCATATCCGATAGAACCACCTGATATAGCCATGAGGCTATGGGGTGCTATGCCCCCGGTTAATGGGTAATAATCGAATGATGTAGTGATCCCTTCATCCACAATAATTGCATTCTCAGGCTGCAGGGCAGCCAGAATCCGACAGGCCTTTTCCCCTGTTAGTTCACCTTGAGGAAGCTCAAGAGGGGTTTGCTCTGCTAAGATATTGCCTGCTTTTTTCACAAAACCTTGTGTGTTTAAGGCATCAGCCAGATATTCTAAGGCCTCCACAACGTTCTGTCTGCCCGTACTAATATGGATTTTCAGCTGATTTTTCTTCAGTATCTCACTATCTATACCTTGATAGCCGAAGAAGGTGACAGGTTCTTTTGAGCCCGCCAGTATTACTGCCTGGTATTGGGAAAGCCTGGCAAATGCCTTTTCAGGGAAGTAGGGAACACGCTCCACAATTGGTAGCCCTGCACCCCGTTCCATGTATCCAGGAAAGGTTTCTGTAAAAAGGTCACACCCTGTAGCGTTTTTAATGCGGGCTGCTGCCTGTAACCCCTGTTTTCGCAAAGCCCTGCCGCCGAGCATAAGTGCCACCTTTTTATTGTTCCGGAAGAGCTGGACAGCCTTCTCGATGGAATCGCTGTCAACAGGGTCGAATGAAAAAAGGGATTCGCTAATCGATTCATCAATACATTCAGTTAGCAGATGGTCATTGGGTACAATCAGACTTGCTATCTGACCGTACCAGGCGTTCGCGATCCCATTGGCAATGTCCCGTGACAGGGTTTCAGCAGATTTATTGGTATACTGCCATCCTGATACAGTCCCTGTTAGGGCTTCAATATCCATCGTGAGTGGTGCATCTGCCCCTCGATGCCATGTGGCATGCTCACCGATCACATTGAATACAGGCGCATGGGCACGCCGTGCATTATGCAAGTTGGCGATACCATTCGCAAAACCAGGACCTAAATGGAGAAGTGTCATTGCAGGCCTGTCTATCATGCGCCCGTAACCATCAGCTGCGCCTGTACACACACCCTCGAACAACCCCAGTATGGGTCTTATGCCTGGTATAGAATCAAAGGCAGTAACTACAGGCAACTCAGTAGTGCCTGCATTTACGAAACATACCTCAATGCCTGCAGCTATTGCAGTTTTTATGAGTATTTCTGCACCATTCATAGAGCGTTCTCCTCTGGTTCTCTTTTCACACCACTATTTTGCGGGTTTCACAGTAACTTCAACGATAGTAGTCCTAACTGGTGCAGTATCTTTTTCCCAGGGGCGAACATACTCCATGTGGATCCTTGTCTTCCCCCCACCCACTGCCTTAAAGGTCCAGACCTCTTTACTGCCAGCACCTATGAGCCTTGTTTCAGGTGCCTTGTATTCAGAGCTTACGAGCCTTACTATCCCTTCATCAAAAGGTTTGGCGAGCTGCCAACTATAGCCGGTTGTCCGGTTCGATTCAAGGACAAGTGTAAATTCCTCACCCACCCTTGCCTCAAGGGTTTTTGTTATTGATTTTTGTGAGCCAATATCCTGTTCCTGGGCAATGGCAGGCGAGAGGCTTAAGCAGAGAAAAAAAATAACTAAAATTATTTTTATTATAAATCCCCCCGGAGAAATTTACCAGCCTTCAGGTACTAAAGGTTTCTTTAAAGGGCGACTGCCATGCCTTATTCAAAAGGTCTATCCGTGTATCTATAATCGTATTGCCATGGATGCCATGGACTGTAAATCCTTGATCCTTTCTCGTCTTTCCAATGATACCGAAGGGTATGGTTGAAAATATTCCCCTGAACCTTTTTAGGTTTTCTTCCTGTATTGTGACAATGAGCCTGCTCGGGGATTCTGAGAAGAGCAAAAAATCATCCCTGAAGATACCAATTGCCGGGATATAAGAAAGGTTGACATCTACCCCGAATCCTCCTGCAAAGGAACTCTCCGCAAGACTGCATCCAATACCTCCATCCGAGATATCATGGCAGGATTTAATAATCCCTGTTCTTATTGCCTTTTCTAAACATTTAAATGTCTTCTTTGCCGTCTGCCCCCTTACCTTTGGAGGTATGTTTCCATGGATGCCTGATGCAGTAAAATATTCTGAACCTCCAAGTTCAGCATATGTCTTGCCTATCACGATAATTAGATTACCGGCTGCCTTGAAATCCATTGTGACAACATTTTTTACATCTTTTATCACTGATATTGCAGATATGAGGACTGTCCGGGGGACAGAAATCTTTATGTCCTTGAACATATAATCGTTCTTCATGCTGTCCTTCCCTGATATGCAGGGCGTTTCAAAAAGTGTTGTGTAGTCATAGAGTGCCATGTTTGCCCGTACAAGCTGGGCAAGTTTATATGGGCCGTCCTGATTTTTTTCAGAGAATACAGGGTCAGACCAGCAGAAATTATCGAGAAGGGCCATCCTGTTGAGTGTACCACCGGTTGCTATGTTGTTTCGAATCGCTTCATCTATTGCACAGGCAACCATATGGTATGTATCAAACTCGCTGAATTTAGGGCATATTCCGTGGCTCACGACAATCCCTTCCTGGCTTCCAAGCTCTGGTCTTACCACACCTCCGTCACTCGGGCCGCTATTCTCCTTTCCCACAAGCGGTTTTACGACGCTCCCCCCCTGTACCTCATGGTCATACTGTCGAACCACGTATTCTTTGCTGCATACATTCCATCTTTTAAGCACCTTCAAAAGCGAATCAAGATAATCCTCTGGTTCGTTGACTGGGGCCTCCTCCCTTATCCTTCTTTCCCATTTTGCTGTGAGCTCCATCTTCGGAAGGCCATTATGGAGGAATGCCATATCGATATAGGCGACGGTTTGTCCTTTGTAGAGGATATGGAACCTGCCTGTATCTGTGAATTCACCAAGGACGGTTGATGTAACGTTCATCTTCTCAGAAAGTTCAAGAAAGGCATTTAGCTTTTCAGGGCTAACCGCAACGGTCATCCTCTCCTGTGCCTCAGAAAGGAGTATCTCCCAGGGAGAAAGCCCCAGATACTTGAGGGGTGCCCTGTCAATGTGGAGCATACATCCGTTTGTATCCTGTGCCATTTCGCCGACCGAGGAGGAAAGACCCCCTGCGCCATTGTCTGTAATGGAGTTATAGAGACTCATATCCCTCGCAATGAGGAGAAAATCTGTCATCCTTTTCTGTGTAATAGGGTCACCTATCTGGACTGCACTTGTGGGGGAACCCTCTGATAGCTCTTCAGAAGAGAACGTGGCACCATGAATCCCATCCTTGCCAATCCTGCCGCCAACCATGATGATTGCGTCACCCTTTTGTGCCTTTTTCGTGTGGGTTGGCTTACCCTTTATCTTTCCTGGCATAATACCGCATGTACCGCAGAAAACAAGGGGTTTACCGAGATATCCTTCATCAAATACGAGGGAACCGTTTATGGTGGGTATGCCGCTCTTATTCCCCCCGTGTTCCACACCTTCCCTTACACCCTCCAGAACCCTTTTCGGGTGGAGTAGCCTCGGCGGAACAACACCGTTAAAATCAGGGTTTGCAAAACAGAAGATATCTGTATTGAATATCAATTTTGCTCCCTTACCGGTACCAAAGGGGTCACGATTTACACCCACAATACCGGTAAGTGCTCCTCCATATGGGTCAAGGGCTGAGGGTGTATTATGGGTTTCAACCTTATAGGCGAGGTTGTATTTCCTGTTAAATCTTATAATGCCTGCATTGTCCTTGAATACAGAAAGGCAAAAGTCCTTTCTGCCCTTTTGGTGCCTTATTTTTTCGGTAGATGCGACAATATATGTTTTGAAGAGACTGTCAATTTTGGATATCCTGCCATCTTCCTCATACTCAATCACTGCATTGAATATCTTGTGTTTGCAGTGCTCTGACCATGTCTGGGCAATTGCCTCCATCTCCACATCGGTCGGTGATTCAGTGAGCCCTACCCTCTTTCGCTCCTCGATGACCTCCTTTTTTAGAAAGTATCTCTGTATAGAGATGATTTCATCCCTTGATAAGGCCCATGTTCTTTCCCTGTTTATTCGCATCATCTCTTTTAAGCCTGTGTTGAGGGCAAATGTCTCAGTAGTGGGTTCGTGTTCGATAGCCACCTTAGGAACAGATATCCCCATGCCTTGATCAGTTCGATATTGTGCAGCATTTTTATACACATACCTGTTGATTAAAGTATTTGCGAGCATACCCTCGGTAATGTTTATAATATCCCTTTCTGCAAGCCTTCCTTTTAAAAAATATATCTTTGAGGTGTAGACACCTTCGTCATCTTTGAATTGATAGGCTGAAATTGCCTCTATGACCTCTTTTGCGGTCCTCCCAACATTATCAGTAACACCAGGTTTAAACCCCACTTCTATTATCCAGTCGGCATCTATAAGCGTAGGCTCATTCACAAGCCCCTTCTGTATCACAGGGTCAACGAAGGCATCGGTTCTCAGGTATTCGATGACACTTATTTCTAAACCGGCATCTATTGTGTAGACGTCCACCACATGTACTTCTGTTATATCAATCCCGAAGTCTGTCTTTATCCTTTTCTTTAACCTTTCCCCCGGGACATCCCTCACATCTTCCTTGTATGCGATTTCAATCCTGTTGGCCATTTACGACAGAAACTCCATTATATTTTTTATACTTTCCTCTGCAGAAGGCTCACCATGGGGTTCCACGGTATAGAGAATGCCTGTTGTATGTTTTAGAAATGCCTTGAGTTCCCGAAATGGGAATGTTCCCCTTCCAATAGGGAGATGCTCGTCCGATGTTCCGTGGTTGTCGTGGAGGTGCATCTCTTTTATCCTGTCCTTAAGTGGAGGAAGCCAGCCATCGAGGGGAAGGGTTGAAAACAGGTTGAAGTGACCTGAATCAAAACAAAACCAGAGGTTCTTTTCTTTGAAGTATTCAAAGAGGGCTGTCAATGTGGAGGGATTTTCTTCAAAGACATTCTCAACCATGATAAGGGGGCTCTCCTTTGCTTCACCTATCACCTCTGTCCATGTTTCGATACTCCCGTCAAGCCACAACCTTTCATTCCCGTCAAAACGCCATTTATCATAACCGGGATGGCATACTACCCCTTTTGCATGGAGGAGATGGGCCATCTCAACAGACCTTTTGAGCTTATCCCTTGTGATTGTTCTTATTGTTCTATCAAAACCGCCAGGACTCAAGTCCATATAGGGTGCGTGGACTGTGCATAATATACCGTATCCCTGAAGCCTTTTACCCAGCTCCGAAGCCTCGTTTTTGCCAAGCCCTTCAAGGGCGTTGTTATCGATGTATATCTCTATGCCTATCTCGAGGCTCAAGATCCTTTTGATGTTTGGTTCAACCATTCTATACGGTACATTTGTAAATACAAGCATGTTGGCTTTACCGATGTTAAAATTTACAGGGTTGGTGCATATAAAGCAACAGAAAAAAGATCCTATAAACTACAGGGTTCAAGGGGTCGAGGGTCCAAGGGTTCGGGTGTAATGAACTACCCCGCAGCAAGCTGCGAGGTATCTGGAATACAGAATACAGTAGTCAGAAGCCAGAATTTTTTTGAAGATATTTTAATCTCCCTTCTGAATTCTGGATTCTCACTCCTAAACAGAGCTTCGAGGAATTCTTTTGATTAAATTATTTTTATTCTCTTTTAATATTAATATGTTAGAGATTTTACCTACCAATCAAACCTGTGGACTTTTCACTTTGATAGTGAACTACAGAAAGAAATAATTGTGACATGACCAGTTTCTGGGGTGCGGTCAATTCAACCCATCACCGGGTATGTTTCTGCCTGAGGGTTTCTATATGTTCCTTTTTGCTGATTAAAGGATTGTCCTTCAGTCCACGCAGGGATTCGACAGCGCGTTCAAACTTGCCGAGCGATAGAATGGGCGCCCTGAAATTTTCTATATACCCTGACAGGTTATTGTTGATGACATTCGAAGGCATCTTTGTTTTGAACACACAATCTCCTATAAAAAAGACCACCGAGTAGAAATATCTTTCTTCAAGCTTCAGAAAGTCAGACAATGCTTTAATATGCCTGTAATTTTGTCGTAAGGGATTCTGGAAGCGGTTTTTGGTCCTGTGGATTACCTGTGTCCATTGAGGATCTTTTTCGTTCCCAAATATCCACCCACTGTAATTCTTCACTTCTATCACAAAAATACCGTACCTTGAGAACACCACATGGTCTATCTGTGTGGAACCGCCAGTGTCAGGTATAATGAAGTCGTTGAAAATCCTGTATACCTCAAGATCAAGATTGAGGTTCAGACTGACAGATGTAGCCTTCTCTCCTGACCAGCCCTTAAAGCGTTTTGACTTCAGGAAGGTTATGAAGATGATACAGAGAACGAAAAGGAGAAAGATATACCAGTAGCTGAAAAATACTGTCTTCAATATATTCAAAGGGTCGGACATTGAGATACTTCTATAGAATAATAATAGTTATGATATATCAGTTATGGCACATCAAGCAACAGCTATGTTTGTTTACTATAAAATTTCTGTTACAATGCATTATTTCAAGAATAAGTACTTTTGTTGAGTCCACCTACAAACAAATAACTTCAATTGAATGAAATACTGAGAATTACGAATAGAAATAGAGTATAACACAAGGGGTCAGCCAGAGCCCGCCGTTTGGGCGATTGGCTGAATCAACTTGTTAAGTCTCTTATCCTTTTGTGAACAGCGATTCTCTCCACGACGTAACCTCGAATGATTGCAGTTCGTCCAACAAGTGTTTCAGCGAATGCGTAAAGCATACTCCATTTTTTCGGGGGAATTCACGGCTATTCGCAATCTCCTCCGCCTTATGGTGTGGCAGGCAGAACGCCCTGATTTTAGTAAAGTCTGAACCGACATCCCACAGGTATACAATCCGTAAGTCTGGCACTCTCCCATAATTTTCGTCGGTGTAGAATCCCTGTTGAGCGAATATTTTCAATTTAACTGGAACTGATTCAAATAGGCCGCCAGTGCGATACGCGATAAAATCTATTATCAAGTCAGATTCCGGGTATGCCAGTAGAATATCTTCGGATAATAGTTTATTGGCCAGATACGCCTTACCCAGTCTTTCTGTGAGGTCACCCCATTCATTAAACATTTTAATTAGATGAGTAACCATAATCCCCCTTTTTTATCTGCTTTTATTTTTTGTACCATATATCTTGTTGGACATCAAACATACCCACTACAGACAGAATGAAAGTCTTTAAAATATTTAATTTTTTTGTCTGATTTCATCCTCTTTTGGGGCTGACAAACGGGCGTAATTTCTTTACCCATAATTTTTTTTAAACTGTCTTTCAACAACGAATAAACATAACATCCTATCACAATGACATGGTCAGGCTCTGCCCGACATAGCAGTTCTTTTACATACATATTCCAACTTTCAAGTATGACATCTCTAACAATATTGTTTGCTGGTCTCCGTGCATTTGGTCTATATAAACCGATGATTGATGAATCAATCAGCCATATCCCACGTTCTTTTAGCGATTCTAACAGTTCTATTTTATTGCGTAATCTTTCCTGAACATTTGGAGTACCCCCTATCAAAATCCTTGCACATGAATTATGCCCTATGAAATCATTGAGGCAACTATAAAATATTTTCTAATAGTCTGGCGTCCCATTATTTGGGTGTACATCCTTACTCAACACACGATTTTCCCCATAACCAAGACAATATACAAATCGTACATACTTATCTTGTGAACAATCGATACCATTAGGAAATTTCAATTCCACCATATCACTATCTTTTGTAAATACATGGGATTCAGCCAGAAGTACAACTTTTGTTTTTTTCGGCTTATACATTTTACGGTATGCATCAACTTTATTTACTACGTCGAAGCATTCTATATCACTAACAACAATGGTACTCAATTTTTCATAGCATTTTAACAACACGATTGCTCCCTCTTATCATTTCTATGTATAACAATAATTCTACTGCAAGCCGCAATTTCTCAAATCCTATCCCTCTTAATGTTTTTTGTCAAACAGAATAAACGGCTCTTGGTGGTCATGCAACGTTACCGGATATATTCTTTTTTGCAGCTTACAATAATTTGTTAAAATTGCAATGTTATGTTGCGTGCGGCTAAATCAGCAGAGTAATTATTTTCCACCCTCATAATCACGCTTTCCGTTTGAAAGATAGCATAAATGAGATAGTCCACAAACTGAGGAGTACAGGAAGGAACTAATTAAGGGCGCTTCCCGGCGAGTTCGACATCATCTTGTAAATATTATTCTCCGTTCCGGAGAAATTGTTATAAAGTGTAGCAGAATAAAACTGATAATAAAAGACCTGACCCCTATTCCACCTTACGAGAAAATTAGCGGCAGTTGTGAGACGCCCGCTGGATTGGCTCATTGGGTTCTTCATTTTTCGAAGTCGTTCACGACTGTAAAGATTGAAGAGACAGCACCCTTAGCAGTTGCTTTCGATATCGTGTGCTTAGGACTTTTCTCTTTCGCGAGATGAACCAGATTTCTGAAATGCCGAACAGAATCTGTTAGACCATGGATTGCCAACTTCAATAGGTCATTGTTCTTACAGGCCTCTATGTAAGCCTCGAAGGTGTCTCTGGCAGGGTTTATTCTTTTGTATTTCAGATACTGTCTCAGCAGTTCCTCAATGACGCTGCCCGCCAGAATTACAGCAGGTTTTAAAAACTCAGAGGCAGCAAGTATATAGGCTTGTTCAATGTCTCGAAATATTATTTTCCGCGTAAACACATCTGTGACGAAAGATATCCTTCTACCAAGTGTTTTCTTATTAATACCATACTCTTTCTCAATTTGATCCCACAGGTTATCGGGTGTCGCAATAGCCATCTTCGCCCCAGATGTTCTTTCTTTGGTCGGGGTGAGCGCAAGCTCAGCAGACATTCTTTCATCGACAAATGCCTCGGAGAATGCTATTTCTGCCTCAGGGTTATACTTGGACACAGAATTTGGATAGCCTTTTCCACGTAGCCTTCGATCTATGTCCGACATTCTGTGATAGACTCTCTCGATACCTGCTTTAAGTAGAGATGCCGTTTCTTCCAATGGAAGAATCAATTCTACGCCATGAGTCTGGCAAAAGCTCCGTGTCTCAGCGAAACTCTTGGACACAATATCCTATAAAAACGGCTGAATGAAACCTTTCCAGAATACGGTTCTCGGCGAGCCTTCGAACTCCACACCCACACCAGCGTAGCTCACCTCCTTTCCGAAAAAATCTGTCAGTTTAAGCCCCTTTCCCGACAAAAGGAACGCCCAAGGCGTAACCTTGTCTTTTTCGAGTTTCTGAAACTCCAACTCGATGCGCTCTCTTATGAAGCTATATGCCGGAGATCTATTCATTTCTTGGATAACATTTTATTTTATACTACTATAACAAATACCTATAATCTGCGATGCTCTACCGCTTCGATATGAACCTATTTTCTTGCCTCTATCTTTCATTATTACACAACTATCTAAGATATCAAGAATTTTTTGTAAACAGCTCATTTATTACCAATTGTAACGGAGTATTAAATTATGAATTAAGAAAAACAATATTTCAGGAAGAATTTATCAGGCGATAGATTGAGGTGTTGCATTAAGAAATCTGTAAGCGCAATTGCTTCCCCAGTGCTGCTGCAACACGCTTCAGGGTTGACAATTTAATATCTTCCGCATGG